>Ga0123334_1002633_pt1 | contig 20506 bp, 19 predicted proteins | sample BiotimSIPDNA_FD_89706 | JGI IMG/M metagenome (GOLD analysis project Ga0123334, IMG submission 89706) | Anaerobic biogas reactor microbial communites from Washington, USA - Biogas_R1 time_0 SIP DNA | ecosystem: Engineered > Bioreactor > Anaerobic > Unclassified | place: Washington, USA... | reverse complement strand
TGAGACTATATAAGGATTCTTTAGGGAAGTGGATAAATAACTGTGCTATAATATTGGATATGGGAGATAATTTATGAAAAAAGATTTTAATCAATGGCTTTCCCAATTTAAAGAAAGCATTGCAAATTATGGATATTATATAGATTTTGAAACTGTATATAAAAATATTTCAGATATAAAGGTTGAACTAAATATAATGAATTCATTAGTCGGCTCACCCTCTATTGAAGAAGATTTTAAAGAACTTGTAAAGAAATATCCTTCTGTTTTAAAGTGCATTCCGATTCTTTTAGCTAAAAGAGAAATGAGTATTTTTTGTATGGACCAGGATGGTACATTTAACTATAACTTCAATAAACAAAATTACAGTATAGATGAATATGTTATCTTTATGAAAAAAACAGGTCTATTTGAATTGATTCAAAAACGACTCATTTCAAATCTATATGATTATGTTTTAGGCGTTGAAGCTGGTTTAAATTCAAACGGAAGAAAAAACCGTGGCGGTCATCTGATGGAGGATTTAGTAGAATCATATATTATAAAAGCTGGTTTTATAAAGGATAAGACATATTTTAAAGAAATGTACTTATCCGAATTAGAAGATAAAACTGGTTTAAATTTATCTACATTATCTAACTCCGGTTCAACTGCTAAAAGATTTGATTTTGTAATTTTAAGCAATAAATGTGTTTATGCATGTGAATGCAACTTTTATGCATCAGGTGGTTCAAAATTGAATGAAACTGCAAGAAGTTACAAAACGTTAGCTCTTGAATCAAAAAATATACCTGGCTTTAAATTTGTATGGTTCACAGATGGATTAGGTTGGATTTCAGCTAGAAATAATTTGAAAGAAACCTTTGACGTTTTAGATGATATTTATTGCATTAGAGAATTAGAAGAAAATTTACTTAAGAAGTTTTAAGGGAATATGCCGTTAGTAACAATAACAAATACTCTTTTATCAACAAAAAAACAGGCCTCAGCCTGTTCTTTTTTTCTATCGTGTTCACTTATCAAATTAAATATCTACGTCATCAATTTCAACTGTACCTGTCTTAGAGTCAACATGTACTTCCACTTCTAGCCCGGAAGCAGTCTCAAATTCAACTCTATAATAATACTTGGAATTAGAGATGGGGGTTCTGACATCGAGATCATTATGAATATCAGTTACCTCAAGGGTATCTAAATCTTGGATGAACCCCGGATATTCACGGGTTATTTCATCTATAGCAGCAATCTCTGCTTGTGCTATAGCATAATCCCTGTCGAACCTGATAGCTTTTTTCGCATAAGCCGCTGCAGAGCCAAAAACACCCCCAAGTATCGCGCCCAAAGAGACTAATACAAAAACTGTAGTGGTAACTAAAGCAATTATTGCAGTTTTCCATTTGAAAGCTTTTTTTATTTTCTTTATGTCCAGTTCGTCCGCGTCGGATACTATCCCTTCGACGGCTTGTCCACTGTCATGCTTATCTAGCATTTCATCTATGTTCATATTGTTGCCTCCAACATTTTCTTAATTTTTTGTCTTGCCTCGTACGCAACTGATTTTACTTGCTCCTCGGTTTTGCCCACAATTTCCCCTATTTCCTTGAATTTTAAGTCTTCGAAATAATGAAGAATAATTATTTCTCTATATAATATGTCCAGTTTATCAATAGCCTTGTATAGAGCTGCGTATTCCTCTTTCTTGATGTACTTATCAGCAATGCTTTCCGAAGTATCAACGAGTACTTCCGGAAGGGATGTTTTCCTCTTTTCTTTACGGATATAGTCAAGATAAGTGTTTTTTAATACCCGTAAAAGCCAAAACTTGAAATGTGGAACCTCATCGGGCAACTTGGAAAGAGCTTTGTAGAAGGCATCTGAGACTAGATCCTCGGCTATGGATTTGTTCCGACACAACGAATATGCATAGAGCATTGCTTCGTTATAGTATCTTCTGAATAACTGATCCAGGATATCTGTCTTCATTGGCCTTCCTAAAACTTGCCGGGTTTTTCTCCCGGCAAGAACTCTATTTAATACTTAGTCATCTATTTCGACATCTTTTACAATAATGTCATTTGTCTCGTAATTCACTTCGAGGGTTATTTCATAATCTTTGCTTTCATACTCCACCTCATACTTGTAATATGAATTGAGTAGTTTGTCCCCAATAACTAGTATAACATCTGAATCCTTTTGAATAAAGGTTTGTCCAGGATATGTAATTCTTAAAATAGTATTAGCATAAGTATTTGCATCCGAGACAGCTTCTTCCCTGGTGTGCTCATTGTTCGCTATTGCAGAAAATCCTGCCATTCCAAAGACTACTCCTATAGTCAATACCACTAATACCGCTGCTGCGATTAATGATATCATAACCTTTGTTGGAATTAGTTTGCCTTCTCTTCCCTTGTCAACATGTACTTTTTTATTTGTGTCTGCCATTTTGTTTTCCTCCTGTAATGGGCTTTATACCAAAGAAACGAACAACTTTCAAAAAGGTTGGGAAAATTTATATAAATCATTAATCATCAATAATTTTTTCGTTTTGGTGTCAAAAGAGAATATGCCATTATACGATTTTTGTGGTAATTTGTTTTTTTTGGATTTAGAATTAATGTATAAATGCATGATGGTCCGTGATATGGGGAAAAACAAAAAATCTCTTTATTGTAACTTTATGACTTGGTTGGGAAAGTTAATCTTTCCAAAACGCACAACCGAGTATGAACATCCTCCCAAAGAAGATGAGGTTGCTATCTTTGCTGCCAATCATTCGGGAGCGGTGGGGCCTTCCAATATGATAGCTTGGTTTCCGAAAGAATTCCGTCCCTGGTCTACTAGTTGTCTATTTGATAAAAAAGTTAAAGCAAACTATATTTTTCATGATATTTTCTTTGGTCGAAGTAAAAAACACAAAAGGTTTTTCCGTTTTCTTTCGAAAATTGTTGCAAAAATGCTTCCCCCTCTCTTTGCTCCTCATGATCCTATTTTCGTATATAGAAATAGTCCTAAAATTGCCACAACCTTTCGCGAGAGCGTGGATACTTTGAAGATGGGAAAGAACTTAGTAATATTTCCGGAAAATCCAACAAAATTTTCAGAATATGTTTCTGAACTCTACTCTGGCTTTGTCGACATCGCACGAATTTATTACCATCAAACTGGAAAGATTATAAAGTTTTATCCAGTATATGTACCTGCAGACATTAAAAAAATTATGGTTGGAGTCCCGATTGAATACAATCCTGAAAACGATTCCTCTCATGAAAGATTGAGAATTTCAGAATATTTAAAAATTCAAATTGATGCTTTGGGAAGAAAATCTGGCACCAAAAAGTTTATTCCTTTCATGCGCCCGGAATTTTATGAATTCTATCCGGAATTTGTTAATGATCCTGCAAGTTACTGGTCCTTTTGCAACAAAGAGCGCAGCGAATAATCCAATTGCCACTTAAAATAGAAAATCCACATATATGAAATATTTGCCTTCTAGTTGAGGGGAATATTAAATAGTTTTAACTTATATAAGAATATAACTGACAGGTTAATTACATTCACTTTCATCCCGAGAAAAAACCCAATACATATTTTCTTCTGAAAACTGAAAACCTATTTTGCGTTGGATCTTAAGGGATAATTCGTTTCCCATTACCACATGTCCATATGGAATTCTTCCCTGTCTTACAAGATGGTTAATTACATGAGCCTCCAATGCGGCTCCATACCCTTTTTCTCTAAATTCGGGGAAAATATGTAATAACCCCACGCTTCCTTCCAGATGAACTCCTGCAAAACCCGCCATCTTTCCGTCCTTATACCCGCAAAACATTTCCCCTCTCTCCCAAATCTCTCTTATTCCTTCGGGGGTTTCTTTCTTATATGTATCGGTAATGAAGGGAAGTTCCTCTTCCTTGGCAAGTTCAACCATCATATCAGTATTAATCAAAACCTCCTTACCTTTAAGATAAGCGCATTGATAACACTCCACACAGATATTTAAATTATATTTTTTCATTATGTATTCTAGCGGAGCTTTTCGGCAGACATTTATCAACTCGATTTTTTCAATTCCTTCAAGAAGCTTTATTCCTTCTTCCTCTGTTTCTGAAGAAATCAAGTACATTTCTCCTTTCTTTTCGTAAGCAATAACTCCGTTATCGGATACCGCAACAAGCTCAGCGGTTCCCCTAACTAAAGGATCTATTATATTAATATTTGCAATAAAATCCTTATTTAAGAATTTTAGGGCTTTATCTTTATCAACCATTTCGCACCTTTTTAATATTTATTAGCATAAATAATACTACTATATGCACGCGATAAAATCAATTTAAATCGGCCTTGGCGAATATACTTGTCGAGCTTGAATAGTTAATAAACATGCAGTCTCCCCCATTTTAGCTCGGTTCCAATTAATATCAATGTATTTATTGCTAATATATTGTCTATATTTGACAATTATTTTAATTATTGCTAATATAATAGCATTATGGAAGATAATATTTTTGACATAGGTAAATTCGTTAATGTGGAGACAGAGCAATCGGTTTCTAACAGTTTAGTTAAAAGATTTAAGCTTCGCAGGAAGGAGCTTAAGCTTTCTCAGCAAGAGCTAGCAAAGAGATCGGGAGTAAGTTATTCTTCCATAAAAAGATTCGAGCAAACTGGAGATATCTCTTTTTCCTCTCTTCTAAAAATTGCGGGAGCGATTGATTGTTTAGAGGACTTTAATAAGGTATTCACCACCCCTAAGGTATTGAATCTTAAAGATTTACGCAAATGATAAATAATGTCACAAAAATAGTTGTCAAACACAACAATATAATTGTGGGATATCTTGCCGAACTATCTGAAACTGCAATCGCATTTCAATATGATTCTAGTTGGTTAGAAGATGGCTTTTCAATATCCCCATTTTCTCTCCCTCTCAGCAACAAGGTTTTCTATAACTCTAAGCCTGTTTTTAATGGTTTATTCGGGGTGTTTCATGATTCAATGCCAGATGGATGGGGAGAGATTCTCCTACGTCGTTTTCTCGCCAAAAAAGGTTTTGATTATGATGGTCTATCTCCAATAGTTAAATTAACACTTATAGGTGAAAATGGTCTGGGAGGATTGATATATGAGCCTTCTCAAACAACGAGAAATCCAAAAGAAGAATACGACCTCGACGCTTTAGCAATTGATATTGAAACCGTCCTCTCCGAATCAGGAGCGGAAATAGATTTGGATATGCTTTTTCGTCTCGGTGGATCGAGCGGAGGGGCGCGACCAAAAGTACACTTACAAATAGGTTCGGAACATTGGATAGTAAAATTCCCCTGTGTTATTGATAAACCTAGCATAGGAATAGAGGAATTTACCGCAAACAACCTAGCCAGTAAATGCGGCATAAATGTTAACACTTCCAGGCTATTTCCTTCGAAAATCTACCCATCAGGATTGTTTGGTGCAAAACGGTTTGACCGAACAAGTAACAAAAGAGCACACGTTATTTCTCTTTCCGCAATTCTTGAAACCTCCCACAGAATTCCAAATTTGGACTATATACATCTCTTCCAGGTTATCGATAAAATCAGTATTGATAAAGGAGACTCTTTAGAAGCCTTTAGGAGAATGTGTTTCAATGTATTCTATGGGAACAAAGATGATCACGGAAAAAATGTCTCATTTATCTATGACACTGACCTTAAAGGTTACCGGCTATCCCCAGCGTATGATATAACTAGGACCCCTTACAAAAGAGAGCATGAAATGACTGTATTCGGGAAAGGGATGCCCACAGAAAATGATATTTTTGCAGTTGCAAAATATCTAAAACTTCCTCTAAAAGCATGTAAAGACATCGTAGAAAAAACGAAACAGGTGCTAACCTCAGAAGATCTATAATAGTTTCCATTAAAAAAGAGAGGCGAACCTCTCTTTGATAAATAGTCAGATATTTTCTATTTCTTTTTGGACTTGCTGTTGAGATGATTTATATTAGATTTTCTTTAATATTTCGCTCACTTGTTTCATGTCACATTTTCCGGCATAATTATCCCTAAAATACCTCATTACTGTGGGCACAGCCCTATCAGTTAATCCTAAAATAACCTTAGTTATTTCCTCCTCGGAAAGCATTTTCGGAAGATACTTTCTGATACATTCTAATTGAAGATCAAGTGCGGCAACGGTCTCTTCTCTTCCCGCCTTCAAAAAACCTTCTCTTTCTTCAAGAAGCTCCTTTTCTGCTTTCTGGATTGCCTGTACTACATCCAATTCAGTAATATCACCCTTCCCGCTCTTTTCTAAAAGCATTAGCTTTGATATAACAACATTCAATGCCGTAACAGAATCCTTATCATGTCTTTTCATGGCTTCTATTTTTTCTTTCTTTAAATCTGCTAGTGTCATATTCCACCTCTTGTATTTTTAATAATTATATCAAACTATGAATCATTATTCCTATCTATTTGATCATTCTGAATCTTTTTTTTGTTCTGTTTCTAAAGGTATGGTTTCCTGAACATTGATCTGATTTTTTCCAGGCTGGTCAATAATGCTTTCTTCCGCAGTTGATGCAATTTGCTTTTTCGTATAACTTTGGCTGAAAAACTTGGTTACACGAAGAGACTCCGTTATTGCCGGAACCAGTACAACATAGGATACTGCCTCCACAACGGTATTTATCGCAATTATCATACCGAAAATATATGCGATATTCACTGTATAGCCTCCCACAGATTGCCCTGCGGAAAAAGCAAAAAACATACCAAGAAATCCAATTGTATTAGTTAATACTCCAGCAAGGGTTGCTATAGCGGACAAAAAATATTTCCTTGTAAAAAGTTTATATTTTCCTCTTTCCTTCCATTTTAAGGATAATTTGTTAAATGCAGATGCTAGAGCTCCTGTTATAATTCCGACTAGAATTCTGGGCATCACTGAAACCAAAGGGTTAATGGCATTTCTGAAAACGGGAACTGCTGAGTACCTGATAGCGGCAATACTCATGCTTACAAGGCCAAACGCTAGGCCACAGATAGCACCAATTTTCCATCCTTTAAGCTGAGAAATCACCAACACTGGGATAAGTCCTAAAGCCAAACTTATTTGAAGCCCAAATAATTGAATTACTTCTGCAAGAGCTTGCAGTACTATAATCAAAGCGACTGTAATCCCTAAAAGCGCAATATTTCTGTTTCTATCGACTAAATTCATTCTGTTCATTTTGTCCCCTTATTTTTCGAATTATAACAAAAATACCTACTTTTATAAAAGTAAATCGATACAAAATAGAAAAATACCTTTATGGACTCTTTTTGTGTTTGGCAAAAAAAATGTTTGAAAATTATCTCTTTTTTGAATTTGAGAAGAAGATGTTTGAAAATTATCTCTTTTTCAGAATCTCTTGGACGTAAAATTTCCTTGTCATATAATAATTTATGTCATCAAATTCTTGGTCAAGTTCTTTAGAATAATATACTCCTTTCTTGTACCTTGTGAACCCACACTTTTCTATAACCCGTCTAGAGCGATCGTTACTCCAAATATGCCCCACTACTAGAGCATCTATGTCAGTGAATTCAAAAACATAATCCATTGCCCTTTTCACTACCTCAGTCATTATGCCTCTTCCCCAATATTCTTTAGAGAGCGCGTAGCCTATCTCTGTAGTCTTTAAACACTCAAAATTTTTGTCTTGCACTGCCCACGAATTATGGAACCCAACCGAGCCGATTACCTTGCTATTCTCCTTCCATACCACAGCAAGAACATTCTTTTCTTTTATAAACATATCTAATATTATTTTTGTTTTCGCCATATCCTCATGATGCTTCCACCCTGCTGCCTCTCCAACCCCTGGAACGGAACAATACTCAAATAAATCGTAAATATCCTCCTCTTTGAAGGGACGAAGATATGTCCTGCTTGTTTCAAGAGCAACATTAGAAATGTCAACTTTTACATCCATTTTATTCTCTCCCTAAAAAATATAATACATCAATATGTACGGCATTAAAAGACAGCAAAGGAATATAATATATTATTCATTAAAGACGAATATATTGAACTGCTCTGATTTAAATGATAAAACTAATATATATCAATTTATTGGGAGGAATCGTGAGAAAAACTATCTTAGTATTTATCTCCCTCATCCTTCTTATTTGTCTTCTCCCTTTGAGTGGGTGTAAACCAGATATGGTGGAGGAGGAAACCACAGTGATTGACCCCAAAGCAATAGAGGTTGCAGAAATTTTTATAAATTCCTTCTGGGATTCGCAGTACAAGTATTTCTTTCACAACAACACAAAAAAGACTGACGGGATACATCTTTCGGGGCCTGGGTTTGGTAAATATACTGATTTTTGGCTCGAAGCGCAAAATTGGCAAACAGTAATGGATATCTATGAACTACAAGGGGGAGAAACCTACCGGGAGTTAATAGATAAAGTATTTCAAGGGTTCTCTTCATTTTATCCTAATTATCAATCTAATGATTATAACGATGATATCGGTTGGTGGGCACTTGGGTGCACAAGAGCATATTCTTTAACTAATGACATATTCTATCTGGAGAAAGCCAAAGAAATGTTTGACCATATATATGAAAGCTTCAGCGAGGAGCTTGGCGGAGGAATATTTTGGACCAAGGGAAAAACTGAGAAAAATGTATGTACCAATGCTCCCGCAGTCATAACTGCAGCCCGTTTAGCTGGGTTTTTGTCGGAGGAAGAGTATCTTGAAAAAGCTATATCGATTTTTGAATGGATTAAAGACAACCTTTACGATGCTGAAACCGGAAAACTAAACGATACTGTAAGGCTTGATTCAACTATTTACGAGGGGCAATTCTCTTACAACTATGGGACCTTCGTGGGAGCGGCATACGAGTTGTATCTCCAGACCGGAGATTCCGCCTATCTTCAATATACTGAAAAACCTCTAGATTATATTTTGAGTCAAAAAATTGAAGATGGCATTATGATTCCTGAAGGTCAGGGAGATGGCGCAGCGTTTAGGACTATACTTTTCCGAACATTAAATATATTCGCAAAAAGTTCGCGTCCGGATTATCAAGTTATAATAAACGATAATGCCCTAGCTACATACAATAACCGGCGTATTTCCGATTCATTGTGCGGGTACAACTGGGCGGAGATTCCTTCTGATGAATTAATAATAATGAGTGTTGCCTATGCAGCTTCCACAAGCTTATTCCAATTCTATAAAGTTTAATTTAATTGGTATAAGTGATACAATGAAAAATATTATATATAATTTGGAGAGAAAATGGACGGGGATAAGAAGAAAGAAATAAAAGATGCATACAAGGAAAAATTATCAGAGGGAGGAGTTTATGCGGTAACAAATAACGTTACTGGGAAAATCCTTTTACAACCATCATACAACCTTGCAGGGAGCAAAAGCAGGTTTGATTTCTCCAAAGTGACTGGGTCTGCGGTTATTCCAAAATTGCAGCAAGACTACAACCAATACGGACCAGAATCCTTTAGCTACGAGGTCCTTGAAACGTATAAAGCAAAGCCGGAAGAAAGCCATGAGCAATTTGTAGATAAGATTAAGTTCCTCTATGAATTCTGGCAAGAAGAATACAAAGATAAAGACCTTTATTAACTTTCAAGCATGTACTTAAATGCCTAAAATTTTAGATCCAGATGAAATTCTGAATTTCTATTCTATCCCCTTCATCCTGTACATTATCGAGGGGCCTTGAATTTTTTGATCTTGGGGTAACGGAAAAATTTTCGACAGTCAAACCGTCTACATATCTAGCAAATAGACCATATACTGGAAGATCCCAGTATGGATAGAGATTACTGGTTAATACTGACATACTTGATACCCTGGTTATCTCAGGATACCCCTCCATATTTAAAGGCCCTTCATAAGCCCCCTTGGAGTTTTTATAAATGTTCAACTTTTCATCCGCTTCCCTGTATGTCATAGATATATTTTTTAGGGTTACATTTTCAACGGAGTTAATTTTAGAATACTTTTTATATCCGGTAATTGCGCTTGCGACATCAATACCAGTTGCCTCAATATCCTGTATAGTTATGTTTTTTAGAGTTCCCTCTCCGTTTCTATATCCTAGCCAAATAACAAAGGCAGATGTTACATGTTCCATCACAATATTTTCTATAGTAATATCACTAACAATTGACCCGTCAACACACTCTATCGCAATTCCCGAGTAGCCTCCCGCAATTCCGGGCATAAAGAAGAAACAGTCCCTGACTACAACATTCGATATGGTGTTCCATGTAGCAGTCCCTATCTTAAAGCAATTGGCAAGAGACATAATCTCACAATCTTCAACAAGCATTCCATCAAGTGCGGGGGTATTAGCGTCATCAGTTTTTATACAAATTGCATCATCTCCGGTGGCGATAAAACAGTGTCTTATTACTATGTTTGTTCCCCCTTCAATATCAAATCCATCTGTGTTTGCTACTCTGACATTATTATTGATAACTACATCTTCTATGTGCAAGTTATCCACCCCTTCGAGTCTCGCGGTCCAACTGCCCGCCTCATACAATTCAAGATTCTGAATGGTAACATTAGTGCAGTTATTCATGCCCAGCAACATGGCTCTATTAAACTCATGTTCTTTGCCCATCATTATTCTTTTTCTGTGTTCAACAATATATCTTTTTAAATTAAAGGTATCCAAAGGCAGAAATTCGGATTCCTCTTTTGCCGGATTAACATATGTCGCCCCGTTCCCGGCAATTCGGCCCGGGCCTTCTATTTTTACATTATCTGCATCCTTTGCAGAAATATATCCAAGGACATCAAGTCTGTTTTCTTCGCTTAAGCTTTTATTCTCTTCGTACGTGATACACTCTAAACAAGCCCCTTCGCTTATCCTTAGGGTTACGTTACTCTTTAGTCTTAACCTGCCTGTTCGGTAAGTTCCTCCATCCACGAGAACGGTTCCACCCCCTGCATCGTATGCTGCCTCTATAGTATTTTGAACGGCTATAGTATTGTCCGAAAAGGATGATTCACTATCCGCACCATAATCCCGTATATCAAAGACTGCGCCTTGAATTGCAGGGGCTTCGTGAAGGTAATTCTCAAATGGAATGTCCGCAAGAAACTTTCCATCCTCAGCCATATGATAGGTTGTTGTTATCGCCGACCCTTCCTTACCACTATATGGGAGATAAAAATCCAATGCCACAATCCCTAAGCTGAAAATAAGTAAAACTGGAATAAACATCCCTAAATATCTTTTTATTCTTTTTATCGTTAATTTATCCACCATGTCCCCTCAATTATTAGTATATGAAAAGAAAATCTTTTTTAATAATAACATATTCGGCCACCTTATCTAAAGAGACTTTTCGTTAAAGCTCGTTATCTATATTTCTTCCCAAAAGATATATTACGAGGATAGGATATTCCCCATTGATATTATATATTAATATATTATATGCTAATTATATATGCAGAGAGAGGAATAATATGGAAAAGATTACAAATAAATCGGGGGAGCTTAAGCTTTCGGTAAGAAAAATTGCAACTATGGCTTTAATTGTTGGATTCTTCTCGGCTGTTGCTAAAATCTGGGAAAGAAAGAGAAGAAGTGAGTTTAACAAAAGTGTACCATATAAAAAGTATACTGCGGAATATATAAATATGATTTTTGAGGATTTTCAAACTTTGGCTACGTGCAAAGATCCCTACATTGAGAATTTTTATTCTAAACATCCGGACTTTTCCTCACTGCATAAGCTATGGGTCCTTAATTCAAGTGGGTATTGGAAATCTAAGCTCACAAAACAACTATGCAAAATAGAGGATAAACCTTATGAGATAGTCAAAGAAAAGAAAAAACATATTTATCCATCCTCCAAAAAAACGAGGCTCCTTGACAAGATTGACTATCATTTAGTTGACTATTTTGGTAATAAATGTGAAGTTAGATCCCTTGATTTCTTTTTAAAGTGGGCGGCGCTTAGCGAAGACAAAACCTGGGGAAAACTTGCGAAGAAAACATTTAATTGGTTTACAAACTACTATGCGGGATTTCTGGTCCCAGTTAATAATTCGCTGGGCAGAGGGGTTGAAATAATGCCCTATGAACATATTATCGAACTTGTAAAAAGAGCAAAGGTTGGGCAGATATGGCCCTGTTCCTGTAAATCCTTTCGACCAACTGATGAGGGAATCCCAAGGGGAACCTGCATGCTGATAGCTGAAGTGGCCTCCCTTGATGACAGTATGGTTAAATACCCTGATACCGGATATATGGTTGCAGAGGATGTGTTAAAGAAGCTTAAGGAATTTGAAGATATTGGGCTGGTCCACCAAATAATGTGTGTTTCCTCCCCCCAAGGGAGAAAAATGTACGTGTTATGTAACTGCGACAATAAGGCTTGTGTGCCCATGTTTATCAAAACAAGATATGATATTCCCATGGTTAAAGCTTCGGGGTTTGTCTGTGAATGTCTTGAACTCGACAAGTGTATCTCATGCGGAAAATGTGAGAAACGCTGTCTTTTCTCCGCAATAAAAATGGAGAACGGGAAACCCATACTAACTACCGATAAATGTCTGGGTTGTGGACTTTGTGTGACCACCTGTCCTGTACAAATTCGGACGATGAAGAGAAGAGTTACCGAGCCTTTTCATCTATATACAGAAGAACAAATAAAAACTCATCCAGAAAACACCATCATTATGTAAAATCATTGCTTTGCAGAAACTGGAAATATTTCTTTCTAGAAAAAATAGACAGAAGATAAGGATAATTTGCATAAGACTTAGATTTGGGGGATAAATGGATAATATTAGTGGAGGAATTTTCGGGAAATGGATCGAGGGAATAAAAGGTGTTCCCGCATATAAATATGAGCTCGACCAAACACAGGACCCACGGGCGCTTACCATGACCAATGAGGCTTGGAACGATCGGAGAAACCACATATTCCAAATAGGAAATGACCGGATTACTGCAACTTGTTCAAACTTCGGATACATCCAAGTAAGACAGGATGAAAGATGCCCTAAATACTTAAATGATTATAATCCCTCTAAAAACCAATATGGAGGAGGATTTGGATATCTTAAGACCCCCTCAAATCTCCTCTCAACCTTTTATCGCGGGGGAGAAATGCATCGGGAATACGGCGCTGGTTATTTTAAAAAAATTACTGATTCTGCTGAAGCGAAAGTGGAAGAAATAATCTTTGCGCCTTATGGAGATGATCCGGTTTTATTGAAAAAAGTTAAAATTACTAATTTATCTAATTTTCCTCTAAACTGCGAATGGTACGACTATTTTGGCTCTTTTCTCTATCAATTTACCTTTACTCATTATTGCGCAGCTCAACTGACCTTTAATACAAAAAATGTTTCCAAAATGAGAAGACGTTTGGAGTTTGATTTTCATAAGACAGTATTGATAGACAAAAGTGGTGTAGAAATTAAACGAAAGTACTCCCCTAATCTTTCTTTTTCTAGATTTGGACAGTTCGCCGCGGAGAGTGTCTTTGCAACACTTGGTAAACGTTTTTATTCTAAGAAAAACTATCGAGGATTTGACGATAATCCCCCTTCGGTTCTATATTGTTGTCTCAACGAGACAGCTGAGGTTTTAACTGATTCAAAGTCATTCTTTGGAAAAGGAGGCGCGGAAAATCCCCAATATTTTTCTTCCTCCTGCGCGCTCAAAAACGGAAAAGATATGCAACTTCTGAAAACAATAAAAGTCGTTCCTGCCAATGAATCTGTGGAATTTTTCTTCCTTTTTGCTTATGAACCCTTGGGCTTTTCAATAAATGAGATAAGGAATAAATACTTGTCTATAAATTTTCAAGCAGAATTAGAGAGGACTCTGCATCTATGGGAAACGGAGCGTGTTTCCGTTAAGATCGAGAATTATGAGAACATAGATAAAGAATTGATGTGGCACAACACCTATTTAAGAGGCGCGATGAGTTATTCGGACTATTTTGGGTCACACATTCTATCCCAAGGTGGGCATTATCAGTACCTAATGGGTCTTCAAGGAGCACCAAGAGACCAGTTACAACACTCCCTTTCTTTTATCTATACAGACCCCAAAATTGCTAGGGAACATATTCTTTTTTCTCTAAGAGAAATGTCTACAAAAGGAGAGCTTCCTTATGCAACCCATGGGTATGGGATGATGGTTGCAGCAGTAATGGTTCCATCTGATTTACAACTCATGTTGCTTGGATTTATAGGCGAGTATTTACTTGCGACAAGAGACTACTCCTTTTTGGATTACTCGTATACTTCAAAACTTTCCGGGGAAAATTCGACTTTAACCGTGTATGAAGGTTTAATGCTTGCATACAAATATGTTCGCGATGAGGTTGGAAGAGGAGAACATGGTTTAGTCAAAATGAAAACAGGAGACTGGAATGATCAAGCTGTTTATGGAAGAGTTCCATTATCGAAAGTTAAACATGCCCAAAAATATGGTGAATCTATGCTTAACTCTGGAATCGCAGCTTACGCTTACAAAGTATTCGGAGAAGCACTTATTGCCTATGGAAAAACTACAGAGGGACTGGAATCCCTAAGTCTATCTCAAGAAATAACTCAAGCCATCAAAGAACAGTGGAATGGAAAATGGTTCAAACGGGCATTTCTGGGGGATAAGATAGGTTGGCTTGGAGATGAATTACTTTGGTTAGAACCTCAACCCTGGGCACTAATTGCTGAAGCCACAAATGGAACTCAAGCATCTATTCTTGCGGAAAATATCTCCTCCCTTCTCTCTAACCCCAACGGAGCCTCTTTGATAAGTAAAGGAGAAAAAAGTGAAGACAGTAAAGGATTGGACGAAGGAACTTTAGAAAATGGGGGAATATGGCCGGCTGTTAATGGCTATCTCGTATGGGGTTTGTCAAAAGTTGATGGAAATCTAGCTTTTCAAGAATGGCTAAAAAACTCGAGATTTGCTCAATCAAAAACATACCCTGACATCTGGTATGGAATTTGGAGTGGCCCGGATGCAATAAACGCATCATACGCTAAATATCCTGGAAGAACTCAGAATAGTAAGAACCCGTATACAGGAAAGCGCGAAAAGTTCTTTAAGTTGACTGTTGGAGTAGATTGGGAAGATTTCCCTGTACTAAATCTTCATGCCCACACTTGGCAGCAATACACTATCTTCAAGCTTCTAGGGGCTGAATTTTCAAGGAATAGCCTCTTTTTAAAGCCAGTAATCCCAGCAGAAAATTACGAAATTAAGTCAAGACTATTATCGGTAAAAAGAGAGAAAAATATATATGATATTAGCTATAATCCCTATTTTGTAAAAGGGGTTTCTTTAGTTTTTTCGTCAGAAAAACCTCCTATTACAGTATTTAGAGATGATTCTCCAATTATCTTTACTTGGGAGAACAATCAAATTTCTATACCATTACTTACCTCGGGAGAAAACATTAGAATTGAGTTCTAGTATGTTCTTTTATACTTGCTAATCAAGCTTTTTCCCTTTATTCAACATAAAAAAAGTGCCTCAAGGCACTTTTTCCTTTCCTCAAACAGTATAAAATATATCCGTTGAATTTATTCTTTTTCTGCGTTTTCTTCTTTAGACGATTCACTCGTTACAAGCAAATCATTGGTTTCTGCTTCAATTTTTATATCATCCGCCTTATGCCGTCTTTCGTTTAATTCGGATACAATCCTTTTATGCAAATCGTCATCTAGTGCGTATTTCCAAGTAGGTATAACCGAAAGCAGACATCCTATCGCAGGAGGAAGTGATACTATCAAGAAAAGAATCATCATGAAGTTGTCATAAATAGGCATATCTCTTGGAAGCAAATCATTTGGTCCCAGATTGGCAATATATGCGTTAAGATCTTCTACCGCGGCATCGGAAAATCCGACCGCGGCGTACGCTATTGCGGCAAGGATTGTAGCAATTCCAGTAGTCAGTTTTGCAAGGAATGTCTGTCCGGCAAAAAAGATTCCATCCGGCCGATTTCCTGTTTTATGCTCCTCATAGTCTATACAATCAGCTATCATGGACGATTGAAGGACTGTTACGAGCCCACTGAAAAATCCGTTTATCATAAATAAGATAGAGAATAAAACTATCAACGGTATTGAGGTTGCAAGTAAGCCCCTGGGTGTCAGTAGGTAGATTATAAATATTGCAGCAAAAGGTAAAGCACTTGCCAAATTAGAAATATTATAAATATCCTTCTTCTTAAATTTTTTCATCATTGCTGGAGCTATTCCCATCCCGGTAAAGTTCCCTATAAACATTCCTCCACCGAGCACGACCATATATACAAAAGACATAATTGGGTCTTTAGTTGCAAAGTAATAATTGATTAGGGGCATAGCAGCAAGGGCTATAAGCATTTTGGGGCTCCCTAATATCCCCGATAACATTATCTGCATAAAAGGTTTATTATTTTTCATAGTTATGAAGTTTTCTTTTAAACTGGGTTTCTTTTCACTCGATACCACTCTTTCCTTAATCTTAAACCCACATAATTGGAACAAAGCTGATCCTATTACCGCGAAAAGAAGTGCTCCCAGGAAAAAACCCCAACGTTCACCGTTTGCCGCGCTAATTCCAAGTGAAGAGGTTAATTTCTCGCCAAAAGCGAGAGATAAGGGAATGATGGCAAGCATCGTTACTCCACCACCTACTCCACCTGCAATTCTGGCAAACGACAACAATTTATTTCTGTCATGGCTATTTTCTGTCATTAAAGCGGTCACACCCCACAATGGGATGTCTCCAACTGTATAAATCATACCCCAGAGAATATACATTATAGATGCCCATGCAACGATCAGAATGTTCATCCCTATAGATGCGCCATAAAAGCCAAAACTTGTAAAAGCTAAAATTGTTATTATCATTATAGGGATTGGAACATAAATAAGAAAAGGTCTGCATTTTCCCCACTTACTTCTAGTCTTATCCACGATGGTTCCCATCATAAAATCGTTTATGGCATCCCAAACCCTTGCAACAGACATAATCACCCCAACAATAAGAGCCGGGATTAATATAACAAACTGGAAATAGTAAGCAAGCGCGGCCCCAATGATATTATAAATAATGTTCTGCCCCGCCATTGAAACTAAGTACACATTTCTTTCAGACTTTGTATAAGTTAACAGTTTTCCTTGTTGCATTATGTTCTCCTAAAAAAATACTTTTCTTTTATAAATTATACTAAGAGGGGAAACACCCAATAATACCGTTTGATTTGCGATCAATTCAATAATAATGATTGCCCCAAAAATCAAAATGTTACATACGCTTTAAGGGGTTTAACTTTATGATTATACCATAGCGAATATACCATAACAATACTGCAGAATACACGATAATTCTTAAACCTTATCCCCGCTAATTAAACAAATACTTTGGCGAAAAAATGCTTTATTTGAAAAAATACATTTCTTTAAATAATTATTTACTCTAAGCGCCCTAAATGTTAAAGTAATAATGATCTTGTTTTTTGGGGAGGTCACAATGAAAAAAGCTAAACTAATTATATTAATTGTATCATCCATTATACTTGTTTTTGTATTAAGTTTTGGGACACTGTATGGATTATTATATTCCGGAATACCTCTCGATAATCCCATCGCTTTAGGATCATCAAGTATCGAGATACCTGCAAATCTAACTGATGATGGCAAAGCTCTATCAGTTATGTCTTTCAATATTAGATGCTTTACCAAAGAAGCGGAGGAAATAAACTATTGGACGAACCGAAAGGATGCTGTTTTGGCTTTAATTTTGAATTATAGCCCGGATATTATAGGATTTCAAGAAGTTACCCATCCTCAGTATTTATTTTTAATGGAAGAATTAGGAGATTTGTACGGATATTATGGCTCATACAGATCAGGGCTAAATACCGAACGAGGTAATTTCCTGATAAAAACGTCAGATCCAAAAGTAAACTCCCCCAATATTGCATTCTCCTCAATGATTGGGGAAGCTTCCCCTATTTTCTATAAGAAATCCAGGTTTGAGATTGTCAATCACGAAATGTTTTGGCTAAGTGAAAGCCCGGAAAAGCCCAGTAAAGGCTGGGATGCAGACTTAAAAAGAATAGCCACCTACCTCGAATTAAAGGATCACTATACGGATAATACTGTACGTTTTTTAAATACTCATTTTGACCATAAGGGAGAAACAGCAGAACAAAATAGCGCTAATCTTATAAATGATTTTATAGCCGATAGGTCGGGTTTTATTGTCGTTGGCGACTTTAACGTCCCAGAAGATAGTGCCCCCTACAACGAGCTCTTATCACAAACCCTATCTAATTCAAAGTACTGCATTTTAGAAACTGAAAGAAGTGATGGGCCAACTTTCAACGGATATGGATTATCTGAAGAAAATCTTACAATTGACCACGTATTCATCCAAGCAAATATCTACTCTCCTCAAAGCTACCTCATTATTGAAGATAAAAGAGCCAATGGAAACTACATTTCAGACCATTTTCCAATACTTGTAAACCTTGAGTATAAATAGATTTCCTTAACCACATAGAAGCCTCCTAGCTTTTTCATTACTCTATTAGTTGCTTTTTGCGGTACTTATGGAACAACACGGTATCTTAAATATGAGTAAAAAAGAATTCGACATGCAAATTTCGAATAATTAGACCACCTTTTCTCAAGTAGCAAATGATGCATTCAATTTGAGAATATTCTGAGATTTAAGATATGCAATGTTTATATCCATTTTTTGAGCTATTTTATAGTTCCTTGGGATTTTTTCTCTAAACTCGTTACAGAAAAAATTTGTGGCTAATCAATTGTGTTTTTTAAAATGGTTTTATGTTACGCTAATGTATTTTTGCTTTTTTTCGCCAAGCTTATTAATCTATTTGTATAGTCGGCCATGAACAGTGGAATATTCAATACATCCTTATCTAGACAAAGGTTACGTAATGAAAAACGGATTCGCAACAATTGTTTATCTTCATATTCGCTTGAAAAGATTTCTTTGAATTTCCGAAGGCTTGTATTATTTTTATCGGTCGAAGATTTTACTTCAATTGGGATGATATCGTTTTCTCTCTGTATAACAAAATCAACCTCATATTTTGGATTGTCTGTTGCCCAATACCTTGGGGTGACTTCAAATTCAGGTTTTAAGGATTGTAAAATAAAGTTTTCAGTTAAAGCCCCTTTGAATTCAGTGAATAGCCTATTCCCTTCTGTAATAGCCGAAGGGGCAAGAGATACAACCTTTCTAAAGATTCCCACATCCATCAAATATATCTTGAATGCGGATAAGTCATCATATGCTGACAGGGGCAAAGCTGGTTTAGAAATGCGAAAGATTTTTGTTAACAAATCCGCCTCACAAAGCCAATCTAATGCGTCTTCATATTCCCTTGCTCTTGCACCTTCTTTTACAACCTTATATAGAAATTTTTTGTTTTCTTTTGCAAGTTGGGAGGGGACTGATTTCCATATCATATTGATTTTTGGTATGTCCTTGGTATCAGTGTGTTTCGCAAAATCTTTTTCGTAAGAACTGATAATGTCAGACAAAGTTTCCTGAACCCCTTCAACTCTCTTTTCTTCAGCCCAGCGACGAACAACTTCTGGCATTCCTCCCGTAACGAAATATATTTTTAATTTTTCACATAGAGGATTGAAAAAAGCATCTGGGATCTCCTCTATTATGTTTATGCTATCAAGATAATTCTTAAGATTTATGTTGCCGCAAGCGAGTAAAAACTCAGTGAAGGTCATCGGGTAAATGTTAAGAAAGTTTACCATCCCAACAGGAAACGATGAAGGTTTTGCGAGAGAAATTCCGAGCAAAGACCCTGCGCAAACAACGTGATATTCGTTTGCATTTTCATAAAAATATTTCAATGTATTTAGCGCTTTTGGGCATTCTTGAATTTCATCAAATATTATCAAAGTGGACCCGGGGTTTATCTCTGAGCCGGAGGCAAAGGTGAGATTGTCTAAAATACGTCTTATATCCTTTGTATTCTCGAAAAATTGTTTATATTCTTCATGTTCATCAAAGTTAAAATATGCGATGTTTTCATAACATGTTTTACCGAACTCTTTTAAAAGCCAGGTTTTACCGACTTGTCTTGCGCCTCTCAGTATTAGCGGTTTGCGGTATCTTGAATCTTTCCAATCGATGAGTTTTTGTAACGCGAATCTTTCCATTAACAAATATCCTTTCCATTAATAATTAAAGTATTGCATATTGATTTCATCAAGTCAATATAAAATCACATAATTATATAGATTTGTGTGAAAATAATCACATAATTATATAGATTTGTGTGATAGAAAACATGTTTTTAGTCTAAATAAAAAACCTCTCTTGCCTTAGAAGGCAAAAGAGGCTTTTTGGCTCCCCCAGTTGGACTCGAACCAACGACACTGCGGTTAACAGCCGCATGCTCTACCGGCTGAGCTATGGAGGAACAAAAATCCGGCGACGTCCTACTCTCCCGGGCCGTTACCAGCCAAG
>Ga0123334_1002632_pt1 | contig 20516 bp, 11 predicted proteins | sample BiotimSIPDNA_FD_89706 | JGI IMG/M metagenome (GOLD analysis project Ga0123334, IMG submission 89706) | Anaerobic biogas reactor microbial communites from Washington, USA - Biogas_R1 time_0 SIP DNA | ecosystem: Engineered > Bioreactor > Anaerobic > Unclassified | place: Washington, USA... | reverse complement strand
TTTATGAAAAACATCAACGAGGAACTGCTGCTTGACCTCGCCAACCGCGCTGCTGACCTTGGGTTTAGCTGGTTTGTGGTGGATGACGGCTGGTTTACCGGTGACAACTGGCAAGTCGACCAGAAAAAATTCCCTAATGGCCTGGAAGTCATCTCTGAACGGGTGCGGGCCAATGGCATGAAGTTTGGATTATGGTTCAACATCGGCACTGACTACGGCGCTCTTGGCTCGCACCCTGAAGATAACGCCCTGACTTCGCATGGAACCCGCAAGCGTTTCGGCATCAGCTCTGACTACACCTGCCGCTGCCTGGCTTCCAAGCATCGAGAATTTCTCATTGAGAAACTCAGCCAGCTGGCAAAACAGTATAATGTGGATTACTTCAAACTCGACTTCAGCTCTATTTTAAGCCCCTACGGCATGACTCCCTACGGCTGTTCAGCGACTACTCACAAATATCATCACGATTTGTCTGACTCCATTCCTGAACAGTATGCTTCCATGATGCATTGCAGGAATGAACTTAAAAAACGTTTCCCCAATCTTGTGATCGACTTCAGCTTCGAGACCTTTGGCACGGAAATTCCAAGCATCGGCGCACTGATGTTTTCAGAATTGCACCACGCTTCCAACATGAACACATTAAAGCCGGAAATACTGAATGCGCGCAAAATACGCAACACCCTTTACAATTATGCCACGGTCTTGCCGAACGAGCGCATCCTGGGCAGTCTGATCTGTTTGCAGAACGGCAAAGCTGCCGAGAATCTGCTGACCGCATCCGTCGGCACGCCGCTGATCGCCGGCGATTTGCGCCTCCTCGACGAAGACGCTAAGGCTGAAATCAAAAATATCTGCCAAAACCTTAATCAATTGATTGCTCCAGGAGTCCTTAGCGAATTTCATAAATTCAAAGGCGGCAATTACATCGAATATAACGAATGGGATGGCTTCGCCAGGTATGCCCGCAACGGGCACGGAATAATCTGCCTGTTCCGCAATGAGGATACGTGCGAGATGGTCAAAATCGCCATTCCCAACCTGCCTGAGGGGAGCTACACCCTGAAAGACATGGCGAGCAATGAGCGCGTTGCAACCTTGGATGCCAGCGAGCTTGCTTCCGGAATCGCCGTCAAGTGGCAAGGAAACGATTATCGCGCACTGGTCTTTTCCCGAAAATAACGGTTCGGTAAAATTCCCGAGCAAACATAAAAACTGGAGCTGCCCAAGGCAGCGTCCGCTGAAAGCGTAGTTGAATTTTACGAGGGGGAGGAAAGTACCACTGGTTCTTTCCTCCCCCTCGCGCTTTGCCGTCTATTCCTTTTTCAGTCGCGGCTTATAGCAGGTCGCCTGCGTTCAAGGCACCGCTGCCGCCACCTTAAACCGGCAAAAAGGCAGCGCTTTTCGCCGTGCCAATAAAAAAAACGTTGTTCACTTGTAAAGCGCAGCCCAATGGTTTATAATAGGTATTAAATTGGTTTACGCTCTTGGTCTTTCGAAATTCCAGCGCTGCCCTTCACGCTGGCCTTGTTTAGGGAACGCCCACGGAATTTCCTTAAGCGTCAGAATTTCAACATTTCATTTAGAGTCTGTTATGAGCATGAAAGAAATGAGTAGTATGACAGGTAGAGCTCCTCGGTACAAGGAGATTGAGGCGATTTTGCGTCAGCGTATTTTATCGAATTTTTACCGTGGCAGTGGTTTTCTGCCTCAGGAACGCGAGCTTGCCCAGGAATTCCAGGTCAGCCGCACCACTTTGCGCAATGCCTTGCAGCTTTTATCGGATCAACAGTTGATCAACAAGGTGCAGGGTCGCGGCACAATGGTTCACCGCCCAGTGGAAAGGCCTGGTGAATACACTGTGCTGCATCTCGGCGACGGCAATTTTTTATCTAACTTTGTCATTACCGTTTTGCATGAGATTGACTGCCAGGCTGGCGGGCGCTCTGCTTGCATTATTTATACGCATCTGAATCACTTTGAAAACGGCGAGCTGGAAAAGGTGCAGCTGCGCTTGAGGCAGCAGGATAATCTCAAGGGAATGTTATTGATTGGCAATTACACCAGGGAGATATTACGCAAATTACAGAATGTTTTCGACATACCGATGGTTCTGATTGGCGACTTATGGCAGGAGAAAGAACGCAGCGACGAGCTGGTCGTCTCCCAGGTGGTCGGCAATGACTACGCCAAAATATACCAGGCAGCGCGCTATCTTTTGCAGCAAGGCGCACGGCGCATTGCCACGATTGGCCAGCCACGTGATTTGATCTGGGGCAATGCATTTTATAACGGCTACAAAGATGCATACAACGATGCCGGCATTCACTTTCAACCGGAATACTACGAAGCCATTGACAGTTATAACAATCCCCGCGATGTCTTTCAACGAAATCTTAGCAGCTACCTGCACCGCCTTCTGCAAAGCCACCTCCGGCCGGATGCTTTGATTTTCCCTGCCGAATACTCTGGAACAGTGTACTGGCTGGCCGAGCAAAACGGCGTCTCCATCCCCGAGAACCTCCTGCTGGTAGGACGCTCTGCCGTCGAGTGCACGGCGCAAGACTTCCCCTGCGTCGCCACCAACCCGCAGGAACTCGTTCGCGAGGCCTTTGATTTGTTGGAACAAGAGCAGGAAAACAACGGCCGAGTTCGGCAGATGCGAGTCATCGAGCCAACTTGGATTGACGCAAAATCTTCCTTAAAAACCCCAGGGGCCACCTGCAAAGAGGAATGCACACCATGATGAAAAGATGCAAAAGAATTACTTGCTTCACCCTGATTGAATTGCTCGTAGTGATTGCAATTATTGCGATTCTGGCCTCCATGCTATTGCCTGCGCTAAGCAAGGCTCGCGAAAAAGCCAGGCAGATCACCTGCACGAATAATCTGAAACAAGTTGGTCTTGCAACTCAAATGTACCTCTCGGACCATGAGCTTTTTCCCAGCTATAAGGATGATGGCACAAGCATGGAAGGTAAGCTTTGGGACAAGCAATTATCCGAATATATCGGATACGGGTTCAATAGTGGGCCGCCTGTCTTCAATTGCCCTTCTGCCACTGAGACTAATTCGCCTTACGAACCAACACGCAGCAATCGAAATTTATGGCGCGGTTATTTCTGCAATAATAATATTTATGCCAATAGCAATGGGATGGCTCATCCGGCAAAAATCCTGCATCCATCTGAGATGGGGTGGTTTATAGAGCTTTGCTGGCAAAATCCCTTTACGGTTTTACACTGCCGCTTTGGCAAAACGAATAAAGGAACTTACTCTACCACACCCTGGAGCGGCAATTGCATGGCCTGGCGTCATGGCAATGGCGTAGCGATGAATGTCCTGTTCACGGATGGGCACGTTGAACTCAGAAGACAACATCGGCCATATCCTGATGGCGGCCCTGTCGATGTTCTGCATAATTATGATAAATATGGCAGAAAAGTATTGATCGACGGAACCGTTAAAGACTAATCTCAAGGCATAGAGGGAATTGGCGTGAAAGCGAAAATATTTTTTGCAGTCATGATATTGCTTGGCACTTTGTTTTCGCTATCCGCAGCTGAAACAGAGGTGGTTCTATACGAGGCCGGCCGAGCCAATTCTTTTGATTTTGCGTGCAGCACCTGCACCTGGATTGAAGGCTCCAACGCCAAGCCGGCGTTGGCTTTGGTGGAGCGCGGGGGAGAGCCATGGCTGCAAGTCAATTCGGAAGGAGACAGCGGCCAAGGCAGAGCGGTTATGTCAATGAAAGAGCAATTCTCGGCCCTAGTGCCGGAAGACACGGTCGCTCGGGGGGTGGCCATTACAATCGACTATCCACGCGATGACTTCAAAAAACTTCCGATCATTTTGTATTTCAAGGATAAACGTACCTTTACGCATCACCTGCCCCTCGAAAAAGGAGTCAAGACCTATTATTTCGACAAGGGCTATACGCGCACTGGCATCCCGCAAACCTGGAGCGAGTTACAAACAGTTGTCTTGACAGTTGTGGCAAATTTTCCAGAATTCCACCTAAAAAAAATGGCTATTCAACTACACCCCAAACAAACTTCCGAAAAATGGGTTGAGATTATCCGGAACCGGAAAGTAGCCGAGGTGCTTCCAGGCCAAGGCAGCACTGCGCTTGACTTTGGTCATGACTCACCCTTCCAAGTCAAAGTCGGCTATGACCAGGAGAATTTGTATATCGACAGTGAAGCAGCGTTCCCGGAGCGCCCCAAAGCGACCTTCCTGCCTGGGGACAAGACAGGGTCAGTATGGGCAGATGAATTGACGGAATACTTTTTCAGCGCCTGGAATGACAACCTGAAATATATCCAGTTCGTAACCAATATGAATGGAGCCACCTGGGACAGCATTACTGATTTCGATCTTACAGCAGCCGCAGTCATCCGCAAAACCGATGACTGGCAGCTGGGGCATGACAAAAAAATATCCTGGGAAAACAGCAAGTGGAAAACGAATGCTGTTTTTCCGTTTGCCGAGTTGAAATTTAATCTGTCCGAGCAGCGCTTCATGGGGTTTCAGATAGCCCAGGGATATGGACGCGACCGTGGCGACAAGTATGTCACTAGGGTGTGGGACGAATCAAAGCGATTTCCAGAAACGACAAATTTCGGCGTCCTGGTCTTCAACCAGCAGCCTTTTGGCTCCGGCGCCATCACATTGCCGCAAAAGTTATTGGCAACAACGGATCAGGACAGCGAAAAAATCGATTTCCGCTTGAGTATAACTGCAACTGATTTTGCTGCCGGGAATTATACATTGCGTAAATACGTTGCTGCTGCCAGAAACTCATTCACCGAGCTACCCGCAGAAAAAATAACCCTGACCGGTGAAAAACAGTCCATTGATGCACATTTTACCGACTGCGTCAACTTAAATGGGGTCTATTCACTTTACCTTGCCCTGGAAAACGACAAGGGCAGCCAGCGCTTAGTCGCAGTAAATTTCGACAATACCAAGCCTTTAGTCAGCATGTTCGGAAAGCCGGTTTTCTGCCCCGAGCCGAAAAAAGTCGTTTGGAAGGACGGCGTCTTCCTTGCCGGTCAAAATTCGCAATTATCTCTTGCTGCCAATGCTTCTGCAAGAACTAAGAAGACAGCAGAGATTTTTGCAGAAAAGTTATTAGGCTTTGCTGGGCAATACCGAATTCAGGAAGGCACTGACAGCGGCATTGCGCTGCGGGTGGCGCCGACAGCGAGCTTCGATGGCAAAAAGCAATCTCTCCAACCTGAAGGTTATTGCTTGCAGGTAACTCCAGAAAAAGTTGTTATCACTGGGGCGGATGAGCCTGGTCTCTACTACGGCTGCATTACGTTTATGCAAATGCTGCGCCAACCGATGAAACGGCAGAATGACGCTCCCGTGCAATGCGCAGAAATTCTCGATTCGCCTGACTTGGAAAGACGCTTCACCAACCTCTTGCATCCATGGCAATTTTATGGAAAGGAATTCAAGGAAAATAGGACTATCGATTATTTAATCGACTGGGTGGATAAATATGTTGCCGGAACCAAACAAAATTTGTTTAGCGTGGACATAGCGTCTCTCGTTCAATACAAACGCCGTCCTGAATTTAATTCAACCAACTGCCTATATTCTCTTGACGACCTGGGGAAACTGGCTCAATACTGCCGTGAACATTTCATTGAATTTGTCCCTCGCTGGCAAACTGGCGGTCATGCCAACTGGTGGCTGCTCCATGTGCATCCTGAATTGCGAGAAAAAGGCTATCGCAATACTGCTGATGTCACACATCTTGAACATAATAAAATCGTCTTTGACTGCATGCTGGATGTGATCGAGGCGACCCAATGCAAATTCCTCAATGTCGGCGGCGATGAATGGTGGCATAGCCCTCATCCTGACGAAAGTCCTGACGAATTGCTGCGGGGCAAAACCCGTGCCCAGGCTTTTCTGGATTTCCATATTGCAGTCATGGCCTTTGCTCGAGAAAACCATGTCGAGGTCATGATGCATGGAGATATGCTCGACCCGTATCACAATGGCGTTCGCTATGATTTACACAAAATAATTGATGATATGCCAAAGGATTTGATTATCCTGCCCTGGGCTGGCGGCAATGTCGACCGAATGATCATGTATTTCATTGACAAAGGCTTTCGGACCTGGCCCAATCCTACCGGAGTCTGGTTCCCCAATCGCTCTCGCAGGCAGATAGGCGGCTTTGGCAACAGCATTTATTCCTTTTCCTCGTCCTTGCAAATGGGTTCCGCAGCCAGGGCAAATTATGCAAACAATCTCCTACGCGGCGCGGAATATGCCTGGAATGCCTATTCAGACAGCGGGAAAAATCTGACTGAGGCCATAAGTGCCGGCTTGCTTCCTGCTTTGATGGAGCAATTTGCCGAACCTGCGATTCCGGGCGGCAGCCAGGAGGTTCTGCCTGTGCCTCTCCGCCAGGCGTTCAACACCGACTTCAATCAATTGCTGCTGAAAAAGGAGCCGGGAAAATATGTCGGCAGGGCGCAGTCGGTCAAGCTTCCAGTGGGGCAGATCAATGCTGGCAATATGCCCATGCTGTTAAACGACGGCAAGCTCAATTGCATCAGAATAGGAAAGGATGAATCAGTTTCCTTGCCTTTGAATTCCAAGTATGCTTCCCTGCTGTTTCTCCATACCGTCAGAACAGACGAAGAGTTCCTGAAGAAGCATGCCAGCCAACTCAGTTGGCGTCCATGGATTTATGGTCGCCCTGCCGGAGACTATGTCGTCAATTATGCTGATGGGACAACCTCGCTTATTCCACTGCGACTGGATGACAATATCAATTTTGCCGGCATTAAACCGGAATTACGCTCCTGCCTGAATTGCCGCTATATCATGCCGTTGGAAGATGCAAACGGCAATTATCAATTCCTCTACCAGCATGAATGGGTTAATCCATATCCGGAGAAGGAAATCAAATCCGTAGTATTGAATCAAACAGTCGTAGATTTCGATTTGCTGCTGTTTGCAATATCCGGGCGTAAGCTGAAACAGTAAAGTCTATAAAAATACTGCTTTTTAGAATATGTGATTTTTGCCTGTTCCTTCAAATTTTTAAACCTTTCATTGCCTCCACCGGCAGTACGTCACAGAAAAGACCGTCTGCCACCAAGGCGGGACAATAACTATGCTGCAACCCAGCAGACTGATAGCTATTTCCAGCCTTTTTCAGGATAATGCTGCACGCATATAGGAAAGTTTAAGCGAATGAAAAAAGCACGTCTTGCAGTCATCGGCACAGGGGACTTGGCGCAAAGTCAGCATCTGCCCAATATCCGACAGTCGAAGCTGGCGGAGGTGGCGGCTCTCTGTGATCTGAATCATGAATTGCTGCAGCGCCTGGGGCGGCAATATCCGTCTGCCAAACAAAGCACGGACTACCAGGAATTGCTTGCCGACCCGGGCATTGATGGAGTCGTCATTGCGACGCGTGAAGATACACATGTTCCCCTTACCGTAGAAGCATTGCAGGCCGGAAAACATGTTTATGTTGAAAAGCCTCTGGCAGAGACTCCCGAAGAATGCAACAAGGTCGTAGAGGCGCGAGCTGCCAGCGGGAAATGCGTCATCGTCGGCATGAACCGGCGTTGCGCACCCGCATACGTCATGGCTCGAAATCTCCTGCTGGAAAACGGCGGGGCGCGGAACCTCTTTTATCGCATTGCCGACACCTACAGCTTCGGTTGGGGGAAACGCTTTGGCCAAGGCAACCGCATGCTCCATGAACTCTGCCATATTTTCGATATTCTGCGCTATTTTGCTGACAGTGAAGTCGCTGAGGTCTATTGCCGAAGCCAAAGAGACGATGACGAAAGCATATTGCTGACTTTCCATTCCGGCTGCACTGCCTGCATCCTCTCCAGCGGCTTCGCATCCTACACTGTGCCAAAAGAGCATTTCGAAGTGATTGCAGAGGCAGGCATGCTGATTGTCGAGGAATTTGTAGAGTTGCGCTCCTTTGGGCTGTCAAGCACTCCCGACCTGGTAAAATTCTTCCCTGGTCATTCCCACCCTGATCACAACGGACAGCATGTGCAGCTCTTTGCCCAAAAAGGATACCCGGCGCTGCTGAAATTCCGTGGAGAAATCGCCGCCAAAATAGCGGACCCGTCCTTGCCGGAAGCCGAACGCAAAACTCTGCCCTTGCTCAACTATTCCGTTGACAAAGGCTGGCAGGGCGCTATAGACCACTTCGCGGATATCATTCTCAACGGCAGCCGGCAATATGCCGCCTCTGAAATCGATGGCCTCCGCGCCAGCGAAATCACAACGGCTGCACTCAAAAGCCGCCAAACCAAAAAACCCGTAACACTACCGCAATAATCAGTCCCGCTCATTCCTCCTATAAGGCCATTCCCATGTCGTCACAATCACCTCAAACAAAAAGGAGCAATATCATGAAGCAACAACAACGATTTCGCCTGTTCACCTTGATAGAACTGCTGGTTGTGATCGCAATCATCGCCATTCTGGCGGCGATGCTCCTGCCGGCGCTCAGCAAAGCGCGTGCCAAAGCCAGGCAGACGCAATGCATGAACAATCAGCGCAACCTGGCCCTTTGCTATATTTTCTATCACGATGACTATGACGATTTTTATCCGCATGGCATCATCAATAATGGCACAGAAGCATCCTATTACCATTTTCTGCGAATGCCGGAATACCTTAATGCAACCACTGCCTCCGGCCTTTCGCGTATTTACGAGCGCAGGGGCGACAATGCCGTAGCCACCACTACGCCATTGCTGCAATGTCCAGACCAAACCGACAACACCTACAACGCAAGCTATGCCATCAACAGGTTTACCGGCAGCAAACCCTGGGCGACGGACTATTTTCGCTATCCGCGTGTCAACAACGTGCAAAAGCCGTCCGAAATCGTGCAGCTTTTAGACGGCATCAATGCCTTTATCAACTATCATGACTACAGCTACGCTGCGGTTATCCCGGCTAACGTGCGCTACCGTCACCTGAACCAGACGAACATCCTTTATGTTGACGGACATGCAGCCGCAACCAGCACCAGGACTACCAATAAACCACATTGGTTCTATGTAATAAACTAAAACGCCTGGCCGACATAATATGCGGAGATGTAATTCCCAACCACGTCAATAATCAATTTCTTGGAACACTGCATGAACCTTCGCTCACTCTGCCTGTTGACTGCCTTAGCTGCGAGTCAGGCTTTGGCCCAAGCCAATCTTGATATCGTGCCCATGCCCCGAGAATGTCAACTCAGGAACGGCGCCTTCGCCCCTGAGCGACAGAATCTCTACTGCGCAGATAACCGTCAATGCCAAATCGGCGCAGAAGAAATCAGCGCCGCCATCAGGGACTTGCAGGGTGAACCCGGCCACATTCTACCCATCCCGAATGTGGCTCGACCTGGGATATACCTGCTGACCAGGAACGAGACCGACAAGTCGGCGCTGCCGCAGGAAGTCCTCGACAGCATCAACGCAAAAGACCCCGGGCCGCAGGGATACACGATTCTGATTCGGGAGAACATCGCTGTGATTGTCGGCAGCGATTCGGTCGGCGCCCTGTATGGCGCCTATACCTTTCGGCAGATGCTCCGTGGCCGCCCCGGCGCCATCAGTGTCCCGCTTGCAGATATTTGCGACTGGCCGGACTTCCGCTTCCGCTCTCAGGTCGAATTCCGCCCTGCCCGCAACGCCGCAGATTTGGAGAAGCAAAAACAGCTGATTGACATCTGGGTCCGTTTCAAGCTGAACATCCTGCATGTGAACTTCTATATGAATGAAGACCTGCGCAATTACAGCGATGAGGAAAAGAAGTTCCTGCGAGCCTCCAACGAGTACGCTGTCGAACGCGGATTCTATCCTTATTTCCGGCGCACCACGGCAGTCGCATTCGCACCCAGGGATGCTGAACTGATCAAGGAGCTCAATGACTATCACAACAAGGATTCATATTACAGCTGGACGCGCGATGACCTGAATCTCGCCATTGCCACGAGGGTAATGGAATTCTGCCGCGACACCGGCTTCCGCATGCTCTTCCTGCATCCCATTGACGGCGGCGCCATCTTTGATCCTGAGATGTGGATGCAGCGCGGCGAGGCTGCCAAACGCCAATGGAAAGATGATGAGAGATGGAAGGCCAGCGCCCGCATCTTCAATATCTGGGCGCAAGAACGGCATCGAATTTGCCCAGAGCTGATTCTCAGCGCGCCGTTCTATCCGTATTCGCCATACTATGCCGATTTCGAACAGTGGGGTGGAAAAATCAGCCGGGAGTTATGGAGGCAAAACAGCATCGACTATTGGGAAAAAATGAATCAGGCAGTGGACCCGGCCTGGATACCGATGACTTGGATGGCGAACCGGCATTACATGGACCTGTACCGCAAAAGCTGGGAAGGCCGAGCCATCTGGCTGTATACCCATAGTTTTATTTCCACCGGCATCTTTGGAACCTGGCATCGCATCGCCAAAACCAACTACTACGGCAATCCCCAGGACATCTATAGCCTGAACGGCGGCATGAGCACCCTGGGCAGCACCAGCTGGCTGAATCCCATCTGCACCGGTGAATTCACCTGGAATACTGAAGCGCCCGGCGCCGGAGAGCTGGAGGGGACGCTGTATTTCGATGCGGAAACCGACTTCCATGGCCCCCCGGAAATTATGCAGGAGTGGGTGCCCCGGGCCAGCCGCGCGCTTTATGGCCAGGAGCTTGGAAACCTGCTGGCGCCGTTGTTCAATACCGGCATCCAACCGATGTATATCGATGATCCGGGCTACGGAATGCACCTGATCAACAAATATCGCCTGACGCCGCTGGCAGATACCGATCCCGCGAGTCAACAGGCCAATGAAAACAACCCGCACCTGAAACTCGACGACTCCGTCGAACGCATGCAACATCAGGTCAAGGCCACTGGCGCGGCCTTGGCGCCCCTGCAACAGGCTCTGCCACTGATTCGAGCGCTGGACCACGCCCGCCAGGAAAAGCTTGCTTTCTACTATCGCCGACTGCCGGTCTGGCACCTGATTGCCAAGGCGCGCACTGCCTGCTATCAGGCCCGTGAAGCCTGCAAACTGGGCGAAAATCAACAAGCGATGACCATTTTGAAAGCCGCCCTGCAAGAATTTCAAAATGACCTGTCCCTGGCCGAAAAGATGAACGCGGAGGTGAAAGACCTGCCCGATGTCCGCGCCTTCTCGCTGACCAGGCCGGAACGCGATGCTCTGCATGGCATCACTACTACGCCGCCATTGGTCAAGGCGATGTTGGAAGAAGAGTTGGCGACTGCCGCCATTGTGCTGCGACCGCGTCGGGTCGGCCCTGTCATCAAAGTCGGCATCTACAAAGGCTATGGCGCCAAAGGCACCCTGGAATTCTTCTCCGACTTTAAAAATCTGCAAGCTGAGCTGATCGACTCGCTGTCACTGAGCAACTTGGTAAAATATGACTGCGTTTTTCTGATGCAGACCTCCAGCGTCAGCAAGGAGGACGTGTTCGGGCAACTCAAGGACTACATAGAAAAAGGAGGCGGAGGTGTAGTTTTCCAGCATGACCTGTGCGGCCACACTCGCGCCCCTTGGGGGACAATGACGCCGTTCCCGAAAATCTCCCCCGGCATCGCCAAGTACAAGGAAAGCCGGCGTGTAGTGGTGAAGCAGCGCCATCCGGTGACCGCCAACCTGCGGCCAGGAACAGAGCTGGAGCATAGCTACTATGATCACCTGTCGCCGCAACCCGGCCCGGCTGGCATAGTACTGGCCGAAGACCTGGACGGAGACCCGGTGCTGGTCGCCGGAGAATCCGGCGCCGGAAAAGTCCTGTTTGACGGCAATGTCAATATTCTCCCCGACGACTCGGAGGCGAAATTAAGCGACGCCAATGCGGTATTCGCGCAAGGCGCCGTGGAATGGATAACAGGAGTGAAATTAGTCCGTGAATAATCTCAGTAACATCATCGTTCTGCTTGCTGCCTGGCTGCTGCCGATGCTTGTGTCGGCACAGCAGACTCTGGACTCGGACACGACTTGGGCAGACGCTGTCGTAGTCAGCGAAAAAATCACTATCGCCGCCCGAAGAACGCTGACGATCGCTCCTGGCGCCAAGGTTCTTTTCCGCAGTTCAGGCAGTCTGCATTGCCAGGGGAAGCTGATTGCCGAAGACGCCTTCTTCGTGTCCGGAGAAGACCGTGAGCCGGGCATTGCCATCCAAGGCAAAGGCGAAATGCATTTCAACTACTGCCAATTTCAGGATTTTATCCAGGGTGGCAGCCGGTACAATCTTTTTCTGCAAATCAGCAACGGCAATCTTTTTCTGCGCGGCTGTCGTTTCCGCCGTTGCGCTGCTGTCGAGTATTTGTATGCCGGCGGCGGAATTGATGATTGCCTGTTTCAGGACAGCCAGGGCATTGCGGTGCACCTTTATCACGCCAACACCGTGCAAATCCGCGGCACGACCTTCTGGGGAGGAACGGCAAGCTCCCATCTGCTGCAGCTGTTTGCCGCTCAGCGCTGCCAAGTCCGGGATTGCTTTTTTTACGGCGGCGAAAGCGCCTTGCGCCTGGGGTATGGCGCCAAGAGGAATATCTTCAGTTATCTGAATTTGCATGATCAGAGCATCGGAGTCTATATCCACGGCAATGAGAACAACGACAACCTGATGCAGAACCTGCTGGTCACCGATTCGCGGTCCGTGGCCGTACGCCTGGATTCAACAGGCGGCGCCTCCAATTTATTCATGGACTGCATCTTCTTTCGCAGCCGCGCAGGAGCGATAAACGCCACTGCTGCGCCTGGAAACGCATTTCGTAAATCAGTCTTCCTGCAACATAAAAACCTGCTGCTGGGAAATGAGTTCGAGAAACTCAGCTTCCAAGAGAATATCTTCTGGGAGACCAAGCTGCCCAAAGACTTGGAGTCACAGTTGCTGAGCGCAGACAGCAACAACCGCCAGGCGAAACCACTGCTGCTTGACCCGGACAATATGCTGTTTTCACCAGCCGACCCGCAAGATGGCCCGACAGCGAAATAAGGCCAAACACCTGCCAGAGAAAATATCGATGTTAAAAGTCAGTGAAAACAGTCAATACATTACGATATCCGGCAATGACTATCGCTTGACTCTTGAGCGTTCAGGGATTTCTTGCGATCTCAAGTTGAAACGCAGTTCACAGCAGTATCGGTTTTTCAGCGGCGGCGCCTGCAATGCTGACGGCCAGCGCGACCTGATCAGCGAGATGCAGCCTTGGCAAAGCCGGCAGGCGACCCCGGAATGCCTGACCTACAGCCGGAAATGCCGCTCAGCCCTATGGCAAAAGAAGGAATTCGTGGTGCTGTGCCGGCCGGAAAGCATCGAGTTCTTCTTACGCCTCCAAGGACAAAACCGCGCAATAACTGAAGTGCGTTTCTTCCGAGGCATTTACCAGGGCAGCGAATTCGGCTTCGCCGGCCAATACGACGAAATCTACAACACGGCAGTCAATTTTCAGGAACGGCACTACTACCATCCCTGCGACTCCTTCCGAATCTCGTTCGGAAATGTCTTGACAAATATAGTTGGCGGGCAGGCGCTGGCCTCACCCTGTCACTGCCTGGGACTGCTGACCCGAGACGAAAAACGCTGCCTGGTCGCAGGACTTGCCGCTGCCCTCGGGCAATATCGCTGGGATGATTTCATCTGGAACCCAGAGGTCGAAGTCAATCCGACCGGTTATCACGGCGACGCGCACTTGGCGGGCGGCTTCGCACTCGATTACGGCGGCAAGGAAAAAATCAACGGTGAATGGGAATCACCGCACCTGCTGCTCACCGTGGCGACTTCTCGAAAGCAGATACTGCCGACTTATCTGCAATGCTGCTACCAACAGGGATATTTGAATGAACCGCAGCCCCGAGCAATCGAAAAACGGTGGCGCGAACCTATTTACTGTACTTGGCATGACCAAGTCGCGCTGGGCTATAAAGACACGACCGATTATACCCGGCTGGAACCACCGTTGATGCAGGACTTCTGCACCGAGAAATACGTTGATGAATGGCTTGACATCCTTGAGCGAAATCATTGCCAACCCGGAACCGTTATCCTTGACGACAAATGGCAGAGCTGCAAAAATGCGGCTGATCCTGACCCCAAAAAGTGGCCAGATTTCCGTGGCTGGGTGGAGCGCTGCCATCAACGCGGCATCCGGGTCTTCCTTTGGAATGCAGCCTGGGATAAGGAAGGTCTGCCAGATGACGAATGCATAACCAGAAACGGACAGCCTGTCGCAGCAGATATCACCAACCCAAAATATGAAAAACGATTCCGGGAGATGATTCGACGATATTTTTCCGATGCTCCCAACTGCCTGAATGCTGACGGCCTCAAGCTTGACGGACTGCTCGGACTGCCCACTGGCGCCGGACTCCAAAATTACTCCGGACTCTGGGGGCTGGAATTGCAGCGATACTACCTGCAAGTGCTTTATTCCGAAGCCAAAAAGCACAAGAAATCAGCCTGCATCAGCACTTTTGCCGCAAATCCCTACCTGGCGGATTACAGCGACATGGTACGTATCGCCGACATGTACACCCACCGCCTGACAACACGACAGACCATGCTGCGCCGAGCTGAAATCTATCAACAGACCATGCCGCATACTTTGCTTGATACCGACGGACAGTTTGGCCATCATCTCTTTGATGACTACCGACATGAACTGGAGGTACAGGCCGACATAGGCATACCCTGTATCTACAATGCTCAATGGCTGCGGCGGTCACGGATGTATCAACCGGTTGTCTTCACAACCCTGACTAAAAAAGACTATCAAGAAATAGCGCGTGTCTTCAAACAATACCGAACCAGGCTGGAAAACCAAGAGTAAGCCTGGGGTGGACGACCCGTCCACAGCCTAATTTGTGTGTCACCCTTACAGGACTCCAAATATATGCCATCTCCCCAGGGTGAGCGAAGCGAAGCCCTGGGTGAGGCGTATAATAATTTTGAGTCCCGCCAGGGGTGACACATAAGCGCTGTTTTGATGAAAATCTTTCCCAAAAAACAAGATGCTGGCCGATAGTAGTACGAAAGTTTTTGTTTTGGTAATCAGTCACTCATTGATACTCGGAGTCCCGGCAAACTACAGAGCCAGGCACCCAGGGTAAAGTACTTTAGTGGACAGTGGACAATGGACGTTAGTGGACTTTTATGGACATCAGTAGACGATGGACTGTAGACGTTAGTGGACATTAGTGGAGAGTGGACGTGGACGGGAGTGGACGTTGGTGCGAAGACATGTATCTTCCACAGGCTTCCAGCCGGGACAGATGCACCATGCTTAAAGTCACATAACTTTGCGCCGTAGGCGCTTAACCATGCTTAACCCCAGGCTTCAGCCTGGGGGAAGCATACCCCCTAAAGTGGTGCCCCATAGGGGCACTACCAGGCATCTACCAGCACAACCACTGCGCCAAGTCTCACTTTCTGTCACAAAACTTCACATTAACGAATAACTTGGCAATGCACGGAATCTGGTGATGCGCACTTGCAGACCTCGGCAGCAATCATTACGTTTTCTATACGTTATTTATATCAGCAGCTTCCATTCCTTTTCCCGAACCGGGAGAAATCAATGCACAAGGTCCAAGAGAATCTCGAAAGGCATACGACAGAATTATGCCTGCGCATCGGCTCACGGCACATCGGCTCCCCAGGGGAAGCGGCCGCAGCAAATTATATTGAACAGACCTTTCAAGAGTACGGCTATCCGACCTTTCGAGAAAGCTATCCTGTCACAGGCTGGGATTTCAAGTCGTTTGAATTTTACAATCTGACCCGGAAACGCGCAGTTCCCACCGCAACCGCGTGCTTCTTTTCGAATGCCGTGGAAATCGAGGGAAAACTACTGTGGTTGAAACACAAAGATTTGGATCGATTGGCGGAATGTTCCGTATCAGGCAGAATCTGTATGCTGGAATGCTGGAGCGGGGAAGGTCATGTCCAAGGTCGAAATCAAATTGCAGAGAAGCTTGATTCTCTCGGCGCGGCAGCCGCGATTTTTATCAGCACTACCCACACGGCATTAGCGCCAAGCACAAAAATACAGCGGTCTCCGTTTTTGCAGCAACTCGGAACCCTTGCCGTATCGGAAGAAGGCGCCTACGACCTGGCAGCGCATAAAGACGACCTGTACCGCATCGCCATCAACGCAACATGTTTTCCGCACAATTCCAGCAACATCATCGCCCGCCGCGACGGAACTGGCGGCAAGGGTGTGCTGGGCGCTCATTATGATACAGCGCCGCTGATTCAGGGAGCAGGAGACAATGCAACGGGAACAGCGATGCTCCTGGAAATGGCGCGCCTGCTAAAAAACGAAAAACCTGGATTAACGCTTGATTTTGCGGCATTCTCCGCAGAAGAGTATGTCCCTGACACGCTGCCGCCAGGAAGCGAAGACTACTTGAAGCGACATGGAAAGGAAAATTTGCGCTGGTTCATGAATTTCGACGACTTCGGACTCCTGATCGGAGAGCCTATAGTCAAAATCGGTTATCCGGAAAAATTGCCGGGACTGCAACCGGTTGGAATTCCTTTCGCTCCTTCAAATCAGTGCGGTGACGACAAGGGGTTCTATCTTGCCGGAATCCCGACTATCTGGTACTATGACAAGTCGCCGTTCTACCAGCTGCATACAGCCAAGGATACTATCGACAGAATCGACTTTGAAAAAATGGCCTTCGGAGTGCTGGATGCAGTCGAACTCTTTAGCCAACTGGAGAAAATCGCGTGAGCATGTGAGCATAATCGGTCACCGATTGATATTCATAATCACGACAAGCTGCGGAGCCAAGAGACCCGAGCAAGGCGCTTTAGTGGAGAGCAACAATTGAAACAAAGTGGTATTCGGAGTAGGCTTCCCCTCACCTTGCCTCCTTTCTTCTCCCGTCCTTTGACTTTTACAAAAAAGCAAATATCTTAAAGGTAAGAAAATCTTACTTTTAAGGGAGGCTTACTTATGGCTGCAATCACTGCGATGTCATCCAAGGGACAAGTTGTACTGCCCAAAAAGATCAGGACAGCCCTGAATCTTTCTGCTGGCGCTCAGTTTGTGGTATTTTCCTGCGACGGCAATATTCTGTTGAAACCAATCAAGGCACCGGATATTTCCGAGTTTGCCGGGCTTCTTGAGCAGGCGCGGGAATGGGCCGCTGCGGAAGGGATGAGCAAGAATGACATCTCTGAGGCAATTAAAGCTGTCCGGAAAAAGTCTTGACGCATGCGAATCGTCATTGACACAAACGTTGTGGCTTCCGCCATTTTTTTCGGCGGCAAACCGGCGAAGCTCCTGAAACTAGTGTTGCTCCGCCATCCCATTTTGGCGGTAGCGACGAGTGAGATCCTTGAGGAATATCAGACAACCATTGATTACCTGCTGAAAAAATACAATGGCAAAAAATTAAACTTCACGATGATTCCGCTTTTTCGGCATTCGAAATCATCCATTCGACCTCGACAATTGCGGTCTGTCGCGATCCGGACGATGATAAATTTATTTCTTGTGCCATTGACGGGCAGTGTTGTTACATCGTCAGCGGCGATAAGGATTTGCTGATACTAAATGAATATAAGAACGTTCAAATCATTACTGTCTCAAATTTCTTTCGCTTGCTCTACCAGACCGAGGAATAAAATCCGAAAATCCGTGATGTATGTGTGATTGGTCTTATGGGATGGCTATGAACCCAGTACACACTGTCAAACATTACCTTACTATCACCATAAGCTGCATGCTTCCGGCCATATAACATACTGCCTATCAAGCATTTGCGCATGAATTTTGCGCAGCAGGCGCTTAACCATGCTTAACCCTAAGGCTTTAGCCTGGGGACAGGCATGCCCCCAAAAGTGGTGCCCAGTAGGGGCACTACCTGATGTCCGGCAAACCCAACCACTAGGTCAAATCTCTCTTCCAGTCACAAATTTTCGCGCAACAAAAAAGTTTCTTAACATGCACACCAAAAGAATTGACGGCGTCACTCTGCAATGGCCGGCGGTCACACTTGCGTTTCCGGGACGGAAATACATTCTCGAAAACGAACTTTACGAGGATGATGACATCCGCATCCAGGTTTCGTTGAAAAAGAAAGAGGGCGTCTGGGTCAAGCACCTGGACGTGACGGCAAAACACCCCATGCCGACGCCCGACTACGTGGAGACAGACCGCCAGAGCGTGCCTGACCCTGGAATGCGTCTTTGCGGATATGTCAACGTGCAAAAACGGAAAGGCACATCCAATCCCGAAGAAGAAGGCGCAGGCGAGATTCCCGGCTGCGGATATCCGCTGATTGGCGATAAAATCTTTGTCGGGCTGGTGCATCAGGCGGGATTTGCTGTCATTGAAAAGCAGGATGAAGCATCGACGACCTATTCCCTCCGCCACCATCCAGTCTGGAACGGAAACCGGCTGAAAACTTTGGATTCTGTTTTCTGTGTTTCTGGAGACCCGAAACGTTCATTTTCCGATTACATCGACCATATCCGTGCGCCGATTGAGCTGAAGCCGTTCTTTGCTTTCTGCTCCTTTTGGTCAGACCCATATCTTGGCAATTATGAATACGCGGTTACAGGCGAGGCGATGCAGCGTTTCATTGCGGCCTATAAAAAACTTAAGATTAAACCGGATGTGTTTACCTTTGACGCTGGTTGGCAGAAGCGGAAGAGCTTTTTTGAACCGAAGCCCGGCCTGGAATTTGAGCATTATCCGCATTTGAGCCTTTGGATTTCCCACAACGGCCCGATGGGCATTTCACCAGAGTTCCTCAAACAGCAAAAAATCGCTGTCGGGGAAGGCTACAGCTCTGCTTATTCCGGCAAGGATTACGGAGTTCTGTTAGACCCTGCGCTCGAAAAGGCGCTGACAAAGCGTTTCTGTGAACTGGCGCAGCATTGTCAGCACTTCAAAATCGACTGGGACAATGATTGCGCCACAGCGCCGGAATTTGCGGAAAAGTATCCGACGCGCAACCACGTCCGGGAAGCTTCGCTTAATGTCATGAACCGAATCATGGCAGCTGTTCGGGCAGTCAATCCGAACATCATCGTCCGCAACGGCTGGTGGCCCTCTCCTTGGTGGCTTCTGCACGTCCAGCACGTGTTTCTGAGCCAATCCGGCGACAGCGAGTACGCAAGTCTGCCGACCCGTCACCAGCGAGCCTCAGCTGCGACGCATCGCGATTTGATGTACTACAACCATCTGCTCCGCGATCACACGATGATTCCGCTTTCGAGTTTCGACAACCACGAATTCCCGAATTCCATTCGGAACGCCTTTGCGGACACCGATGGCACGCGGGCGGACAATACCATGCTCTGCCTGCTGCGGGGCAGCACCTACTTCTCCTGGACCATCCAGCCGGAAAGCCTGACCCCATATCAGGCCGATGTGATGAAGCAGGCCATCGCGTTCGCGCGAACCCACGCAAAACATCTATTTGTCCGCGCTGGGCGTATGTTCGGCGGCAATCCTGGGTTGGGGGAAATCTATGGCTTCCTTCAACCGGGCGACAAGGAGTCATGGTGCGTGCTGCGCAATCCCGCGCCGATGCCGCAAGCATATACGCTTCCTGATGACTTCAAGTGCGCCACGCAGTTCTATCCGGATTTTCGAAAGCTTGAACGCGACTTTGTGATGCTCCCGGAGGAAGTCAAGGTTCTGATTCTCACGAAAAAGCCGCTGAAGCTTCCGCATGACATTCCGTTCCAAGTATTTCAAAACCAGGACAATGGGAAATTTGACTATTATTTCCCAGCCAGCCGAACCGTGTCCAAAAAGATTCAGCCGATGGTCGCAGAGTTACATCAAATCAAAGAGCTTCTCATAGAAAAAATCGCCTGGAATGCAAGCGGGCGCAATCTCTTTTTTACTCTCACCGCGCCATACCGCATGAACGACTTGCGGTTGTGCATAAAACTCACCGAGAAGACAGAACGCAATACGACGCTGAAAATTTATGAATCGCGTTATTATGGAGAACTGCAGAGTTCGTCATACGCGCTTCCTGTGACCGAGCTACCTCCAGGGAAATCAGGATACGGTGAAATATACAATCCAGCTACCTTATTCCAAAAGCGGGAACGGTATTTCTCGGCACCAGTTCCGGCCGGCGGACAGACCGCCTTCCACCTTGCTTTCGACGACTCGCTTGCGCCGGAGCAACTGGAAATCTGGGCAGTCGGTTTCGAGACGCGCTCTGCAGAATGTGCACAGCGGAATACTGCCCCGCTGGATTTCGCCAAGGCCCTGCCGCTCCAGCATCCCTACGGCTTCCCACGCGCGATTCGATGCGTTTAATCAAGAAAGCCTGGAGGGTGCAATTCTCAGAACGAGATTTCCATCACGCTGTTCTCTTTTATTTCGGCTTGCACTGTCAGCTCTTCCGGCGACGGGAGTTCGACTCCGTCCAGAATGATTTTCTTTGGTACGGAAGCAAAAGTGAGGACGGCTTTTGCGGCATAATCGAAGAAGA
>Ga0123334_1002630_pt1 | contig 20525 bp, 19 predicted proteins | sample BiotimSIPDNA_FD_89706 | JGI IMG/M metagenome (GOLD analysis project Ga0123334, IMG submission 89706) | Anaerobic biogas reactor microbial communites from Washington, USA - Biogas_R1 time_0 SIP DNA | ecosystem: Engineered > Bioreactor > Anaerobic > Unclassified | place: Washington, USA... | reverse complement strand
CGTTCTGTTGAGGAGAGGGCCATCGGAATAGATTGAATGAGCAGTTTATCGTTTTTGGTCATTCCTTTTGATACGATGGCAGAGTATCCTCCGATAAAATTTACTCCCATATCGTGGGCTGCTCTGTCAAGAGTCCTGGCAATTGAGACAAAATCATCCGGAGAAGTGCATGCTTTTCCGGCGATAAGTGCAACAGGAGTGACCGATATTCTCTTATTAACTATTGGAATCCCGTATTCAAGTTCTATCTCTTTTCCGGTTGAAACAAGGTCTTTTGCGAGCCGGGTTATTTTGTCATAAATATTGTGGTTTAGGTTATTGAGATCAGAATCACCGCAGTCAAGCAGACTGATGCCGAGCGTAATCGTCCGGACATCCAGTTTCTCCTGCTCAATCATCTTGTTTGTCTCATTAACCTCAAAAATATTAATCATGGTAATCCTGTCAGATACGGTGCATTTTTTCGAAAATATCTTCCCGTTGGCACCTGATTCTAACACCTATCTCATCACCGATCCTTTCGAGATCAGTGACCATTTCAGCGTATGGTTTTGAAGATCGTCCGATGTCAACGATCATCATCATGTTAAAGTAATCCTGCACAATCGTCTGAGAAATATCTTCGACATTGACCTGATTATCGGCAAGATATGTGCAGACTTTTGCGATTATACCTACGGTGTCCTTTCCAACTACGGTAATAATTGATTTATTCATGGTATGTCAGTCCATACCTATAGGTTCTCATCAGAGATTAATCCAGGTTCAAAAGAAAAGATAAAAGAGAAGAATATTTTTTTATTTCTTCATGTAGATTATGCAGACACCAGCCATTAATCCCACGAGAATGGTAAATGGTGAAAGTGGTGATTTTGCTTCAGTCCCAACCGGTGCGGTTTCTGCAGGAGAAGTCTCTTCTTTAGTAATATCCTGGGCGGACTGATTTTCACTCTCTTCAGGTTTTACATAGTCCGGATTTGCCTGAAGTTTGTCCTTATATAACTCAAGGATGTTCCTGACTTTTCCGGTTGCACCAACAGAAATTGCTGCCCGGAGTACAGAGGTATCCACACCATTTGACTCAAGGTTTTCAAGAACTGTGGATTGCAATTCAGTATCATTGATAATATCCATAGAATTGATATCCATGGTGTTTACCGTTTCAGATACATTCATTCCAGTGTCTTCTGCTAATGATACACCAGTCATAATACAGAGTATCAAAGCAGTAAGGATACATAAACCCGAGAATCTGACTTTTAGTTGCATATGAATGCTCACAAATGTGATAATAGTAATTAATTCATTGAGATATATACTTTAATACAAACTGTTCTGGAATAATCCAGAAACAACCGTTTTACCGATGAAATGTATAAGTCGTGGTTTTTGGATAGCCTTCATTTCAGGTCAACTTACCCCAACCCATTACCAGGCACTATAGTTGTTGATAACCAATCATTTCAGATATGGAAATTCAATAAGATGACAGATTCCTAAACTACAGATCGGCACCAGCAGGAAAAAAATAAATTCCGGCCTGAAATACGCTGTGATGAGTATTAAAACAATACTTCCTATACACGACCGGATCAGAAGAATCGCTGTCTTCTGATGAGAAGATGCAAAATTACTTGTTATTCTTCCTGGTTCTTTGGAAGTTCTTTTAGTCGCAATACTATTCATGATTAAGAATCCATAATGTCTCTAATCTTCCTTTACTACTCGATTACAGGCATGTCTGAATACGTTTTCAAATACTTCAATCATTTTTTCCGGCTCATCTGTTCCTATCTGTACTCGCTTTCCCGAGTGTAGCATGAGTTCTAATGCATCAGGACCGGCAATATTATAGAGTGTTCCATGGGGAATCCACCGTACTCCGTATCCATAGTACCAGGGATTTTTTACCCGGCTGTATGCTTTTATCTTCTCAAATGGAAATGTCCGTTTAATTACCGGAACCGGACCAAATTGGACCTTAATAGCATCTGTAGTTATAATTACAGTCATTGTGGAGAAGAACGCCACACCGAATATTAGTGCGAGTATTGGAATAAGAAGTAGCAGGATGATATCCTGACAAAAATACGCGGTGAATAGAAGAATAATCAGACTGATAATTCCTGCCCATACCTGAACTACCCCTACCTGTTCATGAGAATACTCAAGGTTTTTTGTAGGTCCAGTCGGATCTTCAGGATTTTTTCCCATAGTCAAAACATCCATGACTGAAAATTCCGCCTTCCTGTTCATCGGTTTGTCATGATATGGACACCATCCGGTAATCAGTGAATCAGAATCTGTAATTAACGAGGTTTTCGCATCTTCTTTCATATTGAACATCCATTCTTTGTATCCGGAAGTTTAGACAATCGGTATGAATAAACTGCAACATACACCGATGCAAGAAGAACTACTAGCAGTAAGACAAATATTCCCCATATTCCGGCAAAGGGGGCTATCAAAATAACCAATAATCCGGCAGCCATGAATATTTTGCCCCCATGAACGTGGGTTTGTTTCCAGATGCGATCATCACGAAGGGTCCAGGGGAACCTGAATCCAACGGTCGTATTCCGTTTGATATAGGGCATGATATAGCCAAGAATTGCGAAAAAACATCCTATCAGAATCGGAATCATTACCTCCAGTGAGATCATTGTTCCGGATGAAACGAGGAGCACAAGGATCTCTATTCCATACAGGAGAGAGATAGTAGAACAGATAATCACCTGATAAAAATCACCTGAACTCTCCAGGTTTTCTTTCATCTTTTCAAACCGGGGAAGAAGATTTAAGAATAGGGCCATTATCAGGATAATTGCCGGAAGACCAAATGCTCCGGATAGTTTATCAGAAAACCGGTCTGCATCCCCCTGGATATTCCAGTGAACCGGCACGATTTCTGGAAGATGTGGCAGAAAAGCAAGAGCCGTGAGAAATGAAAGCCCTACCACTATCCAGGTAAGCTGAAAGAATAACAGCCCTCTTCCGGATATCGGACTTCCTTTTTCAACGATATTCAGATAAGAAGGGATTTCATTGGCGGTATGAATGGCACTGCTATTCGGACACCAACCCATCCAGGAATAGACTTTTTTGGATATTCCCATGTGACTCATAACGCCTCCAGTAATTTTTTAAATAACTCATCAGCCATTTTTGTCGGATCTTCGGTTTTTTCAATGATTATTCCAAGTTCTCCGGCATAATCCCAGAGTAATTCGATACATTCAGTATATCGGGGGCAGGAATTACAATCCCCTTCGTGTTCATACCAGACCTGCATGCCATGTTTTTGTGAAATAAAAATAATTGCTCTGGTCTGAAATGGAATTGATCTCCCAATGAGAACGCCTCGTTCTGGATTTACCTTTTCAATGGAGATCTGGTTTGCATGTGCCATATCCTCAAGGGCAGACACAATCTTCTTGTCAACACTCAGAAGAGCACGTGACACTGCCTGTCTTGAGATACCCAGCAGATTTGCGATGGTGATATTTGGATTTCCGTCCCTCCGCATAACCCAGAACCGAAACTGCTTTTCATCCGTTGGTATATGCACATGTCAACATTGTAGTGTTGACAATATAAGTTTTCTGATGGTACCAGACGAGAAATTATTACAGAAAAAAGATTTCAAAAAAATTAGCGGAAATAATCCACAATATTCCGGAATAACCTCATATTTATGGACTCTGACGGAACCGGAAGTTGCTTTCGCTTGAGTATCTCTTTTTGTAGTGTCCAGTCATACTGGTTTACAAACTCCATTGCTCGTTCCGGATGAGGCATCATTGCCAGAACTTTCCCGTCTGCAGAAGTAATTCCGGCAATATCAGCAGTCGAACCATTCGGATTAAAGGGATACTCTCCATCGGCAGGTCTTAAATCCTCCCGGCAGTACGTAAATGCAACCATCTTCTGACTCTTCAGGCGTTTCAGAACCTCCGGTGAACAGGAGAAATTTCCTTCTCCGTGAGATACCGGACAGACAATCCGTTCTATTCCTTTTGTCCAGAGAGTCTCAAAAGCCGGTTTTATTGTTACATACCGGCACTCAAGTACTCCTTTCCGGTTTGGCATAAGAGCAATATCCCGTTTGTATTGTTTATCAAATGCCGGAACAAGCCCAAGATTTGCGAGTATCTGAAACCCGTTACAGATGCCGAGCACCAGATTATCTTCTTCAAGAAATTCGGTCAGATCATTCCAGAGATTATTCCGGACCCGGTTTGCATAGGCATTCCCGGCACCAGTATCATCACCGTACGAAAAACCTCCCGGAAATACCAGGAGCCGGTAATCAGTCATCCGGAATTTGCGATCGATGAGATCATTGATATGGACGATATCTGCATCCATTCCGGAACGAAGAAGGACCTCTTTCGTCTCCATCTCGGAGTTTATCCCATACCCGCTCATAATGAGGGCCTTGTCCGGAATCAGTTCATCTCCGGATACCTTTGCTGAGGATGAAAAAACTGCCTGAGTCATGTTAGTACCCTCCGAATGGTTTCTTATACGCGGTTTCAAGTTCGTTGACCGGCACTGCTACCCGGAATCCGTTACCGGTGATAAGAAGGCTCTTCCCGATTACCCGGCCAATAAGAAATGCATCATAGCCCATTGCAAGTTCAAACGAGCGTTTCTTATCCGGTGCAATTGTGACGATAAACCTTCCGAGCGTTTCAGAAAAGAGAGAATAATCAGGCCTCATGTCTCCGGAGATGGTGACATCCATACCAATTCGTCCGGCAATGGCAACTTTCGCAAGAGCTATTGCAAGACCTCCATGTGTTACCGGAAAAGCGGATGCAACAAGATCGTGGAGGATAGCATTTGATAACCGCTTATATCGTGCTTTCATTGCCGCAATATCAATATCCGGTACCGTTCCGCCTGAACAGCCAAGGTGGGCAAAATACTCAGATCCACCACATTCTTCCCTGGTTTCTCCAATCAGATATACAAGATCTCCTTCTACTTTTGCATCAAGCGAGACCGCCTTTGTCACATCCGGATGAATACCGATAGAAGATACGAGAAGTGTCGGTGGCACCGAGACCTTTACCCGGTTGTTCTGCTCATCATACCCGGAAAAATCATTGAACATACTATCTTTTCCGGAGATAAACGGAGTCTCAAACCCGGTTGCTCCATCATAACACCCGATTGCAGCATGTTTGAGCTGGGAAAGCCGTCCGGGATCATCAGATGAACACCAGCAGAAATTATCAAGAATTGCTATCGCTTCAAGGGGAATTCCAAGAGCGATAAGTCCACGGATAGCAGTATCAATACAGGCAACAGCCATCCGGTAGGAATCAATTTCAGAATAGGACGGGAAGATACCCTGTGAGAGTCCCACTCCTTTCTTTGATCCGGGAACAACCTTTGTCAGGGTTGCCATTCCCTGAACCCTGCCGGTTCCCTGGACCGGACCGAGCACATGCCCTCCCTGCACAGTGTGGTCATACTGAAGAGAGATGAACTCCTTCGATGAGATATTTTTCCGGGAAAGCATCTCCTTTACCGTCTCATCCAGACTGTCCGGACACGAAGGAACGGGAGTTATTGGCACCAAAGCAGGAGGCGCTGTCCGGAGGTGTTTTACCGGAAGACCGTCATGCAGGAAGGAGAGTTCAATATCCATCACCACCGCCCCGTTGAACTCAACCACACACCGACCAGAATTGGTAAACTCTCCGATAACCGTTGCTTCAACCTCCCGACGACGAAGTAAACTCATGAACTCATCAAGTTTTTCCGGGGGAACGGCGAGAGTCATCCGTTCCTGTGATTCAGAGATCCAGATCTCCCACGGTGCCATTCCCGGATATTTCAGGGGAACTTTATCAAGAAAGACATGACACCCGTTACATTCCTTCGCCATCTCTGCAACCGAACAAGAGATACCGCCAGCCCCGTTATCGGTAATACTATGGTAAAGACCGAGATCCCGGGCTTCCTTCACGATAACATCTGATACCTTCTTCTGGGTTATTGGATCCCCAATCTGCACGGCAGTAACCGGACTTCCCGGATCAAGTGCTTCGGATGAGAACGTTGCTCCATGAATCCCGTCTTTTCCAACCCGGCCCCCGACCATAACAATATGATCGCCCGGCTGTGCCTGTTTCTCATGAAGGTTCCGGGAACCATCAGTTCTTGGCATAATACCGACTGTTCCGGCAAAAACCAGAGGTTTACCCACATACCGGTCATCAAACCAGACAAATCCCTGGGGAGTCGGGATACCGGAGCAATTTCCTCCGACGCCCACTCCGGATACAACACCGTCCAGAATCCGCCGTGGTGAAAGGATTGGATTTGACTTGTCTTTTCCTCTGAACAGGGCCGGACTTTTCTCCGGATCTCCAACACAGAATCCGTATATATTGATACAGGGTTTTGCCCCAAGACCAAAACCGATAGTATCCCGGTTTACCCCCACGATTCCGGTAAGAGCACCGCCAAAGGGATCAAGTGCTGACGGGGAATTATGCGTCTCAACCTTGTGGGTGACCAGGTACTGATCATCAAAAATAATCCCGCCGGAGTTATCGGAAAAGACACTCAGGCAGATATCTTTTTCTCCCCTCTCCTGCCTGATTCTATTGGTAGCCGCCTGGATACAGGTTTTATACAGGCCTTTTGGCATGTCATCGTCCAGGGGTGAAGCAAAGATAGTGTGTTTACAATGCTCACTCCATGTCTGGGCAAGTGATTCTATCTCGATATCGGTAGGTTTTCTCCCTTTCGTTGCAAAGTAATCCCGGATAGCATGAAGTTGGGCCAGGTCAAGAGCAAGCGGTCCTCTCCGCTGATCTGTCTCCGAATCAACAATTCCCTCTTTTCCAATCCGGATTAGATCTGGGTCATCAAGATCCAGGGAAACCAATTCAGCAGCAGGAAGTTCATGGAGATCTACAAGAGGGATCACGACATCCATGCCCTTTGTCCCATACTCTGCCCTGCTTTTAATATGCACCCGGTGTATCAGCGGGTTTGCAAGCGTGGTTGCAAGGTTCTGCAGGGCATCCGGAGATAGTTTTCCGGTGACAAAGAAGAGCTGCGAAGAATAGACCGCTTCTCCTGGCTCAAATTTTCTCTTTATATAGTCTTCGATGGTCTGCCTTGCAGTAGTACCAACGTTATCGGTGACCCCAGGAAGGAAACCAACCTCGATGGCTGAATCAAAGAATGCAACCGTAGCCTTATCCACGGTAAAGGTCTGCACAACCGGGTTTGCAAGCTGGATTCCAATCTCCCGAAGTTCTTCAGGACTAAAATCGCAGGAGGTTGTGTAGACGGTATAGATATCTATTACATGGAGTTCTTCAATGGGGAACCCAAGTGAGCGTATTCGATTGGTTCTCACGGTAAGGCGGGGATCATTTTTATAACGGACTTCTATCCGGTGGACATATGCCATGGGTACCTGGGTACTTAATGGTTTTTTTAAGCAAAATAAGTATCAAACAAAAGGTATCCTAAGTTGTGCCGGATACCCTCATTCCATCCCGGTTTACTCTCCCCCTCTGACCGGACAGTAATGAAGAGATCATCTCCGGAAACGGTGAATATAGGCAGGAATACGGTTACTGTGGTCGGTTGGATCATCAGACCGGAACCGGTTGACGGGCTGGTCCGGCGCATGACAAATAAAATCATGAATTTTTTGGATATTTAAAAAAAAAGCAGTGAATAATCTACAATTTCACCGTTTTTTTTAATTTAACGGTTTCATCCTACCGGATGAGATCTCCGGGGATGTGAATCTCAAATTCCACTCCTTCTCCTTCCTTAGGTTTCTTTAGTGGTCATATCTCCAACGGATACGATCTCCTTGAAAAAAATTGCCCAATTCCAATCTTAATCGTTTTTTTATTCATCCAGGAGGAGAATTTTCTTCACAGAATCAAGCCAGATCTGTTTTATCTGGGAACTATCTTTCCCAAGAACATGAGTCATCATTCCTAGACCTATGCTCATCCCGTATATTGCAAGGACTGCCCCGGATAGATCAACTTCTTTTTTTATCTGCCCCTTTTTTTGATATTGTGTTAAAATATTTAAAAAAAATTCATGGTTTTCATCAATTATTCCGGAAAGTTTCTCTTGAAATGCTTCTTCTTTTGGAAGACCGGATGCCATAGCCTGAACAAATGCTAACAGTATAGGTTTTGATTTGTTAAAAATAAATTCTGCAAGAGACTCAAGAACAGCGTCTATCTCCATCTCTTTTGTTATTCGTTTAAACATCTGGTTCCGGATGGTCCGGATCATTTCTATTACAACGTCCTGCATGAGGAGGTTGCTGCTGGCATAATAAGAGTAAAAGGCTCCTTTTGTTACACCAACTTTTTTGGCGATGGCATCAAGGGTTACTCCGGTCCATCCTTCGGTGGATGCGACTTCCAACCCAGCATTAATTATCTTCTTTTTTGCCTCTTTGCGATAATCGCTATTGATTCGTGGCATCTGTTGCAACACTATTGATCATTTCACTATATTCACTTTGTGTTTCATAAGATGAATATGTATTCACAATACTAAACATATGTTTAATTATCTTGACATGTATATATTACAAGTGACAACATCTGAAAAAAATTTTCAACGGAGATGTATACTATGGAAAGATTCTTTGGAAGAGTTATCATAAGCCTGATTATTCTCGTTTGTTTTTTCATGTTAGCAATGCCGGCAATGGCAATTGACAGTGAAGGTGATACTAATAATCCCACGGTTATCATCACAGACTACACGGTTACTCCGGCAGTATTGCTACCGGGCGATAAAGGATTTGTTACTCTTACCCTGAAAAATACTGCACAGACCGCTTCAATAAGGGAAAATAGCGGCATTACCTATGGCGGTGAGATTGCAAACACGAAAAATACCGATATCAGTGTTTATATCGAACGTGTTCAGTTGGAAGGAAATGATATTACCGTTCTTACTGATGCTTTTGATCGTCTGGGATCCCTTGGGCCGGGCCAGTCAGTTGAGGTCACTTTTGTTATTCAGGCACCATATTCAAAAGGGATCTTTTTTCCTGAAGCACAAATCGATGTGAAAGACGGGAGAAGCACCCGTTATCCAGTCATGGTGAATGTCGATACCGATATCACAACCCAGAAAAAACCGGCCCTTTCGGTGCACCAATCTCTCCCGGACCGGGTTGCTCCTGGAGAAGACTGCATGGTAGGAATTTCCATCATTAACACCGGTCTTACCCGGGCAAGCGATATTGCAGTTATTGTGAATTCAACCACAAAATCACTGGTTCTGACTTCTCCCGGCAGATATTACTATGAACATCTTGATCCGGATGAAATGACAAATATATCCCTCCATTTTATTACCGACAAGAATACTCCACTCGGAATTGATCCGGTTACAGTAACCATCACGTACCTGAACCCAGACCAGAGTGACGGAAAACAAACTGAAATCATTGGTATTCCGATGAAGGGAAAAGCAGAAATCGCAATAAAGTCATTTTCAACCGACCCATCGGTTCCTGCTCCGGGAGGTGAGTTCACGCTCATCACCCGGGTGGAAAATACCGGAACAGACAAGGCAACTTCGGTCCGGGCAACCCTGGAGAGTCCTCTTACCGGAACAAAAACTGCATTCATTGGATCGATTGATAAAAACAGTGATGCTCCGGCCATATTCTACCTCCAGGCAACAAGGGACGGGAATATCCCAGTCAACGTGACGATTGATTATTCTGATGATTTTGGATCTCATGTCATCTCCGAACAGGCAGGCATTTCAACAAAATCCTCATCTTTGCTGATTCCGGTTATCGGAATTATTATCCTTGCAGGTCTGATCTTCGGGGGAGTATACTGGTATTACCGGATAAAGCCGGGGAAACAGAATGGTTCATAACGGAGGATTCGGCCGGGTTTCCCTCTACCTAGCCGTCCGGTCAATCCGTCGTGGAAACCGGAGTACCCTCCTCCTTACCATCCTCATAATTGCCCTTGTAATGGTCCTGATGAACTTTCTATCGATAATAATCGGCGGTGTGGTAACACTCTATAATGATCAGATGATCGATTATCAGTATAGTCATATCATCATCGAGCCACGTGAAAAACAGACCTATATCAGTAATGCTGACGGCCTGGTGAAACGGCTCAAAGGAATTCCGGGAGTATACGGAGTCACGGCTCACCTGAGCACCGGAGTTACGATTACGAATCCGAATAAAGGAAATTTCCAATCTTTGTCACTTGTCAGTTATAATCCGGATGATGAGCAGGAGGTAACCCAGTTCCAGCGGGTTATCATCGATGGAGATGATCTTTCAAAAGGCGATACCGATCAAATCCTGATCGGTGCCCTTCTTGCCGGAAAGGAAGATGAGTCACTAGATAAACTTCCATCTCTTGGTGGCGTGAAAGTTGGAGACCGGGTGACGGTTGCATACAATAACGGTGTTGTGAAAAGTTACCGGGTAAAAGGGATTTACGAGAGTCTTCATGCACTTATCGATCATGGGGCATATGTTACGAAAAACGAGATGGATTCGGTTCTCAAAACTTCGGATATTGCAACCGAAATTCTAGTGAAAGGAAAATCCGCCGAAGATGCTCCAGATCTGAAATACACGATCATGGGTTTTGGAGTGGAAGAAAAAGTAAAAACATGGAGTGAAAAAAGCCAGGGTATTCTTGGTGATGCAATTGAAAGCCTTAACCTGATTAATACCATCATGAAGGTTGTAGCCCTTGTCGTTGCAAGTGTTGTCATCTTCATCGTGACATACATCAATATCATCAACCGGAAGAAACAGATTGGGATTTTAAAGGCAATTGGAATCCGGAAACAAATAATTGAAGGAAGTTATCTTCTCCAGGTCCTGTTCCAGTGTGCATGTGGGGCAGTTGTCGGAATTCTCATGCTCAACGGCATCGTTTTCGCTCTTACCATCAATCAAATCAGGTTTCCGATGGGATACCTGGTTCCGGTCATCGATTACAGTTCGGTGGCGTTCAGTATCGTCCTCCTCTGCATTGTTTCCCTGATATCTGCCTTTATTCCGGCCAGACAGGTTGCAGGTGAAGAAATTCTTGATGCAATGAGGGGCTAAATGATCGATGTTGTTGATCTGAAAAAAGTGTACCAGATGGGCCTTGTGGAGGTCGGAGCTCTCAAAGGAGTTACCATCCACATCGACAAGGGTGAATTTGTCGGTATCATGGGACCGTCCGGAAGTGGAAAATCCACCCTTCTTCACCAACTCGGTCTTCTCGATACTCCCTCATCCGGAACCATCCGGCTCAATAGCACTGAAATTACCCGACTTTCTGACGAAGAGCGAACATGGTACAGGCTCATGCATCTTGGGTATGTGTTTCAGGATTATGCCCTTGTTTCAGAATTAAACGTGATGGAAAACGTTGCAATCCCGATGATTGCCCAAGACCGGCCGATTGATGAGTGCTATGAAGCGGCAAAAAGTGTTCTCAAAGAGGTCGGGCTTTTGGAGCGGAAAGATCATCTGGTGTATGAATTATCCGGAGGAGAACAGCAACGTGTTTCAATTGCCCGGGCACTGGTGAATAACCCGGAGATTATTTTTGCAGACGAGCCGTGTGCAAATCTTGATACCGAGAATTCCCGGGTTGTGTTAGAATTGTTCCGGTCGGTGAATAAGGACCTTGGGCAGACGATAGTTATGGTATCTCATGAACCCTGGCACATGGAGTATTTTGATCGGATTATTTTTATCCGGGATGGGGTGATTGATGAGGAGAGGATGAGAGAGTAAATCCGATTATAATGGATAGAATACCGGCTTGACAGATATCATAGATGAAAAGTAATATTTTTCATTCTATTAAGGGTCAATTCGAAATAAAATTTTTCAACATTATCCGGATTCTGTCAAAAGAAGATTTTTCAAAATTCCAGTACCCTTCCTGGGCTGCATATCCCACATGTGCCGTGCATTCTTTTTTCGATGCGATAAATACTCTAACCTTCGATTTGGCCAGGTTTTTTGGACGACTTAAAGAAAATTTTCCCAAAATATTCTCTAAACATTGAAAATATGAATCTACACATGGCATAACCGGGTCATCAATTACAGAATCCATGCAGAGATCTTCTAACATTCCATTCTCACCGAGACTGATAATAAGTACCTGAACGATGATTTTCTGAAAATTATTTATAATGCCCTCTTTTGGAATTATTTGTTTTTCCGGCACTGGTAAATGAGCATCGTGTAGATGATTCTGAATTGTTTCAAATGTTAAGATATCGCAATTGTCGGCATCCTGTATTATGGCTATTTTTTTTACACTATTAATATTGGGTAAATCAGGTAAAATCTCTAAAAATGGTTTTAATTTATCCTTACTATCTGTTGATATAATTTGAATTTTTTCCAAATCCTGCCACTCATCAGGAGATGATTCTTTCAAATATTTGAAAAAGGCATTAAAAAAATAAATTTCATCACTCCCTTCGACAATCAATAACAAGGGTTGTGATATTTCAAATTTATTTAAATCTTTATTATTATCCCTATCCATTATCGGACCTCAAGATTCAAGTCGAATATTGTTTCTAACTTTGAAGGTCCGTATGTTTTCATTCTTATATTGTCTTCTACTCTTTCAATTCGATGAACTCGTAACACATCATCAGGAAGATTAGATAAGGCAAGATATGCATTCCTCACACATTCTAAACTATGGGTAGATGCGAATATTTGGACATTATATTTCTGAGCACTAAATCCAATTGTATTCCAAATTTTTTCTTGTGCTGAATGATGAAACCCATTTTCTATTTCATCAATAATAAGCGCCCCATTTTTTAAATTGATGATTCTAATACATATATCGAACAATCGTATAGTACCATCTCCCAGTAATGGTAATGGTACCAGTCGTTCTGCCCCAATATCTGCCATTATTATTGGTTCATCTGCAATAATCCCAATACTCAATCTTTTTAATCTTGGTTCAATGAAGCGAAGTACTTCAATTATTTCATCTGTTTTTCCAATCGTGTCTATTGATGTAAATAACTCTGCTCTTTCTTTTGGATTTAAATTAGAATGTGAATCAATATAAAATGCAGGAATTTCTGAAACTCCTATCTTATTGATTCTCATTCCCTGATTTGTAAGTAATATTTGATATGGTTCTTTTTCATCACTATTAATGAAAGATAATGCCTGTAAAAAATTTGAGTTTTTAATTTTTAAGATTTTATCCGGCTCTGGAAAATTATTTATAAAATCTTCAGTGTTGATTGATTTATTCACGGAAATTTGAAGTTCTACGGATTTGTTTTCATCTGAACCTAATATTTTTATTGAGTTCGCAATATTGAAATTATAAAAAACCGAACTCCATGGACTCTCAATATTCGAACTTGATCCAATTTTTATTGCACCTATTCCTCTTCTTCCATTAATATTGATTACCAATCCTGGATTTTGTCTTCCAAAAAATAGGAATAATGCTTCAAGAAAGGCAGTTTTACCAACATTATTTTTTCCCACTATCAGGTTTATCCGGGATAAATCCTTACATTCTAAATTTTTAAAACCGCGAAAGTTTTGGATATTTATTGTTTGTAACACGACTCTCCCCCATCTTGTAAAAATGAATACTATTTTCTGTGTATGATTTTTGTGATGTTACGATAATTGATAATATTATATTTGTCATGAGTATATAAATGACTTGGATGTTTCTATTTAAATAAGAGACGTAATTCAATGAGAAGATCTAAATGGGATAATCTCTTAACATTAAAATCAGTTGATATCTCATTACGATGTGAATGTAATGGAGGATGTTTTTCTTACAATATTGAATAAGGCCTCTCAATTGTTTTAATGATAAGACCTGTACGATATGTACATTAAATAAAAAAAATCGAAAACTGAAAGAGATATTAATTATCCGTGAATTTTATGCTGATTATGTCATGAGGTTGGATCTTTTTCAGTCATTTCATGGAGAACTGCAATATGTTCTGCTAATCCGGTCTTTAATCTTGATATTGCTTCGTCTTTTGTTTTTCCCTGATCCACCACATCTGTCTTAAGATCAACGGCGACGAACCACTCTCCGTCACGATAAACCCGGATCAGCGTATTCATACCCAATTATTATCTCTTCTTATAGATAGGGTTTAACAAAAATAGAATAGTGACGAAAACAAAACAAACAGATGGCAGAGATAAATCAAATTAAAGAGCAATCACCGAATAATTCGGATAAAAATTTCAATGGTTTTTTCTACATCACTAATATACTTCATTCAAAAAAAAGTGATTTACATTGAATTAATCAGTACCTTTTTCAGTACCCCATCATATGATTCAATAGTGATTACAATTTTTTTTCGATATTACTTTTCATGTTTAAATAAGTGGGATGATTTGGACTTATTTGAAGTGCCTGATTAATTGCGATAAGAGCTTCATCATAGCGATTAAGATTCATCATTATGGATGCTTTAGTACCCCATGCTTGATTATTATTTGGATTTTGTTCAATTGCCTGATCTGCTACTGAAAGGGCTTCATCATATTTTCCGGATTCCTGTAATGTATAAGCTTTATAGTTTAACTCATTGCTATATGATTCATCTACTCCTTCCACCGATTCATCACTCCCCCCAACTTTTTGTTCAATCGTTTTTTTCATATTGATAAGAGTGGAGTCATTTGGGCTCAGTTCAAGTGCCTTATCGATTGCGATAAGAGCTTCATCATAGCGGTTAAGATTCATCAATATGGAGGCTTTCGTGCCCCATGGATAATGAGAATTTGGATCCTGTTCAATTGCCTGATCAACAACTAAAAGGGCTTCATCATATTTTCCGGATTCCTGCAATGCATAAGCTTCGTTGTTCAACTCTTTACTCAACGATTCGTTTGTTACTTCAGTTGATTCATCACTGGTTCCAACATTTTGTTCAATAGATTTTTTCATCTCTACATATGTCGGGTCATCTGGGATCAACGTAAGAGCTTCATCAATTGCGATAAGAGCTTCATCATAGCGGTTAAGATTCATCAAAATTGATGCTTTCGTGCCCCATGCATAATTATTTTCAGGATTCAGTTCAATTGACTGATTAACCACTAAAAGAGCTTCATCAAATTTTCCGGATTCCTGCAATGAATACGCTTCGTTGTTCAACTCATCACTTTTCGATTCTTTTGATACCTCAGTTGAATCAGCAATAACACCTACCATACATGTTGCCATTACCAGACAACAAATAATAACAAATAAACTTTTTGTCATCAGGAAAGGTTTAGGTTCTTTGTATTTAAACCTGTTTAAATATTTTTATCTATTGAACATTAATAATATATGCTCTTATTTTTCATTTTTTATGAATTCGAGCCGACATTTATGAAACAATTTATCGTATTCATAATTCCCGGAACATATCTTTAAAAGAACGAATTCAGCGTTAATGCCCGATAAGTTCAGTTTCGATTAAAAATCAGCAAGAATTCTGACAAAGTTGCCTAAATATTTACCAATCTTCTCATATTTAAACGATAAAAAGATTGGTTCAGCGATAAAAAAGTTCAGAGTGGCGGTAAAAATCTCATTCCACAGGATTTACTACTGACGGTCAGGAATTCTCCGGATCAAATCTTCCGGAATAGTAATCTCAAATCTCGCTCCACATCCTTCTTTTCCTGTCTCGGTGATTCCCATCTCTCCAACAGACAAGATCTCCCGGATAAAGTATAATCCCATCCCGGTATTCTCACCATAACCTCTCCGGAATATCGACTGTTTTTCAGTGTCTTTGATACCTTTTCCATCATCTTCACAGATAAGTATCTCACCGGACTCTGATTTCTCCATGGAAAACCGGATAACATGCATAATTCCCCCATGTCGGATGGCATTATCAATCAGGTTCCGGATGACTGTTCTGATAAGAGAGTCACTATATATCATGGTTTTTCGGGGAATCAGATTTTCAAATCTGATATCTCCGGTGACCATGACCCCTTCATTATCGACTGCTTCCCATAAATCAATCCACTCAGGTTTTTTAAGCCCCATCTCTTCGTATTCTCTTGTAAACCGGACAAGTTTTAGAATATTCTGAGCTGCTTCCTTTGAACCGCTCCAGAGATCCTTCTCGATAGGATCATGAGGGGGATCAATAAGATTGAGCGCTGAGAGAATGATTGTCAGTTCATTTACAATATCATGCCTGATAACGCCACTCATCAGAGAGAGTTTCACATTTGTCCTTTGGATATCTGCAGAACTCTTTTCAAGGTCACGCATCAGGCTTTTTCGGATAGTGATATCCTGAATAATAATAAGACGACCATCTTTTCCGGAATGTCCGGAAGGCATACTATTACTTCTGATATGAAACCACTGAAAATCCGCCTCTATCTCTATATCCTGCTGTGATCCGGTGAGAAGCAATCCGATGTCCGGCCATGAATGGAGGGCCGATATCGCATCTTCTCCGATGACCGATTCAGAGAGTTTTGTAAACTTACAAGCAGCCGGATTCAATGAAATAATCCTGTTTTTATGATCAAGGACAATCACCCCTTCCTGAAGGTTCCGGAAGATCTGTTCATACGCAGCAGGGAAGATCTCGAGTAAATTGTGACGAGAAATTGCATATCCACAAAAAATTCCGGTAAATGAGAACAGGACCGGGGTCGTATCTATACCAGACAACGCCGGACCAAAATTCGTATACAGAATATTTCCGATGATTGGTATCAGCGAGGCAATCAGAATTATCACCATCTGCCGGTTAAATATCCCCGGACCTGAGAGGATTACCCGGATAATACAGATGAGTGAAACTGCAAGAATCAGATAAATGTACACAACCTCAACCGGAAACCAGGGCCCGTGTTCAATAACAAGCGATTGTCCGGCAATGGTTGTCTCAACTATCCGGGCACTGGTCCACAATAAATGATGTAATTCATTTGTTCCGGCCAGAAAAATAGTAATAGCCGGAATGAAAAAGAGGACCGGGATACATTTTTGCGGAAACCAGGTTCCGCTTCTGGTCAGAAGTAAGATGAATATCAGGAAAAGGACAGGAGAAGTCTGGTTACCGGTATAGATGATGATTGTCCAGAACAACTTCATCCCAATACCTGAAAAAAAACACTCTCCGGCAGTGCCTATCGCCCATACGGCAATAAAGGTCATCAGGTAGCCGAATGCTGCCATTTCAGGTTCAGAGTATCGCCTGAATCCATATATCGCCAGGGATAGAGAGATGCATATGGTAATGAGAAGGATTAGAATGTAAAGGGATACTTGCATAAAATAAGACTGTTCTATACAGATGAGATGAGATCATTGATAATACTAAGCATTCTCTCCGGGATGAAAAAAAAAATTATGTTTCGAAAGATCTCTTTATACCAATTTCAAACTCATGAATACTGATTACAACAACCGGACAATTCATGAATCAAATAATCATCGAAACAGACAACCTGACAAAAAAATTCGGTTCAAACATTGCGGTAGACAATATTTCTCTGTCCATTAAACGCGGCGAGGTCTTCGGCCTTCTCGGACCGAACGGGGCCGGAAAAACCACTCTCCTTTCAATGCTCTGCACTATCCTGAAACCCACCTCCGGAACTGCCCGGATAAACGGATATGATATTATCAGAGATAATTCCAGGGTGCGAAAATCAATCGGCATCGTCTTCCAGGACCCGAGCGTGGACACTGACATGACCGCCAGGGAAAACCTGCAGATGCATGCCGACCTCTATGGCGTTCCGGTATCAGAACAAAAAGAACGGATAAAAGACGTTCTCAACCTGGTAGGTCTCTCTGATAAGGCTGAAGATTTTTTAAATACGTATTCCGGAGGCATGAGACGAAGACTTGAGATTGCACGTGGTCTGCTCCATTATCCTAGGGTTCTTTTTCTTGATGAACCAACCATCGGTCTTGATCCCCGGAGCAGGGAACATATCTGGGATTATATCAGAATGCTCCGGAAACGGGAAGACATGACCGTTATCCTCACGACCCATTACATGGAGGAGGCAGACCGGCTCTGTGACCGGATTGCCATCATTGATCGGGGGAAGATAATAATCCTCGACAAACCGGATGTCCTGAAAGGAGGTATCGGAAAAGATACGGTCATATTAATCACCGATGAACCGGACAAACTCCAGACAATACTTACCGGAGAGAACATATCAGGTGACATCAGGATATCAGGCAGGGAGGTGAAGGTAGAAGTGAGTCATGCTAATCTCCTGCTCCCGAAAATCATGGAATCCGCTATTAAGGCAGGAATCCGGATTGAATCAGTCACCATAAGTAATCCGGACATGAATGATGTGTTCATTCATTATACCGGGAAAAACCTCTCTGATGATGAAACCCGGGAACGAACCGGACGGGTTGCGATGATGAAACGGAGGCGGGCCAGATGAGTGAAATCAGGGGAATTTACACACTCTGGCTCAGGGAAGTAAAAAAATTCCTCCGGGAAAAACCCCGGCTTATTAATGCATTCTGTCAGCCGCTCATCTGGCTGTTTATTTTCGGAACCGGCATGAGGTTTTCGGCTGGAATTCCCGGAATAAATTACCAGGAGTTTATCTTTCCCGGACTTATAACACAGGCTATGCTCTTTACTGCCATGTTCATGGGCATTTCAGTCATCTGGGACCGGGAGTTCGGGTTCATGAAAGAGATCCTTGTTTCACCCATCTCAAGACCGTCGATATTTCTTGGAAAAATGATTGGAGTGAGCACTGATGTCATGATACAGGGGATTATCATCTTCCCGTTTGCTCTGCTCATTGGAATCCCGCTGAACTTTTTCATGGTTATAAAAGCTCTTCCGATTATGCTCCTCGTAACATTTGGCCTTGTCTGTATCGGACTTATATTTGCAAGCCTTATGAAAAGTTTTGAGGGTTTCGGCCTTATTCAGACATTCATAAACCTGCCCATGTTTTTCCTGTCCGGAGCATTGTTTCCTCTTTCCCAGGTGCCTGAATGGCTCCAGGTAGTCAGCTATGCAAATCCCCTCACCTATGGAGTGGATGCACTCCGGACGGTAATGATGGGAGAGAGCTGGGTTCAGTTATTCCCGATGGAATTGGATTTAGCAGTGCTAATCGGGTTTGATATTCTCATGTTTGCTATTGGAACAGCGGCATTCAGCCGGATTGAATAAAAAAATCCAGCTTTTTATGTATTATCCACCATTGAGATGAACAGTTCTTTATCAATGCCGATTTCATGAATAATAGTTCGAAGAAGCCCTTTATGAATATCTTCTCCATTATGAATGGGAATTATCGTGGTTCGTCCATCGGGATGTTGCATTATCAGATGACTTACCCTTTGCCTTATAGTGACAAATCCAAGGGAAGAAAGGACTTTTATAACTTTTTTGGGATTAACAGGCTAGAGCATCTACGATCTGAACCCCGACAAATGAACGCAATTCCTCAACAGGAGGTTTGCCTTTTACCTCAAGATAGAGGGTTATCGCTTCACGTATTCTTTCAAGGAGGTCATCAAGACTTTGAGCCTGAGAATGACACCCGGGAAGAGAGGGCACTGTTGCCACAAACCACCCATCTTCATCCTTCTCAATTATGATATTAAACTGCATTATCCCTCATTTATGTATATATTCTCAAACCCTATCGTTTTTGTGTTTATATCCAGTAGTGAATAATGAAAAATTCCGGATGGGAGATTTCTTATAATGTATATGGTTTTTATCAAGAATGAAGTCATTCCTTTCAATTGGGTATTATCATACTTGATGATGGATGTTTAATTACCCCAATTAAGGAAGCACATGAACAATTTATCGAATCAATCAGTGTCAGAAATACAACATCAGTGAATATCGGTTGGAAAAAATTATTTGGAAGATTTTTCCCGGTATTTTTCAGCCAGAGGATCTCCCCGGCCAGGAAACATCGCACTAAAAGGATCAGAACGTCCGGTTGGTGCAACAGTCCCATAATACATGTGTGTATCTGATCCGGTCATCATCAGGGGCTCTGCCTTTGAAACATCCCATGAACCATCCTCCCGGAAGTATTCATCATCTATCTCAAGATGCACAACCTTACCCATAATGAGGATGTATGACGGTTCTTCAAACAATTTATCGAGTTTACACTCCATCCATGCATAACACCCTTTAATTCCCGGAGGTTTGACCACCACTGAGGGTTTTTCATCGAGTTCGGCAGTAATGAACTCGTCTTCCTCTGGCGGAGACATCCGGGCGGTCAGAATTACCTTATCGGAAAGAGCAGTTCCGGCCATGTTTATAACAAATTCTCCGTTTTCCCGGATATTATCCAGGGTATCACGCCTTTTCGCGGTTGCAATACAGACCAGGTCAAGAGGCCGGAGAACTGGCATGACACATGAATAAGGAGCAATATTCCTGACACCTGCATTGCTGATGGTAGAAATAAACGTCACCGGAAGTGGCAT
>Ga0123334_1002628_pt1 | contig 20539 bp, 20 predicted proteins | sample BiotimSIPDNA_FD_89706 | JGI IMG/M metagenome (GOLD analysis project Ga0123334, IMG submission 89706) | Anaerobic biogas reactor microbial communites from Washington, USA - Biogas_R1 time_0 SIP DNA | ecosystem: Engineered > Bioreactor > Anaerobic > Unclassified | place: Washington, USA... | reverse complement strand
TACGGGAAGTGCATCATGGCGTACCGAGACGAAAAAACCATCGACCGGATCCTGGAGGAACAGACGTTCGAAAAAACCTGCTACAATACGCTGACCGCCAAGGAAGACCTGAAGAAGGAGTATGCGAAGATTCGGAAGCAGGGATATGTGACCAGCATCGATGAACTCTACATGGACGTGGTAGGCGCCGGCATCCCCATCTTTGACCGCAGCGGCCAGGCAAACGCCGTGGTAGCCATCGCATTTTTCCGGGAGGAGGGCTGGATGGAGAAGCTGGACCGCTTCATCGAGCTGCTGCTCCGTTATCAGGAAAAGATCGAAAAGTGCATGCCGTAAGCAAGGCGGGCCCCATCCCGGACCTTTCCCAAACGACGCAGGGAAAAAGTGCATGGATCAACCTTTGATGTACAGGGCATCCACTGCGCACAACCCTTCTTCGTACAGGAAAACCGGGTTGATGTCCAGCTCGGCCATTTCGTCGGTATGTTCGCAGGCAAACCGGGAAATTTCCACCAGGGCATCGGCAAAGGCTTTCGTGTCCAGCGCCGGCTGCCCCCGGTATCCGTTCAACAGTTTTACACTTTTGAGCGAATCGATCATGTCTGTGGCTTCCCGGGTTGAGAGGGGCGCCAGGCCCAGAGCCGTATCCTTGAACACTTCCACATAGATCCCGCCCAATCCGCACAGGACGCAGGGACCGAATTGAGGATCGTTTTTGACACCGATGATCAGCTCCGTACCCGGCTTCATCATTTCACAGACCTGGACCCCGTCGATCCGGGCGTTGCCATCGTATGCCTTGGCGTTGGCCAGGATGGCGTCGAAAGCTTCCTCCGCTTCCTTCGGACTGCGAATGTTCAGCTTGACACAGCCCGCATCGGACTTGTGCAGGATATCCGGGCTCTCCACTTTGACCACGGCCTTTTCCAGGCCCAGGGTCTCAAAGAGACGGCCGGCTTCTTGCCTGGATGCGGCCACGCCGAAGCGGCCGCAGGGGATCCGGTCCCGGATCAGCATTTTGCCGGCAGTCTCCGTCAGGGCTTCCCTGCCGGGCCGCTCCTTCTGCGGGAAGCACAGATCCAGATCCTTTTGGCGCGCATCGTAGGCGGCAAATTTCAGGATATTTTTCACGATCTTAAACGCGTACGCCGGAGGCGGCAGTATGGGCACGCCCAGGTCCGCCAGTCGCTTGACATACTCAGGATTCCGGGTGTTTTCCATGTAAGGCAGGATCATTACCGGCACGGACCACTCCTCCTTGGCCAGCCGTTCCACGGCGTGAGCGATGTAATCCACACAGGGGTCCACCACGTTTTCCAGAAGCGTAAAACCCACCAGCATCAGATCCACGTTGGGATCTTTCATGATGATCCCGTAGGCTTTGGTCAACTCTTCTTCGTCGTAAGCCAGCGTAGCGGTCATGTCCAGGGGGTTGCTCACATGGGCATAGGAAGGCAGCATGGACGTGAGTTTTTCCACCGTAACCGGATCGTAATCCGGATATTCCAGCCCGTTCAGGTGGGCGATGTCCGCCGAAATGCCCGTCTCGCCGCCGGAAAGGTTGGCCGAGGTAAGGCCGTTTCCCTTGGGCAGTTTTTTCAGCACCGCCAGAGCCTGAGCCGTGGACATGAGTTCCTGCAGATCATCCACACGGATGACGCCGAACTTTTCGAACAGGGCGTCGTAGACCCGGTCGGCGCCGGCCATGCTGCCGGTGTGGGAGGCGGCGACCTGCTGCCCTTTTTCGGAACGTCCCACCTTGTGGACCACCACGGGTTTCTTGATTTCCGCCGCCCGTTTCAAGGCGCCGATGAACCGCTTGGGGTCGTTGACCCCCTCCAGGTACAAGGCCACCACCCGGGTGTCCGGGTCATCCACTAAGAATTCAAGATAATCCTCCATGGTGACCACTTTGGAATTGCCCGAAGAGATGCCGTAGGAAAATCCGGGGACGGGGCTGTCCATCATGGACAGAACGAATTGCCCGCTCTGGGACACCAGGCCGATGCCGCCGGTCCGGTCCCGGTCCTCTGAGACGAAGGCAAAAGGAAACACCTTGTCCACGGTATTGATAAACCCGCCGCAGTTGGGCCCCATGACGGGCATATCCAGTTTGCGGCAGAGGGCGATCAGTTCTTTCTCGTCTTCTTTTCCCTTTTCATCCACTTCTCCGTAGCCGCTGGCGAAGACCACGGCGGCCCGGGCGCCGGCGGCGGCGCCTTCTTCCAGGAGGCCGTTCACCGTGGGTTTCGGCGTGCAGATCACCATCAGATCGACCTGTTCCGGCAAATCGGCCATACTTTTATGACAGGGCACGCCGAAGACCGACGCCCTTGTGGGACTGATAAAATAATATTTGTCCGCAGACATATATTTCATGACATTTCTGCAGGTGTCGGAACCGAAACCCGGTTTTTCCGAGGCGCCGATCACTGCGATCTTGTTCGGTTTCAGCAGTCTCTTGATGTCCATTACACTGCCTCCATGCCTTTGCGGAAGCAGGTTTCGTTGGCGGGCGCTTTTTTCCCTTTTGCTTCAAAATAGTCGTTGATCCGGGCGATCAGGAATTCCGGATCGAAGAGATCCGTGGCCGCTGCCAGCACGCCGATCATGGCGATATTGGCACCTCTGGGGTTGCCCAGATCGTTGGCGATATCCGTTACCGGGGCTTTCACCACACGGATGTCTTCCCGGTAGGTGCGGTTTGCGTCTACCAGGGAGGAATTGACCAGAAGAAGACCGCCGGGCTTCAGCATGCTTTCGAACTTGTCGATGGCCGGGGCATTCATGGTGAACACGATATCCGCCTGACGGATGACAGGGCTTGCGATTTTTTTCTCGCTGATCTTGATGGCACAATTGGCTGTGCCGCCTCTCATTTCAGAGCCGTAGGAGGGATAGAAGATCACATTTTTGCCTTGTTTCATTCCGGCATGGATCAACAGCATTCCCGCAGTCAGGACACCCTGTCCGCCAAAACCGGCGCATATCATCTCTGTCATTTCGCATCTCCTCCTTTGAATTCGCCCAGAGGGAAGTGTTTCGTCATTTCATCCAGCAAAAAGTCCTTGGCCTTCAGCGGTGCCAGATTCCAGTTCGTGGGACAGGGCGACAGCAGTTCCACATAGCAGAGCCCCTGGTTGTTCATGTGCTTTTCGAAGGCTTTGCGGATCATTTTCTTGGCGCGGTTGATATTGGCAGCGCCGACCAGGGCGCCCCGGGCCAGGTACCCGATGTCGAAGCCAGAATAGGCATCCTCGATCCGGAAAGGCTTTCCGAAGCGGGCCGCATCCTTCCCGTAAGGGGAGGACGTGGTCTTCTGTCCGGGCAGCGTGGTGGGGGCCATTTGGCCGCCGGTCATGCCGTAAATGGCATTGTTGACCACGATCGCAATGACGTTGTCATTGCGGAGGCCCGCGTGGATGGTCTCGGCCATGCCGATGGCATAGCCGGCGCCGTCGCCGTAGTAGGCCAGGACCGGATTGTCCTTCCGGACTTTCTTCAAACCGATGGCGGTAACCAGGGTCCTGCCGTGAGCGGCCATGACCGTGTCAAAATGCCAGTCTTCCAGGTGCAGGGATCCGCAGGCCACATCCACCGTGGTGATCAGCTTGTCGGCCAGTCCCATTTCTTCTGCCACTTCTGCGATCAACCTGCCGGCCACGCCGTGGCCGCAGCCCGGGCAAAAGCCGCTTTTGTTGAATGTCACTCGTTCAGGTGCTTTTAATTTCATGTCCGGTCACCTCCCTTTGCCGCTCGGATCACTTCTTCGGCCCTGGCGATCAGTTCTTGGGTGTCGCTGATCGAAAAGATCGAACCGGAATGATACACGGGTATTTTACATCCGGTGGCCAGCCGCACATCGTCGGTCATCTGGGCCAGCAGATTCATTTCATTGGTCATGAATGCTTTGACTTTCTTGGCTTCTTCGAAAGCCTTTACCGGGAAAGGGTACAGCGTGATCGGCCGGATCAGGCCCACTTTAAGCCCTTTGGCCCGGGCCCCTTCCACCGCTTCTTCGCAGACTCTGGAGCTGATGCCGAAGGCCACAAAGACCAGCTCCGCATCCTCCACCGCCGTGCTTTCCCAACGCTGCTCTTCCGCTTCCATTTTCGCATATTTTTCCCGCAGAAAATCTTCGTAAGCAGGTCCCATGGAGTAGAAAATATTCTGGATCTTGCGATACTTTTCCGTTACTTTCCCGCCCTTCACCGACCAGTCGAACTTGTCGATGTCGTGCTCTTTGAATTCCGGCAGTTCCACGGCCTCGATCATCTGTCCGATGGCGGCGTCGCTGGCCATCAGCACCGGATGCCGGTACTTCTCGGCCAGATCGAACGCCAGATAGGTCAGGTCCGCATTCTCCTGCACGGAGTTGGGCGCCAATACGATCGTTCGGTAATCTCCGTGCCCGCCGCCCCGGGTCATCTGCCAGTAGTCTCCCTGGCCTTGGGCGATATCCCCCAGACCGCTGCCGATGCGCATGACATTCACGATCACAGCGGGAAGATCCGAAGCACAGAGGTAGGAAATCCCCTCCTGTTTCAGGGAAAATCCGGGACCCGAAGAAGTGGTCAGCGCCCTGGCGCCGCCGGAAGCTGCACCGAACACCATGTTCACTGCCGCCAATTCCGATTCTGCCTGTGTATACGAACCGCCTACCTCATCCATCCGCCAGGAGAGATATTCCAATATCTCCGTCTGGGGCGTGATCGGATAGCCGGCAAAAAATCTGCATCCTGCACGAAGCGCGGCTTCCGCCAGAGCTTCGTTGCCTTTCATCAATACGCGTTCGCTCATTGCCGCCTCCTTACAAAATCTCAAAAACATAGTCCGGGCATACTCTGTAGCAGGAGCCGCACCGGATGCATTTTTCCTGGTCGACCACGATGGTCAGATAGCCCTTGGCGTTCATGTGGTCACCGAAGGAAATGGCCTGTTTGGGGCATTCCGCCACGCAATAGCCACAGCCCTTGCATCGGGTGACATCGGTTCTGTTTTTTTCCATAATATTCTCCGTTGTCTAAATATCGGGGGTATCGAAGGTGTCGGGGGCAAAGATCTGTCGGGCGATCTCCCGGGTGTAGCGTCCCGTCTTATCGGCTTCTTCAAAGAGTCTGCGGGTCTGCTTGCGCACGATCCTCTCCGTATCATCCACGATGTCCTGGGGAACGGGATCCTTGACGATCCGAAAAACCAGGGCTTCATAGATCCGGACGCCGCCGGTGTTGGCCACGAAGTCCACCACCACATCCACGCCTCTCTTGTGCAATATCTCATCGGCTTCGGCCGTTGTGGGAATGTTGGCGGCTTCCACGATCAGGGAAGCCTGAACTTTGTCCGCATTGCTCTTGTTGATCACGTCCTCCAGTGCAGCGGGAATCAGGATATCGCAGGGCATTTCGACCCATTTGCTGTTGGGCAGGACTTCGTACTCCGGCGCAAAGACCGTCGGATCCATCTCGCCTTTGGGTTTCTTGGTCTCTACCAGCTTTTTGACATCCAGGCCGTCTTTGCAATAGACCAGGCCGTTCACATCTGCGAGACCCACGACCTTATAACCCATCTTATCCAGACAGTAGGCACAACTGGCGCCCACGGCGCCAAACCCCTGAACGACCACAGAAGCACCGGGCTTTCCGTTCTTGAAATTCCAAGCTTCGTCTGCCGCAAAAGCCACGCCGTAGCCGGTGATCATGTCGTACATTTTAAAGCCGTCATACGTCAGGGCGCAGGCGGCATCGTGATTTTTGATCCCCTGCTGGATCTCCGGATCCTTTTCCATGGCCTTGGTCTGGGGCAACCCGATCCCGAGATCGTCCAGAATGTCCAGCACATCGCCGTAGTCCACGCCCAGGTCTCCGCCGATGGATACACCGGCTTTGATGTAGGGAGCCATGGCCGTCAGATAGCGACGGAGCACGTCCAGGGCATCCGGTGCTTTGTAGTCGTAAGCAATCCCTCCTTTGCAACCCCCGGTGGTCTCCGACTCGATCGCTTTATACTTGTAGCCCATGGTCGTTGCCAGCCGGATCACTTCTTCCCGGGTGACGGAGGGATGCATCCGCGTGCCGCCCCCACAGTAATTTCTGACGAAGTTGAAGGCGCACAACCAGCCTTTCGCTTCGGTTTCCGTGTCGTTCCATTCCACGACGACGTACGGTCTCTTGTCTGTCATAACACTGTCTCCTATTGGTTCCAATCAAATCAACCGGCTGTATTTCGGTGTTGGGAACAATCGCCGAACCCCTATGCGTCCACATGGTCGCCGAGGCATAAGATCGAACACATTTTCGCAAGCCCCAACTGCACATTTTCGCAAGCCGCATAAGGCTGCAATCGAGTCTATTATATACGCCGACGTCTTCCTGTTCAAGAAAAATGCCGCCGCTCTGCGGCCTTGGAGAGAGCTGTGGCAAAAATGCGTTGCATTTTTGCTTCCGTTCGATCAAATCAAAAATAATAGCGGTTTGAACACAAATAACTGTATATGTTCTCTCACATTATTCTCCACTTCCCGGCAGACGAAAACTTGCGCAAAAGGTAGGTCATTGTCTGCCGGCCGACCCGGAAGGAACCCTATGGTTCCCTCGATGCTGCTCTTGGTGCCTGTAAAGCAGCGGATATGACAGTGCAGCTCGAATTTCCTTCGATTTGACCCGGTTTCCGGCCCCTTTCTCCCGGGTTTCGACCGCCGGAGTTCTGCCGGCCGGCCCGGAAGGAACCCTATGGTTCCTTCGATGCTGCTCTTGGTGCCTGTAAAGCAGCGGATATGACAGTGCAGCTCGAATTTCCTTCGATTTGACCCGGGTTCCGGCCTCTTTCGCTCGGGTTTCGGCCGCCGGGGTTCTGCCGGCCGGCCCGGAAGGAACCCTATGGTTCCTTCGATGTTGCTGTTGCCTCCTGTAAAGCAGCGGAGAGAAGCATAAGGTGGACTTTTCGTAATATATGTGTTACAATTACCATATATTGTCAATTATGGCCTGCTAAGCATGGCTTTTGTTTCCATGCCGAACCTTATGTCGAAAAGTCTGCATGTCGAAAAGTCTGCCTGCACTTGCCTGTGCGCCAAAGGAGATCATCATGGCCGATTTTATGCTTTTGATCCGCAGAGAACTTCGGTATCGTCGGGAATTGCTGCATCGATATGAGAAATGGATCCGCACTGCTCCGCCTGGCCGGATCGGGGTTCGCAGAAGACATAATGGGACTGTGCAGTCCTACCATCATTACACCGAAGCCGGCACAGGAAGAGAGCGGCGAAGAGTGCTTCGCGAAGAAGATGCGGAACTGGCCGAACAGCTTACATTAAAGTGCTATGCCAACGCCTGCATCGTATCATTGAAAAAGAGCATTCGGCTGGCGGAGCGCTTTCTGGATCAGCAAGCGGCCTTTGCGCCGGAAAAGCTGGAACAGAAGCTCGGCAGGGGATATGACGGCATCCGACTCAAGTTGCAGGAGCTCGTTCCCTCTCCGGCGGACGATGCCTGGGCCGGGATACCGGAACGTCAGAACACCTCGTTTCCGGAGCGGATGCGCTATCAGGCAGCGGGCGGAATGTATCGGTCAAAGTCGGAGATGATCATTGCAACACAGCTGGCACGATTTGAGCTTCCGTTCAAATATGAACCGTCCATCGAACTGGGGTCCTTTCACTTTTGTCCGGATTTTGTGGTGCGAAATCCTCTGGATGGAGAGTTGGTATACTGGGAACACCTGGGAATGCTGGGTAATGAAGTCTATCACCGGTCGACGGAACGAAAGCTGGACATGTACCATGTCAACGGGATCCGGCCGGGCGACAACTTGATCCTTACCAGTGACGGCGATCGTGCACCGCTCTCCGCACTGAAGATCGAACGCGTGATCCGGGCGCACTTCACATAGCGTCCGCATAAACCGACCCGGGCAAAAGAGAACAGGCATAAAAAAGAAAGGCCCCGTCCACTAAGCGACGGGGCCGGAATATTCTACGCAGCTGGTCGGCTGCTCAGAGGTTTTGACTGATGGCCGGTTATTTCAGGTTCTCCGGATTGAGGGGCCGAAGGTCGGCCGGAAGGAACAGGCCGTCCTTGCGGACCAGCTCGCCGTCGAAGTACATTTCACCGCCGCCCCATTCGGCTCGCTGGATCATCACCAGATCCCAATGCAGAGCGCTGTAGTTGCCGTTGTCGGCCTCTTCGTAGCACCGGCCGGGCGTCAGATGAAAGCTTCCGCTGATCTTTTCATCGAAGAGAATATCTTTCATGGGGGAAAGAATGTAGGGATTGAGACCGATGGCGAATTCCCCGAAGTAGCGGGCGCCTTCGTCGGTATCCAGCAATTTGTTGATCCGCGGAATGTCGTTGGCCTCGGCTTTGACGATCTTTCCGTTCTCAACTTCGAAGGACACGTTTTCGAACGTAAAGCCTTGCTCCAGCGAAGGCGCATTGTAGGTGATGTGCCCGTTCACGGATTCCCGCACCGGTGCGGTAAAGACTTCCCCGTCGGGAATATTCATGTTCCCGGCACACTTGATTGCCGCCAGGCCTCGTATGCTGAAAGAAAGGTCCGTGCCGGGTCCCGTCAGGCGCACCCGGTCGGTGCGGTCCATCCGCTCCACCAGCGCATCCATGGCCCGGTCCATTGCGGCATAATCCATGGTGCAGACATCGTAGTAAAAGTCTTCAAAAGCCGCCACGCTCATGCCTGCAAGCTGCGCCATGGCCGCGTTGGGATAGCGCAAAACACACCATTTGGTCTTGTTCACCCGATAATCCAGCACCGGACTGAGTTTCTGATGGTACAGATTCATCTGCTCCGTGGGCACATCGGCCAGCTCGGCATTGTTATCGCCGGCACGCACCGCAATGTACGCCTGCATCTGCCGCATGAACGCCAGCTGATTTTCATTCATCCGTTCCAACTGGTCTTCCTCGGCGCCCAGAAGGATTTCCCGTGTGACGGAGTCCTCCCTGCCGCTGACGAAAGGAACGCCGCCGGCAGCGTACACGTCCCGCACCAACTGACGGATCAGCGGCAGAGGAGCCCCTCCGGAATAGTCGATGAGACAGCGGTCCCCGGGTTCGATTGTTGTGGAGTAGTTGACTAAAAGGCGGGATAGTGTCCGGATTCTTTCATCCATGCTGATGTCTCCTCATTTCAGGGTCTTCAGAAATTCTTCAAAATCTTCGTAGTCGCTTTGTGCGAATTCGTAAAGGACCGGTTCCTGGAACTGATACCGGGCTGATGGGAACACCGCCGAAGACAGCGCACTGCCGTGAAGCCGGTCTTCCATCAGGCCGATCGCCTCCAGCGAATAGGCCGCCAGGATCAGCTGTCCGAAATCCGTCAGGTAGTAAAGACAGTTGATGTCGTCGCTCAGGTTGAAGACCCGCTGATCCACGTGGTTGTTGTCCTTCTTGAACTCCATGAACATTTCACCGTTGGTGTGCTCCGTGCGCATAGTGCCCAGGCTGTAGGTGGTAAACTCGATATCGAAATCATCGGGATCTTTCAAAATCTCGTAGACCGTCACATACTCCCACCGGCTGAGCATCATGGAAGCTTCGTAGAGAGAGATCTCAAAAGCGGATTTTCTCCGCGCCGTCGTGATTCGGCCTTCGCATATTTCCAGCTCTGAAATCACCAGCCAGTGCTTGTTTCCCGTTTCCACCAGCGATTCGCAAAGATAGGAGAGCCGGCCGTTTTCGTCCAGATACTCTTCGATGGTATTGCGCAGGAATGTGGAGTGTTCCGTAAGGAACGTCTGGGGCCCTCCGGCAGAAAGGAACGTGGGAGCGCACAGGTAGGCGGCTCCTTTCAGGTCCATGCCGAAGATCCGCATCAGAAAGTAGTGAATCAGCTGATAGTCGCTTCGGATCTCCGTGAGAATCTTTGCAACCAACTCTTCCTGCTCTTCGCCGGACAAAAAAACCGGCATGCGGGTGATGAACTCCAGATCCACCGCTTCTTCGGGCAGCGCTTGTTTTTTGCGCTTCGTTTCGCTGATGAATTCCGTTGCCAGATAACGGCTTTCGCGCTCGTTCAGGGGTTTCATCCTGGCACCCAGTCCGCCGAACAGGTTTTTGCAGGCCAGCTCCACGGCCAGCGGGTCGTCCCCCGCATAGGTGCGGTACGTTTCCAGCCCCAATTCCTCGATGTCGTAGTAGTAGTATTGGTGAAGATGCGGCTCGGCTGCGGGATAGGGCAGTTCCCAATGCAAGTGCATGCCAAGCACACCCATCAATCGGGTGTCGGTGATCTCTCCGCTGATGAAGCGATAGTCGGCAAAGAGGTGTTCGCTCTTGCCGCCGGGTAATACTCTCAGTTTATTTCTGTCCATGGATCTCCAGAGCCTGTCCGTCCGTATGATACAAAAACCCGGCCTTGCGGTCCGGGTTTTTTCTTTCAGTCTGCCTTGCGATCAGTCGATGTTGTATTTGTTCTTGAACTTTTCTACACGGCCGCCGCGATTGATAAACTTCTGCTGACCCGTAAAGAACGGATGGCATTGAGAACAAACATCTAAACGTATTTCGTCCTTTGTGGACCGTGTCGTAAACTCGTTTCCACAGGCACAGGTGACCTTGCACTCTTTATAACCGGGATGGATCTCTGCTTTCATGTCTCTTTCCTCCTTCTTCCCAACATATCTATTGTCTATGTCCGGGAAAACGAATCCCCCAAACATGAGTACGCCGAATGAACGCTCATATATAATAGCACAGGCCTCCGGGGCATGCAAGAACTTTTTAGCGGGGTTTGCGGGCTTTGAGCACCCGGTCGTTTCCGCCCAGATCCCGGAGGATCCGGCTTCGCACGAAGGGAACACCCATGGCCGACACCAAGGCTTGCACCGCCGGTCCCTGATCGTAGCCGATCTCCATGAGCAGAAGCCCGCCGGGCTTCAGGTGATCGGGCGCATCCTTCAGGATCCGCCGGATCAGGTCCAGTCCGTCGGCGCCTCCGTCCAGCGCCATGCGGGGTTCGTGGTCCCGGATCTCCACAGCCAGGGTATCGATCACGTCGCTGGCGATGTAGGGAGGGTTGGACAGGATCAGTTCAAAGGGGCCCTGTCCTTTGACGGCTTCGAACAGGTCTCCCCGACAGAAGCGGATGGCATCGGCGACTCCCGCAGCCTCCGCATTCTTCCGCGCAACCTCCAGCGCTTCGGAAGAGAGATCTGTCGCCGTCACCCGGACGTTGTGATCCAGTTTGGCCAAGGCAATGGCCAGAGCCCCGCTTCCGGTGCAAAGGTCCAGCACCTTGTGATGCTTCAGAAAGCGGGTCAGTCTGGACAGCTCTTTCAGGGCCTCCTCGGCCAGAAGCTCCGTATCCTGACGGGGAATCAGCACCGACTCGTTGACTGTCAGCGGGATGCCCATGAACACCGTGCCGCCCAGGATGTACTGGAGCGGTGTGCCGCCGGTCCTTCTCCGGAGCAGATCGAAGAACGATTGACAGAGCATTTCATCCGCCGGTTCCCGGCCGTAGGCATACAGGTAAATACGATCCTTGTGCAACAGATGACAGAGCAGCTGTTCCGATTCCGTGATCGCATCTTCGTTTCCCTGTTCCTTCAGGAGATTCGTGCCGATGGTCAGCAACTCCCGCAAAGTCATTGCGCTTTTCCTCGGGACGTCTTTCGTTTCCGGTAGGCCTCCGTGGCTTCTTCATCCTTTTGGAGCAGGCCGTCCCGAAGCAGGGTGCCGACCCAGTATCGGCCGGCCTGCAGCCCATTCATCAGCGAGTCCTCTTCCCGTTCTTGCGCCGGCATCACAGCTTTCATGGCAACAATGGCCACTTCCAGTTGTTCCAATGTGGGTTCCTTCGTCGTCAGCTTCTGCAGCGCGATGCCGGGCATGCTCAGCGCTTTGACGATACGGCCGTCGTGGCGCCCGGTAAACTGCAGGAGCTCATAGGAAAGCCCTGCGATCAGAGGGATCAGCAGCAGGCGGGACAGGATCCGGGCCGCCAGACCCGGCCAGCCCAGCAGGGAGAAGATCAGCAGACTGAGCACCATCACGAACATCAGAAAACTGGTTCCGCAGCGGGGGTGCAGCGTGTAGAATGTCTGCGCATTTTCCGGCGTCAGCTCCAGGCCGCTCTCGTAACAGTGAATGGTCTTGTGTTCTGCGCCGTGATACTGAAAGACTTTTTTGATGTCGTCCATACCGGATATGAGCTTGACGTAGAGGACGAACATGGCGATCCGCACGGCCCCTTCCAGGAAATTCAGCGCGACTTCGTTGTGGATGCCGCCCCATACTTTGGCTCCGTGGATCAGCCAGGTAGGAAGGATGATGAAGACGCCCACCGTCAGAAGGATCGCCAGCGCCACGGAAGCGTACAGCATCAGGTTCAGAGCGCCCTTTTCGCCCAGGTGTTTTTCCAGCCATATCGTGGTCTTGTCTTTTTCGTAGAGCGGTTTTCCCTCTGCGTCGGTAAACTCTTCCAGGATCTCGGCGGAATACAGCAGGATGCCGGTGCCCTGGACCAGGGAAGAGAGAAAAACCATGATACCGCGAAGCACCGGGATCTTCTTCCATTTCCCCGGTGCCTTTAAAGGTTCCACACTCAGATGGATCGCGCCCGAAGGTTTGCGGATGGCGATGGACAGCTGTTCCGGCCCCTTCATCATGAGTCCTTCCAATATGGCCTGTCCGCCGATTTTTGTGGGGCAGGCGTTTTTGACGAATATTTTTTTCAGATCCATTACACGAGTCTCAGTTTCTTGAATATTTGAATAAAGTCTTCGTTGCTTCTGGTGTGCACCAGTTCATCGATGATCCGCTCCGTGGCTTCCTGTGCGCCCAGATCGCCCATGGCCCGGCGCATGAGCCAAATGGCTTCCAGTTCCTCCTGGCGCATGAGCATGTCTTCTCTGCGTGTTCCCGATTTATTCAGATTGATGGCAGGGAAGATTCGCTTTTCCGAAAGCTTTCGGTCCAGATGCAGCTCCATATTTCCCGTCCCCTTGAATTCTTCGAAGATCACATCGTCCATCCGGCTGCCGGTCTCCACCAGAGCGGTGGCCAGAATGGTGATGCTTCCGCCTTCCTCCAGGTTTCGGGCAGCACCGAAGAACTTCTTGGGCTTGTGGAGGGCTGCCGGATCCAATCCGCCGGACAAGGTACGTCCCGAAGGCGGCTCCACCAGGTTGTAGGCCCGCGCCAAGCGGGTGATGCTGTCCAGCAGGATGATCACGTGCTTGCCGTGTTCCACCAAACGCTGGGCCCGTGCCAGGACCATTTCCGCCACTTTCACGTGATGAGAGGGCTGCTCGTCGAAGGTGGAGTAGATGACTTCGCCGTTGATGGAACGCTGCATGTCCGTCACTTCTTCGGGCCGCTCGTCGATGAGCAGCACGATGAGTTCTGCGTTCACTTTCTGGCGTTCGATGCTTTTGGCGATCTGCTTGAGCAGCGTCGTCTTTCCTGCTTTGGGCGGCGCCACGATCATGCCCCGTTGTCCCATGCCGATGGGCGCCACCAGGTCGATCAGCCGCATGGAGAGCTCCCTGCTGCCTTTTTCCAGGGTAATGCGCCGATTGGGGAATACCGGCGTCAAATCCGAAAAATCCGGTCGCTTGCGCGCGAAACCCGGGTCGTCTCCGTTGACGGTCTTGACGAAGAGCAAAGCGCCGAAGCGTTCTCCTTCGTTGGGTTTGCGGGCAATGCCGCAGATTTTGTCGCCGGTCTTCAGGTTGAACCGGCGGATCTGCGTCGGGGACACGTACACGTCTTCGTCGGAAGTGAGAAAGTTGTCGAAGCGCAAGAATCCGAAGCCGCCGTCCGCAATGTCCAGAATACCGGTCTTGAGCGTCCTTCCGTCTTTGAGAGGCTCTTCTTCGCGACAGGGGTCCGGAGCGTCGGCCGGCTCGTCGTCTTCGACGTCCCGAAGCGCAGCCTCGGGCTCCGGTCGCCACTCGTATACTTTCCTGCCGCCGTTCTTTCCGGCGTCCGGGCCGGCCGCCTCGGCCTGTCCCCGATCCTTGCCCGCCTCTTCCTTCTTTTGCGCCGCTGCCTCCAGATGCATCTTCGTCAGGAGATCCAGGATCTCCTTCTTCTTCATCTTTGCCGTGTCGGCCACGCCCAGTGCGCCTGCGATCTCCCGCAGTTCGGCGACTTTTTTATCTTTCAGAATATCCAGTTCCATTGAAATCCTTTCGTCGGGAGCGTCGTTGCTCCTATCTGATCTCCAGCACGTAAGCGCCGTCGGCGATCAGGGTCACATCGATCCCCTTTCGGATCGTTGTATCGGCCAGCGTTGCATCGTCATAGCAATACCGCAACAGCAATCCTTCCTCGGTAGAAAGCGTCAGGACACCGTAGTCGTCTTCCGAAGAAAGGTTTTCGATCCAACCCGTCCGCAGTTGCACGCCGGTGCCGATCAGGACCTGCCTGCCGGCGCCCAGAAGACAGGAAACCGATACGAATGTATTTTCCAGCGCAACGAGCTCCCCGGCCGAAATCTCCCGGCCGTCCGCAATGATGGCTGCGTCGGCGGAAAGTTGCACGCTCCAGGTGCTGCCGTCGCGCTTTTCCAGTACAAAGCGGCGACTTTCGGTCTGCACGCTCCTTACGATACCGCTGTGAAGGATCAGACTGTCTTCCAGTTTTCTGGCTGCCTGAGGTGTTTGGACCTTGCGCGCCGCATCCTCCAACAGCCGGGTGCACACTGCCGCAAACTCCACACGCCGGATCCCGTCCAGGGGATTCAGATTGCCCTTGTTGTCACCGGTCATGATTTCGTGCCGGTACAGCGCGTCCGCAAAGGCAAAGGTCTCGTCGGAAATCGCTGCGCCGTCGCCGTAGGGAAGAACCGCCGCCGGCGCCGATTCGTACGCCATGGCTTTGGCTGCCCACATTGCAACCAATTGACGAGGGGCAAACGCCGCTCCTCCGGCATCCTGAAAGTCTTTGGCTGCCACGTATTCGTACCGGAATCCGTACGCCGCATACAGCCGAGCCCATTCGGCGATCCCGCCGGCAGTCAACTGCTGCGCATAGGGTTCGGACAGGTCCGTCTCATCCTGCAAAAGGCCGGTGCTTTGGAGCGTCCGGTAGATCATGGCCAGGGATTCCTGCTTGCTCACCGGATGTTCGGGATCAAAACGAAAGATCCCTTCCTCTTGAGTAGGGTATCCGTTGATGATGCCCGCATCGGCGGCAGTCCGGATATAAGCAGCGCCCCAATAGGCATCTTCCACATCCACAAAGCCCGTCTGAGCAAAAGCGGACAGAGACATGGACAGCACCAATACGGCAGCGATCCACATCCTTCTTCGGGGACGACCCAAAGTTGCGTTCTGTTTTTGATTCATAGATTGTACCTGCAAATAAGGGAACTCAAACGGCAGAACACCGTTCGCAAGAATATTCTATCGCTTTTCGCCAAAAAAAGCAAGAGGCGGGGCGTCGCAGCGCCCGCCTTCCTATGCGCCCAAGTAAGCCTTCTTGACCCGGGGATCGTTGAGCAGTTCTTCCGCGTCTCCTTCCATGGCGATGCGGCCGGTTTCCAGAACATAGGCCCGGTCGGCGATGGACAGTGCCATTTTGGCGTTCTGTTCCACCAGAAGCACGGTGATGCCGCTTTCATGCATTTTCTCGATAATGTGAAACACTTCCCGCACCAGCATGGGAGACAGTCCCATGGAAGGTTCATCCATGACGATCATCTTCGGATTGCTCATCATGGCACGGCCCGTGGCCAGCATTTGCTGTTCGCCTCCGGACAACGTGCCCGCCAGCTGTTTTTCCCGCTCCTTGAGCCGGGGAAAACTCTCGTAGATCCGTTCCAGATCTTCCTCCAATTCCGATAGTTTTTCTTTCCTGTAAAACGCACCCATGTAGAGATTTTCCTGGACCGTCATGCGTGTAAAGACGTGGCGCCCTTCGGGCACGTGGGCCAGTCCCATGGACACGATTTTGCTGGGAGGCGTTTTTCTCAGGTCTGCTCCGTTGTATTCGATGGTCCCTTCGGAAGCCGAGATCAGTCCGGTGATCGTATGGAGAATGGTGGTCTTTCCGGCCCCGTTGGCGCCGATGAGCGACACGATCTCTCCGTCCGGAACCTTCAGACTGATTCCCTTGATCGCATGGATGGCGCCGTAGGATACATGTAGATTTTCGATCGTTAACATCTTGGTGTTCCTTTCCCTCCGGCGTTAGTCTTCTTCGCCCAGATAGGCGGCGATAACCCGCGGATCGGAGGAGATCTCCTCCGGAGTCCCCCGCGCGATGGTGGTCCCGTAGTCGATGACGATGATGTGCTCGCAGATCTTCATGACCAGGCTCATGTCGTGCTCGATCAAAAGGATGGAAATATTGAACCGCTGACGGACGATACGGATGCACTCCAGCAGCTCGGCGGTTTCCGTGGGGTTCATGCCCGCTGCCGGTTCGTCCAGAAGCAGGAGCTTCATCCCCGTGGCCAGCGCACGGGCGATCTCCAGCTTCCGCTGCTGTCCGTAGGGCAGGTTTTCCGCGATATAATCCGCTTTATCCTGGAGGTTGAAGATATCCAGAAGTTCCCGGGCTTTCGCTTCGTTCTCCGCTTCGCTCTCCCAGTACTTTCCCGTTCGGAACAGTGCGGAGAACAGATTGTAGGAGTAGTAGGGATTCATGGCCACTTTCACATTTTCCAGCACCGTCATCTGCTTGAAAAGACGGATGTTCTGGAACGTTCGGGCAATGCCGCTCTGCACGACCTGATGGGTCTTTTTCCCGTTCATACGCCGCCCCATGAAGAAATAATCTCCTTCCGAAGGGATGTATACACCTGTCAGCAGATTGAAGACGGTGGTCTTGCCGGCGCCGTTGGGCCCGATCAGACCCACCAGCTCGTTTTCGCCCATTTCCAGATTGAAATCGTTGACGGCGCGAAGACCGCCGAAGGTGATGCCCAGGTGACTGACTTTGATCAGCGGCGTTTCTCTGTCTGTGGAAAGCTGTGTGCCGTTATCCATTACGCCCGGACCTCCTTTTCCTGTTTATTTCCGGCGCCTTTGCCCCGGAGGCGGCCAAAGATCCTGGCCAGTGAAAATTCGTAGGTCCCCAGCAGCCCCGTGGGCCGGAAGATCATCATCAGGACCAGCACGACGGAGTAGACCAGCATGCGATACTCGTCAAAGGAGCGGAGCGCTTCGTTGAGCGTGGTGAGGCCGATGGCCGCAACGATGGACCCCGTAATGGACCCCATTCCGCCGAACACGACCATCACGAAATAGTTCACCGACGCCATAAAGCCCATGTTTCCCGTGTTGAGAGAGGAATAGCACGCCGCAAAGATCGATCCTGCGATGCCTGCAAACATGGCGGAAAACGCAAATCCCATCACTTTATAGAACGTGGTATCGATGCCGCTGGCTTCCGAAGCGATCTCGTCGTCCCGGATGGAGATGATCGCCCGTCCGAACCTGGATCGAATAAACGTGAAGATCACCGCCACGCAGGCGATCGTAAGGAGCGCGACAAAAAACATATAGTGTGATTTCGTGGCATTGTTGAAGCCGAGGCCTGTCTTGTAGAGCACGGGACTGGCCGAACCCTGTTCCAGTCCGTCGGCGCCGGCCCAGGGAATCCCCTGGATGACGACTCTGATGATCTCGCCGAATCCCAGCGTAATGATGGCCAGGTAGTCGCCTCGGAGCCGAAGTGCCGGGATCCCTACCAAAATACCGAACAGCCCGGCCAGGATCGCGGAAGCGACGAGACAGATGACGAAGCGGATAAATTGTTCCGCACCGTCGCCGGCAAGCACGCCTGCACGAACCATCGCCAAAGACAGCAGCGCCGAGGTATACGCGCCGATCAGCATGAATCCCGCATGCCCCAGGGCCATTTGCCCCAGAAATCCGTTGGTCAGGTTCAAAGAGGTAGCCATGATGATCCCGATACAGGACAGCCAGAATATGCCTACGATGTAGGAGGAAAACACCTGATTGAACCCCATCCAGGCAACGACGCCGAGAAGGATGGCAATGGCGATCAGATTCAGCGTGGAGGCTTTTTTGACATCGTTGGGTATCTTCATATCCTACACCTTCTCTCCCTGGTTCTTGCCCAAAATGCCGGCCGGTTTCACCAACAACACGATGATCAGGATCGCAAACACCACCGCATCGGAAAACGCCGATGTGATGATCCCGCCGGTGAGAGATGCGCTGTAGGCTTTGGAAAGGGATTCCACCAGACCGATCGTCAAGCCGCCCAGCATGGCGCCGGGCATGATGCCGATCCCCCCCAGTACGGCGGCGACGAAGGCTTTGAGACCCAGCATGGAGCCCATGGTAGGCATCACGGAAGGATACTGGGCGCAATACATGAGCGCCGCGACCGCTGCCAGGGCAGAGCCGATGGCAAAGGTGAGGGTGATCGTCCGGTTGACGTTGATCCCCATGAGAACGGACGCTTGCTTATCTTCGGAAACGGCCCGCATGGCCCGTCCCATTTTGGTCTTGTGGATGAATAATTGCAGAAACACCATAGTGACCGCTGCGATGGCGATGGTGGCAAGGGTGGTTCCGTCGATCTTGACGGCGCCTATTTGAACAGCGGGCAGGCTGAAGATCGAAGCCTTGATGACCCGTGGATTTGACGTAAACAATACCTGAGCCAGGTTTTCCAGAAACAGACTCATGGCGATGGCCGTGATCAGCGCCGACATTCGTGTGCCTTTTTTTCGCACCGGCCGGTAAGCCACGGCTTCCGTGGTGATCCCCACGGCGGAAGCGACGATCACCGCCGCAGCCACAGCGGTCCAGGCCGGCAGGCCGAAGCCCAGCATGACCGGAATGGTGAAGATCATGGTGTATGCGCCCACCATGATAAAATCTCCGTGGGCAAAGTTGATCAACCGGATGATCCCGTAGACCATAGTGTACCCCAAAGCGATCAGCGCATAGACGCTGCCCATCCGAAGGCCGTTGATGGCTTGTTGTATGAACTCGCTCAATTTCGAATCCGCCTTTCGTTGTCTGGTTATGGCGCGCCGCTTGGGAAGGGCCGGCGCTGCCCTTTACAAGGAAAATGAGAGGCACGAAGGTCGTTGCGTCATTTCGCGCCTCTCCATTTTAGCATATTGTCAGCCCTCGTGAAAAGGTGCTGTTCACAACTAGTTCTGCGTCTTGTTGAATTTTTGGCTTACGCTGTCGCCGTCTTCGTACAGTTCGATGATGGCAACGGATTTTTCCGGTGTGCCGGTCTCATCCAGAACGAACGTACCTGTGACGCCGTCGAATTCCATCCCGTCCAGCACTGCTTTGACAGCTGCCGCTTCCGTGGTTCCGGCTTCCGTGATGGCTTTGAAAAGCATGTTGGCGCCGTCATAGCCCAGCGCTGCCAACGCATTGGGCATCTCGCCGTACGCTGCCTGGTAGTTGGCGATGAAGCTCTGAACGATTTCCTTTTCGTCTTCCGTGGAATAGTGATTCGTGAAGAAGACGTTGTTGTAGTCAGCCATGGTGCCGGTGATGTAGTCGGGCACGATGCCGTCAAATCCGTCGGGGCCCATCACTGCGCCGGTGAATCCGGCGGCTCTGGTCTGGGGAATGATATAGGGGCCGGCTGCATTGTAGTAGTAGGCTGCGAACAGGGAGTCCGCGCCTGCAGCGGCGATCTTGGTAGCCTGCGTGGTGAAGTCCGTGTCATCCATGGAGGAGCTGGCTTCGTCCACGACTACTTCGATGCCGAAATCGGGCGCCGCTGCCACGAATGAATCCCGGAGACCCTTGGAATAGGTGTCGCCTGCACAATAGAGGACCGCTGCCTTGGTGTATCCGTTTTCGGACAGGAACTTGGCGCCCATGATGCCCTGATAGGAATCCTTGAAGCAAGAACGGAACACATAGTCGGACTCCGTGGTGATGGTATCCGCTGTGGACGTAGGCGTCAACATGACAACACCTTCGCTGTTGGCAATGCTGGTGACCGCACTGGTGACACCGGACGTGACCGGGCCGAGTACGACGGTGATGCCGTCGCTGACCAGTTTATTGAATGCGGAGACGCCTTCCGTGGAATCGCCTTTGTCGTCCATGATGACCAACTCGACCATCTTTCCGTCGATACCGCCGGCCGCATTGATCTCCTCTTTGGCCATCTCTGCCGCATTCTTTACCGCGATGCCGTACACGGAAACACTTCCTGTAAGGGGAGCAATGACACCGACTTTGTATCCCTCGTCAGCAGGTTCTTCTCCGCCGCCTCCGCCGCAGCCGGTAAGAGCCAGGCTCATGATCATGACCATTGCCAAAACAAGTGTCAGGATTTTTTTTGTTTTCATTTTCACACCTCTTCTTCATTTTGATTGTACCCGGCCGGGAATTCGTCCGGGAAAAGTCAAATAGTAAACCTAATAATAGTGGAACATTCGTTGGTTGTCAACAGTTATTCTTCAATTTATTTGTGTGGCAAACACAAATTGAAACCGCTGGGAAAAATTTAACGGACGGAACCAAAAATCCGTCCGTTTTTCTGTGATTCTTTGGCCTCCCACCCCAAGGAGCCCGCCGCCCTTCCGCTTATTCTCCGTCGGGCAGTTCAACCGCGCCTTC
>Ga0123334_1002623_pt1 | contig 20556 bp, 13 predicted proteins | sample BiotimSIPDNA_FD_89706 | JGI IMG/M metagenome (GOLD analysis project Ga0123334, IMG submission 89706) | Anaerobic biogas reactor microbial communites from Washington, USA - Biogas_R1 time_0 SIP DNA | ecosystem: Engineered > Bioreactor > Anaerobic > Unclassified | place: Washington, USA... | reverse complement strand
GCAATCTGAAAAAAGATATTAACGCCGATTGCCAAGGAACCACCAGCACGCGCCGGCCCGGCTTAGGAAAGCAAGCCCGTTTGCGGGCAATCAAGCACAAGGAACATCGTCAAATCATGCCCAAGGCGGGTTGGGTGGAGCATGATGCTTTGGAGATTTGGAATAATGTGCTTGACCTGATACCCGAATGTTTAAGAGAAGCTTCGGCGAGTGTCAACGACATCATCGCGGTGGGTATTACCAATCAGCGCGAAACGAGCGTGGTTTGGGATAAAACAACCGGCTTGCCTGTATATAACGCGATCGTCTGGCAGGATACCCGCACCGCGGATTTTATGACCGCCTTTGAAGCGAGCCATGGTGCTGAAAACCTGCAGAAACGCCTGGGTTTGCCGGCAAATCCGTACTTTTCCGCCTCCAAATTGCACTGGATTTTAGAGAATGTGCCTGGCGCGCGCCAAAAAGCTGAAGCAGGCGACTTGCTCTTTGGCACCATCGACACCTGGCTCATCTGGAAGCTGACTGAGGGTTTACACATTACCGATGTCACTAACGCGTCAAGAACGTTTTTGATGAATATCAAGACCTTGACCTGGGATGAGGAAATGCTAAAGGCTTTTGATATTCCCCGTCAGGTGCTGCCAGAAATCTGCTCTTCAAGTGAAGTTTTTGGGGAAATTAGTCATTCGGTTCTCAAAGGTGTGCCTTTGGCGGGCAATCTGGGCGATCAACACGCCGCGCTTTTTGGGCAGTGTTGTTTTTCCCCTGGCGAAGCCAAAAACACCTACGGCACTGGCTGTTTTATGCTGATGAACACCGGAAACGAAGCCATTTTCAGCCAAAACGGTTTGCTGACCACGCTGGCTTATCAACTGGAAAACCAACCCGCGGTCTACGCGCTGGAAGGCTCGGTGGCGATCGCGGGTGCTTTGGTGCAATGGCTGCGCGATCAACTGGGCATCATACGTGGCTCAGAAGAGATCGAAGAACTGGCTTCGCGTGTTGAAGATAATGGTGGCGTTTATTTTGTGCCGGCTTTTTCGGGGCTTTTCGCGCCCTACTGGCGCTCAGACGCGCGCGGTATCATCGCGGGTATGACGCGTTTTAGCAATGCCGGGCATATCGCGCGGGCAGCTTTGGAGTCAACCGCCTATCAAACCGCGGATGTGTTTGAAGCAATGAGTAAAGACAGCGGTGTCAGGCTTAAATCACTCAAAGTGGATGGTGGCATGGTGCGTAATCGCCTTTTGATGCAGTTCCAAGCGGATATCCTTAATATTCCGGTCTTGCGACCGATGATTGATGAAACCACAGCTCTGGGGGCAGCATTCGCGGCGGGACTCGCAACCGGTTTTTGGTCAGGCTTCGACGAACTCAAACGCACCTGGCAAGCGCGCGAACAATGGTTACCCGCGATGGAAGCGCAAACACGCCAGGACCTTTTGGCAGGTTGGCATAAAGCGATTACCAAAAGTGTCAACTGGGTGTGATCTGTCACAGATCTTTTACTTAGACATTATATAAAAATCTATTACAACCAAAATCTGTTTTTGCACGGCATCGGGAAAGCTTGCATAAGCGCTTGACAATTAATTAAGTAAGCTTTATAGTTCACTCCGCTTAACTAAAAAAGGAAGGGAAATGTCACTCGAATTATCAAACGTTTTACATGACTGGGCGGATTTGGCCACAAGGCAATCCATGGAGAACAACCGCAGGTTTATGCACGCGCAAGGGTATAGCTTCGCGCAGATGAACAGCTTGTTCTTTATTCATCATCACGAACAAGGCAATATCAACAAGCTGGCTTGCCATCTTGGGATTAGCAAAGCGGGTGCTTCTCAGATGATTGAACGCCTGGTGGAGTCTGGCTTGGTCAACCGCGATGAAGATCCTCAGGATCGGCGCACAAAACGCCTTAGCTTAACTGAGGAAGGGCAGGCTTTAATTGACAATGCCCGTATTGCGCGTCATAGCTGGATAGATGAGTTTTGCGCCTGTATTAGCGAGGACGAGAAAGCGCCTATGGCCGTGGCCTTGAACTCATTGGTCGAACACTTGAAAATTTATAAAGAACAGTTAGAAGAAAATAATCCGGAGAAATGAGCAAAAACATATGTTGCGATTGAAAAAATTTTACTATCCTTACTGGGCTAACATCCTCATCGCGGCCCTAATGGTGGTTGTGGTAGCCTGGTCTAACCTTTCTTTGCCCGACTATCTTTCACAAATTGTGAATACAGGTATTCAGAAGAATGGTGTTGAGCATGGCGTTCCTGAAGTGATGCGACAGTCCACAATGAATAGGGTTTTGGGACTGATGACGCCAGAAGAGCAAGCCGAACTTACTCAGGTTTATACCCTGATGGAACCCAACAGTCCGGAATCCAGCCAATACACCGCTCAATATCCTGTGCTTGAAAAGGAAGTGGTTTTCCTCTTCAATCCGTCTGAAAATAAGGATGACATGGCGCGTATCGAAGCGCTTTTGGCAAAACCGATGGTCATCAGCCAGGCATTTAATCTTATCCAAAACGACCCTGAACAAGCCAGAAAGTTTCTGGGTGACAAGCTCCCCATCGATCTGGCGCAAATGCCAGCCAACATGGACATTGCCCAGATACTGGCACAGATCCCTGATGCCCAACGTCTTGAAATGCGCAAGAACATCGACGCCCATCTTGAAAAACTTGAAGGCACGATTCTGAATCAAATGGCGATTACAGCCGTTACTGATGAATACAAAGCTGTTGGCATGGATCTGGCGAAAATGCAACGGCAATACATTCTGAAAACCGGCTTGCAGATGATTGGTGTGTCCATTCTGGCGGTTATCAGCTCGATGATGGTCAGTTTTTTCGCGGCGCGCACAGCAACAGGGGTGGCACGGGATTTACGTTCGGCTATTTTTACAAAAGTGGAAAGTTTTTCAAGCGCGGAATTTGGCGATTTTTCCACCGCTTCGCTTATTACCCGCACCACCAACGACGTAGCCCAGATTCAAATGGTTTCTTTCATGCTTATCCGTATGGGTTTTCAGGCCCCGCTGATTGGCGCGCTTGGTGTCGTTCATGCCATCGATAAAAGCCCTGGCATGTGGTGGACGATCGCTCTGGCGGTTGTCATCCTCACTTGTTTGATTTTTCTCATTTTCAGCCTGGTAACCCCGCGATTCAAACGGATGCAAACCCTCATTGACCGTCTCAATTTGGTTATGCGCGAAAACCTCTCCGGCATCCTGGTGGTTAGAGCTTTCAACAAACAAGCCTTTGAAACAGAACGCTTTGATGTTGCCAACAAAGACCTCGCCTCAAATATGCGCGGTATCGGGCGGACGATGTCCATAATGATGCCTGTTATGACCCTGGTGATGACCGGAGCGCAAGTGCTCATCATTTGGGTTGGCGCGCACCAGGTAGCTCAATCCACGATGCAGGTGGGTGATTTGATGGCTTTTATGCAATACGCCATGCAAATCCTGATGTCATTCATGAACCTTTCCATGCTATTCGTTATACTGCCCCGCGCTGGGGTTTCCGGTGAGCGTATCGCTGAAGTGCTGGAACGAAAGAATGTTATCCTTGACCCCGCGGAGCCGGTTAGTTTTCCTGTGCCTGCCAAGGGAATCATTGAGTTTCATGATGTGGATTTTGCCTATCCTGACGCCCAGGAAGATGTTCTGCATGATATCAGTTTTAAGGCGGAGCCCGGGCAGGTAACCGCGGTGATCGGTTCAACAGGTAGCGGAAAATCGACCCTGATCAACCTTTTGCCTCGTCTTTTTGATGTGAGCAAGGGCAAAATTACGCTGGATGGTGTGGATATTCGGGATGTCAGTCAAAAGGAATTACGTGAAAACATCAGCTACGCGCCCCAACGAGGTCTGCTCTTTAGTGGCACGGTCAGATCCAACCTGCTGGTAGGCAAAATAAGCGCTACCGAAGAGGATATGATTTCAGCTGTTGAGGCGGCACAGGCGGCAGATTTTGTCTTTTCTGATGAAAAAGGTCTGGATACAGAAATTGCCCAAGCGGGTATCAATCTTTCGGGTGGACAAAAGCAAAGGCTTTCAATCGCCCGCGCATTGATAAAAGACAGCCCGGTTTATATTTTTGACGACAGCTTCTCGGCGCTCGATTTCAAGACCGATGCTGCTTTGCGTGAGGCTATTAAACCTCGCATAGCTAATAAGACGGTCTTCGTGGTCACCCAAAGAGTGTCCACCGCGCGCAATTCAGACCAGATTTTGGTGCTCGATAATGGACGCCTGGTTGGTGTGGGACATCACGATGAACTGATTAACATCTGCCAAACTTACCGGGAAATTGCCCAATCGCAATTGAGCGAGGAGGAGTTAGCATGAAACAGGAAAAACAAGCTATGACCGAAGAAAAGAAAACCGCCAATCCTTTTGCTTTTGCTTCTTCCAAACCCATTGAACCTGGAAAACCGGGTGGGCATGGTGGGCCCCGGCGTGGTGGTCCTGGTGGCATGATGCCCGGTGAAAAAGCGCGTGATTTCAAAACCAGCATGGGACGTTTGATTGCCTATATGGGGAAATACAAGTGGCTCATCTTTGTAATTTTGCTTGTCGCGGCTGCTTCGAGTGTCTTCTCTATTTTTGGGCCAAGAATTTTGGGTAGTGCCACAACCGAACTGTTCGCTGGTGTGATGCGCATTGTTCAGGGCGACCCTCTTGGCGTTGATTTCGATAAAATTGGTAAAATAATGTTGCGGGTGATTGTGCTTTATGGCCTGTCGGCGCTGTTTGCTCTGGTGCAGGGGCAGGTCATGTCGGTAATTTCCTCCGATATTATCTATCGCTTACGCAATCAACTCTCCGAAAAGTTACACCGTCTGCCACTTAGTTTTTATGATGGCGTCACGCAGGGCGAAGTGCTTTCGCGCGTCACCAACGATGTGGATACCATTGGCACGACCCTCAACCAAAGCCTGTCACAAATCATCACCTCGGTGACTACCGTCATCGGCGTGCTGGTGATGATGCTTACTATAAACGTAACGCTGACTTTGGTGGGTTTGACGATCGTGCCCTTGACGCTCTTAATGATTCGCTTTGTGGTTAGTCGCTCGCAGGGCTACTTCCGCAAGCAGCAAGCCTATCTTGGGCATATCAATGGACATGTCGAAGAAATGTACGGTGGCCATGTGGTTCTCAAGACCAATAACGGTGAGGAATCCAGTGTCGAGCATTTTGAAACGCTGAACAAGGAATTCTATACCAGTGCCTGGCGCGCGCAGTTTATTTCCAACATCATGATGCCCCTGATGCGCTTGTTCAGCAACCTGGGATATGTGGCAGTGGCGATGGTTGGTGGCTATCTGATGGTGCAAGGCAGGCTCAATTTGGGTGATATTCAGGCGTTTATCCAATACCTGAACTCTTTTACCGGCCCAATGATGAACATTGCCAATATCTCCAATGTTCTGCAACAAACCGCCGCGGCTTCGGAACGGGTTTTCGCGTTTTTGGACGAAAAAGAAGAAATACCAAGTCCTGAAAATCCCACTGTTTTGGAAGAAGTTGACGGTCATGTTGAATTCAAGGACATTTGCTTTGGCTACGACCCGAAAGAACCTGTGCTTAGCAACTTCTCTTTGGATGTCAAACCCGGGCAGCAAATCGCGATTGTGGGTCCGACCGGCGCGGGAAAGACCACTCTGGTCAAGCTTTTGATGCGCTTTTATGAACTTGGTTGTGGTGAGATTTTGGTGGATGGGGTCAATATCCAAACGATGACGCGCGAAGAATTGCGCTCAAAATTCGCCATGGTCCTGCAGGACACCTGGCTTTTTAATGGCTCCATTATGGAAAACATCCGCTATGGCAGACAAGACGCGACGGATGAAGAAGTGATGCAAGCCGCGGATATGGCATACGCGGACCATTTTACCCGCACTTTGCCGGGTGGCTATAACTTTGAAATCAACGAAGACGCCACCAATGTTTCTGCCGGACAGAAACAGTTACTCACGATCGCGCGCGCGGTGCTGAAGGACGCGCCCATCCTGATTTTGGACGAGGCGACCAGTTCAGTGGACACGCGTACGGAACTTTTGATTCAAAAAGCGATGACCAAACTCATGCGCGGACGTACTTCTTTTGTTATCGCGCACCGCCTTTCAACGATTAAGAACGCCGATCGCATTTTGGTCTTGCGCGATGGGAATATTGTGGAAATCGGCACGCATAATGATCTTCTTGAACGTCAGGGTTTTTACGCGGAACTGTATAACAGTCAGTTTGTGAAACAGGCCGAATAAAATTTCGGTCGCGCTAAAGCGTGATTGTCAAATCATGCTTTAGCAAATCGTTATATAAATTTGAAATCCAACTGACCGGCAAACCGGTCAGTTGTTTCTAATCTCACCCCGGCGTTCCGCCGCGGGCAAAATTTCGTTCGCATTATTTCATTCGCTGAGGCCGAAGTGCAGCCCTTGTGCCTGCTTCCCGCCAAAGCAAAAAGTGCAGGGCATCCCTGCCCTGCACCAGTAGGGTTCAACGACTGGCGCGTGGCGTCTGATGGGTCACCAATTTTGTTTTGTCAATTTCCCCCTCCACGCGCTGACCTGAATCTGCACGGCGAGACGCCGGCAGGAGATAAGAATAATGCTCGCCCCGGCGTCCCGCCGCGGGCATAACTGAGGTAGTGATACGTACCTGGTGAGGACACTGGCGCGATATAAAAAATGTTCACTGAGGCGTCTTCGCCGAAGCAAAAGAAAAGAATCTGCACGGCGAGACGCCGGCAAGAGAGTTAAAAACCATACCATCGGTGTCCCACCGTAGGGCTTAATTAGTAGGATTGAATCGTGTCAGCGGGACGCCTCAGCGAACGGTAGGAGGTGTCTTCCACGAGCTGGAGACCGGGAAGATGTTTGTATTTAGTTAAAGCAGCGTGCGCGGTGAGGACACCGGCACGATATAAGAATAACGTTCGCTGAGGCGTCCACGCCGAAGCAAATCAGTAATAAATACAAGATGTTTAGACATTATCCCTGGGAGCGTGTTCGGGGACCAGGTATGACAGTATGCGCATGGCGACAACTTCACACGTCTGTTAGGCAGGCTGGCAAATTAATCGTTGGTTTTTTCTTCAGATTCGCCACGCCATTTTGCCAGACGTTTGGCGATTTCGGCTTCGGCGCCTTGGTCGGACGGGGTATAAAAACGCATGGATTCCAAGCCATCGGGCAGATACTGTTGTTTGACCCAGTGCCCTTCAAACGCGTGGGGATACTTGTAGCCCTGTCCATGTCCAAAGGCTTTGCCATCGCGGCTGGCGTCCATCAGGTGGGTAGGCACGGGCTTGGCACCGTTTTTCTCAATTTCTGCGAGCGCGTCAAAGTAAGCGCCAACCGTATTGCTTTTGGGCGCGGTGGCGAGATAAAGCGTGGCGTGCGCGATGGGGTAAGCGCCTTCGGGCATGCCTAACATTTCGTAATTTTGTGCCGCGGCATTGGCAACAACGATGCCCATGGGGTCTGCCAACCCGATATCCTCACTGGCGAGAATCATCAGGCGACGCAGGATGAAACGCGGGTCTTCGCCGGCATAGAGCATTTTTGCGAGCCAGTAGAGAGCGGCGTCGGGGTCGGAACCCCGCACCGATTTGATAAACGCGGAGATGGTGTCGTAGTGTTGGTCGTCGGTTTTGTCGTAAAGCACCGCGCGACGCTGGATGGACTCCTGAGCGACTTCAAGCGTGATGTGGGTTTCTTCCTGTCCGAGGGGTGTGCTTTCAACAGCGAGTTCCAGCGCGTTTAGGGCGTTTCGCGCGTCACCGCTGCTGATTTCTGCCAGATGTTGCAGCGCGTCATCATCTATTTTGACCTTGCGCAAGCCAAAACCGCGTTCCTTGTCATGGATGGCGCGCAGTAGGAGCTCTTTAATATTCTCAACGGTCAGGCTGTTCAGCTCGAAAACACGCGAACGGCTGACCAGGGCTTTGATAACGTCAAAATAGGGATTTTGGGTAGTGGCGCCAATCAGCGTGATGAGCCCATTTTCAACGTGCGGTAAAAGCGCGTCCTGCTGGGCTTTGTTCCAGCGGTGAACCTCATCGATGAAGAGAATGGTGCGTGTTTGATAAAGCCGGCGGCGTTCGCGGGCGGCTTCAATCGCTTTGCGCAAATCTGCCACACCGGCTAATACCGCGCTGATCTGTTCAAAATGGGCTTTGGTGCTGTTGGCGATGACCTGCGCCAGACTGGTTTTGCCGGTTCCAGGCGGGCCATAAAGGATGATGGAACCATGCAAACGGTCGGCTTCGATCACACGCCTGAGAAGGCTGCCCTTGCCAATGATGTGTTGCTGCCCAACGATATCATCCAGTGTTTGCGGGCGCATGCGTGCGGCGAGCGGCGCGTGTTGGCGCAACTGATCTTCGAGAGAAAGGTCAAAAAGATCCATCAATAGCCTTTTTTGGGGTCAATAAGGTTATAAAGCGGCAAGTTTTTCTGGTAGCGTTGCAGGTTGACAGAAAATAAATCCAAAACATCATTCAATAATTTAGGGGATATACCAGAAACATGGGGCGTGATTACAAGGTTGGGTTGCTTCCAAAGCGAATTGCTGGCCGGCAAAGGTTCTTCTTCAAAGACATCCAACATCGCGCCGGCAATCTTTTTATTGCGCAAGGCATAAATTAAGGCGGCATCATCCACCAAAGCGCCACGCGAAACATTGATGAAATAAGCATCGGGTTTCATGGCGTTGAAAGCTTCGGTTGAAAACATGTGGTGTGTCTTTTTGGTGAGGGGCGCGGTGAGCACGACAAAGTCACATTCCGGCAACATGCCTAACAGCGCGTCGATGGGGTACATGCGTTGGAAGTAATCACCATGAGGATCGCCCAGTCCTTCCGGAATGTAGCCTGTGTCTTCCAGTTGGCTGAGGTCAGCCTTGGCGGCAAGCACTTTCGCGCCAAAGGGATAGAGCAGGCGGGCAACTTCTCTGCCGATTGAGCCATAGCCCACGATGCCTACGGTGCTGCCACGGAGCTCTTTGGGGATGACCATGCCGGATTTATTGCTGATCCACTCAGTTCTGGCCTGGGCGGCGTTAATCGCGGGCATTTTATGCCCCAACATGAGGATTGCCATCAACACATATTCACCCATTTGGCTCACCATCACGCCACTTGACGAGGTGACTAAAATGTTTTTATCGTGGATTATTGGCTGGTCTAAGATTGGGTCAACGCCAGCAAAAGTAATGTGAATCCATTTGAGATTGGGCGCCATTTCGCGGGTGGGCAAAAAATCACCGGATGCCAATAGAACTTCCGTTTTCTGCCATTGCTCGGGAGGAACCTGGGAAGCGCTGCCACGGGAAAAGGTGCTGACACGAATTTTATCGTTCTCGCCTTTAATGGCAGATATCTGAGCTTCTGTAAGATTTATCAGACTGGTGATTTCGATAATTCTGTGACCGGTTTTCTGTGTCATGGGTCCTCCGTAAAGCGTCCTAAAAGTCAAAAGAGAAAAACTGGTGGCGACGAAAGCATCATTGCCGCCAGTTTATCTTCTCATCTGTTGTTTTCTAAAGTCTGCTCACCCGTGTGCAGCTTTTCTCGCGCATGTATGAGAGCAGGGCGTAAGGACCGCCGGTATTGCGTCCGGTTGAACCGGAAGCTTTCCAGCCACCAAAGGGTTGGAAACCAGGCCAGGCACCCGTGGTGCTGCCCATCACGCGGTTCACATAACACACACCGGCCTGAATCTTGTCCAGGAACCATTCGCCTTCTTCAGGGCTGCCCATGAAGCCAGCGGTGAGTCCATAATCGCTGTCGTTCGCGTAGCCCATGGCTTCTTCAAGGCTATCGACAGGCAAAACCATGGTGATGGGCAGGAACATTTCATGTTTCCAGAGGGAGTGTGTAATTGGCACATCCACCGCGATAGTTGGCGCGCAGAAAAGGCCTTTTGCCAGCTCGCCATCGGTAAGGCGTTTGCCACCGGTCAGGATGCGACCTACGGTTTCGAGTTCTTCTATATATTTTTCATAATCAGCGGCAGCTTTTTTGTTGATGACCGCGCCAAACCAGTTCTCGCGCGCGGTGGGGTCGCCGATTTTGATGTCTTTTGTCAGGCGCACAAGTTCTTCAACAAAGGCTTGGTAGACCTCACGTTCAACAAAGATGCGTGAGTTGGCGGAGCATTTTTGACCTTGCAAACCAAACGCGGAGCGCATACAGCCCAACGCGGCATCAGTGATGTTGGCGTTTTTGGAGACAATTGTAGCGTTTTTACCGCCCATTTCGAGCACGACCGGGCGGGGATATTTAAATTCAGCAAATTTGCGGTTGATACCCAAGCCAACCTCGGCAGAACCGGTAAAGGTTACCCCAGCGACATCGGGGTGGTTGATGAGCGCGTTGCCAAGGGTGTTGCCCGGGCCAGTGACATAGTTCACCACACCTGCCGGTAGTCCTGCTTGTTCGGCGCATTCCATCATCATCGCTGTTGCCCATGGGGAATCTGAGGCGGGTTTGAGAACGACCGTATTGCCGGCAACCAGCGCGTTGCCCATTGGCCCACAAGCCAAAGCGGCGGGGAAGTTGAAAGGCGTAATAACCAGCCACACACCATGGGGAACCATGAGACTTTCGTTGACTGAAAGGACGCCTTCCATGGGGTCGTTGGCGAGTTTCACTTGATAACCATTGGCTTGTTCCATCATTTTGCAGGGCCAAAGCAAAAGATCAACGGCTTCCTGCACATCCGCCAGGGCTTCCATGCGATTTTTACCTACATCCAGACTTACCGCGGCGCCAATTTCAAAGATTCGATCCTGAACAGCTTGCGCGAATTTGCGCACATAAGCGACACGCTCTTGCCAGGGTAAATCGCTCCAGGATGGAAAAGCAGCTTTGGCGGCGGCGATGGCGTCCTGGGCGTCCTGGGCATCGCCTTTTTGGAGGTGAGCCAGTTCCCAGTCTGAATTGATGGGAGATACAGCCGCGAATGTTTCGTTCTTAAAGCGCTTTTCAGCACCGATGATGAGTGGATAATTCTTGCCAAGCCTGGTTTTTAATTCTGCCAGAGCAGTTTCATAAGATGTGTGGAAAATCTCCGGCGGATTGGCCATGCTGGCATAAGTTAAAGTAAATGACATTGGAGCCTCCTGTATGTGAACGTCTTTATTTTCTACAATCTATTCTATCAGAATTAGCCCAGGAATTTTAGAACCTGGTTTTTAACGGCACATTGTTGATTAAAAAGTTTTCTTTTGAGAGTTGAGATAAATGTCTATGAATATTAAGAAAATTCTTAACTCCTCACTGTTATAATGGGTTAACTAAATAAAAAGAAAAGAGAAACTATGGCAAGAACAAGCGTACCATGTCCAAATTGTAAAACACCGATTACGGTTGACCTTATCCGATTATTCGATACCAACACCAATCCGGATGCCAAGCAACTGCTGTTGTCTGGGCAGGCGAACTATTACCAGTGTCCCAGTTGTCGCAGCCAGGGTTTTTACCCCACGCCCATCGTTTATCACGATCCTGAAAAAGAGTTGCTGTTGAGCTATTTTCCACCTGAACTTGGCGCGCCAGTGAACGAGCAGGAACGTGTTATTGGCCCACTGATTAAAAAAGCGGTTGATGACCTGCCATCTGAAAAGCGCAAGGCATATATTTTTAGTCCGCGCACGATGCTGACCAAAGAGCTCTTATTTGAAACGATTCTGGGCGCGGATGGCATTACGCCCGAAATGCTCAAAGCCCAACAGGAGCAGTTAGCCTTCATACAGCGTTTGTTGATGTCCTCGCCTGAGGCTTTGCCCGAATTGATTGCAAAAGATGATGAGCGCGTGACGGAAGAATTTTTTATTTTGCTTTCGCGCCTGGTGCAAACATCGCTGGCGGCTGGTGATCAGGGAGGCGCCCAGGCGCTGGCCATGGTCCAAAGCGCGGCACTGGAACATTCCACCGTGGGTAAGAAAATCGCGAAAGATTCTGCTGAAGCTCAAGAGGTGATGAACAAATTACAAGCGTTAGGAAAAGAAGGCATCACACGTGAAAAACTGTTGGATTTGGTCATTGAGTCCGCTGAGTCGAAAGTGAAACTGACCATGTTGGTCAGCGCGGTACGGGGTGGCATGGATTATCAATTCTTCCAGTTGCTTACCGATAAGATCGAGCAGGCTCAGGGCGATGAAAAAGCAAAGCTTGAAGCTCTGCGCGATACTCTTTTGCAACTGACCGATGAAATTGACAAAGCCCAAAAGATTTTACTCGCGGAAGCTAAGGAGATGGTGGATAGCTTGCTTGAGGCCGAAAATCTGGCTGAAGCGACTCAAGCAGCTTTACCTTCTTTCACACAAGCGACCTTAGAAGTCTTGAATGATGAGTTTGTGAAAGCCAAGGAAGCCGGTGATGAAGAGCGCGTAAAGAAGATCGTCACAGTTTTGACCGTGTTCCGCTCGGCGAATGAAAGCAGTGTCTATCTGGAGCTCATCGATATCCTAATGCAGGCACCGGATGAAGCCACACGCGACCAAATATTGGAAGAGGCCCATGAAGGCTTAAACGATGACTTTTTCCAGGTGATTGGAAGCTTGATTAATCAGGTTGAGCAAAGTGGCGAGCAGCCCGACTTGCTCGCGAAACTGCGTGAAGTCAACAGTGCCGCGCAAAAGTTTGTTATGCGCAAGAACTTTGAGTCCGCCAAAAACGAAGCATAAGTCTTATGGAAACTTTAATAAAAAAGCCTGCAGGTGATTACGGGCTTTTTTAACTTTTTAATGCGGGTCGTTTTGGAAGCGCAGACCATGACCACGCACGGTGACGATGTAGTCATAATCCGAATCGAGCTGGGCGATACGCTCTCTCAATCGGCGAACGAGCGCGTCGAAAGCCTGTTGAGTGACCCAGCGGGTATCTTCTTCCCACACGGCATTGATTAAATCTTCCCGGCTGACCACTTCGCCTGTTTTTTGATAAAGCAGAGCCAGGAGGCTGTATTGCTGGGCGGAAAGCGGTGGGTCAAGTTCGACACCGCGCACCCATACACGTTTAGAGCTTTCATCCAGTCGCATGCGGAAAGCGGACATCAGTTCAGGCGGAATGCCAGACAGGGGCATGGTGGCATCTGAGCTCAAAAATAAAAAGTTTTGTGTAAACGCGACCGTAATTTCATCAGCTTCAACCAACTGTCTTGGCTCTGTAAGGGGCTGTCCATTCAGGTAGGTGCCGTTTTTACTGCCCAAATCCTCAAGCATAACAATCGCGCCATTTTTGGTGATTTGTGCGTGGCGTCGCGAGACCTGACGGTCAGGGATAACGACATCGCAAGTCACGTCGCGGCCAATCACTAATGTGTCGGTGATGACCCACTGTTGGCCATCAAGGGAGCTGTTATTGGCAATAAGTACGGGATCTTCCATTTTATTTAATCTCAACAATACCTTATAATTCATTATAATCTATTCTCCGCAAGATAACGCGGGCTGAAAAAGAAGATCGGGCATGAAACAAGAAATCGCAAGCGGGAGCATCTTACACGACCGTTATAAGGTCGATAGGGTCATAGGACAGGGTGGCTATGGCTCCATTTTGCTTGCTGAAGATTTGAGGCTTAGCGGACGGTTTTGCGCAGTGAAACAAGTGAGTTATGACCCAAGCTACCCTCCCGCGATGCTTGAGGATGCCCGGGAACAGTTCATGCGCGAAGCGACGGTTTTAGCGCGCCTTGATCATCCCAATTTACCCAAGGTTTCTGACTTCTTCTCGATTGAAGACAATGATTTTTTGGTCATGGACTATGTCCCAGGGGATGATTTGCGCGCTTTGATTGCAAAAGCGGAATCCAACAAAGAATTTCTTCGTGAATCAGATGTGCTTGATTGGGCAATGCAAATTGGTGACGCGCTCAGTTACCTGCACAGTCAAAATCCAGCCATTTTACATCGGGATATTAAGCCTTCTAACATTAAAGTAACGCCGACGGGTGTTGTAAAGTTAGTCGATTTTGGCTTGGTTAAACTTCTCGCGCCGGGTGAGGTGACCATTACCATCATGCAGGGGCAGGGCACGGCTCTCTATTCGCCTTTGGAACAATATGGTGGCGATTCAAATATGATGGATGGACGTGCGGATATTTATGCTTTTGGTAGCACACTTTATCATCTTTTGACCAACACTGCACCGGTGAATGTGCGCGATCGTTTTTTAGACCCCACAAATTTGGTCGCTCCGCGAGAGATCAATCCAGCGATATCGCCTCGGGTAGAGGATGCTATTTTATGGGCAATGGAACTCCATCCAAATGAGCGTCCTAAAAATGTAAAAGCCTTTCTAAAAGCGCTAACGGGTGAGACAACCAGCAGTTTGCGCCATTTATCCAGCAAGGTGAGTTTTAGGAGCCAGCAGGGGCTCAGTAAAACCGAAATGATTCTGCTCTACGCGGCAGGTGGTTTGACCTTCTTCAGTTTGCTTTTAACCTTAATCCGGAATATTTAGTTTCTTTTTAATTCTCTTATCGTTTAGCCACCAGACTAAAGCGACAATCCAGCCCAACACCATGCCCACAATACTTGTTTGAACAATATACCATGTGCCATTTTGTTGAATTTGGCTGTTTACCGCGGGGATACCGAGATTTAGGAAGAAATAGGCTGCCAGACCGCCCAGTATTGTGCAGATACCTGCCCGAAAAGCCCACTGTTTTCCTTTCCACCAGTAATAACTGAGGGTATAGCTTAGGCTAAATGCAACGATCAACAACATGATGATGAGTAGCCAGTCACTAAGGCTGGGATAACCACGACGATGTTCATTTGAGTGTTCACCATTTGGAAAAGGATCCGGCGTGGGTGTTGGCTGGGGTGTGGGGCTTGGCAAAGGCGTTGGACTGGCCTCGGGCAGAGGTGTGGCTGTGGGCATGATGATTTCAGCCAAACCGCCCTGGGTCGTCAGAATGAGTGTGGCGGAGGTTGTCGCTTCATCGCTGCTGGCTGTTACCGCGAAAATGCCATCCCGTTCCACACGGTATTCTATGGTCGCGAAACCGTCAACGGTTAACGCTTCGGGCATGGAAACGATCAGTGAATCACCTGCCATTTTGATGGTGAATCTTGTTTTTGTACCATCCGGTACGGTATTGCCATTGCGATCCAGAATGGGACCTGCCTGAATGCGGACCGCTTCGCCCAGTCGGAAGAGGGGATCAGGTTGTTCCGTGTTTTGTGATTCGGGTGTTTGGCTTTGAGGCGTTTCAGTAGCTTCGCGGTTGGTCAACAAGGCAAGATTGATGATTTGGTTTGGATTGGGGGCTAATTGAAACTGAAGGTCGTAAGCTACAGATGGCAATGAAAAAGGCACGCCACTTACCGCGCGGGCTTCCTGCATAAGCACCCGCGAAGCAAGTTCAAGACTGGCTTGTGAAGGCGTAAAAAGCCCATAATAGGCAGTCAGTTTTGAGACTTCGGTTGAATCCAGATAAAATGGGGCGTCATAGGCGAAAACAATCACCATCTTATCGCGGAGTAATGTGGTGTTTTGTTCAAGGGCTTTTTGCAAAGCATAGCTTGATGGGACATTTGGGTCGAGGTTTTGGACGTTGAAGATAATCCATCGCGCTCTTTTGATGTGTTCTTCAATGTAAGGGGCTGAGTGGGAGCTGTTATTCTCCAAATATTCGGATAGTTGCGCGAAAGAGTAAGCATTTACGCGAAAATCAGCCAGTTGTTGGGTTCCGGCATTGCCATAAAGTCCTAAAAGTGTATCCGCGAAATCATTCACGCCTAAGATGGTTTTTCTGGCACAGCTTTCACATGTCTGGAAATCGCGACTGTCGTTGAAGATGGTGATGTAATCATTGAACATCGGTCCTTCATTAAAAACAGTATTGAGGTAATCCTCTTTGGGAGCTAAAAGGCTTAAACCGGCGCGACTGATCTCCAGCATCAGCTGGTTTTGATCTGGTGTTTCACTGAGGGTTTCCGGTGGATTTGTGACTCTTTCGAGTGTGAACTTGTTGTAAAGAGACAGCTTATTTTTGAGGATTCGGCTAACAGATTCATCCACTTTTTGCGCGAAGACGGTGTCTTCCTGATATTTTTGAGCAAAGAAGGTGATCGTGCGTTGGATGGTTTCGGCTTGATCCTCGTATTGTGAACCGGCAAAGTTATCCAGATAAAGCATATCGTTTCCTGCCAGGAACGCGGTGCGGGCTATGCCCTGGGCATCAAAGGATATCCCCGTCGGGTCAAAAAAGTTTCTCACAGAAGGGCTGCCAAGGCTGTCACTAATCACGATTCCGCCATTGGCGCGCCAGTCTATAAGTGGCGGTTGTTCAAGCAGCTGCTGAAGCGCGATGGGGTCAAAGCTTACCGGGCGGGTGGTATTGCGCACATTGCCTTGCAAACCCTGAAAGCGGATATGCGAGGACATCAGCCCGTCCATGCTGCCATTTTCAGATTCTGAACCGGCAAGTGCTAAATAAGGCGCGAGTTCATTTTCTTTGAGCTGCTCAAGGCTGCGCTGGATGGTTGAGACTTCATAGTTAGGAGGGCGGTCCGCACTGCCCAGACCCGGAAAATGTGTGGCAATGACAGAAACACGGTTATTGCTGCCCGTGTGTAAGCCCTGCACAAATGCTGAACCAATTTTTCCCACCCAATAGGGGTTGGATCCAAAGCTGTTTGTGCCGGTGTAAACACCGTGACTCATATCGCTGGTGTCAATCAAATCCAGGTTTGGCCCCAGAAACAAATTAAAGCCCATTTTCGCCAGTTCCATGCCATAGGCTTGCCCAGCCATGCTGGCAAGTTCAGGTGACCAGGTCGCGCCGATGGTCATCTCTGAGGGCAGCTTGCTAAGCCCGGGCAGGAATTTTTGACTATGGTCACCTTCCTGATTTAAGGCGAGGCCGGCATAAAGCGGGATGTAAACCGGTTTTTCCTGTTCTGGATAGTTCGTGTCTGGGAGATTTTGGCTTTTTTCAAAAGCAATGTTTTGCAAAGAGTCAATCAGCGCTTTGACAGATTGCTCTGGCTCTGTGTCGGTGAAATTATTATGCGCTGTGCTCAAAACAACCCCACCGATGTGATAGTCTCTGATGAGCTGTGTTATTTTGGCGTTCTCATCGGTATCTGTGCCATCAAAGGTGACGAGCATGAGCTGACCAGCTTTTTCGAGCGGGCTCATGCGGCTGAGCAGGTCAGCAACGATGGAATCTTCAGGCGACAGGGCTTGATTCTCTGCTTGCGCTTGAACAGGTGCTATGCGCATAGCCAAACAGAGAATCAAGACGATGAGTAAAAACTTCCGCATATTATTGTTCCAACACGCTTTTTGCGTGTTTTGGGTCATCCGTGATGATGGCGTCCACACCAATAGAGCGCATTCTAATCAAATCTTCTGTTTGATTGACGGTCCACACATTAACCTGATTCTTGTTTTTGTGCGCGCGTTTTATAGAGCTTTCGCTGACATCGGAATGATATGGATGTAGCGCGTCGTAGGCAAAGAGTCGCCCAAAGGGACCGCGGAAAAAACTGCCAGCAAAACCAGGCAGGCAGAGTAAGCCTGTTTTCGCGCGCGACTCAAGCTTTTTAAGTCTAACAATATTGCGCGCGTTGAAAGAAGAAAAGATGACATGGTCCAGCAAGCTAAATTTTTGAGTCAAGGCAAGCGCGATATCCGGAAGACTGTCGTTAGGGTTATGGTAATTCTTTAGCTCAACGTTGATGAGACATTTGCCTCCCAACTGTTCATAAACTTCATCCAATAAGGGGAGCTTTGTGTTTCGGAAGGTTTCATTTCGCCATGCTCCCGCGTCAAGGCTGAGAAGTTCGCTGTAAGTATGGTCGGGCACGTTGCCCTTGCCATTCGTGGTGCGTTCGAGGGTGGAGTCGTGAATAACGATCAAGCGATTGTCTTTGCTTAACATCACATCCAACTCGATGCCATCCGCGCCTTGATCGTATGCCATCTGAAAGGCGGGCAAGGTGTTTTCTGGCGCATGAGCTGACGCGCCACGATGAGCGATAATCAAGGGGTGTTTAATCGAATTTTCCATGGCTAAATTATAGCATGTCAAAGCCGATACCACAGGTTTTTTTGGCTAGCTGAACAGGATAAGCATTGCGATGGACGCTGTTCTAAAGTATCATCACACTAAGGCTCATGATGGCTTGGGCTTTTGATACAAATGAATGAGGATAATGATAACCATGAAAGATTTCAGCAAATTGACAAAAAATCTTGAACATTTTGGCTATACCGTGCGCGCCTTTGCGACAGTGGAAGAAGCCAATCTTTATCTGTCGGAAGCCATCCATAATCGCAGTGTCGGTTTTGGCGGCTCCAAAACCCTTGAGGCAATGGGATTACAGGACTTGCTTTCAGAGCGAAATGAGGTCTATTGGCACTGGTATCCGCGAGAGAACCTTAGCAAGGCTGAAACCTTAGAAAAAGCCAGCGAGGCTGATATCTATATCAGCTCTGTGAACGCTATTGCTGAAACGGGTGAAATCATCAACATCGATGGCACTGGCAACCGTGTGGCAGCGATTAGTCATGGGCATGAAAAAGTTTATCTGATAGTCGGTGAAAACAAAATCACGCCAACCTTTGAAGACGCGCTGTATCGCGCGCGCAACGTTGCCGCCCCGCTCAACGCCCAGCGGTTGGGTGTGGATACCCCTTGCGCGAAAAATGGCGATAAATGCTATGACTGCGACCGCCCTCACCGCATTTGTCGTAATCTGTCTATTTTATGGCGCAAACCTGCTGGTGCGGAGTATGAGATTATCTTGATACATGAGCCTCTTGGCTATTAGGAAAGGCATCAATCAACTATAAGCCTTCATTCTCGGGTACAATTTAGCTATGAAAAAGTCTGCTTTCTGGTTAAATGGCTTGTTTATTATCGCGGTGTTGTTTTGCCTGAACGCCTGCAAGCCAGCCGTAGAAGATGAACCATTTGGCCAAACCGCGCCGACTTTCAGCCAGGCGGAGCTTGAAGGAACCGCCATGATGCAACTCACCTACGCGTATCACGAAACCCAGTTCCATCAGCCAACTGCAACTTCCACACCGCTTTTCACCGCTACCCACACACCCTGGCCTACGGTGATCTCTACCATCGTGCGCACACCAACCCCGGAAATCACCTCAACCGAAGAAAAAGCCTGTAATCGTGCTGGCATGGGCGTGCCTTTTGATGTCACTGTGCCCGATAACAGCACCTTTTATGCTGGAGAAACTTTCACCAAGACCTGGCGCGTGGTCAATTCTGGTTCCTGCAAATGGACCCGTCTTTACAAACTTGTTTTCTATTCGCAAAACGCGATGGGCGCGCAGTACGAACGTTTTCTTGAAGGTGAGGTTCTACCCGGGCAGGCGATTGATTTGAGCATTGATATGATTGCGCCCACTGTTCCCGGTACCTATCAGGGTAACTGGATGCTGCAAGCCCCGGACGGCACGCTTTTTGGACTGGGTATGAACGCTGACTCACCTTTTTATGTTCGCATTATCGTTAGCGATGAAGCCACGCCGACTCCAACTGAAGAACCAAGCCCCACACCTGAGCCCAGTCCGACCCCATAAAAAAAGGATAATACAATGAACGAACTCGAACTTGCTGATCCCGAAAATATGCTCTCTTACATTAACCGTTTGCCTGATGATCTTGAAGCTGCCTGGCATTTGGGCAAGACGCTCCCCTTGCCAGAATGTCCAAAGCCACGCGCGATTGTGATTTGTGGCATGGGAGGCTCGGCGATTGGAGGCGATTTTTTTGGTTCCTATATGCGCGAGATTTCAGATGTGCCGGTTTATTCGCACCGTGATTATGGCTTACCCGCTTGGGCATCAGGCGCGGAGGTCTTGGTGATTTGCTCGTCACACTCGGGCAACACCGAGGAGACCATCGATTGCTTCAAGACCGCGCGCGAAAGAGGCTGTTCGCTGCTGACCATCAGCACGGGTGGCAAACTGCGCGATATGGCGCTTGAAGCTGGCGTGAGCGCTTGGACTTTTGAACATGATGGCCAGCCACGCACCGCTTTGGCTTATTCCTTTGGCATTTTATTGGGTCTGGCAAGCCGATTGGGGCTCATCTCCGAACACGAAGAAGTGATTAAGGAAAGTGCTGATCTGATGCGAAAATGGCGCCCGGTTTATAGCGTCCTCGAGGAAGACCAAGCCAACCCATGCGAGGAACTGGCTATCAGGCTGCTTGATAAGAATGTGGTCATTTTTGGCGCGGGTGGCATGGAAGTTGTCGCGCGGCGCTGGAAAGCGCAAATCGCGGAGCTTGCCAAGGCCTGGGCGTCGTTTGAGGCTATTCCCGAGATGAACCACAACACTTTAGCGGGTTTAGTGTTCCCTGAAAACCTGCTAAATGATACCGTGGCGGTATTTCTGAGCGCGCCCACTGACCATGCCCGCAACCAGTTGCGTGTAAAAGTTAATGAGGAGCTTTTCGTTGAGGCGGGCATTGAAGTGCTGGAGGTTTTTGCCAAAGGCGAAAGCCGCCTGGCGCAAATGTGGAGCCTGGTGCAGTTTGGCGATT
>Ga0123334_1002622_pt1 | contig 20564 bp, 19 predicted proteins | sample BiotimSIPDNA_FD_89706 | JGI IMG/M metagenome (GOLD analysis project Ga0123334, IMG submission 89706) | Anaerobic biogas reactor microbial communites from Washington, USA - Biogas_R1 time_0 SIP DNA | ecosystem: Engineered > Bioreactor > Anaerobic > Unclassified | place: Washington, USA... | reverse complement strand
GCATGTTATAATCATTTCAAACATGCCCCAGGAGAAATCATATGACGCCGTTTCGGAAAAGCATCCGTATCATACTGCATTACCCGTCGACAACCTTACTTGCATTGCCGGGCTATCTGTTACTGATACTGCTGCTGTCGGATTTCACCTTTCTGTCGGGGCCTGTTGCCAAGGCATTGCTGTTTGCCTTCTTCCTGCTGATTGAGTCCCTGTTGCTGCAGCCCGCTTTATCGATCCATACGCGCAACATTCTTGACAACGAACCGGAAAAGCCTTTCTTTGGCGAAGCGATCAGGAACTCAAAACTTAAGCTGCTTGCCCTGATGCTTGTGATAACATGCATATTGATTGCATTATTTATAGCCTATTTGCTGATTGTGGGCATAGCGGCGGTAACATTGCCGTATCATATGCTCGGCACCGCGGCACTTATCATCAAATATGCAATTCTGCCGATACCGGTTCTGTTTGTCGGCGGATGGTATCTGTCCTGCCTCCCGCTCCTTGCGCGTCCCGGTATATCCGTCGCGCAGACCATAGCGGAATCCGCAAAAACGGCCTTCCGCAAGCGGAGAAAGACCATACCCGCATTGATTGCTGCCGGCCTCATCATCGCCGCCGCGTATGGGTTAGGCCAGATCGCATACTATCTGGCAAACGGCATCAGCCTGCTGTATCTCATCGACAATCCATTACCGGCAAATTACGCCGGAGTACTGGCCATCCTGGCGGCCATGCCTCTGTACAGCTGGCTTATATGTTATTCTCACTGCCTTCAAAGATCAGACGATTCCAATATTATTTGATCAGCTTCTTTTTCTGGTGTTTGAGCGCCGCGGCTACAAAATCACGGAACAGAGGATGCGGGCGGTTCGGCCGTGACTTGAACTCGGGATGGAACTGCACGCCAACAAACCACGGGTGATCAGCTATCTCGACGATCTCGACAAGGTTCAGCTCGGTGTTGACCCCTGCCATCGTGAGCCCCATGTCCTCCATCTCTTTTCGGAATGCATTGTTGAGCTCAAACCTGTGCCTGTGCCGCTCGGATATTGCGGTGACGCCGTACGCTTTTGCTGAAAAGGTATTTTCCTTAAGCTCGCAGGAATACTTGCCGAGGCGCATGGTACCGCCCTTGGAATCGATATGCCTTTGACCCTCCATCAGGTCAATGACCGGATAAGCGGTCGTAGGCTTGAACTCCGTCGAGTGCGCGTCGGCATAACCCATGACGGAGCGCGCATATTCAATGACGGCTATCTGCATGCCAAGGCATAAGCCCAGATAAGGTACTTTATTGATGCGGGCATACCGCGCGGCCATGATCTTGCCCTCTATGCCCCGGTCCCCGAATCCGCCGGGAACTACGATTCCGTGCACATCGCCCAGCATTTCGTCAACCGTGGCCTCGGTGATATCCTCGGACTGTATCCACTTGATATTGACATTTACGCCGCTGAAAATGCCGCCGTGCGTCAGCGACTCGGCAACCGACAAATATGCGTCGTGCAGTTCAACATACTTTCCAACCAGTGCGATTTTTACGGATTTATTGCTGGTTAACTGTTTGTCCACCATTGCACGCCATTCATCCAGATCGGCGGTCTTGCACTCCAGGCCGAATTTGCGGCAGACCCTCTCTGCCAGGCCCTCTTCCTCAAGCATCAGCGGAACCTGGTAAATCGATTCGGCGTTTAAGTTCTGTATGACGTTTTCTTTTTCAACATTGCAGAAGAGAGCGATTTTTTTCTTCAATGATTCGTCAAGCGGATATTCTGTCCTGCAAACTATGATGTCGGGCTGTATGCCGATGGAGCGGAGCTCCTTGACGGAATGCTGTGTGGGTTTTGTCTTGAGTTCGCCCGACATGGACATATATGGAACGAGTGTGACGTGGATGTACATGCAGTTTTCGGCGCCAACCTCGGGTTTGATCTGGCGTATGGCCTCCATGAAAGCGTAGCTTTCGATGTCTCCTGCTGTGCCGCCGATCTCTGTGATGACGATATCGTATGCCCCATCGCCCTCAATTCGGCTGGCGGCCATGATATTTCTCTTGATCTCCTCGGTAATATGCGGTATAACCTGTACAGTGCCGCCAAGATAGTCTCCGCGGCGCTCCTTGTTTATCACTGACCAATAAATTCTTCCGGTCGTAACGTTGTTGGCCTGGCTCAGATTCTCGTCAACAAACCTCTCATAATGCCCAAGATCCAGATCCGTCTCGGCTCCGTCGTCCGTTACAAATACCTCGCCGTGCTGGTAGGGACTCATGGTTCCGGGGTCTACATTAATATAAGGATCGAACTTCTGTATCGACACCTTATATCCCCGGCTCTTCAAGAGCCTTCCCAAAGAGGCCGCTGTTATTCCTTTTCCAAGGGAGGAAACAACGCCGCCCGTAATAAAAATATACTTGGTCTTCATCACCCGTCCTCCACCAATACTAAAATACATGTGTTATTGTACATTTATGCATATCTACTGTCAAGGTAATGTATCGCTTATCATACATTGATACATCATATTGTATGAAATACGATTACGATGCTGCCGTGGCTTAAATTAGAAGCACCGCGTATATTTATAAGCCAACACCCCCGGTGTCCCTGTATAAATTGATACACGGTGCTATGACAAGAAGAATTTTCACCATGCATATGGTTTGCCAGTACTATGTGTTGATCCGGGCCATATGCCCTTAAACCAATTTCACATACCCTTGCAATCCCGCGAATGGAGGTTTTCTTCCGTAAGCATAATATGTGATTTGTTCATTTTTTTTATGTAGTTTTTTCGTCTCCATATAATGGCACGCCGGATGCGAAAGATATACAGGCGTTTTCGCTTAAAAGCGCAGGCTACAGCTGATTTGATTTGTTTTTTATTCGTCCGAAAGACACAATGTCGTCGATGTACTGGGTCCTTGGTTTGTGCTCTTCGGCGGGATAGCCGACATATGCTACACCAAGCGGCACCAGGTGCTTCGGAAGCCCCAAATAACCACTTAAAGCTTTGATGATGACACCCACCGGATAGGCTCCGAGCCATACCGTTCCCAAGCCGAAGTGCAGCGCGGCGTTCAGGATATTCTCCATAGCCGCCGAACAATCCTCGATCCAGAAATCCCTTGCTATAGCAGGCATGGTTTTCTTCATATTTCCGCATACAATGATGGCTGCCGGGGCATTGTACCGCCCGAACTTCATGATTTTGCGCAGCCCGTCCATGTCTTGCGGGTCATCAATGATGATAAAGTGCCACGGCTGTCTGTTCATGGCCGAGGGCGCCGCCGCTCCGGCTTTTACAAGCTCGACAAGAGTTTCACGGCCGACCTTTTTTTCCTGGTATTTGCGAATGCTCCGCCTTTGATAGATGGCTTCCAGAATGTTCATGGCTCACATCTCCTAATACTCAAATAAATCCCAGGGCGCAATCCTTGGCGGCCTTGATTCGATCGTTACCGGCTCGCCCTTGACCGGATGGACAAACCGGATCTTTACAGCCCACAAAGCAAGCCATTGCCCGGCCCTGGCGCCGGGGTTGTAGCGCGCGTCGGCATACAGCGGATGGCCCGCGTTTGAAAACTGAACCCGAATCTGGTGCGACCGGCCGGTCTGCAAATCCACGCTGCAAAGCGACAGATTGTCTCTTGTATCGATCACGCTGTACTCAAGCCTTGCCAGCTTTGCGCCGGCATCGCCCGGGTTTGCGACTCGCGATGTATGATCTTCCGGATCCTTGACCAGATAGTCCTGCATCACCCCGCCCAAGGGCCGCCCCTCACAAACACAGTAATAAGTCTTTTGAAACTTGCCGGATCTTATCTGGTCCGATATCCTTGCCGCCGCTTTTGATGTGCGCGCAAAAAGCATGACTCCGCCCGTCGGCCGGTCCAGTCTGTGCACATGGCCGAGGAATACGTTGCCCGGCTTTTGATACTTGTCTTTGATGTATTCCTTTAATATGGAAACTATGTCCGCATCCCCGCTGGCGTCGGCCTGCGAGGGCACGCCTTGGGGTTTGACCGCCGCAAGTAAGTGGTTGTCCTCGTACAGTATTTGTACCTGCGTTACGCTCTTTGCCATCTTCCCGACGCCCCGCATGGCAGTATCAGCCCCGAGGATTTGATCGGAAGCCCGACCTCATCGGCCGTTATCCGGCCGCCGAATTTTTTCTCTGCCGTAACCTGCAGCAGATTCCGCAAAACCTGCGGCTGCAGGCCCGTGGTGTAGCTGTTGATCAGAAAGAACAGCGGCTCGTCGTCGAGCACCTCGATGCAGTCCAGTAAAAAGTCGTACAGCATGTCCTCGATTTTCCACATTTCACCCGAAGGCCCCCGGCCGTAGGACGGCGGGTCCATGATAACGGCTTTATACTTGCGGCCCCTGCGCTGCTCTCTTTTTACAAACTTGGCGCAATCGTCAATGATATACCGTATCGGCGCTTCCCGGAGCCCACATAAAGCCGCATTGTCCTTTGCCCAGTTTACCATGCCCTTGGATGAGTCGACATGGCATACCTCCGCCCCCGCCTTTGCGCAGGCCATGGTCGCCCCGCCCGTGTATGCGAACAGATTCAACACGCTTACCCGCTCCCCGCAGGATTCGATCAGGCCGCGCATCCAATCCCAGTTGACAGCCTGCTCCGGGAAAAGGCCCGTATGCTTAAAACTCATCGTTCCGATCTTGAACCGCAGATCATTGTATCCGATATTCCAGTAGTCAGGCAGTTTTTTTAAGTATTGCCAGCTTCCGCCGCCCGTGTCGGAGCGGTGGTAATGCGCATCAACTCTGCCCCATGCGGCGTCTGAACCGTCGACATCCCAAATAGCCTGGGGGTCGGGGCGAAGAAGCAGCTTATCGCCCCAGCGCTCCAGCTTTTCACCTTTGCCTGCGTCGATAACCTCAAATTCGGTCCAGTTTTGCGATATCAGCATGTCATCCTATCTTCTCCACCGAAAGTACCACGTCAATGCCGTTCAGTTGAAGCTCCTTGACAAGATCCCCGCCCCTGCCGCGTTCGACGCTCTGCGCCAGCGTAACATCGGCTATCTCGGCGGCATTCCTCTCTATCGTTTGCTCCGCGCCATCGTAGCGCAGTGTGATCTTGTTTGTGACTTCGTAGCCCGCTTCCTTGCGCATGTTCTGCACATTGGCGATGAGTTCGCGCACAAAGCCCTCCTCGAGTAATTGCGGCGTCAGGTTCGCATCAAGCACCACCGTCACATTATACCCGCTCTGGCTGATGAAGCCCTCTTTCTGCGTACTCTCGATGAGTACGTCATCTTTGTTAAGCTCGACAGCCTCGCCGTTTATATCGATCGTAATGCGCCCGTCGTTGTTCAGCGTGCCGACAAAGGCCGCGCCGTCGACCTGAAGCAGCGCATCCCTGATGGCAGGCAGGAGCTTGCCGTATTTCGGCCCGAGCGTTCTCATCTGCGGTTTGATGATATAGTCGATGAAGCCCGACGCGTCGTCGACATAGCGTATTTCCTTGACATTCAGCTCATCGGCCGCAAGCGCCGTGTAATCCTCCGGCATCGAGAGCCCCTGCACATAGATGCACGAGACCGGCTGCCTGTTCTTGACCGCCGCCGTGTTGCGGCAAGCCCTGCCCAGGTTTACGACGGTAAGCACCGACTCCATATTCTTTTCCAGATCCCGGTCTATCCATTCGTTGATAACTTCAGGATAATCGCACAGGTGGACGGATGCCGGCGCTTTGCTGTCGACTTTAACGACAAGGTTCCTGTATATCATCTCGGCCATGAACGGCGTGAACGGTGCCGTTATTTTGGCAAGCCATGTCAGAACCGTGTACAGCGTCATATATGCGTTTACCTTGTCTTCGGACATATCACTGCCCCAGTAGCGCTCCCTGCCGCGGCGCACATACCAGTTTGAGAGCTCGTCGACAAAATCCGATATCGCCCTGGCTGATTCCGTGATCCTGTATTGCGACAGGTTTTCATCGATAAAAGCGACAAGCGAATTGAGCTTTGAAAGCACCCATTTGTCCATAACCGTCAGCCTGTCGTAATCAAGCTTATGCTCCATGGGGTTAAAGTTGTCGATATTAGCATAAAGCACATAGAATGCATAGGTGTTCCACAGCGTGCCCATGAACCTGCGCTGTCCTTCGCTTACGGCCTCGGCCGAAAAGCGGGTGGGCAGCCACGGCGAAGAACTCACATAGAAGTACCAGCGCACCGCGTCGGCACCCTGCACATCCAGCACATCCCACGGGTCGACGACATTGCCGAGGTGCTTGCTCATCTTGCGGCCTTCCATGTCGTTGACATGCCCGAGTACCAGGCAGTTCCTGAATGCCGGCTTGTCAAACAGCAATGTCGATATCGCTATCAGCGTGTAGAACCAGCCCCTTGTTTGGTCGATGGCCTCGGATATGAAATCAGCCGGGAAATTATCATGGAACACTTCCCTGTTTTCAAAGGGATAGTGCCACTGCGCAAACGGCATGGAGCCCGAATCATACCAGCAGTCTATGACGGCCGGCTCGCGGTCCATGCGCTTGCCGCACTCCGGGCACATCACGTCGATATTGTCTATGAAAGGCTTGTGAAGCTCGATATCATCCGGAACATTCCTGCCCTTTTCCTTCAGTTCTGCAACAGAGCCTATGACTTCCATATGCCCGCACTTGCATGTCCAAACCGGCAGCGGAGTACCCCAGTAGCGTTCGCGCGATACGCCCCAGTCGATGACATTCTCAAGCCAGTTGCCCATGCGGCCTTCCTTGATGTTGTACGGCAGCCAGTTGATCGCACGGTTGTTCTTAAGCAGCTGCTCTTTGATGGCGGTTGTTTTGATAAACCAGGTATTCCTCGGGTAATAGAGCAGCGGGGTATCGCAGCGCCAGCAGAACGGGTAGCTGTGCTCGAAGTCCGGCGCATCATACAGCTGTCCCAAATCGCGCAGCTCCGCAAGTATCGCCGCATCCGCATCCTTGACAAACGTTCCCGGCCAGGGCGTTGATTGAATAAACCTTCCCTGCTCGTCCACAATCAGTTGAAAGCCCAGACCTTCGCGGGCAAGTATCCGCATGTCGTCCTCGCCGAACGGCGCAAGGTGCACGACGCCGGAGCCGTCGCTCAAAGTAACATAATCATCGCTGACGACACGGTTCGCCTGTCCCGCAGGGACTGCTCCCGCATGGGGCAGAAGAGTCTCATATTCGACGCCGACAAGTATGCTTCCGGGGAATTTTTCAACAACCCTGCCTCCTTCGCCGAGCACGCTTTCCGCCAGTGCAGCCGCCAGTATATAGTTCCGACCGTCTTTTTCGACCTTGGAATATTCAAAATTCGCGTTGACGCACAGCGCGATATTCGAGGGCAGCGTCCACGGCGTGGTCGTCCAGGCGACGATGAATGTATTATCCTGGCCCTTTACGCGGAACAGTACCATCGCAGACTTTTCCTTTACATCCGCATATCCCTGCGCGACCTCGTGTGAGGACAGCGCCGTGCCGCAGCGCGGGCAGTACGGAACGACCTTGTAGCCCTTGTACAGCAGCCCTTTTTCATGAATCTGCTTTAACGACCACCATATCGACTCGATATAGCTGTTTTCATAGGTAATGTACGGATGATCCATGTCGGCCCAGAATGCAACGCGGTCCGACAGGCGCTCCCACTCCCCCTTGTATTTCCAGACGCTTTCCTTGCATTTTTTTATAAACGGCTCGATACCGTATGCTTCGATCTGTGGTTTGCCATCCAGACCCAGCTGCTTTTCGACCTCGAGCTCCACCGGCAGCCCGTGCGTATCCCAGCCCGCCTTGCGCAGGACCTGTTTCCCCTTCATGGTCTGATACCTTGGTATCAGGTCCTTGAACGCCCTGGTCTCGACATGGCCGATGTGCGGCTTTCCGTTGGCCGTAGGCGGGCCGTCGTAGAATGTGAAAACCGGGCAGCCCTGCCTGCTGTCGATGGACTTTTTGAAGATATCCTCTTTCTTCCAGAACTCAAGGACTTCCTTTTCGCGTCCGACAAAATCAAGCTTGGTCGATACCTTGTCGTGTATCATAATTCCTCCAAATAGTATATTAGCCCGTTCCGTCCACAGGACGAAAGGGCCAATTCGTTTCACCACCTGTGCTGCCGCATAACTTGCGATAACATTGCCTTGGTAACGGTGGCACAACCCGTCCCGGCCTAGTTGCGCGCGCCGCTTTCAGCCGGGAAGCTAAAAAGGGATGTCCCGAATGCCGCTTTTACCGCTTTGCACCAGCCGCGGCTCTCTTATAAAAGCCAGTCACCCGGAATATGTCTCTTATCACAGCTTTTTTAATATTATATGCAAACAAGCCGAAAATTTCAATCATTTAGTTTACAGGCCCAGAGTCTTGAGGAATATATCCAAAATCTTCGGGTCAAGCTGCGTGCCCCGGCTCTTTAAAAGCTCCCGCTTGATCATGCGCTCGTTGAGCTGCTGGCTTTTATACGGACTGTGCAGAAGGTTGTCGTACACATCGGCAATGGTCAGCACCCGCGCAAGCAGCGGTATCTGCTCGCCCTTTAAGCCGTGCGGATAGCCTGTGCCGTCCCAACGCTCATGGTGGTGCAGTATAACATCGGCGGCCTCCGAATAATCGGGCAGTGCATAAGCGATCCTGTAGCCGATATCTGGGTGTTTGCGTATGAGCGCCCACTCGCCCGCTTCCAGCGGCGTTTTCTTGGATAATATCTCCTCCGGCACAGATACCTTGCCGATATCGTGCAGCTCTGCTGCGAGCGACAGCGTATGCATCTGCTTTTGATCCAGCGTAAGGCTTGCCGCCAGCATCATTGCCAGTCCCTTGACTCTCTTGATATGCTTGGTACTTTCATAATTCTTGCTCGACAAATAGACCTTCAGGTTGTTGATGATATTGCTTCTGAACTTGGCGGCCAGCTTTTCCTGGCTTTTCCGCAAAGAGTCCTCGACAAGCCGCAGCGCAGAATACAGGTCCGAATTGACCGTCTTTCTGCATGCCACTCCCACCGACATGTCGGGCGGTATCATGTCGTCCGTTTCGTGCACGCAGTACTCATTGACCCTTGCAATGATTTCGTCGCGCTCCGAATCGCTGCACGATGGCACGACCAGCAGGAATTCGTCGCCGCTCATACGGAAAATGACGCTTCTGGGCGGCACAGCGCTCTTTATGATGGCCGAGCACTTGGCGAGCAGCTTATCGCCTTCCTGATATCCGAACACGTCGTTGATGAGCCTCATGCCGTTGATGTCGAACATGACCATCTGAAGGGGCATGTACTGCGCTCCTTCAAAACTTTCAAGTGTTTCCTGGAGCTTGTGCCGGTGATAAAAGCCCGTAATCCCGTCAAGCGTTTCAGCTTTTCTTAACCTGTAAAGCTCGCTGTGGTTTTGCGACACATCCGTAATGCCGACCCAGAGCATATCGGGGTCGGTGTCGCCGGATACGGCCACATCCGCCCACATGACTCCCGCGCCGAAAACTGCGCGCATACGTTCAAAGCCGGAAAAACCGGCTTTCAGATCCCTTTTTAAGATTTTTTCAACATTCTGATCAGAAAATATATCTGCCAATGAATTGATGGAAGGCAAGGCATACCGGCCGCAGCAAAACTCTATCCTGCCGTTTGTACGGCGGCAGTATAATACGGCATCGAACATATTGGACAAAACAGAGGCCATACGCTCCGTATTGCCTGCATTTTTCGATACGATTACCCTCAAACCAATACCTCTTGGGATAATTATATCAAATTATGCGTCTATGTCCATAATAAACCATCGGAATCTATCAAGATTCGCCAATATATATCAATTTTTGTCGATTCTGATGCTCTTGATTACCGGAGGATCAACCGGTCTGTCGTTTACGCCTGTAGGCGTCCCGGCAAGCTTCAGGCAATAATCGATGCCGTTTTGGGAATTCACCTTTCCGAATGCCGCATATTGTCCGTCCAGGAACGATGCGTCGCCCACCACAATGAAGAACTGCGAGCCCGCCGAATCAAAACTTCTGGCGCGCGCCATTGAAAGCACGCCGACCTGATGAGACAAATCGTTGCCCTCGTGGCCGTTTGCCGCAAACTCGCCCTTGATGCAGTACCCGGGGCCGCCCATACCGGTGCCTTCCGGATCCCCGCCCTGCAGCACAAATCCCGGAATGATCCTGTGGAATATCAATCCGTCGTAAAAGCCGCCGCCTGCGAGCTTTATGAAATTGTCGACTGTCTCGGGGGCCTTGTCCGGGTAAAGCTCCACCTGAAACTCCACGTCGTCCTGCATTATAATCGTTGCCGTAGGATTCATCATAACATTAACTCCTATAAACTAATCTTCTTCAAATTCATAACCGTTATCCTCGGAACTTTCATATCCATCGGATTCCTGATCAAATTCCATATTTTTTAGCGCATCCAGATCGTCTTTTGCTATGAAAGTGAATCTTTTATTCTTACCGCCCATGCAGTCGGCGCATTCCCAGCCGCAGCTCGGGCAAACACACCTGCTCTCAAAGCCCCTTTCAACCTGTACCGCATATTCCCCGCAAACGGGACAACCGCACCTCATAAATCCTCATCCTCTTCCCATGACCTGCGGAGCGATTCAAGCTCCCTGCGCACATCCTCCCCGAGCCTGTGCTCGAGTATGAACCTGGACCCTCCGGCATAGTGCCTGCTGCGCGAAGCATGCTGCTCCAGAAACATCCTCCGAAGCTCGCGAGCCGAAATCCTCGAAGCTCCCCTGCCCAGCACCAATATCTGCTCGATGTTGTCGGAAGTGGCCACATACACATTGTGCCGCACGCAATCCAGTTCGTCGACGGAGCGCTCGATATAGTGGTCGGCAGTCTCGTCCCTGCCGGTATAGACAACCTTTACATTGCCCCTCCAGTCAGCGCTTTCGGTATTTTTCTGCCTCGCATCGAAGACCAGTATGACTTCGAACGCCGTAAGGCCTGCGTAATCGCAGGCCATATCGATCAGCTTGTCCCTTGCCGCAGACAAATCGACCCTGTCTGCTATACTCCTCAATTCCGGCCACGCATGTATGATGTTGTATCCGTCAATAAACAGTATGTCAGGCATTTCTGGGTTTCCTGCGGCGTGATGCTTCATATAGGAAAATTCCAGCCGCAACCGACACATTCAGCGATCCGATCCTGCCCCGCATCGGTATCGCCGCAAGCTGGTCGCACTCCGTGCGCACAAGCGGCCGGATGCCGGTTCCTTCATTACCGAGCACGATCGCCGTCGGCCCGGTCATGTCGATTTCCGCGATGTCTCTGCCTTCGGAATCCGCGCCGATCACCCATATGCCGCGCTCCTTCATTTTTGTAAGCGCATTCCTCAGGTTTTCGACCCTCGCGACCGGCAGGTGTTCCGTCGCCCCCGCCGATGCCTTGGCGGCCGCCGCGGTCAGCGATGCGGACCGGCGCTTGGTGATGACGACGCCGCTTGCGCCGAGACACTCCGCCGAGCGTATCACGGCCCCCAGGTTGTGCGGATCCTGCACTTCGTCCAGCACCGCGAACATCGGGGAATCGGTTTGCCTGAAAGCACTGTCGATCATATCGTCAAGCTCGATATACCCCGCGGCGGACAAGACCGCAATGACGCCCTGATGGTTTTGGGTCTGAGCGATCGCGGCGATGCGCTCCTTCGGCACATAATCAACGAGTATACCCGATCTTCGTGCAAGCCCGATGATGCCCTTGATACTCTCATTCTGCGCGGTATTCTGTATGATCAGCTTATCGACCGGCCTGCCGGCCTTCAGCGCTTCCCAGACGGGTTTTCTACCCTCGATCTGGTTCGGTTTTTCATTGCTTTCAAAGTCAGTCATGGATCAACAACTCTTTTTCTTCTGCTCTTTTCAGCCGATTGCGATTGATATATTTCACATAGCTGTATTCGATATCATGGTAGTTCTGCAGTTCGCTTTCCGAGGCGATGCTCCATTGCGGATCGTGATCAAGATCAGGAAAATACTGATCAGCCGTATAGGCATTTCGGATTTTCGTCACATAAGCCTCGCTGCAAAAAGGCAGCAATTGCCTATAGACCGAAGCCCCTCCTATGACGAATACATCATCGTCATCGTAATTTTGAATCTCCCGAAACAATTCATCCAGCGACCTGCACAGAATGACCCTGTCGTCATGAAAAGCTTCATTGGCGCTGAGTACCATGTTCACCCTGTCTTTCAACGGGGCTTTGCCCGGCAGCGATTCATACGTTTCCCTGCCCATAACAACAACCTTGCCGGTTGTTTTTATCCTGAACTGCTTCATGTCCTCGGGAATCCTTTGCAGCAGTTTGCCTTTATATCCAATTGCCCAATTGGCGTCCACGGAGACTATGGCTTTCATAAACGATCCTCTCTATACGGCGACAGGGATATTTTTGATCTGTTTCCCTCTTTGATAGTCTTCGAGCACAAAATCATCAACCGAAAAATCATAGAAGCTCTTTTTCTCCGGATTCACGCGCAGCTTAGGCGCAGGATAGGGTGTTCTGGCAATCAATTCCTGCACCAGGGGTATATGCCTGTCATAGATATGCGCGTCCGCAATGACATGAACGAACTCCCCGGCTTCCAGATCGCTGACTTGCGCCAGCATATGAACAAGTACGGCATATTGCACGACATTCCAGTTGTTGGCTACCAGAACATCCTGCGAGCGCTGATTCAGTATGGCATTCAGTTTCCTTCCCGTCACATTAAATGTCATGCTGTACGCGCACGGATACAAGTGCATGCTGTGCAAATCCTGATGATTGTACAAATTCGTCATGATTCTGCGGCTGTACGGATTGTGTTTTAAATCGTACAGAACCCGGTCGACCTGGTCAAACTCCCCCTCTTTGTACTTGTGCTTTATGCCCAATTGATATCCGTAGGCGGTTCCTATGGATCCGTTTTCATCCGCCCAGCTATCCCAGATACGACTGTTGAGCTCATGTATGTTATTGGACTTCTTTTGCCATATCCAGAGGAGTTCATCAACGGCCGCTTTCAGATTTGTCGGCCTGAGTGTAAGAATGGGGAACTCTTCCGAAAGATCATATCTGTTGACCACGCAGAATTTCTTAATGGTATGAGCCGGAGTGCCGTCGTCCCATTTTGCTCTTACCACTTCCCCTTCGGAAGAAATTCCGTTATCCAGTATATCCCTGCACATCGTGATGAATATAGTATCTGCTCTGCTCATGTCTTACTCCCCCTTTGACGCATATTCATAAGCCTTTTCCAGCAGTTCCTCGAGCCTTTCCCGGCAGCGGCACAGGTAGAGATAACCGAAGACCGCTTCCAGCGCCGTCGCCCTGGCGTATGTCGCCGGATCGCAGTTTTTAGGCAATGTGCCCGCTTTTGCGTTGCGCGCCCGCCTTGCGATGTTCTGTTCATCCTCGTTCAACTCACCGAGCAATCTATCAAAGGCAGCCGCCTGCCCCGAAGCGCACACAAACGGTATTGCCATCGTGTGCAGCCTGCCCGACTGGAAATTGCCGCTGTGTGCAAGCCTTACCCGTATATACAGGTCATAAAGCGTGTCGCCTATGTACGCAAGCACGACGGGATCGGCCCGCCGTATATCTTCAACCGACTTAAACTCCCTGCTCTCGGGCCGCGCTCTCAATCCGTCAAGAAACATGCTTAGCCGTCCCTCGAAAACCTGACCGCCGAAGCATTCAGCCCCATACCCGAAAGCCTGCCCTTATGCAGCATATGGTATGCGGCCGCCCCGATCATGGCCGCATTGTCGGCACACAGTTCGACCGGAGGGTATGAAAGCGTATATCCCTGCGCATCGCAGGCCTTCTTCATCATGCTCCTGAGCGCGCTGTTTGCCGCGACGCCCCCGGCCATGGCGACATTCCCGTACCCAAGCTTTACGGCGGCTCCGATCGTGTTTACTACAAGCGGCTCCAATATGGCCTGCTGGTAAGATGCGGCGATGTCCTTCAGGTTCTTTCTGATAAAGTCCTCCGTCTGTCTCTCCAGATACTGGCGCAGAGCGGTCTTCAGGCCGCTGAATGAAAAATCCAGAGGATTTTCGCGTATCGCCGCCCTCGGGAAACGCTCAAACCCGGTATCGCCGCCTTGTGACAGCTCGTCAAGCAGCCTGCCGCCGGGATACGGCAGCCCGAGCAGCCTTGCGCCCTTGTCAAAGGCCTCGCCGGCCGCATCGTCGCGCGTCTGCCCGATGATCGTATAATCGCCGTAATCCTTTACGTCAATCAATAGCGTATGCCCGCCCGATATGACAAGGCATAAAAACGGGGGCTTCAGTTCCGGATTGCTTATATAATTGGCGCTGATATGCCCGTCGATGTGGTGTACCGACAAAAGCGGCAGTTTATGGTAATACGCGATCGATTTGGCATAGGATACGCCGACCAGCAGCGCGCCGACGAGGCCGGGGCCGCTCGTAACCGCAACGGCGTCCAGATCGCCAAAGCCGGCACAGGCCTGCTGCATCGCTTCGCTTACAACGGCGCCGATTGATTCGATATGGTGGCGCGATGCGATCTCCGGCACGACGCCGCCGTATTTTTCATGAATCTCTATTTGGGAGTTGATAACCAATGACAATACTTCCGCGCCGCCCCTTACAACCGACGCCGATGTCTCATCGCAACTGGACTCGATCGCCAGTATCGCCGCATTTCTCCCAATGCTCTTTAGTTTCTCACTGGCAAGCGCGCTATACTGCATCGGCAGACCCGCGCTTCCTGCGTTTTTGCCTGATCAGACAGACAGCGGCTGCGATACCGGGCACGACAAGAGCAACGATGCTGTACACACCTGCCGCAAGCGCCATGCTGTTGAAGAACTCCTCCGGAAACATCTGTATCAGCACGTCGGTGTCGATATCGAGCAGCCAAAGGTCGTTGTCGAAAAACATCAAATGAAATTTGATAAACAGGTCCGAGAAATTCGTCATGACCGCAGCAAGCAGCAATCCGGCAAGCAAAACAGTAATCCCGAGCAGCGCAAGGTATGCGATGCTAAAGTTTTTCAGCCATTTTTTCCTGCTTAAGAATATAAGCGCAGCGATACCCAGAACCGCAGCGGCCGCTCCGATGCTGCGGATCAAAAAGCCCCCGGCAAAGAGCCCCCTGACGTCCTCCATGTGCAGCAGCTCGCGCTCCTCGAAAACCTGTTGCCTTTGACCCCGGATATCGGCATACATCAACAGGTCTTCCCTGCTGCCCTTTAAGTAGTCGAGCATGTCCGCTGTTACCCGCATCAGGTCGGGCTTTGATATGCCTATGAACTCATAGCGGCCGTACCTGTCGTAGGCTCGCTCATATCGCTTTTCATCAAATGCCGCAAGCTGCACAGCGCTCAGTGCCAATGCCGTGATGCACCCCGCTGCGGCAATTACGGCCGTTAAGGCGGTTAATACTTTTTTCATATCATTTTAAGATAGCCGTTTATAAACAGGTCTATCCCTCCGTCCATCACCGCGTTGACATTGCTTGTTTCAATGTTGGTGCGGTGGTCCTTGACAAGCTTATACGGGTGGAACACATACGAGCGTATCTGGCTGCCCCATTCTATTTTCTTGATCTCTCCCTTGATGTCGGCGAGTTTTTCCATATTCTCGCGTTCCTTGATCTCGACAAGCTTTGAAATGAGCATCTTCATCGCAGTTTCACGGTTCTGTATCTGCGAGCGCTCATTCTGGCAGGCCACGACGATGCCGGTCGGCAAGTGCGTGATGCGGACCGCGGACGATGTCTTATTGACATGCTGTCCGCCCGCGCCGCTTGATTTATACGTGTCGACCTTCAGGTCGTCCGGATTGATTTCGACCTCCGATGAACTCTCGACCTCGGGCATGACCTCGCAGGAGGCAAACGATGTGTGCCGCCTTGCCGACGCATCGAACGGCGATATGCGCACCAGCCTGTGCACGCCCTTTTCGGACTTCAGGTAACCGTAGGCATTCGGACCTTCGACAAGAAATGTGACGCTCTTGATGCCTGCTTCGTTTCCGGCCAGATAATCAAGCTCCGTAACATTGTAACCGTTCGCCTCGCCCCACATCCTGTACATTCTGTACAGCATTTCGGTCCAGTCCTGGGCCTCGGTGCCGCCCGCGCCTGAATTTAAAGATACGATCGCATTGTTTGCGTCGTATTCGCCGGTCAGCATGGTCGATATGACCATGCTCTCGGTCTCCTTGAAAAGGTTCGCAATCTCGCCCTCCAGATCGCCCAGGATCGAGGTGTCGTTCTCCTCACACGCGATCTCAATGAGCATCGCCGCGTCTTCGACGCGCGAATTGAGCGAGTTGAATGCTTTGAGTCTGTTTTCTATATACCGTATGTTTTGATTGACCTTCTGCGCTTTATCGACATTATCCCAAAATCCGGGGGATGCCATTTCAAGCGACAGCTCCTCGTGTTCTTTGTTCAAAGACCCGATATCCATGGCGTCCCTGATTTCTGCCATGGATTTTTGAAGAGCGGCAATTTCCGCTTTCGCCTGGTCCAGTTGCAGCATAAAATTTAATCTCCCTTATTTGCCGCAGCAGTTTTTATATTTTTTCCCGCTTCCGCACGGGCACGGATCGTTTCTGCCGACCTTTTGCCCTGATCCGGTTTTTTGTTTTTCCTGGGCAGGGCGTCCCGCCTGCGTTTCCTGGGCGACGCGCCTCGGCTGCGGCGTTTTCTGTATATTGGCCCTGTAAAGCAGCGTCAATGTCTCCTCGCGTATCGCATGCACCATCTGATCGAACATGTCAAATCCTTCGATCCGGTACTCGATGATCGGGTCCCTCTGCCCGTAGGCGCGCAGTCCGACTCCCTGCCTGAGCTGGTCCATGTTGTCGATGTGGTCCATCCACTTCTGGTCCACGACTCTCAGCAGTATGACGCGTTCGAGCTCTCGCATGTCAAAACCGGCCTCCGCGATCTGCTTTTCCCTGGCCTCGTACAGGCGGACCGCCGCGTCTTCAATTAACTTAATAAGACCGTCGCGCGTCAGGTCATAAATCTGATCTTCCGATAGCTTAATGAAGCCTTTGGGCAGGAATATGTGTTCAAAATAATCGAGCAGTCCGTTGATATCCCATTCCTCCGGGTGTTCGCCGATTGCCGTATAAGGATTCACGGCGTCCCTCACCAGGCTGCCGATCATCTCTATGATCGATTGCCGCAGATCCTTGCCCTCCAGCACGCTGCGCCTCTGGGAGTAGATGACCTCCCTTTGCTTGTTCATGACGTCGTCATACTGCAGTACATGCTTGCGCGTGCCGTAGTTCCTGGATTCAACACGCTTCTGCGCGTTTTCAATCTGCTTGGACAAAAGCCCGTATTCCAGCGGCATATCCTCGTCCATGCCGAGGCGCTGCATCATGGCATCCATGCGCTCCCCGCCGAACAGCCGCATCAGGTCGTCTTCGAGCGATATGAAGAATCTGGAGCTTCCCGGGTCGCCCTGCCTGCCGGCGCGTCCGCGCAGCTGATTGTCGATGCGCCTGCTTTCATGGCGTTCGGTACCGATGATGTGCAGGCCGCCCAGCGCGACGACTTCGTTGTGCTCCCGGTCCGTTTCCTTCTTATACTCCTTGAACAGCTGGTTGTATTTCTGGCGCAAAAGCATGACATCATTGTCGACCGTTTCGGAAAAACCAATGGCTGTTTCGAGCATATCCTTGTCCGCGCCATCGCCGAGCAATGTTTTACGCGCCATGAAGTCCGGGTTGCCGCCCAGCATGATGTCGGTTCCGCGGCCTGCCATGTTGGTCGCTATGGTGACCATGCCCTTCTTGCCCGCCTGTGCGACGATTTCGGCTTCCATCTCATGGAACTTCGCATTCAGCACGGTATGACGGATCCCCTGGCGCTTGAGCATTGCGGACAGATGCTCGGATTTTTCAACCGACACGGTTCCGACCAGCACAGGCTGTCCGGTTTGGTTGCAGCGCTTGATTTCCTCGACAACGGCGTTGAACTTGCCGTTGACGGTGCGCATGATCACATCGTTGTAATCCTCGCGTATCATCGGCTTGTTCGTCGGTATCGTGACAACATCGAGCCCGTAAATGCCGCGGAATTCCTCTTCCTCGGTTTTTGCCGTTGCTGTCATGCCCGACAACTTTTTATACATCCTGAAATAATTCTGGAATGTGATGGTCGCAAGCGTCTTGCTTTCGTGCTGCACCTGCACATTTTCCTTGGCCTCGATGGCCTGGTGCAGGCCGTTGGAATACCTCCTGCCCACCATCAGCCGTCCGGTGAACTCATCGACGATGATCACCTGGCCGTCCTTGACGATATAATCTTTATCTCTGTGCATCAGCGTGTTCGCCTTCAGCGCCTGGTTGATGTGGTGCGACAACTCCGTGTTTTCGATGTCGCCCAGATTCTCCACGGCGAAAAAGCTTTCGGCCTTCTGCACGCCCTCGTCTGTCAGATTGACGGTGTGCAGCTTTTCATCCTTTGTATAGTCCGTCTCGTCCTTCAGCCTCCGAACAAACTGGTGCGCCTTCGTATACATCTCGGTCGACTTGTCGCCCTGGCCGGAGATGATCAGCGGCGTCCGGGCTTCGTCGATCAGTATGCTGTCTATTTCGTCAATGATGGCAAAGCTCAGCTCCCGCTGTACAATGTGGCTTTTATGTATGACCATGTTGTCGCGCAGATAGTCAAAGCCGTATTCGTTGTTTGTTCCGAATATGACATCGCACGCATACGATTTTCTCTTTTCCTCCGAAGTCATGCCCGGAACGACAAGTCCCACGGAGAGGCCCAGGAACTTATATATCTTGCCCATCCACTCGCTGTCGCGGCGGGCCAGGTAATCATTGACCGTTACCATGTGCACGCCTTTGCCCGCAAGCGCATTTAGATAGACCGGGAGCGTTGCGACGAGCGTCTTGCCCTCGCCTGTTTTCATCTCGGCTATTCTTCCCTGGTGCAATACGACGCCGCCGACAAGCTGAACGGTAAAGTGGCGCTGTCCTATCGTTCTGATTGCCGCCTCGCGCACCACGGCAAAGCTTTCGGGAAGGATATCATCGAGCGTCTCCCCTTTTTGAAGCCTTTCCTTGAACTCGGCCGTCTTTGCCTTGAGCTGGCCGTCCGAAAGCTTCTTGATCTCGGGTTCCAGCGCTTCAATTACTCCTACCGTTTTCATGATCCGCTTGACCTCGCGGCTGTCGGAATCACCGAATATACTTTTCAAAATAGCCATTCATTTAACTCCCTTTGATCTGTCCGGGGGCTGCTGTATTATCGGTTCATCACAGCCCCTTGAAATACTCATCCGGACCCCGGCATCACAGTATTTTTGTTCGGACTCGCATTTCGCGCGGATTTGCCAGGCCTGGCAAATCCTATTAACACATTTTATCATTTCATACCATGATAAGCAATAACGCCGGGAGCCGAAAGCTCCCGGCGTTATCCGATTTATATACTAGTATTCCGGCTCGATTAAACCGAAATTACCGTCATGCCTCTTGTAAAGAACGTTTACATCGCCGGTGTCGGCATTGATAAAAACGAAAAAGCTGTGGTCAAGGAGCTGCATTTGGAGCAGCGCCTCCTCTTCGGTCAGCGGCTTTATGGGGAACTTCTTGGTGCGCACAATTTTCGGTTCGGCTTCCTCATCGGCCGCGCTTTCCGGCGCTTCCCCATGGAAGGCTCCTGTCTTGAGCCTCTTTTCGAGCTTGGACCTGTGGTGCCTGATCTGCTTGTCAAGCTTCTTTTCAATTTTGTCCATGGTCGTATACATGTCTTCGGTGTATTCCTGAGCCCTTAATATTACACCGTTAAACAGTATGGTGACCTCCATGATATGTCTGTTTTTTTCAACCGACATGTTGACACGGGCCACTGTGTCCTGATCAAAATATTTGTCCAGCTTGGAAAGCTTTTTCTTTGTTCTTTCCACCAAGGAATCGGAAGGATCCATGTGCTTAAAAGTGATGTCAAACCGCATATTCAATACCCCTTTCGATATAAATGAGAAACCTGGGAAGCTGCCCTCCTTTCATGATCCTTACACACAAATTATACCACAAATTGATTGTATATAATCACAATCTGCCAAGCGTTACAGAAATTTTAGAATGTTCACTTTTCCATAAAAACACCCCCTGCCGCGGGTTTTGGATAAATAATGAGGAGGGATTTATCCTGTGAAACCGCGCAAGGGGTCTTTTTACTTTCATAATATCGGACTGGAATCAGGAACTCTTTTTTGCCCTGGATTTCGAATAGACGTCGAATCCCAATGCGGCCAGCAATACAAGGCCCTTAATAACATCCTGCCAGAATGTTTCCACGCCCATGATGGACATGCCGTTGTTCAGTATGCCCATGATGAACGCGCCGATGATTGCGCCCATCACGGTGCCGATTCCGCCTGTTGCCGAAGCGCCGCCTATGAAACAGGCAGCGATCGCATCGAGCTCAAATCCTTCGCCTGCCGTGGGAGACGCGGAATTTAGCCTGCCGGCAAATACAATACCTGCCAGCGCCGACAATAAACCCATGTTTGTATATACCCAGAACATGATGCGTTTGGTATTTACGCCAGAAAGCT
>Ga0123334_1002615_pt1 | contig 20582 bp, 16 predicted proteins | sample BiotimSIPDNA_FD_89706 | JGI IMG/M metagenome (GOLD analysis project Ga0123334, IMG submission 89706) | Anaerobic biogas reactor microbial communites from Washington, USA - Biogas_R1 time_0 SIP DNA | ecosystem: Engineered > Bioreactor > Anaerobic > Unclassified | place: Washington, USA... | reverse complement strand
TGATGTATCCATCGTCTATTTCAATTGACTCGGACAAATCCGTAATAAATCCTATAATGTATGCAAGGCTTGAAAAAACAGCCAGCAATATCACAATTGCAGTCGCGATATTGAGCACCGAGGCCAGTTCCGGCCATTTTGACTTCAGCAGTTGGCATACGAATGATGCCAGAAGCGCAACGCCGAATATGTTTATGACAAGATTCATTGGAGGCCGAAAACATTCTTTACCTTGATCAACAGATCCGACATAAGCTGTACGACAATGTACAATGCGATGATCAAGCCTGCCCATGTCGTAATGTTGGCAATATCCTCCCTGCCGGCTTTGGTTAAAATAATGTTCAGTATCGCGGCTACAATTCCTATCGACGCGATTGTAAAGATATAGTCAGTATTCATATTCCTCCACCCGGCAGTATTCATTTGGATTGTCTATCCTCATTTCATCTATTTATATCTATGTGTATATATCAATAAATATTCAAAAAGGCCGGCGCAAAAATGCGCCGGCCCCGGACAAACAAACTGCCGTCAGGCTCTTTCCATGTATTCTTCCGTTCTCGTATCGATTCTGACCTTGTCTCCGACATTGACGAACAGCGGAACCGATATCACAGCTCCGGTTTCAAGCGTTGCAGGCTTGGTTGTGTTGGTTGCTGTGTCGCCCTTGAATCCCGGATCCGTTTCGATCACCTCAAGCTCCACAAAGTTCGGCGGCATAACGGAAAATGCGTCGCCCTTGTAAAACCGTATCTGTACGCTCATATTTTCTTTGATGTACTTTAGGGCGTCTTCGACCTTGTTTCTGTCCAGAGGAAGCTGTTCATACGTCTCATTGTCCATGAAATAGTAGAGCTCTCCGTCGCTGTACAGGTACTGCATGTCCTTTGTTTCGATATGAGCGCGCTCGACCTTGTCGGTCGGGTTGAAAGTGCGTTCAACGACTGCGCCGGTAATGATGTTCTTAATTTTCGTACGGACAAACGCTGAGCCCTTTCCAGGCTTAACATGCTGGAAGTCCACGATGGTATAGACTTGCCCGTCAATATCAAACGTTATACCTTTTCTGAAGTCTCCGGCAGATATCATTTAATGATCCTCCACTAAATAATTATTAGTTCCCGCGTCGAATCAAACAACGCTTCGTATGAATCCTCTGTAATTACACAGGTATTCTCAATTCTGACGCCGCCCAATCCCGGTATGTAAATGCCGGGCTCAACCGTAACCACCATATTGGGCTCAAGTATTTGCTGGGATCTCGGATTGAGCACGGGGAGCTCATGTATCTCAAGGCCTACCCCGTGGCCAAGTCCATGGCCGAAATATTCGCCGTATCCCGCTTTTGTTATTATGTCCCTTGCTGTTCTGTCTATGTCCGTACACCTTTTGCCCGGCATCAATTCATCCTGTGCGGCCATTTGTGCTTCCAGAACGATCTGATATATTTCATTAAGCTTTGGATCCGGGACGCCTATGGCATACGTGCGTGTCATATCCGAGTTGTAGTAATCTTTCTTTGCACCGAAATCAAGCGTTACAAAATCACCCTGCACTATGTCTTTGGAGGAAACCAGCGCGTGCGGCATGGAGCCGTTCATACCCGAAGCCACGATAAAATCAAAGGCTTTGGAGGCATTGTGCTCCCTTGCCATATAATATTCCAGTTGAGCTGCAAGCTCATATTCCCGGATACCTTTTTCCGTGAACTCAAGCGCTTTCTGAAAAGCAAGGTCGGTGACCTTTGACGCAGCTTTAATGAAATCCAGTTCTGCCCGGTCCTTGACTGCGCGTATATTCTTTCCGATGCCCTCGGTAGAGATGAATTGGGTTTGTGGTATCTGTTTGTGTATGGCTTCCATCTGCGAGCATGTCATATGATCGGACTCAAAGCCAATTCTGCCGATGCCTGCAGATAGCGCGGCAAGCGCAGTTGTGAAGTCGCCCGATGAGCATTCCACGACATGAAAGCCCTGGGCTTGCCTGCCTGCCTGTTCCGTGTAGCGGGAATCCGTTAAAATATGCTGCTCTGATTCGGTAATCAGAACAGCTCCTTCTCCTGAAAAGCCGCTGAAATAGTACATGTTGTATGGATTTGTAAGCAGCATGGCGCTGGTATTTAACTCGGCAAGCTTGTGTTTGAGCTTTATTATTCTATTTATCATAATCTGTTAAATTATATCACAACATATTTTAAGAAATCAATTTATAATATATCGATTTCATGCGGAGTGCATCTTCGGCCATAACATCCCTGGATTCGCAGACAATGACAGGGGTCAAGTGTCTTTTTACAAGCTGCATGGCAAGGGGTTCAAAGAAGGGTCCGTACTTCCCATCCTCAAATGTCAGATGCTTTTTCTCACCCAGATCGTTAAATTCAATATGGCTGAAATGAATATGCAGGTTCTTCAGCCTGTAGCTTCCCAGTCTGTTCTCCGCATAGTCTAGAATCAGCTTATAATCGTCTTCAGACCTGATCGCACCGCCGCTTCGGGCGTTCAAATGTCCGAAGTCCAATGTGGGAATGATGCGCTCATCAATGCTGCATAATTCCATAATTTCTTCGAGTGTACCAAGCTGGCTTTTTCTGCCCATCGTTTCGGGGCATAAAGTAATGTCCTGCCAGCAGCCCATATTTTTCATCTCATCGATGATCAGGTTCATTTGCCCGATCGCGGATTCAAGGGCCTGTCCGGAACTTTCCTTGTTGTAGGAGCCTGGGTGGAATACGATCCTCCTGCCGGACATGTTTTTACAGACTTCCAGGGTCTTATAAATATGGTTTCTCGAACCTTCCAGCCTTTCTTCATCACTGCTTGCAAGGTTGATGTAATAGGGGGCATGTATGCTGATGCCTATACCGTTTGCAATTGCGTTATTCCCGATTTCCTCGGCAGTTTCTTTCTTCACATTCGCCCCTCTGGTACAAGAGTACTCATACCAGCCAAGTCCGAGCCCGGCAAGCCATTCGGGAGCCTCGGAGCTCTTTTTGTGGCCCTGCTCGTAAAAAGAATTTGAATTACCGGACGGCCCGAACAACGGGTATTCACTCACCACTTAAACTTCCTTCCCGCCATCTTTTCTATATTTCTCATGAACTTTGTCCAGAAATACTCATGCTTGCTGATAGGCTCAACTATGGCAGCTTTGATCCCAGCGAGCCTCGCCCCCAGTATGTCTGTAAATATCTGGTCGCCTACAAACAGGCAATGCTCCCTGTTCTTTTCAAGCAGCCTGCAGGCTTTAATATAACCAAAAGGAAGGGGTTTTAGACCACCGGCAATGAATCGCGCGTTGATCTTATCGGCAAGCAGCGAAATCCTTGGTCTTTTGCCGTTTGACAACAGGCAGAAATCTATATTGTTGTCCTTAAGCAATGCCAGCCACTCAAGTGTTTTTTTGCAGAATTCATCACCTTTCCATGGCAGCATGGTATTATCCGCATCCGCAATGACGGCCTGGATACCATTGTTCTTCAGATAATCCATCTGAATATCGTATATCTTGTTAAAGCTATCGACGTTTCGAAATATCTTCATCATACACCCGGTTAGATAATATGAATAATGTTAGCTTATCCAAATTACTCTGTCAATTACTTGGATAATTCCCTTCCTAATTTTAGGACTGCCCTTTTCTCAATTCTTGATACATAGGATCTTGATATGTTCAATTCTTTTGCGATTTCCCTCTGAGTCAGTCTCGGCTGCATACCGAATCCGTACCTGCATTCCAGTATTCTCTTTTCACGCTTTGTAAGACATTTGTCCATCAGATTTTTCATTTTTTCTATTTCAATGCTTTTGTCCGCAATATCGGCGACTTCATCCTTATCGCTGCCCAATACATCGATCAATGCGATCGTATTCCCCTGCTTGTCTGTGCCTATGGGATTGTCCAGGGAAATTTCGTTGTTTCTTTTTTTATTGAGCCTAATATTCATCAGTATTTCATTTTCAATGCATCTGGCTGCATATGTCGCCAGGTGTGTTCCTTTCCTGCTGTTAAATGTATTGATTGCCTTGATCAGTCCAATGGTTCCTATCGATATCAAGTCCTCGTTCTCCCATGAATTGTTATATTTTTTGGCAATATGAGCAACGAGGCGCATATTGTGCTCGATCAGCTTGTTCTTTGCGTTATGGTCGCCCTTTTGCATAAGCTTGATATATTCCGCTTCCTTTTCAGGAGGCAATGGATGCAAAAACGTAGCATCCTTAGATATATATCCGATTAAAAAAGGCAAATTATTGATGAATGATATAAAGCTGTGAATATCTATCATAGATGCCTCCCCACAAGTGTTTAAAAGGGGAAAGCCTGTATTGTATTTCCCCATATATTATATGATTTGAGCCATGGGAGGTTGTATGTCCACTTTATTAATTGAAGAACTAAAAAAGCAGGCATGCTTTATACCTGCTTTCATGTGATTAGTGAATGCCGGTTGCTAATTGCCGGAGTTCTGCTGGTCGTATTCCCTCCAAAGCGGTTCATATTGCTCTACGGCTTTCTGATGCTCGCTCGCCGTTATATTGAACACAAGCTCGCCCGACTGCGGATCCTTGGTGCAGAAAAACAGGTACCCTTCGATAACAAACTGCTCATCCGGATACAGCGCAGCCTCAATGGCCTTTGCAGAAGGCGAGCATATCGGCCCTGCCGGTAAACCCGGATACAGATACGTATTGTAGGGCGAGTTGACGGATATTTCCTCCGAACTTAGCTTTAACTTTTTATAACCAAGGTAATAATGTGCAGTTGCGCATGACTCAAGCTTCATCCTCTGTTTGATACGGTTATGAAAGACAGCGGATACTTTGGCAAAGTCGTTTGGTTTTGCCTCTTTTTCAATGATTGATGCAAGCGTGATAACATCGTCGATCGTCATGCCAAGCTCGTCAGCTCTGGCCACAAGCCTCTCATTTAACACATCGCCGAACTTATTCAGCATTTTCTTTATGATGGTCTCTTCCGAAGAACCCACATATATCTCATACTTATCGGGGAAGAGGTACCCCTCCATCATATATTTCCTGTCTGCTTCCTGCTCGTAATCGAGCTCTGCTATAAAGCTGTAATTCAGAAACTCCGTCCCTGTACGGCACAGTTCGAGGAAGTGATCCTTATTCGGAATGATTCCATCCTGCAACAGCTTCTCAGCGGCCTGCTCGATATTGAGTCCTTCAATTACCGTAAATGTCGTAACGGTAGCCGCATCGGTACCCTTGGAAAGCCTATTTGCAATATCCTGCATTGTCATTTGCTTATTGAATATATAGGATCCGAACTTCACCTTGCTTCTGTAACCGGAAAAGTCTATGTAATATTCAAATACATCGGCGTTTCTGATGAGATTATTGCCTTCCAGAATTTCTGCGATCTCCGAAACCGACGATCCCTTGGGTATTTCTATCTGTATTGGGGTTGCGTCATTTTTATCTGCGGGCAGCCAATAATTCTGCAATACATAATCGATGCCGTAATATACAAATCCGACGACAATCAACAGTGATGTTATAAATACCATAACCGGACGGAGGACTCCCCAGACGGTATACATGTTTTTATGCAGCTGTACCTCATTGTCGTTTCTGTTTCTGAACCTTGAGTTTTCCAATTGTATTCTCCTAACGTTATATCTCCATAAAAATCGGTAGCACCATTGGCTTCCTGCCAGTTTTATTGAAGAGATATTTTCTTATCGTCGTACGCATCTTTGCTTTGATCGGCGACCATTGGAGAAGTTCGCCATGAGGAGCAGACTCAAATAAATCGGCAATCAGATCCTTGAGTTCCTCTATCAGGTCATCCGACTCCCTGACGTAAATAAACCCTCTGGATATGATATCCGGGCCGGCCAGAATTGAGCCATCCTGAGCAGAAATTGTCACGACTACGATGATCAGGCCGTCCTGTGACAGGTGTTTGCGATCCCTTAAAACCACATTTCCGACATCTCCGATACCAAGGCCGTCAACCAGCACTGCGCCTGCGGCAATCTTTTTGCCAAGCTCCATGGAATCTTCCGTAAATTCATATGTTCTGCCGAGCTCGGGAATGACAATGTTCTCCCTTTCCATTCCCAGTGACTCCGCCAGCCTTCCATGCAGTTTCAAATGTCTGTATTCGCCGTGTACCGGCATAAAATAGCGGGGTTTCACAAGCGAGTGCATGATTTTCAGTTCTTCCTGGCATGCGTGCCCGGAGGTATGGACATCCTCAAACGCTCCGTAGATTACATTCGCTCCTCGCTTGAAAAGCTGGTTGATTACCTTGTAAACAAGCTTTTCATTGCCCGGTATCGGGCTTGCCGATATGATCACCGTGTCGTCTTGGCCTATGTCGATCTGCGAATGGCTGCCGGTCGCCATCCTCACAAGCCCTGACATGGCCTCGCCTTGGCTTCCTGTCGTAATAATTGTAAGCCTGTTGCCCGGGTAGTTTTTCGTTTCCGAAATATCAATAAGTGTCCCAAGGCTGCTTTTCAGTTCATTGATATCCGATGCGACGTTGGAGACTCTTATCATGCTGCGACCGGACAGGCAAACTTTCCTGCCGTAATTCTCCGATGCGTCGATGATCTGCTGTATCCTGTGTATATTGGTTGAGAATGTTGATACGATAATTCTTCCGCTTGCTTCCTTGATGATTTCATCAAGATTTTCGCCGACCTTGCTCTCGGATATCGTATAGCCGGGGTGCTCTGCATTGGTGCTGTCGGCCATCAGCAAAAGCACGCCTTCCTCGCCGAGCGACGCAAACCTGGCAAGATCAATGATCTCTCCATCAACGGGAGTATAATCAATCTTAAAATCGCCGGTATGCACCAGTACTCCTGCCGGCGTACGTATGGCAAGCCCCACCGCTCCTTGTATGCTGTGGCTGACCTTTATGAATTCAACCTGAAAACAACCGACATCGATAATATCGCGGCTTTTTACCACTCTCAGGTCGGCCCCTGCCATATTTTGCTCCGAGAGCTTCGATTCGATCAGTGCAATCGTCAGCTCGGTACCGTATATCGGCGCATTGAACTGTTTTAAGAAGTACGGTATCGCTCCAATATGGTCTTCATGACCATGGGTTATGACGATTCCTCTGAGTTTTTCGATATTACTCTCAATATACGAAAAATCCGGTATCACCAGGTCGATTCCGAGCATGTCCTCGTCCGGGAAAGCCATTCCGCAGTCAATAATCAGCAAATCATCCTCGTATTCAACCGCCGTTATGTTTTTTCCAATTTCATCAATACCACCCAATGGTATGACTTTTAAACACTTGTTCATATATTTTGTCCCTACTAAAAGATAGCTTCATTATAAATACATTGCTATCATCATTCAAGTGCTAAGACTTTTTGAGTATATCATGTTCAATCTCATTGATAAATTTCTGCTTATCCACATCGGCTATTTGAAGATCTGGAGCATTGGAACTGACTTCAATAACCGGGGCATATTCGTGTGGGGCAATATGAAGCTGCGATTTCCCATACAGCATGTTAATGCCGTTGTCGCTTACCTTTACGATGCTGCCGTACCTGCTGTAAAGCTCCTTCATGACCTCCCCTTTCATCGATTGCGGACAGCGGCATATGTCCTTGGCGGTAACCGCCTTTTTTTGTTTTGATTGCTTATCCATGTTTTTTATAAGATACAAGCCCTTGACAAAAGGATCATAGTCATTGCTGTACGTGGATTTACCGAGCGCCAGCAATTGGTTCTCTCCAATAATCTTACCATCATAAATGAAGTGGTAATTCATGCCGCTGTTTTTAAGAACGATGATCAAATCATACTTTTCAAGCCTGGTTCCGCTCATTTCTATTGTATTAATCGTACTGAATTTTAAAAGCTTCCCTAACTCCCTTGATGAATCGTCAAATATTACTGCTGCTGATTTTTTATCATAAAGTTTGTCAATATCTGCAATGTAATTTTTTACCGGGAATTTGACATACCGTACAATTATATCATCCTCAGGATTCGCAATCTTAACACCCTCCATGCATCTCTTTTGATAGTTTGAAATCTTTCTGGCAATCAATGAGGAAACATTGCCGCCTTTGGAGTTCAATATGGTGATATTGCATCCATCGCTTTGGTCAATATACACGCCAAAGGAATAATTATTTTTATTGATTTCATTTCTGAACAGATAACCGGGAAGGAAGGAATAATCGCAATAGTTGGTTCCCGAATCAAGCAAGCCGCTGACTATTGCAGCCTTATAGGCAGAGTTTTTAATTGAACAGACGGCCACATAACCGTTCTGCTCGGCTATTGTACCAAGAATCCTCCCAAGTATGATGCATTGCGGCAGTGTTACGCCGTCGCCCAGCCTGCCGTTGTGTATCGCACTGATGCTGTCGGCAGAGAAATCCAGGATTGAATTATCCTCGATGATTGAGTGCATCGCAACAAGGCTGCCCGGCCAAATCCTGCATTTTCTGCCGATATGACAGTTGGACTCAATATGTACGTTTTCGCCTAAAACTGTATTTTCATTGATGATGCTGTTTTCATCAATCCTTGTTTTCTCGCAAAGCACGCTTTGGCTGACAATACAGCCGCTTTTTATTCTCGAGTCGTCAAGCACAATGGATGACTTCACCCTGCAGTCGTCGTCAATCCGGGAGTTTTCACCGATATAGGCATTCGGTCCTATCACGGAGTTTTCACCCACCTGCACTCCCGGACAAATGATCGAAGGCATAATCACTCTGGCGCCGGCCTTCAACTGCAAATCCTTGCTGATGCTGCCGTACTTTTGGATATAGTATATATTTGTTTTCAGATAATCTTCAGGGCTTCCGATATCGCACCAAAACCTGTCCTCCAGTCTGTAAATTCCAATGTCTTTTTTGTCTTTCAGTATTGCCGGGAAAATATCTTTTGAAAAATCGAGCGGGCGCTTTTTTGTATCGTATTTCAGTACCGAAGATTCAAATACATATATGCCGGTATTGACGTCATTGCTGCATACCTCTTCCCAGTTGGGCTTTTCAATAAATCGTATGATCCTGTCATCCTGGTAGACAACAACACCAAATTCCGTCGGATTCTCTACTCTTTTAACCGCCATCGTCGCAATGCAGCCCTGCTGCTTGTGGTGCTCGATGATCTCATGAAGCTTAAAATCAAATATGGCGTCTCCGCTTATTACAATGATTGTTTCCTTCGTACCCTTGACTGCGTCAAAGACACCTCCTGCGGTTCCAAGAGGTGTTTTTTCTATGTGCCACTTGATGTCGGCGCAAAATTTCATTTTTTCCAAATAATCTATGATAATATTTGGCATATATCTTAATGTGATGTCAATATCCGTTATGCCGCTGTCAATCAAAGCATCGACAGCATATCCCAAAACCGGTATGCCGGTAATTTTAACCATGGGCTTTGGCTTACTAGCGGTCAGCGGAAGAAGCCGCGATCCCACTCCTCCGGCCATTATAACTGCTTTCAAAAAATCACTTCCTGTTTCTATTCTTGAATCTATTATTGATTGTTTCGAGTCTTAATATGTAATGGCAGGCTGCAGTGCAAATCCAGTAATTCTTATTCTGCTGTGTCTTTGATGACCAATCGGGATTACGAAATTAAAATGGCTTCTTTATTTGCAGATTCTTCATTCATTATGTTGTCTATATTATTGATAAAATACGTAGTATTATAATCTATTTTTTAATCCATATAATGGAACACGCACAGCTATTTAATGCTGCGCGCGATGTTCCCTCATGTTAAAGTTGTCGGATGGACTAGATAATAAATCTGTCGAGATTATTTTCCTTTATGATTTTTTTCAAATGCTCCGTCACATAGCTGCTGTCAATTTGGAGCTTGATCATCGGATGCTCGCCGTTTGCATTAAATGACACATCCTCCAACAAAAGCTCCATGATGGTGTGCAGCCTTCTTGCACCAATGTTTTCGGTGTTCTCGTTTACCCAGAATGCAAGCTCGGCAACTTTTTCCAGTGCGTCTTCACTGAATTCAACCTCTACATTGTCCACTCTCAGCAACTGCGTATACTGCTTGACGATCGCATTTTCCGGCTGTGTCAGTATGTTTTTAAAATCATCCTTGGTCAGCGGTGACAATTCCACCTTGATCGGAAAACGCCCCTGCAGCTCCGGGATCAGATCGGACACCTTGGATATATGGAAAGCGCCGGCCGCGATAAAAAGTATGTAATCCGTTTTGACCGGGCCGTATTTTGTGTTTACGGTGCTGCCCTCGACGAGCGGTAATATATCGCGCTGTACACCTTCGCGTGAGACATCCGGGCCCGCCCCCTTGCCTCCTGCCGATGCGATCTTGTCGATTTCATCGATAAACACAATTCCGTGCCTTTCCGCAAGGTCAATGGCTTCCGCCTTAACCTGCTCCATATCGATGAGCTTTTCAGCCTCTTCCTGTTTGAAAATCTCCCTAGCCTGTCGGACAGTCATGATGCGCTTCTTAAATTTCTTCGGCATCAGCGAACCGAACATCTCATTGACATTGATTTCCATACCGCTGCCGGGAACCATCTCGACCGAGTTTCCTTTGTCCTCGACCTCGATTTCGATTTCCTTATCCTCGAGCTTCCCGTCCACAAGGTCTGCATAGATCTCCTTTTTCCTGATCGCAAGCTGCTCGTCCTCGGGCTCCTGCGACGGCGGCGGGGTCTGGCCGAATATAGAACCGAGCACAGCTCCCCTGTTCTGCTTTTTACTCACTCCGGACAGTACATTTAAAAGGCGTTTTTGTGCCAGCGCTTTTGCCTGTTTTTCTACACTGGCTACTTTTTCTTCGTTTACCAGCCTTATGGAGGCCTCAATCAGATCGCGTATCATGGACTCGACATCCCTGCCGACGTAACCGACTTCGGTAAATTTCGTTGCTTCAACCTTGACAAAAGGCGCTTTTACGAATCTGGCAAGCCTTCTGGCAATTTCCGTTTTGCCTACGCCGGTCGGCCCGACCATGATAATGTTTTTCGGAGTGACCTCCTGCTGAAACTCATCCGGCAGCATGCTCCTTCTGTATCTGTTTCTTAGGGCGATCGCTACTGCTTTTTTTGCCTCGTTTTGGCCGATGATATATTTATCAAGCTCCGCAACGATCTCCTGTGGCGTCATATTATGCTTCATACTCGTCACCTATGGTTTCAACCGTAAAGTTTTTATTGGTATATACGCATATGTCCCCCGCAATCTCCAATGCCTTAATGGCAATATCAACAGCTTTCAGATCGGTATTGGCCGTCAGCGCGCGCGCCGCGGCAAGCGCATAATTGCCGCCTGAGCCGATGGCTGCGATATCGCCATCCGGTTCTATAACCTCGCCGCCGCCGGACAATACAAGCATATCCTCCTTATCGGCGACGATCATAAGCGCTTCGAGCTTGCGGAGCACCTTATCGCCCCGCCAGTCACGGGCAAGCTCCACCGCAGCCCTCTTTAAGTTGCCGCTGAACTGCTGCAGTTTTCCTTCAAATCTTTCGCAAAGCGTATAGGCATCGGCTACTGAGCCGGCAAACCCAACCACGACCTTGTCTTCATAAAGGCGCATGACCTTTTTGGCAGTGGCCTTCATGATTGTGCTTTCCCCGACTGTTACCTGACCATCTCCCGCTACCGCGCAAACGCCGTTTTTTCTTACCGCAACTATGGTCGTTCCTCTGAATTCCATTCATTATCCTCCAATGAAGCTATTTGCAAATCCACTTACGATCCCGAGAGCCCTTCCTGCATAGGCCTCCGCCCGCGCCTGTTTGCCCTTTATCATATTCTCAAGGGGCTCCATGATGCCGAAATTGGCATTCATGGGCTCAAGTTTTATCAGTGAGGGGTTCGTGCAGTACTTAACAAGAGCCCCGATCATGGTGCGGGCATCCGGTTTAATTATATCATATCCCTTTATATAATTTAATGCGGCGATTCCTGCCCATATACCTGCGGCAGCCGATTCAACATAGCCTTCCACACCTGTTATCTGTCCGGCAAAGAACACGCCGGGTTTGGCTTTTAGCATCAGCTGCGGAGTCAGAACCCGCGGCGAATCAATATATGTGTTTTTGTGCATGACCCCGTATCTTAAAAACTCCGCATGCTCCAGCCCGGGTATCATGCGGAACACTCTTTTCTGTTCATGAAACTTGAGCCTTGTCTGAAAGCCCACAATATTGAACATGGACTTTGCCGCATCATCCTGCCTCAGCTGCACCACGGCAAACGGCCTTAAGCCTGTTCGCGGGTCAATAATTCCGACAGGCTTAAGCGGGCCATAGGCCATGGTCATAGCGCCGCGTTTCGCCATCGATTCGATCGGCATGCAGCCCTCGAATACATACTTTTCTTCAAAACCGTATATATCGGCAGTTTCGGCGTTTATAAGTTCCGTGTAAAAAGCCTGGTATTCCTGTTGATCCATCGGGCAGTTCACATAATCGCTGCCGCGCTCGTACCGCGAGCCCATGAACGCCCTGTCATAGTTGATGGATTCACCGCTTAAGATGGGTGCGACCGCATCATAAAAAAACAGGCGGGTCGAACCGGTCATGTCCATAATCGTGGAAGTTATCGCATCGGAGGAAAGCGGCCCGGTGGCTATGATTACTGCGTCGGCTTCCGGAAGTGTTGAGACTTCCTTGTTTATGATATCGATATTTTGATGGTCGGTTAATGAAGATGTAACCGCTTGCGAAAACGCCGTTCTGTCGACAGCGAGAGCACCGCCCGCGGGAACCCTAGTTCTGTCGGCACAAGCCATGACAATGGAATTCAGCAAACGCATTTCCTGTTTTAAAAGCCCGACTGCGTTTTCGATCCTGTCCGAACGAAGTGAATTGGAGCATACAAGCTCCGCATAAGTGTCAAGCGTGTGCGCCGGGGACTTGCGGCCCGGCTTCATTTCATAGAGATCGACCTTAATACCTTGTTCTGCAAGAAACCAGGCTGCCTCGCACCCGGCAAGCCCGGCTCCTATCACCGCTGCCTTTTTCATTTAATGCACCTTCACGGCATATTTATTTCCCGGCAGCTTTTCGATTATCCCTTTGAGTTCCAGATTAAGGAGCATCGTCATGAGCTGCGGCCGCGTAAAATCCAGGCTTGCAAGTAGCTCGTCAAAAAGCGTTTCGCCCTGGCTGAGCACATTGATGATGGTAAGCTCGCTTAAGTCAAGCTGCTTAATTTTTACTGTATCGATTGAGGCCCTTTTTCCCCAACCGCACCAGCTGAGTATGTCATCGCTGGAGGTAATCGGCGCACAGCCTTCCTTGATCAGATTATTCGGCGTTTCGCTCATGATCGAGTCGATATTGCCCGGTATCGCCAATACATCACGCCCCTGTTCCTGCGCAAATTCTATGGTAATGAGCGTGCCGCTCTTTTTCGATGCTTCCACGACCAGCAGGGCCTTGGACAGCCCGCTGATGATTCTGTTCCTTACCGGGAAGTGGCTGGCCACAGGCTCTGTTCCGGGCTTATACTCGGATATTATAACACCGTTTTCGATAATTTTATGATAAATATCCTTATTTTCGGGCGGATAAATTATATCGACGCCGCAGCCGAGGACCGCAATGGTCGTACCCTTACCCTCGAGCGCACCGCGGTGCGAATAGGTGTCGATTCCCCTGGCCATACCAGATACGATGCATACGCCGGAATGCGCAAGCTCCGCACAAAGCTTGACCGTCGCATTGCTGCCGTATCTGGTGGGCCTTCTCGTCCCAACCACCGACAACTTCTTTTCGCACCTTAAAACTTCCGTATTGCCTTTGCAGTAAAGCATCAGCGGCGGATTGTATATGGTTTTCAGCAGATCGGGGTAGTTGTTGTTAACCTGAGTAATGATGCGTATATTTTGCTTATCCATGCTTTCGATAAATGCGTCGATATACGACTGGTTCAATGAATCCAGCAAAGCTTTCGACGTGGGCTCATCCATAAACGGATAGGAATACACCTTTCTGTCCGCATTCCGTATGACATTTTCCGGCAAGCCGTAGATATCAACCAGCTTATTGAATTTTCCGATTCCGATCCCGTCAACACTTGCAAGCCATATCCAGTACCTTTCTTCTTCGGTGTAGCGCATTATTTTCTCCAATATTTTCTGTCGAGCGTCCTGAACTGAACCGCTTCCGACAAGTGCTCGGTGTTGATGCTTTCGCTGCCTTCAAGGTCGGCTATCGTCCTGGCGACCTTCAAAATTCTGTTATGCGCGCGGGCACTCAGCCCGAGGCTGTTGTATACGCTTTTCATGAGCTTCTGCCCTTCGGCGTCGAGCTTGCAGTACTGGTTTGTAAGCCTCGTATTAAGCTGCGAATTGCAGTGTATGCCGACATTTTTGTATCGGATGACCTGCAAGGACCTTGCCGTATTGACACGCCGCCTGATGTCAGCCGAAGGCTCGCTTTTCTGCGTGTTGGTCAGATCCTCGTAAGGCACTGCGTCAACTTCGACCTGCAGATCAATTCTGTCCAAAAGCGGCCCGCTTATTTTATTGAGATACCCCTGGATCTGATGCGAGGTACAACGGCACTCCTCGATGCTTGAACCGAAATGCCCGCACGGGCATGGGTTCATCGACGCAACAAGCATAAAATCTGCAGGGTATCTGACCGAGCCGGATGCCCTTGCTATCGTAATAAACGAGTCCTCCAGAGGCTGCCTGAGAGCCTCGAGCACCGTCCGGTCAAACTCGGGCAGTTCGTCCAAAAACAGCACGCCGTTATGCGCAAGACTGATCTCGCCGGGGTGCAAATGTTGCCCTCCTCCGGTCAGCGACACTGTGGATGCCGTGTGATGAGGCGAGCGGAAAGGACGTATTCTGACCATGCCCTCGCCGTCTTTAATGAGGCCGCAAATGCTGTGAATCTTTGTAACGGTCAATGCTTCTTCAAAAGTAAGATCCGGCAGTATGCCCGGCAGGCTGCGCGCAAGCAATGTCTTGCCTGAGCCTGGCGGACCGATCATTAAGATATTATGCCCGCCCGCAGCGGCAATTTCGAGCGCGCGTTTGGCCATCAACTGGCCCTTGATCATCTCAAAGTCATAGGCCTCATCCATGCTCTGGCTGAAGTCAATGCCGGTCGTCTCAACTATCTTCGGCTCTTCTTTGTCCGATAGTATCTTTGACAGTTGATAAAGTGAATGTACTGCAGCGATTTTGATGCCCTCGAGGCTCACCGCCTCGGCGGCGTTGCCTTCGGGCACAAATATCATATCGTATTTTTCCTCGATCGCGGCGGCAATCATCGGCATGACGCCCTTGACTGCGCATATGTCCCCGTTCAGGGAAAGTTCGCCGATAATAGCAGTATTCTCAGAAGAAGGAGGAGTGATTTGTCCGGAAGCCGCAAGTATGCCTATGGCGATCGGTACATCGTAGATCGATCCTTCCTTCCTGGTGTCCGCCGGAGCAAGATTGATGGTGATGCGCTGCATAGGGTATTCAAAACCGGAGTTCTTGATTGCTGCCCGCACGCGCTCCTTGGATTCCTTGACCGTGATATCCGGCAGACCGACCACATCGTAGGCCGGTATTCCCCTTGAGATGTCGACTTCTACAGTAATGGAGTATCCCTCGATTCCCCGGAAGCCAAGGCTCTTTATCTTAGCAAGCATCCCATACTCCTTTAAATTATCTAATTGTTATATTATAACATATTGACCATCTATAAAATAAGCTATTATGAAGATATCCGGATATTAACTTGCTTTTATAAATGCGGAGGAGCATATAAAATACACTGCCGTTATCTACAGCAGTGTATTTTAATCAATAATAACTTAATAAGTAAAGAACCATGAAGGCAGCCATCGCAGCAGCTTGCCGTATTCACTCGATATTGGCAGTCCTGAAAGCACCGGATAAAAGAATATGAACAGCAAAACAACCAGGGCAAGGTATGCGTATATGTGATGGTTGTCTATCTTCCCCCGTTCCTCAAGACTCTTGATATAATAGGCAATTGCGATGATAAAGAACGGCACCGCGGCAAAATAATGATAAATAAACATGGATCGTGTAATCAGTACCCACGGCAGATACTGTGACAAATACGCAATGATAATAAAAATCGCCGTCTTGTCCGGTCGCTTTTTCAGGAATGACGAGATAATCAAAGTGATTATCGCAGCAGTGCCTACCAACCATACGGCAGGATTGCCGAATGCGGCGATCGAGCTCATTTTTTCCGTTCCCGACAGAGCCTTGTTCCAGTAATACCACATCGGTTTAATCAACAGCGGCCATTCATACCACGGCGATGCAAACGGGTGCGATGCGTCAAGCCCGCTGTGGTAATTGAACATATTTTTCTGGTTTTCCCAGATATACGATATCGGCTTGCCTCCGCCGCTCTTTAAGATGGGTATATAGGAAGCGCAGTAGATTACTGCAGGTATCAGTATAAAGAACAACACGCACAAAGCAAGCGTAATGACGGTATTCCTGATGTAATTCTTCCGAACCTGTACAGCGATGTCGGCAGACACGCTGCTATCCCCCTTGCACAATTGGTACTCTCGATATCTCTTAAAAAGTGTGTAGAAGAATATGACCGCAAGGCCTGCGCCCGCATACAGGCAGATCCATTTGCTTGCGGCGCCAAGGCCGAAGAAGGCTCCGGATAAAAGCAGCGGCCATATCGTTTTTCGCAAAGGCATGGTGTTGTAATTCATATTGTAATAAATGCCCATGAAAAGATACATCAGCATAATGAAGAATACGCCGTAGCTGTCTATCGTCGATATGCGGGTCTGTGTAAAGTGCATGAAGTCAAATGTCATCAGCACCGTTGCGATTGCTGCGTATTTGCTCATTTTAAGAAGCATCTTGGCAAGCAGGTACATCACCGGAACCATCAGTATGCCGGTCAGTGTTCCCATGATCCTCCACCCGAACGGCGTCATACCGAACAGCCTTATTCCGAGGCTTATGATCACCTTGCCGAGCGGCGGATGCGTTGTCTCATACGGATTTAAATGCTGTATATGCTCCCATGCGGTTCCGGCATGGTAAATCTCGTCAAAATAGGTGCCGTTCATATAGGTCTGTTCCTGCGGGATCGTACCCTGTTCGTCAAACAGGGCATATACACTGCCGGTATCTTTTATATTATCGGTCGAAAGCACGGTAAACGGTATGACATTTGCCCCTTCATCCAGAAAGCCCATTTCGACCATGCGTATCATCGGGGTTATGAACGATATTTTGATATACTTTGCATGAACGTCTGCTTCTGCTTTGTACCACCTGAAGATATCCGGGTAGCTCGGAAACTCGACGAGCGAGCTGTCCGTCATTGCATACTCCTGCCGTATCAGATTCATTGCGTCAAGCTTTTCCTGTTCCGTCGCATACTGGCTGCTTGATATAATCCGGCAATGATACACCGATTGATACTGTTCATTGTCCTCAGAAACCGCAATGTTGAATTCGGCCCCCGATGTTGCCTGCGCTCGGAAAAACATGATATTTTTAATATTTGCAGGCTCTTCGAGCTCGAGCACGATTTCCTGCTGCCTCCCGCTGACCTCCCAGAACGTTTGCGGGCCGTAGTTGTTGCCCAGGTTGATTAAGGCGATCACGGAATACAACAGAGTCGCGGCTGCCATGAATACCGCGTCGAACCTGTTCAGACTGTCGAAAACATTGCCTGTATACTTTTCTTTCAGCCTTTCGGCCGCTTTGCTGTCCGACTCCTGTTGGAAGCTGCTTTGCTCACTGAGGCTCACTGCTTTTTCATCCCTGCCTTTTATCATTCCATAGATTGCGGAAATCATATACCCGTATCCCGCAAGGCCGGCAATGCTGATGATGATTGTCCAGAAATCATTGGAGAATATATACTGATTGGCCAGCACCAGTGAAGTATTCGCAAACTGTGTTAATGTAAACACAAAAAACAGCCTAAAGCTTGATTCCCGTTTTGTGAACAGATACGACATCATCAGCAGTATCATGGCAGGATACATGTATCTTTCATGCATTTTCCCCGAGAACATGAATATACCGGTAATCAACAGTGCTGTATGGATAAAAATATGCTCTCTCCTTTTATCGAGTAATGAAACCACAAAATACACTGCAACCGCAACGCAGAGACCGAAGTACCCCCATATACTGTACGGTACGCCGAGAAGTGTGTCGCTCACGGGTTTCCACATGCCCCCGAAGAGGCCCCAGATATTGCATGCATTGAGCGACAGCGATGAATAAGAACTCAATGTGGAGAAATAGATCTTGAATATCCAAAGCGGCTCTTCATTGACGGCAAACGGAAGTATCAGCAATATAAAAGCACCAAGTCCTGCCGCGACCCCGGCCATTGTCTTTCTAAAGGCTTCTGATGCGTCAACTTCCTTGAAATATGCAAATGCCGTCGTCAGATAGACCGGTGCGAACAAAAGCATCTGCGGCTTTATCAGCACGCCAATCGCAAAGAATAATCCTGCGGGGACAAACTTCCTCTCATACAGCTTGATGACCATCATTATCACAAACAGCGTCAGCACCGAGTCAATCTGACCCCAGGCCGACGAGTTTACTATGATTGCCGGGCTGAAAAAATACAGGCCTGATAAAATCAGCGCGGGCGTCAGTCCGAACTTTTTCCCGGCATACCTGAAGATCAGCCATGCGGCGATGATATCGGTAATCATCGAAGGTATCTTGACAAGCAGCCAAACCGCATTGCTCGAGAGCGGTCCGAAACCGTTTATGATAAGGCCTACAAAATACAACACATACATGTATCCCGGCGGATAATCTATGAATATGTCCATCTTGTACAGGTTGAACAACCCGTCTGAAGCCGCATAGGTCGACCAGCCCTGCCAGCATGCGATATCGTTCGGATAGCCCATGATATTGAATGCCAGCAGCATCCTTACAGCCAATCCGAACAGTATGACTGATATGAATACCGCTTTGGTATCCTTATGTGTTTTGTCTGAATTTATTTGCCTTTTAAGAAGCAGACAGGCAACCGTAAACAATGCGGACAGCAGCAGCATGCCGGGCACAAACTTGACTCTGCCCTTGTCGGCGCTTTCCGCTTTGGTTTTGATTTTGGTAAGCTTAATCGCTTCATAGCCTTCCGGAACTTTCTTGACCCTGACCATTTCGATGTCGTCAAACCAGGCCTGCCCGGAGCTCATTTCGCTGTAACCGCCGATTCGCAGCAAAAGCCTTGCATTTTTCTGCATCGCGGCTGTCTTTACATAGAACTCGACATACTGCCATTCGCCCTGAGTATCGTAAACGCTCTGCGAGTATGCATAGGTATCCTCAAAGGATATGTTCGCGCCTTTGCCTCTCTGCGCAATTTCGGCCTTTATATAGCCCGTTACCTTGTATATTGACAGGGGCTTGACCTGAACATCCTGATAAAGCCGTACATCGTTGTCGGTACTGTTGATGATGTGTGCACAGTTGCCCGATATTCCGCCGGAGCTTATTTCCGTCTCGGACACATCAAGCGAGTCGATGTACATCGCGGCATGCCACTCCGACGGCATATCATTCTGCAACGACTCGAATCCATTGTTCTTAACAATATTGTCATCCTGTGCAAACGCGGTATACGGAAATAGGATTGCCGCAAGTAGGATTACAAGCACGGCAGTTGCTTTTTTGACCAAGTGAACCTCCACTAAAACGCGCCAGGAATATGGTTGATGACCGGCGCCGCTCCCCTTTGCAGCATGATATCCACAACATCGAACCTGATATTCAGGTCCGTGTTGTTTTGCTGCAAATAATAAAGCGCCATATTCCTGAGTTTTTCAATTTTTCTTTTGCCGACAGCCTCGGCGCCGATGCCGAATTTGGCAGAACTTCTGCATTTGACTTCTACAAATACAAGAGTCTGCGCATTCTCGGCTATCAAATCAATTTCCCCATACCTGCTGGAGTAATTGGACTTAATGATATTATAACCTTTTTTAATCAAATATTGAGAGGCGATCTGCTCTCCCCGATACCCGGCAGCACGCTTATTCATTGACGATCTTCTTTATGAAGGATCTTCTGTGTATGTCGCACGGGCCGTGCTTGATCAGCATTTCGCAGTGCAGCTTTGTGGCATAGCCCTTATGTTTTTCAAAACAGTATTCCGGATACTGCAGTTCATATTGCCTCATGATATTGTCCCTTGCAACCTTCGCAAGAATGGACGCGGCACCGATCAGATAACTCAGCGAATCTCCCTTTATAACACCTGTCACATCGCAGTCGACATCCAGCTTGTCTATCGCGTCCACAAGTAAGCAATCAGCTCTTTTTCGCATATCATAGTAGGCATACTTCATGGCGAGTTTTGTTGCGTTCAAAATATTGATCTTATCGATGATGCGCTCGTCAATGATGCCCAGACCGTATGCCGCAGCTTTCCTGATGATCTGGTCATATAGTTCTTCCCGTTTCTTTTCGGACAGCTTTTTGGAGTCGTCCACTCCCTCGATCAAATCATCCATCGGCAGTATCACACATGCCGCTACCACAGGGCCCGCAAGGGGCCCCCTTCCCGCCTCATCCATGCCTGCGATGCAGCGGTAACCGGCTTTG
>Ga0123334_1002614_pt1 | contig 20585 bp, 20 predicted proteins | sample BiotimSIPDNA_FD_89706 | JGI IMG/M metagenome (GOLD analysis project Ga0123334, IMG submission 89706) | Anaerobic biogas reactor microbial communites from Washington, USA - Biogas_R1 time_0 SIP DNA | ecosystem: Engineered > Bioreactor > Anaerobic > Unclassified | place: Washington, USA... | reverse complement strand
GAAGATTTCGTTAATCAAGTATTGAAGCATCAAGAAGCCACACTGGTAGGATTTTCTCTTGGCGGCGGTTTTGTTCTGCGATTTGCAGGCAGTGAGCGACAAACCCTTTTCAGTCGCTATATTTTGCTTTCTCCATATATGGGTTATAATTCACCAACTTTGAAGCCAAATAATGGTGGATGGGCTGAGACGAGCTATCCTAGATTTATTGGAATTCTATTACTTGGACCGATTGGGGAAAAAGTGTTTGGTAACTTACCGGTAATAACATACGCAATAAATCCCGAGAATCAGCATCAAGTTTCTCAAAATTCATTCAGACTATTACGCAATTTTGGACCGGGTTTAGACTATAAATCAGTTATAGCTTCGATCAAACAACCTTTAAAAGTAATAATCGGGGAAAATGATGAGTTGTTCAATGCTCAAGCATTTCCACCCTTATTTAAGGAGGCAAGCGCTAAGGTTATTATCGTGCCGGAGACAGGCCACATTACATTGACTACGAGTTTGTCCGGGATTTCTGCTGTTGCCAAAGGAGTAATTGAAGATTGACATCGGCAATGCCAAATGCTTAAGAAAAGCCGAGAAAGAGTTAAAAGACAGATATGATGATATGGTAGAAGATTTGCTAAAAGAAGGTAAAGTATCAAAATATAAATGCGTACCGGATTATAAAGGAAAAAGTTTTATATCAAGCGCTTTAACAATTAGTGCTAGCGGAGAATCACTTTTTGAAGAAACTATTAAAATTTGGTTAACGTTTGAGGTAATTATGATGATGAAGGATACCAAAGAAAAGCTTATCAAGGTTTTAGTCCAAGGCCGTTTAGACTGTTATGTCAGTAAGACCGAAAATTATAATCCGTATATTAAATCGGATCTTTATGATTGGTATTTTGAAAAGTTAATAGGGGATCTGCGATTTACAGATTCATACAGAGGATTTAATCCATATGGCGGAGTTGAATATGTTTTTGTTAAAGGCGACTCTTTGCCGGTTTGGTCTTGTGATTACGTTGGATATGTAATAAACCAAAGGACTTTTAATGAAAATGAGATATATGGTTTTTTGAAAGAGGCAAGGGGAAAACACTTATTAGAATGTGGCGGTTGTTTGTTTAGTAACTATGAATATAAACTGGACAACTTGTTTTATAAGCTTTTATTTCAAGAGATAAATAATGAAGTGTTAGAAAAAGCAGATATATATTATAAGGATTGTTTAATTGCTCAACATATAGCTTCGGGGAAGATTAGGAAAGAATTAGCATAAAAAAGAACTTATTATGGAATATATCGCGCAACATCGCATTTCCTCAAAGAATAGTGTTGAAATAAGGTTAAAGGAGTTCTTAAAATGCCTCAAATATTCAATGAGAAGAATATATCCTTCCAGCTTAGACACTCGCCGATTCCGGAATTTGCTTGGCATACCAGTCCAAAGTTAGCGGAAATAGTTAAATCGAAACATTTACATTTTGATTTAAGATCGCTTGATCCCGGCAAATATTCTTACCCATATCATTTTCACAGAAATGCGGAAGAAATCTTTGTAATCTTATCAGGGAAAGTTACCCTTAGAACACCGGATCAGTATGTTGAATTATCCGAAGGGGATCTTGTCTTTTTTGAAATGGGCCCCCAGGGCGCGCATCAACTTTATAATCATACCCAAGAACCCTGCAAGTACCTGGATATTCGTACCAATATTGGGTTGGACATTTGTGAATATCCTGATTCCGGAAAAATAAATATTTTACCATTTCAAGAAGTATATGAACAAATTGATAGAGTTGATTATTACAAGGGAGAAGAAAAGGTTAGTGAAAAGTGGGCTAATAGAATGGAGAAACCTAAAAAATGATCGCTACGGTGATTTCGCCAATCCGGATGACGCATTATAGGAATACATAGAAAGGCTTGGATTTATGATTAAAGATATAATTATTAAAGCCGGTAATGAGTTGAAGAAACAGTAAATCAACCCTAAACCAACACTAACTCCTTCTCCGGCTCTTTCTTTCCTTCCAATCCGGGGAACTTTACCGGACTGGCGACCACATCAACCAACGCCGGTTGGTCGCTATTAACCGCTTCCCTCAAAACATTTTCCAAATCATCGGGACGCTCCACCCGGAATCCTTTGCCGCCGCAAGCCTCGGCGAACTTGGCAAAATCGGGATTAGTCAAGGAAGTTAACGATGGATCCATCTGTTCCAGTTCCATCCGGTCTTTTTCCATCGCCAGATAACCATTGTTCATAACTGCAATCGTAATCGGAACATGATAACGGACGGCGGTTAAAAATTCGCCCAAGGACATTGCCAACGAACCGTCACCGACCAAAGCGAAGATTTGGCGGTCCGGTTGGGCTAATTTAGCGCTGATGGCAGCGGGAAGCCCGAATCCCATCGTCCGCCAGGAACCGGAGATTAACACTTCTTGAGCGCTGCCATTGAAAATCCGATTGAACCAAACAGTATGATCGCCCACGTCAAGAACGATTATCCCATCTGGGGCCGTAACTTTTTCCATGGTTTTAACTAAATATCCCGGACTAATCGGAGTCCCGCCAGAGGTTATTTCTGTAGCTATTCGATCTAACCATTGTTCCCGTAGATAGGATAACCGCTCCACCCATGTTCTCTTGTCCGTTTCCTGAATACCACGGGTTAATTCCGGTAAAAGAGCTTTCAAATCACCAACCACACCATACTCCACCTGAGTTAGCTTGCCGATATTATCGGGTATGGCATCAATTTGGATAATTCTAGTTTGCTTGGAGGTATATTTCTCCGGCCACCAAGTTGCTCCTACAATTAGTACCAAATCGGCTTCAAGCAACATAATCGTCGTTGCCTCGCTACCTCCCTCGCCCAAACCACCCATCATTAGAGAAAAATCCCCAGGGACTACTCCTTTGGCTGGTAAGCTGGTACAGATTCCGGCCTGCCATTTTTGGGCCAATTCAATCAATTGCGGGCTTAAATTTCGAGCGCCTCGTCCCGACAAAATAGCCGGCCGTTGGGCTTCGTTCAGTCTTTTTACGGCTCCGGAGATTACCTCCGGAGAGGACTGGGCCATGGTTCTTAGATGAGGTTCCAGAGGACGGATTCCTTCTTCGGTGGGAATTTGCCAAACATCTTTGGTAAAACAAACATGGGCGACTGTTCCTTGAGTTAAGGCTTTCCGTAGAGCCTTTACCGTAACATCATTACAAGAGTCGGGAACACTTACCAATCCCGAGTAGTCGGTTACCGCTGCTATTAATAAATGCTGGTCAATATATTGCTTATAATTGGTTCCTAAATTAAAACTATCCACTTGGCCGGTGATGGCGAGAACCGGTGCTCGGTCACTCTTAGCGTCGGCCAACCCATTAATAAGATTAGCTACTCCCGGCCCGCTGGTGGCCGTGCAAACACCGATTCTACCGGTTAGTTTGGCTTCGGCTGAGGCCATTAGAGCTGCGGCTGACTCGTGTTTAACACTGATAAACCTTATTCGGGGATGCCGGTTGATAGCGTCCACAAAAGGCAAAATAGCATCACCGGGAATTCCATAGATATTTTGAATTCCCCATGCATCCAGTTGTTCAACAAGATAGTCGGCTACGGTTCTTTGGGACATAAAAAATCACTCTCTGATCCTTATTCTTTAAATCAAGAACACCTTCGATCGCTAAAAAAACAAGCTCATTCTCCATTGGTAGCTTGCTGTTTTAATTATACTTTTATGCGTTAACACCCACGGGATTTTCGACGTAATAATCGATTATTTCCTATAATACTCTTTATAGGAAGACCAGCAAGGCTTTTTTCACAGTGGCATCCCTTTCCGGGCGTATTTTACCCTCCTACGGGAAAAATAATTTTGCAAGTTGATTAAAAAGGAGGGTTGGTATTGAACAATTTTATGAAGAATTTCTTGAATCAGAACAAGCAAAATGACTTTGAAATCGGTAATTTTGAAGACGAACGCATCTCCTGGAACCCGGCTCCCGCTAGTCCTGGAGATACAGTCGAAATCAAATACCACGGCCTACTCAAAGACTCCGGCGCTGACTCCGTATTTTTGCATTTTTCCTTCGATAGCTGGAATTCTCCCGCGCATACGGTCCGGATGGACCGAGTTGGAGACAACTTTATTACGGAGGTAAAGGCTAACGGTAATCATGAATTAAATTTCTGTTTTAAAGATGGCGCTGCCAACTGGGATAATAACAGTGGCGCTAACTGGCTTATGCATTTACAGTAACGTCCTTATCCATCCCTTAAAGACCCAGGTATTAAACCTCGGGTCTTTTTTGTATAAAAAAATTTAAAAGAGGAAATTGGTCTAGTCTGTCGAAAATAATTATAAAATACTTTTGAAAAGTTTCTTTAAAAGATACGGCTGGGGTAGGAATGAAAAAAGCGATTAATCACCGGATAATGCGGTCTAACAACAAGCGTCAGATATTAGAGTTTATCCGTAAAAATGGGCCGTCAACTAAAAGGGGAATTGCCCAAAAATTAGGTATCAGCATTACTACAGTGGCAACTTTTATCAACGAGCTGTTGAATGAAGATAGAATTACCGCTTTCGGTAATGCGGCATCCAGCGGAGGACGAAAATCGGAATTATATCGCCTCAACCCGGATTCTTTGTATGTAATTGGAGTGGACCTCCAGGTCGATCGGATAATAATGCTCTTAATAAACTTACAAGGAGAGGTTCTTGGGGTCGAAGAGGAAAAATTTAATCGTAGTGATGAATGGGAAATAGCTTCGCTCTTACGTCAAACTATCACTAAAATCTGTGATTCAAACAAGATCCCTTTGGCAAAGATTTCAGGTATTGGAATTGGAGTTCCGGGTATTGTCAACCATCAGACCGGAATAATTGAATTTGCCCCAAATTTGGGATGGAAAAATGTAGATCTTCCGATGATATTACCTGTGGATTTACCGGTTATCGTCGAGAATGAGGCTAAAGCCGCAGCCGTCGGTGAAGCTACATTTGGTTCCGCCCAAGGGTATGCCAATGTTATATATGTTTCGCTGGGGTTAGGAATCGGTACCGGTTTAATCTTAAATAATAATTTGTTTTACGGCCATAATTTTCTAGCTGGAGAATTTGGCCATATGGCGATAGTCCCCAATGGACTGCCTTGCCGATGCGGTAAAAAAGGTTGTTGGGAGGTTTACGCGTCAAATAATGCAGCCTTAAAACTATATCAGGACTATTCCGGAATAGAGTTGAGTTCTTATGATGAACTGTTAAAAGCCTTATTTAAGGAAGACCCGATTGCCATTAAAGTCTTTGCTGAAATCGTCAATTACTTAGGTTTAGGTATTGCTAATCTTATTAATGGCTTAAACCCGGAGATGATCGTTATCGGTGGGAAAATAACCGAAGCCGATAGTTTAATTCATTACCAACTTTTAAAAGTAATCAAGGAAAAATGTTTTGAATACTCATACCGGGGTGTCTCGCTTCAATTTTCCGGTTTAAGAAACCGGGCAACCGCTTTAGGGGTTGGCAGCTTAATGATTGACAGTTTATTATACAATTAAAAAATAAAATGAAAGGAGTTGAGGAGTTGGGCTATCTATTGGGTTATGATATCGGAAGCTCATCAATTAAAGCATCCCTGGTTGAGATTGATTCAGGGAAAACTAGGGCGTCGGCAGTATCTCCTACAGAAGAAATGGAGATTCATGCTCCCGAACCCGGCTGGGCCGAACAAGATCCGGAGGAATGGTGGAAACATATTAAGCTGGCTACAGCTAAGATCCGGAACCAAGCAGGGATCGATCTAAAAGAAGTAAAAGCGGTTGGAATTGCCTATCAAATGCATGGTTTGGTCTTGGTAGATCGTAACCGTAAGGTTTTACGGCCGTCGATTATTTGGTGCGACAGCCGTGCGGTTCAGATTGGGGAGGAAGCCTTTAAATCGTTAGGCAAGGATAAATGCCTTCAAACTTTACTTAATTCTCCAGGTAACTTTACCGCTTCCAAACTAAAGTGGGTCCAAGAAAATGAACCCGAGATCTATGCTCAAACCTATAAAGCGATGCTGCCGGGTGAATATATCGCCATGCGGATGACTGGAGAAATCATTACCACGCCTTCCGGTTTATCGGAGGGGATCTTGTGGGATTACCCCAACCAAAAACCGGCTGACTTAGTCCTTGATCATTATGGAATTTCGCCGGAATTTCTTCCAGAAATAAAGCCGGTCTTTTCAATCCAAGGCGCTTTAACAGCTGAGGCAGCGGCTGAATTGGGATTGATGGGTCAAACACCCGTTTCGTACCGGGCTGGAGACCAACCTAACAACGCTTTATCATTAAAGGTGATGGAGCCGGGTGAAATCGCTGCTACCGCAGGGACGAGCGGTGTGGTTTACGGGGTTGGGGACCAACCCAATTATGATCCTCTTTCCCGGGTGAATACTTTTGTCCATGTTAATCATAGTCAGAACAGCCCCAGATATGGGACTCTACTCTGTATCAACGGCACCGCCATCTTAAATCGCTGGCTTAAAAATAACTCGATGAGTAATTTCAGCTATAAGGAAATGGATCAAATGGCGGCCAGTGTTCCGGCAGGGTCTAATGGATTGAGTATTTTACCTTACGGTAATGGGGCCGAACGAACTCTTGGAAACAATAATATCGGCGCGTCAATTCATGGTTTGGACTTTAACATCCATAGTCAATCTCATTTGGCCCGCGCGGCCCAAGAAGGAATTGTCTTTTCATTAAACTACGGCATGGAAATCATGGGCCAAATGGGGATTAAGATCTCAACCATCAAAGCCGGATTTGCCAATATGTTTTTGAGCCAGGTCTTTGCGGAAGCCTTTGCTACTATTAGTGGCGCTCGGGTAGAGCTTTATAACACCGATGGTTCGCAAGGGGCGGCACGAGGCGCCGGTATTGGGGCGGGAATTTATCAAGACTATCAACAGGCTTTTAAAGGGGTTGAACTTGTTAAAACCATTGACCCCAATCAAATGTTAACCGAGGCTTATCAAGAAGCCTACCGAAAATGGGTAAAAATATTAAGTAGCCAACTAAAACCAATAAATAATTAAGGAGGTTATCAAATGGAAAAATCATTACATGCAATCTGTAGGTGGACTTTTAATCCGGGTAAAGGAGGATTTGTCCCCGGTAACATGCGGCCGGCTTGGAGTTCCGACAAGCTGGACGTTGTTGGTATTATTAAAATCATTAAAGAAAAAATCGCTCCCCGGTTACCGGAAAATGTACAGCTTGGTTTGGAGCTTCACTACGACACCGAGGTAAACGAGGGAACCGCTGCGGCCGTGGCCGACGCTTTAGTCGACGCTAAAATGTATTTGGCGATGATTACCCCTGGCGCCCATAGCCATTTCGGATATGGCGGTATTTGTTCTTTAGACCCTAAAGAACGGGAGGCTGCTGAGGCCCTTGGCACCAAAACCGTTGACCTAGCCTATGGACCACTGAAGAAGGCTTGGCATCCTGATGCGGACAAAGCCCCTTCATTTGTTCTTTGGAACGGTTCTTATGGGTATGACATGGCTAGCATTGCTATTAAGGCCATGTATCAAAACCTAAAAGAAAGCATCGCCAAATTATGTAAGTATGAAGCTTCGAAAGGTAATGCCTTATATATCGGAATCGAACCCAAACCCAATGAAGGTCATCCGGCAATGCTTCTTCCAACCGTTGCTTCCGCTTTGCTATTATTCTGGAGACTCGAAGAGGAATTTGGCGTTTCCCGTCAAAAGAAAGGTGTCAATAAGGAGTTCGGTCATTCGGAGATGATCGGTTTAGACCATGTTTACGATACCGTTGAAGAACTTGATAATAACGCCATGGTTCACATGCACCTCAACAGCCAAGGTTATAATGACGGAATTATTTTAGGCGGTCCCGGAAAATACGATATCGATCATGGTACCAGAATTAATGGTATGAATATCGCCATTGCCGGATTAATCGCCAATGCTGGTTTTAACCGTTGGAAGGGCCATGATATGGTGCCTAGAGCTTATGACAATGAAGCTCAAGCAACCGATCGGATTGTTCGCAGTATATTGAGTTGGGAAGCCTGCGCCCAGGCTGCCCAGAAACTTAATAAGGAAAAATTAATGGACCTGTTGATCCAAAGGGAAACCGGAAAAGCCGAAGACTTAATCCGGGATTCCGTAGGTCAAGCATTCCAATTCTTCAAAGAGATGTATAAGTAAACTCTCTCCTTGTCAGAGAGAACTAAAAAAGAGGCTTAGCCTCTTTTTTAGTTCTCTTCTATAAAAAATAAATCAATTAAATTAGTATTGCCATCAAAATTAGTTAAGCCATCTAAGGGTCCAGGGGCTATTTTTCGAACCCGGGCCCGCAGAAAGAAACAAAAGACTTTGAAACACTCATCAAAGTCTTATAAATAACTGGTGCGCCATCGGGGACTCGAACCCAGGGCCCGCTGATTAAGAGTCAGCTGCTCTACCAACTGAGCTAATGGCGCAAAATATTTAATTAAAATAATGGTGGCGGTGACTGGATTTGAACCAGTGACACTACGGGTATGAACCGTATGCTCTGACCACCTGAGCTACACCGCCACAACATAGCGCATTAGTTATTATATTATAAACTGAGACTTAAATCAAGAGTTCTTCACTAGATTTTTATGGGAAGACTTCAGGATAGCGGCTCCCGACTACTATTGACCTAAGATCATTTACTTAAGTTTTAATTTTGCTTCTAAATCCGCTTTCTCCGCTTCGTACCCCGGTTTACCGAGAAGGGCAAACATATTCTTTTTATAGGCCTCAACCCCAGGTTGGTTAAAAGGATTTACAGCATTAAGATAACCACTCAAGCCGCAAGCTTTTTCAAAGAAATAAACTAAATTTCCGAAGTAATATGGGGTTAGTTCCGGAACTTGAATCACCATGTTCGGTACTCCCCCTTGGTGATGGGCGAGCAATGTGCCTTCAAATGCTTTTTCATTAACATGTTCCATGGTCCGGCCGGAAAGGAAGTTTAAGCCGTCGATATTATCGGGATCATTAGGAATGGTTACCGAGCGGCGTGATTTATTCACCCAAAGAACAGTCTCGAAAAGATCGCGTCGTCCTTCTTGAATGTATTGGCCCATCGAATGTAAATCGGTTGAGAAATCGCATGCCGCAGGGAAAATGCCTTTTTGATTTTTACCTTCGCTTTCACCGAACAATTGTTTCCACCATTCAGCGAAATAGTGTAGGCCAGGCTCGTAATTAACCATGATTTCAATGAGCTTTCCCTTTCGATAAAGAATGTTCCGGGCTGCGGCATATTGATAAGCCGGGTTTTCTTCCCAATTCGGTTTTTGATAGGCTTCATAACCGAACCGAGCGCCATCCATTATCTCTTGAATGTCGATTCCGCTGGTAGCAATCGGTAGTAGGCCGACCGGTGTCAAAACCGAATACCTGCCGCCAACATCGTCAGCGATTACAAACTGAGTATATCCATCGGTATCCGCCATTTTTTTTAGGGCGCCTTTGGCCCGGTCGGTCGTAGCATAGATCCGCTTGTTAGCACCGGCAACGCCGTATTTCTTGACCAATAATTCTTTGATCAGGCGAAAGGCAATGGCAGGTTCAGTAGTTGTTCCAGACTTGGAAATAATATTTACGCTAAAGTCCTTTTCAGCCAATACTTCAAGTAACTCCGCCGTATAAGTTGGGCTAATTGTCTGGCCCAAATAATAGATTTGAGGATTACTCCGTTTTTCTCCGGGAAACTGATTATAAAACGAATGGTTCAACATTTCAATGGCGGCTCTTGCTCCCAGATAAGATCCTCCAATTCCGATTACCACCAAAGCTTCGGAGGATTCCCGTATTTGCTTCGCTGCACTTTGAATCGCTTGGAATTCCGCTCGGTCGTAAGCAACAGGAAGCTTCACCCAACCTAAAAAATCACTTCCGGCACCGGAACCTTTATGAAGCTGATCATGAGCTGCAAGCACCTGGCTCGTCATTAAGTTCATTTCCTCAGCTTCAATATATGGAGCTGTTTTAGATAAATTCAGGCTTAAACTTTTCACAACTTTACCCCCATACTAATTTTTGGTTATTTATACATTCCTAATTATACGGGTTAATACTTAAGATTTTCCCATTTTCCTGACTATTCTCTTAATTTGCGAGATTTCCTTCCACTTATCGATGTTGTAAACTTAAATTCTAATTAATTTATCTTTAATAGTTGGGTGATCGAGATCAAAAAAATGAGCAGCGCTTAAAACAGATGTCTTAATTATCGCCGCCCAATAGCCATATTATCTTTGATAATTTACCAGTTTAACTGGGAACTGGACTAATCTTCGAATGACTACTTTAAAGTTAAAAGCCAAAACTCACTAAAGGAGAAATAGATTGCTTTTTAGACAAAAGCCAGATCCTTTAGACGGTCTACTTTGACAATTTCTTCATCCTTAATTGACTGTAGAATTGCGAAGACTGTTCTAATATCCCCCAGCTCGACCTCGGGGGTAACTTGGATCGGTTCATTATACAATACGGCATTATAGAGATTAAGCAATTCGTTATAGTAACCCCGATCCGGTCTGAAAGAAACCTGTTCTTGCCGGCCTTCGTTATGGAAGATATTTATGATTCCACAATTGGTATCTTCCAAGTAAATCATTCCGTCTTGGCAAAAGATTCTTAACCCTACAAACGGCTTTTGGGCTTCATGCCCGGCCGGGTAATATGAAAATCCGCCAATTACTCCGCTAAAAAATTTTATGTTTGCCGTAACCACCGCATAGGGACTGAAATCATCCTTTTGTTTCATACCATAAGCCTGCAAGTGTTCTATCTCACCGAAAACATGGCGAATTCCAGCTAGTTTATGAATAGCCGCGTCTAAAATATCGCCTCCGGGGTATTCCGGGTGTTGCCGCCATTCAGTAGCGGAAAAAGTATCCTGAGTCATGGCGCACGGGAAGCAACTAGTGTTCTGGTAAATAAAAAAAACCGGACTTCCAACCCGCTTTTCCTGAACTAAATTTTTGATCAGGTTAAATTCCTCACTATAACGATAGTTTTCCGCAATTAAAATCTTGCTGCCGTACCGCTCGTAAATTTTTTTGGTAGCTAAAGCTTGTTCGATAGTGGCGCCCATGGGTTTTTCCAAAATAACCGCTTTGCCGGTTTTGGCTACAACTTCGCCTACTGGATGGTTCTCAGAAATAGGAACTAAAATGTCGATAACATCCAAATCCGGTCTTTCCAATAATGCGTAAAAATCCGTGAATAGATCTCGTTGCATATTTAAGCCTAGACGCCTGCCCCAACTTTCAACAAGGCCCCGATCAACATCGCAGAGAGCGGCTATCTCGTATTTAGCGGTTAATTCCTTGAATGCCGGGTAATGTAATCTTTCCCAGGCCAATCCGGTCCCGATGACTCCTACTTTTAATTTCATAAAGAATCCCCCTTTCCAGTTTATTTTTCCCGGAAAGAGGGAAGTCATAAGTCTTTTATCAAATTATTTAATGGCCCGTACTATTTTGTTAATTGCGTGAAGGTAAGCTAGAGTACTAGCTTCAATAATATCGGTGGAAAGTCCCCGGCCAACATAAGCGTGGCCATTCTCTCTAACTTTTACAATTACTTCACCGAGAGCGTCTTCTCCGGAAGTCACCGCTTTAATATTATATTCATCCAGTTTTACGGTTACGTCAGTAATTCGATCAATCGCCTTATAAATGGCTTCGATTGGCCCGTCACCACAAGACGCTTCCTGGATCGGAGTTCCGTCAACTTTTAAGCGAATAGTTGCCGTAGGAATCGTCGAGTTACCGGTACTCACATGGAAATAATCCAATTCATATTTATCGGTAATAGCTTTAAACTCATTTCGGACTAGAGCCTCCAGATCGGAGTCGGTCACTTCCTTTTTTTTGTCCGCCAATTCGATAAAGCGTTGATAAGTGTTATCGATTTCGGCTTCACTTAGGTTATAACCTAATTCCTGAATCCGGTTTTTAACCGCGTGTCTGCCGGAATGTTTGCCTAGAATAATATTGCTCTGACCTAATCCAATGGATTCGGGAGTCATAATCTCATAAGTCATCCGGTTCTTAAGCATTCCGTCTTGGTGGATTCCGGCTTCGTGGGCAAAAGCATTTGAGCCGACAATGGCTTTATTATGTTGGACCGGTTTTCCGGTTAAAGTTGACACCAATAAACTGGAACGGTGGATCTGTTCCGTCACAATCCGGGTTTGGGCTTTAAAGTTTTCGGCCCGGGTCTTAATAGCCATTACTACTTCTTCCAAGGCGGCGTTTCCAGCCCGTTCTCCTAAACCATTAATAGTACACTCTACTTGATCGGCGCCGTTTGCCACTGCAGCTAATGAGTTAGATACTGCTAGCCCTAGATCGTTGTGACAGTGGACCGAAAGTGAAACCCGGTCAATTCCAGGTGTGTTTTCTTTTAAGTATTGAATCATCTTGGCGAATTCGCTGGGAATAGCATACCCAACTGTATCCGGGACATTGATTATGGTAGCCCCGGCTTTAATAACCTCGCCAAAAATCCGGCAGAGAAAATCCCAATCGCTCCGGGTAGCATCTTCCGCTGAAAACTCAATGTTGGGGCAAAGACTCTTGGCGTACTTAACCGCTTCCACCGCCATTGAGACGATCTGATCAGGTTCCTTATTAAACTTATATTTCATATGGATATCGGATGTAGCGATAAAGGTATGAATCAAAGGGTTTTCTGCTTCTTTTAATGCCTCCCACGCTCGCTCAATATCGGCTTTAACAGCCCGGGACAGAGAACAAACAGTAACTCCTTTGATTTCGCGGGCTATCGCTTGAATAGCTGTAAAGTCTCCTGGTGAAGCGATAGCAAAGCCCGCTTCGATAATATCAACGTTTAACCGGGCCAATTGCCTAGCGATCTGTAGCTTTTCATCAACATTTAAATTAATACCGGCTGATTGCTCTCCATCACGAAGAGTAGTATCAAAGATTTTAACCATTTTCATTTGGGTTACCTCCTTAAATTTAAGGCTTGAGTTAAAACTCAGCTTTGGACCTAAATTGATTAATTTAATTTTTGGTGGGAAAACAAAAAACCCCCGTCCCGTAACTTTCGGGACGAGGGTAACTCTCGTGGTACCACCCAACTTTACCATTTTTGCAATGGCCTCAACAACTTCTCCTATAACCACGCAGGTTATAGAAAGACGTTTTCGCGATAACGGGCGGGACTTCCTTTCGAAATCCACCGGCTCCGCCTACTCGAAATCTTTGGGCGGGCAGCTCAGAGGGGAGTTTCAGATGTTGAGGTACTGGTTCACACCATCCACCAGCTCTCTTTGACCATACCATCCTACAGACCTCATCATAGCGGTTCTCAATATTTAAAACTATTATAATGGAGGTGCTTGTGGTTGTCAATACAATTTCATTATTTTGTCTGACAAAAAATCATTCGATATCATTACTGTCTTGATCGGTATCTTTGTTATTAATATCTTTATTCGCTTCCGGCAAATCTAGAATAATTTCCTCGATTTCGGCCAAGAGTACCTCTTTGCTAGTACCGTTGTTTAATTCCACTAAAACCGATTCCTTAATCGGATAGGTTTCGAGAATAGTCCCTTCAACTCCGTCAATTCGGACTTTCCCACCGATCAGGGGCAAATCGGATTTGGCATCGCGGTAGGAAGAAGCTTCATATTTAAGGCAACACATCAGCCGTGAACAAATACCGGATATTTTAACCGGGTTTAACGATAAATTTTGTTCTTTGGCCATTTTAATGGAGACCGGTTCAAATTCCCCTAAAAAAGTAGCACAACAAAGTGGGCGGCCACATGGTCCAAGCCCTCCCAACATTTTAGCCTCATCCCGGACTCCGATCTGACGTAACTCGATTCGGGTTTTAAAAACTGCCGCCAAGTCCTTTACTAATTCCCGAAAATCCACTCGCCCGTCAGCCGTGAAGTAGAAAATGATTTTACTTCGATCGAAAGTATATTCTACATCAACCAGTTTCATTTCCAATTGATGTTGTTTGATTTTTTGGAGACAGATTTCAAATGATTTCTTGCTCTTATCTTCATTCTCTTTTACCTGGGAAAAGTCTTCCGAAGTCGCGATTCGAATCACTTTTTTCAAAGGAGAACTAATTTTTTCTTCAGCTACTTCACGCGGTCCGATCATTACCTTACCAAATTCCACTCCTCGGACCGTTTCGACAATGACATGATCACCTTGTTTAATTTCAAAACCAGTTGGGTCAAAATAATAAACTTTGCCCGCTAGTTTAAAACTGACCCCAATTACAGTTACCATCAATAAGTTCAATCCCTTCACGCCATAATTAGTTTTTTTCGGAATCTAATTATGATTCAGATTAATATTATAACAGATTAACAAAATCCAGACTATAGACTTAAAATAGCTTTTCTAGATCTTTATGTTTAGAAAAAAATTCTCAATCGCTAATCTAAGATTGACGTTGCTTTCAATCATTCTAATGACTTGTCCGGTCTTTTCGATAATAAAAATTAATTCGTTTATCTTAGCTTGTCCCAGACTGGACCCAGTGGCTGTTAATAATTCCTGTCGGGCTTGAAGTTCCCAGTTTCTAAAATAACCTAAGATGTCGCGGCGTTCTTTTTTTTCAAGTTCATTGGCGAGTTTAAACAAGTCCAATAAATCTGAAGAGAGAATCGTGGTTAAGGTCGGCAGTTGTCCGGGTTGAGCTTGTTCTAACCCGCTTAAAGCAATCCCCGGTAGACCTTGGCTTAGTTTGGCCCTCTCGGAAGCTTCGGAAGGGTCCATTCCTTTTTTTACGAGAGCTTCGGTGATTTCCCCTCCGGATACGGGGAAAAGCTGATAGACTTGGCAACGAGACCGAATTGTAGGTAAAATTAGGTCCAATCGGACGGCAGTAAATAAAAAAACCACTCCCGGTGGGGGCTCTTCCAAAATTTTTAAAAAACTGTTGGCCGCCGCTTCGGTAAGCAACTCGGCATCAGGGAAAAAACAAACCTTTCGTTCTCCTAGTAACGGCCGATAAAAAAGGTTATGCTGCAGTTGGCGAAGTTGTTCGATTTTAATGGTATTTCCAGCCGGTAAGATAGTAATAAAATCAGGGTGATTGCCCAGCTTTGTTCGGACACATCCTGCGCACCGGCAATCCGGGTTTCCCGTTTTATCTTGACAAAGTAACCGGATTGCAAAAGCTTTAGCCAAAGTTTTTTTCCCGATCCCAGCCGGACCGGTAAATAGGTAAGCATGACCAACCTTTGATTCATCAATGGCAGCTTTTAAAGGCCGAATAATATCTGTATGTCCGATTATATCAGAAAAATGCGCCAATTTAGCTCCTATGGTAATTTATACGTATATTATTCAGTGGACTAAATTTATGTGTAATAATATAAACTTATTAAATATATAGATCCAACAACATTCCTCTAATTTCATCCAATTTGGCGACCAAATTAATCTGTTTTTTTTCACGTTCCATTACTTCACTGGTCAATTCTTCCAAAGCTTTGTTGATGTTTCGGACGGTAATATAACTTTTACGGTTTCCACTTCGATCCCAGTGGGTCTCTTCATTAAGTTCATAGGTTTGGTCCATAGCTTCCCTGATAAATGAAGCAACCAGGCGGCGGTATTTTTTTACACCGCTGGGTGTCGGGGCTTTCTTCAATTCTGCGCTAAGGGTATCAATTTGGCGCAAAATCTCATCACAAGCCTGGCGCCGCCTATCAAGATCGTTCTCTTTGAGTGTTTCAATAAACACAGACTGTTTAGCGGTTACACTAGGATGTCTTCCTAAACTCTCGTTACTTCCAGCACCTACCTGTTTGGAACCGGTTGGTTTTACTTCCATCGTTTCAAACCTCCGTTATACTTTGGAGAATTCCAGCACATCCACTACAAAAACAGTGGCTCCTCCTACTGAAACTTCAACTGGCTCCGGAATATAATTATTCATCGAGCGACCCACCGAAGCAAGGGGGGTCATTAATTGTTTTCGAGAATGACAAGTATCTTTGATTAGATCGACAACTTCACGGACTTGTTCGTCTTCAACGCCGATTAAGAGAGTTGTGTTACCAAGCCGAAGAAATCCTCCGGTACTGGCGAGTTTAGTTGCATAGTAACTGTGATCGGTTAATACCCCTAATAACCTGTTAACATCTTGGTCTTGTACCATTGCAATTACTAATCTCATTACGATCAACTCCTTTTTAGATTAAGCGGTTTCATCGTTGTTCTCTTAGGGTACCGATCCAATATATTAATAGTCTATCATAAATTCTACGCTATATCTTGGATCGGAATTAAAATTATGCAAATTAGGAAGCTCGCTTAGACAATTATATGTTTAGCTTTTCAGAAAGAATTCCGGTGATCTCCAAAAAGACGGCATTAATACTTTTACCGGCGGTATTGATCAAAATAATACTAGGGTCCTCTTGAGCCAGTTTTAAAAAACCGGTCCGAACCCGATCTTGGAAGGATAGACCCCGCATTTCGATTCGGTCGGTATTGTGTCCATTTATCTTGGAACGTTTTGCCACTCTTTTTCCGGAAGTTTCCGGAGTCGAATCCAATAAAAAAATGAGATCCGGTTGAATATCCCCGGTAGCCAAGGAGTTGATATCCCGAATCAGTTTTAAATCCCAACCAAGACCATATCCTTGATAAGCTAGGCTAGAATGGACAAAACGCTCGGAAACAACTACCTGTCCAGCTTCTAAAGCGGGTTTAATTAAGTAATTAACATGTTGCGCTCGAGAAGCGGCATAGAGCAAAATCTCCGCCATCGGATCCAACTCTTCTTTACCGGGAGTAAGGATTACTCGCCTAATTTCTTCGGCTAAATCCGTTCCACCAGGCTCTCTGGTTAACAATACCCGGCAGCCCTTAGTCTGGAGGTGTTGATAAAGGAGTTTTGCTTGAGTCGATTTACCACAACCGTCGATGCCTTCTAAAGTAATAAAATATCCTTTCGCCATTTCGTTATCGGTTCTCCTTAACCACGGCAATCTTGTGACCGGAGTTTAAACCCCGGATGATCCCTCCGGATAAGATCGTCTGTTTGATGCTTTCAACTTCATCTTTTCCAATCAATTCACCTGGAACAAGCAGCGGGACTCCGGGTGGGTAGGGGGCGATAATATTTGCCGCTACTCTACCAATTGCTTCTTCCAGTGAAACCCAAGTTTTTGAGGCAAAAACCCCATCCCGAACCGGTATAACTTGGGCTGGTATTGATGGCGGCATCCAATTGATCGGAGCTATTTTTCCTTGTTTGCGTTTGGAAATGGCGGTAACAGCCTGATAAAGAGCTTCCAAATCCGCCCGGTCCTGCCAGGGCCCAATCAATAAAGTAACTTGATTTAGATCGGCATATTCGGGTTGGATCCGAAAGTCAGTCTCTAAAATATGCGCCGCCTGATATCCGGTTAAACCTAAAAGATTAAAATTAAGGGTAATTTTCCAAGGGTCAATAACCCGGTCTTCAGCTAGGGGACCTTCCAAAATCCGGGCACCATCGCAAGCTGCTATGCGTGAGCGGACCTTCATTAACTCGGGTAACCTTTCTCGGAATAAACGCCGTCCTTTTTCGGCTAAAAAGCGTCGGTTAGAATCGAGTGATGCCAATAAAACATATGAAGGACTGGTGGTTGTGATTAAGTCGAGTCCCTGTTGAAGTTGATCCGGCTCAATCCTTGCCGTATTCACGTGAAGCATTCCGGTCTGGGTGAAAGACCCCATCATTTTATGGGTGCCATGGATCCAGAGATCCGCCCCCTCGTAAGCGTTATATCCGCTTATTCCCGACCATTCCAAATGGCCTCCGTGAGCTTCATCGACGAGTAGGATTCGGTCGGCGCTCAACTCCCGGTAATCCCGGATCCGGTTGGCTATACCCTGATAGGTCGGGTTGGTAATGAGCAGTCCTTTATAATCCGGGTGTTCCTTTATTTTGGCCCGTAAAGCAGATTTTTTTAAACCTCCGGGAATCCCCCATTCCGGCAAGTAATCGGTTTCAATAAAAATCGGAGTTAAGCCGGCGATAGTAATTCCTTTAATTACTGAAAGATGACAGTTGCGGGAAACTAAAATTTTATCACCCGGTGCGAAAATTCCGGTCAACGCGCCGATAATTCCTTGTGAAGCCCCTTGAGTAAGAAAAAAGCTTAGGTCGGCATCAAAAAAATTAGCCGCCAACATCTGCGCTTTTTCAAGCGCTCCCCACCAATCAAAGGCTGAAATCTCAGTCAAATCAATTTTCGCCACAATATCCGATTGAAACCATTCTGGTTCTAAACCAGCGCCCCTTTTATGTCCGGGAGTATGGAAAGGCGCTAGTGGTCTCTGAGCACACCGTAACAATTCTTCAAAAAGCGGCGCTTGATTTTGGGAAAACTCAGTTTTCATTACTAAACATAATTCGACAAGTATTTTCCGCTTCCTTTTTCTAAACAACCATAGTTTTATTAATCGACCCCGGCAAGCCGGGGGAGTAAAGGGAAAATTAGTCTTACTTGGTCTGAGGGTAAATAAAAAAAGGCTATTCAGCCTCTTCTTCAAATCCAGTTATTTTTCGATTTAATTTTTCCCAAAACCGGTGACAACTATCGATCCAATGTTGATATTCAAATTTGTCAGTTTGGCATTTCACCAGACTCGTTTCACAATTCTCACAGAGGTATTGCCCTAAAATTTTCAAACCTCCCGAAGTAGAGGCGCCGCAACTGAAACACTCCGGGTTATCCATCAACAATACCTCCGTTTGTGGTGTTTTACTTTGTTATATAATTATGTTGATGGGTCCGAATTCGTGTCTGTCCCTGCTATTCATATTTTTATCCAATATTTCAGGACTACCAGCGAAGCCAAACCTGGGATTCCCAAAAAACCGGTAAAAATCGAGGTAAATGGGTTCAAGGGGATCTCATAACTCCAGTTGAAGCTGGTAATGATTAAGTTGTAAAAATACAGGCCCAATGCGCCTAAAGCGCCTTGAAACAATAAATTATAGCATCTAAACAATGGTTTCCAACAATTCTTTCCCAGAAGATAAAGTAGTCCTAAGACCACCAAATAGGTTAAGATCAGTCCGGTCGGCATTCGATCATCCTCCTTAAAAACATTGTATTGGAGGAATCGAATTTTTAGACCCGTCCAGTGATGAACTCAAGTCACCACGTATCTCAGCTGACCCGACTGGCGAAAGAAAGGCGATCGATATTGACCCCGGTTTCCTTAGCTTTCTTAAGTAAATAAACATACTTTTTTTCGGTCGCGCCCATATAAAATATGGCATGGTCGACTAAGTCCGGATCCGATACGCTGTTAAAATAATTATTAGCATATTGCCAATCCCGCCAAGCCGCTTCTAAATTTTCAATCATATCAGGGGTCTTTACCGAACCTATTTGGGGGTCGTCCAATCGAAACACTCCCCAAATCTTCCGGATTATATTTTGAATGGTTCCGTTTACATGCTTGGACTCCCACATCTTCTCCTCCATAATTTAAATAATAACTTAATTATTATCTAATGGAGGAGAAAATATGCATTGGGAGTTGCGGGGCAGACACTAGCAGCTTGCCTTACAGCTCGATACGGCCTTCAAAAGCTTTACCTAAGGTTATTTCATCGGCATATTCCAAATCGCCGCCTACCGGTAAACCCCGGGCGAGCCTGGTTACCTTATACCCCATCGGGCGTAATAATTTACCTAGGTATAAAGCGGTAGCCTCGCCTTCGACATTAGGATCGGTCGCAATTATTATTTCCTGAAAGTGTTTCTCGGAGGCCCGTTGTAATAGTTCTTTAATCTTCAATTCCTCAGGCCCGATTCCTTCCAAGGGGGACAAGGCTCCGCCCAAAACATGGTATAATCCTTTATAAACTCTAGTCCGCTCCATTGCAATAACATCTTTGGGTTCCTCAACCACGCAAAGGAGGGACCGGTCGCGCCCTTCGTTTACGCAGATAGCGCAAGGAGAGATTTCGGTTAGATGCCCGCAAATAGAGCAAAAAGTAATCTTATGTTTAGCGTCCAATAAGGCTTCCGCCATTTTACTTACTTCGTCTTCAGAAAGAGTAAGAATATGAAAAGCTAGCCTCTGAGCGGTTTTAGGACCTACCCCCGGGAGCCTGCTTAGTTCATTAATCAATCTCGTCATCGGTTGCGGGTATAACATGATACTACCTTTCTATCGAATCAATGTACTATCTAAAACAAACCGGGTATGCCTGGTATTTTAAGGTTTCCAGTGACTTTGGCCAATTCGGATGCGGATAGATCCTGGGCTTTTTTGATCCCTTCATTAACTGCGGCGGTAATCAGGTCTTGAAGCATTTCTAAATCCTCGCCGGCAACTTCCGGGTCGATTTTAATCGTTTTTAACTCCAACTTCCCTGAAAAGATAACTTCAATCACACCTCCGCCAGCGGTAGCGGATACGGTCTTCTCTTCCAGTTCTTGTTGGACTCTAGCCATATCGGCCTGCATCTTTTGAATCTGTTTCATTGCTTGTTGCATATT
>Ga0123334_1002610_pt1 | contig 20603 bp, 25 predicted proteins | sample BiotimSIPDNA_FD_89706 | JGI IMG/M metagenome (GOLD analysis project Ga0123334, IMG submission 89706) | Anaerobic biogas reactor microbial communites from Washington, USA - Biogas_R1 time_0 SIP DNA | ecosystem: Engineered > Bioreactor > Anaerobic > Unclassified | place: Washington, USA... | reverse complement strand
ATGCCGAGACAACCATGACACCGCTATTTCGACAGACGCCACCGACAAGCGTAGCCCACGGAGGCCGCACGAAAACAATCCGGGCGCGCTCAGCATCTACCCTTTGCCGTGCAGACGCGGCCCTGCGCGACTGCTTCCCGTGTCTGGTCAAAGACACAGCAACGCATTATGCCAGCGCCGGGACATGGGCAATGCACGACTTGCTCTTTCGGATCATTGAGCTTGCCGGCCCGTGCCACGTCACATGCGCGACGTGGTCAGTGTCTCGCGAGGCGGCAGAACTGCTTGCGCTAGGAATGTCCGATGGCCGCATTCTTTCGCTCGCATGTCTGTTTGACTGGCGCGTCCGCGTCAGATGCCCGGAGGCTATGGCGGTGGCGCGCATGGCTGGTGTTGACATGCGCGTGTGTGTCTGCCACGCCAAGGTAACTTTGCTGCAAAACGCCCAGCATAGCATCACAGTTGTATCGTCGGCAAACATGACCAACAACCCCCGCATTGAGGCCGGAGTTGTCTTTACCGACGCCGCAAGCTACGCGTTTCATCACGAATGGATTTCAAAGGAGATTGCAAATGCAAAGCCGTTCGGAGTCGACCTCAACCGATCAGGCCGCCCAGACTCGCGATGACATGCTGAGAAGCATCGAAGACATGGCACGACTGCAATTCAGCCCCGAAGAGGTCTCTATTATCTGTGGCGTTCCGTCAGGAGTCATGCGAACGTGCGAAGATATGGCCACCGCGTTCCTGCGCGGCAGGCTGAAGGCGCAGGCGGAAGTCCGGCAGGCGCTTGTCTCGATGGCCATCCAGGGCAGCACGCCGGCTATCAGCCAGTTTCACTCCCTGGCCGACGCAACAGCCGACGCCTCAACCCCAGGGCACGATGCCTAATGCCGACACTGGCGCCGCCGCGAGCAAAACGCGAGACTGGCAGACAGGCCAAAGTCGACGGCGTCGCCCGCCTTCGCGAATCCCGCCGCCTTGTCCCTGTTCCGCCTCTCGACATCGCCACCTACCGGCGCCGCGTTTCGCTCGAACGCCGGCCGCCGGCATGGCTGCGCCACTACTGGCCCGAATCCTACCCCAAGCCATTCAGCGCCGCCCACCTTACCCTTATTGCCCGCGCCCGCACCGCGGTTGAACAGGGCGGCCAATACGCCGTCGCCATGGGCCGCGGCCGCGGCAAGACCGCATGCCTGCGCGGCGTTGCGCTGTGGTCCGTTGTGACTGGCTTGTGTCGATTCCCGGTGCTTGTGGCGAAGACGGACAAGCAGGCGCAGGACCTTTTACAGGGCGTCACGAAAATGGTCACAGCGCCGGCCTTCGCCGCCGACTATCCTGAGATATCCGCGGTATTTGTCTCGACTCACTGCGACCCGCACCGGATGATGTTTGCTGCCGACGCCAGGACCGGCAAGCGATTCGGCGCCGCCTGCAAAGCCGGGTTTCTGAAGATGCCCGATACGTTCGTCCGTATCGACGGCCGCGACGACATCCCAAGCCCAGCCAGCAACGCCGTCATTTCATCCCGCGGCATCACCTCGCATGACCTGCGAGGCACCCATTACGTCCTGGACGACGGCACCATCCTGCGCCCGGACCTGGCGCTCGTGGACGACCCCGAGACGGCGGAAAGCGCGAAGTCGTCTGTCCAGACTGAAGACCGGCACAGTATAATCCGGTCTGACATCCGCGGCCTTGCCGGCGTCGGGCGCCAGGTCCCCATCCTTGCCGGCTGCACCATCCTACGGCGCGGGTGCCTCGCTGACATCATTACCGACCGTGACCGCTCGCCGGAGTGGAATGCGGATAAGTTTCCGATGATCCTTGAGGAGCCGAAAAACCTCGAGCTGTGGGAGCAGTACAACCAGGCGCGGCTGAAGGGCATTTCCGAGAGCGACCGCGGCAAGGGCGCCAACGCGTTCTACCGTCGGAACCGACGCGCTATGGACGCTGGCGGCCGGGTGCTTTGGAAACACGACGTGCTTCCCGGCCGGCTGTCGGCCCTGCAGAGCGCCATGGACCTGCGGCTGGCTGACCCTGTGATGTTCGCCAGCGAGTACCAGCAGGACCCCCAGGACGCCGTTTCCAGGCTGTACGTCCTGACGCCAGAGTCCGTAATGGGCCACGTCAACGAGTACGACCGCGCCGCGGTCCCGGAGACAGCCGCCTATGTCACCGCCGGCATAGACGTAAACGCCGACGCGCTGTCATGGGCTGTCGTTGCCGTGCGAAACGACCTCTGCGCGTGGATTCTGGACTATGGCATCTACCCAGGCGGCTCGTCACTACTGTGGTCCCCGTCGGCTAGCTACACTCTTCAGGAAGCCATCTACCGAGGCGTCGGCGAAGTGGCGAAGATCCTGGCCGGCCGGTGGTCGACGATGACCCGTATAGCCGTCGACGCCAACTTCGAGAGCGAAACCGTCTATGCTGCCATCGCCAAGACCGCGCCGGGCATCAAGCCGGACATGCTCGCCGCCCGCGGTGTCGGCTCGAAGAACTACTATGTACCCAGCGGCCGGTATGGCGTTCAGAAGGTCGGGGAGAGTTGCCACATCCTTCAGGCCCGAAGCAAGGGCAGCGCCCGCAGGCGCTCTTTGTGGTTCGATTCGCACCAGTGGCACAAGCGTCTCCAGTGCGGATTCCTTCTGCCGCCGACATCAGCCGGCGCAGTCAGCCTCTTTGCCGGCGGCGAGCACCGCCTGTTTGCCGGCCACCTATGCGCCGACGTGCTGGCCGCCGTCCAGATTCGCGACGACGGCCGAGAGGTGATGAGCTGGACAAAGCCGGAAGAGCACGCCCGCAACGACCTCGCCGACGCCGCCAAAATGGCCCTTGTAGCCGCAGCCGTGGAAGGAGTCACCCAGCATGAGCAGACCCCCAAGAAACCAGCCTCCGGTCAAATCGTCCGAATCCGCCGTTGAGCCGCCGCCCCGCCGGCCGCCCATCCCCCTCGCGTGGATCGAGGAACCGAAGGGCGAGCAGTGCCCGCGGTGCCACCACGGCGGCCGCGTCGTGCACAGTCACTCGACGACGATCTTTGGAGGGACAGCGCAGGCACGAAACAGGCGGTGTAGCAACTGCGGCCACACGTGGGGCAGCTACACGTACACCTCTAGGCCGTAGAAAAGAACCCATGCCAGATATTTGGCACACGCCGGCCGGCGGTGGTATCCTTAGACCATGGCCGGCCTATCCTTTACCAGACCAGTCGTCGCAGGTGAGAGTATCAGCCAGTCTGTCGCCTTTGAAGCGGCATCGACGGCTACCCATACTCTCGCCTACGCATTCCGGTCCCGCTCCGGAGTTTTCAGCGTCGCGGCCGTTGCCGACGGCGACGCGTGGACCGTCACGGTTCCCGCCGCCACAACCGCCCGACTTGAGCCTGGCACCCTCGCATGGCACGCCATGGCCACCGAGACGGCGACCGGCCTTGTTGCCGCGGTCGACTCCGGCTCCGTCGCCGTCGTCGCCAACCCAACCTCGGAGACCTACGCCCAGCGTGTGCTTGCCGCAGTCCGCGCGCTCATCGAGGGCCGTGTGTCCGACGGCCAGGTAACGACCGGCCTTGAGGGCCTGGCGCTGGAGCACCTCACGCCCGCCGAACTCCTGACCCTTGAGGCCGACTATTCGGCCCGCGTCGAGTCCGAACTCCGGGCGCAGGCGGTGGCCGCCGGCACCGCCATGCCTCGACGCGTCTACACCCGATTTGCGAGGCACAGCTAACCCGTGAGCATCCTCGGCAGACTATTCGGCCGCAGCCAGCCGACGGCAGCGCAACAGGCGCACGGGCTGCCCGTCACGGTCAAGCGTTCCGTCAGCGAGTACGAGACGGCAGACTATGGCCGCCTGTATGGCTCATGGGCGCTGGCCAGCGGGTACAATCCAATCGCCGTTGCCAACGCATGGGGAACCGCGGTCGCCCGCACCCGGCACGAGGCCCGCCACAACCCGCTTGTGCGGCGAATCCTGAACCTCGAAACCGTGAACATCGTCGGCCCCAACGGTCCGCGGTTTGACGCCGTGCCGCTGAACCCGGATGGCCGTATCGACACAGGAGCATCGGAAATCATCGAGGCGAACTGGCGGCGCTGGTGTGACAACCCGCTTTGGTGTGACGCCGCAGGCCGGGACAACTTCACCGGGCTACTGCACCTGCACTGCCTGCAGTGGCGACGCGACGGCGAAAGTTTCCTCGAAATCCTTCCAGGCTTTGGATACCCGGAAAACCCCTACGCGTTTTCAGTGCGGGTGCACAACCCGACATCCGTTGACTGGCGCCTGAACCTTGAGCGGACACCGCGCGGGAACCGGATCGTCAATGGCGTTGAGGTGACGCAGTCCGGCCGGCTGGTGGGCTACTGGCTCATTACCTCCGGACCGGTCCCGTACGCCGCGCCTGATTACCTCGGCGTCGGCGGCGAGCGCGTCTTTGTGCCGGCGGAGCGCATGGTGCACCTGATGACCCGCGACGTGCCAGAGCAGACCCGCGGATTCCCAGGCATCTATGCGGCGCTGACCAGGCTGTACATGCTAGGTCAGTACGAAAAGGCGGAGATGGAAGCCGCCTGGGATGACGCCTGCAGCCTCGGCGTCTATCACACTGATGGCCTTGCCGACCAAACCGACATAGCCGACCAGATGACCGTTGCCGGCTTTGTGCAGGACCGCGAGCCGGGGAGCCGGGAAGTGCTCCCGCACAAGTGGAAGTACCAGCCTTCAACGCCGAAGCGCCCAAACCAGGCGTTCCGCGACTTCCGCAAGGCGATCCTTCAGGACATCGCCGGCAGCTGCCTCGCCATGTACAACAGCATCGCCAATGACCTCGAAGGCGTCAGCTATTCGAGCATCCGCGACGGCAAGCTGACCGAGCGTGATTTGTACATGGCGGCACAGCAGTCTTTCATCGCGAACACCTGCGTCAGGGTTCACGTCGAATGGCTCAAGATGTTCCTGTCGGCCGGCGTGTCGGCTCTGCCGCTCGAGAAACTGGACAAGTTCAGCCGCCACAAGTGGCAGGGTAAGCGTTGGCCGTGGATTGACCCGAGCGCAGAAATGCAGGCCAAAGAGACGGCCCGCAAGTACGGATGGCAGACGGACGAAAGCATCACTGCCGAAATGGGCGGCGACTACAGCGACAACGTGCAGACCGTGCGGCGCCTCGACCCCGAGACCCGCGGGACATACCTGGAGGTGAACTATGCCGCAGAGCCCGATAACGCTGCGCCGCAACGCGACGCTTGAAGTCACTCGCGCCGAAGGCGAAGCCGGCCCGGTTGTCCGCATGACCGTTTCGAGCGAAACGCCCGTACTGCGCATGGTCAAGCTCAACGGCCGCGAACAGCCGATTTACGAAGTGCTCGGCCACAACCCGGCCGAAGTGGATCTTTCCCGCGTTGCCGATGGCATCCCGGTGCTTGACCGGCACAACATGCCAGGCAGCCCGGCAGAGCAGATCGGGTTGATCCGCGCTCCGACCATCGCCGGCGGCAAGCTTGGCGGCGAGGTCGAATGGTGCACCGGTCAGCGCGCGCAGGACATCGGCGCCGACTGTGCCAAGGGCCTTCGCCGCGGCGCCAGCGTTGAGGGCGCCGCCATGGGGAAGGCCTACGAAAAGGCCGGCGAAAAAGACGGCCTGCCCGTGTATCGCGTTACCCGGTGGCAGCCGGCCGCTGTCGCCCTTACGCCCGTGCCAGCCGACTGGAAAGTCGGAGTGGCGAGGGATGGACAGGAAAAGCCCGAAGTGCCCGAACTCACGACCACCGAAAGGACCATTGCCATGCCTGAGCCCGTCGCCACCAACCCCGAACCCGCCAAGCCGGCCGCCCCGGCCGTCACCCAGCCTGCCGCCGCGCCGGCTCAGTCTGCGAACGACTTCGTGCGCATGCTGACCCTCGCCAAGACCCACGATGTTCCCATCGGCGAGCTGAACGAGTACGTCAGCCGCGGCGCCACCCTGGACGAGTTCCGGGACCACGTCATGGCCCGCCTCGCGCGCGGCGCGCAGGCCCGCCCCGTCGGATCGGCCGAAGTGGACCTGAGCCGACGGGAAGCCAAGCGGTACAACGTCATCAACGTGATCCGCTCGATGCTCGGCATCGGCTCGCCGGACATCAGCTTCGAACGCGAGGTGTCCGCCGAAATCGCGCGCAAGATGCAGCGCGAGGCCACGGGGCTCTACCTCCCCATGCAGTTCCTGCGGGAGAATGCCCCGGTCAACATCGCCCGCGCCGAATCCGGCTCGGTGGCGAACGCCTCGCTCATCGAGACCGAAGTCGGGACCATGCTGGACATTCTGCGGCCGCGCCTCCTGGCCGGGCGGCTGAACTACACTGTCATGGGCGGCCTCGTCGGGAACGTCTCGATTCCGAAGGACAGCAAGGAGGCGGCATACTACTGGGTCGGCGAGAGCACCGACGTCAATCAGCAGGACGTCGCGGCCGGCCAGGTTCCTATGACCCCGCACACCGTCGGCGTGTTCTCCGACCTATCCAAGCAACTGCTCGCCCAGAGCAGCTACGATGTTCAGTCGTGGGTCGTCTCGAAGCTCATGGCCAACATCGCTCAGGGCATGGACGCCGCGCTGATCCAGGGAACGGGCGTTGACGGGCAGCCCAAGGGCATCGTCAACGCTACGGGGGTCAATACCCCCAGCGTGAGCACCCCAGGCACCCCGACCTATGCGGAGTGCCTCGGCTTCTTCGACGCGATCGAAGACGACAATGCCGACGCCGAGGCCATGCGCTGGCTTCTGCGGCCTGATGTGCGCTCGCAGATGGCCGTGACGGACCTCTCGACCGGCGCCGGCCTCCCGTTCCTGGACCTGCGCAGCAAGACGGCCGGCGGCTACCCCTACGTCGTCTCGACCGTCGGCCCGGACAACAGCGCGCTCTTCGGCGACTTCAGCCGGGCGATTCTCGGCCTGTGGGGTGCGGTGGACCTCAACATCGACCGCTCGACGCTGAGCAGGTCCGGCGGTACTCGCCTGGTCGCGCTGGCCATGTGCGACGTTGCCGTCACCTACGGCGAGGCGTTTGCGTACAGCGCCTCGATGGACGCCTGATGACCTGACCCGGGGCGCGGCCGACGCCTTCCCGCCTTCTTCCCGCCGGCCCGCCCCACCTACCACAACAGCAACGAAAGGACATAGACCAGCATGAACCCCGTGAACGCATACAGTGACGCCGAAATCAAGATGCTCCTGCACCCGCAGGCGCTGACCGCCCACGACGGCAAGGCCGTCGGCAACATCGTCGACACGAAGCCGTACAAGGGCATCGGCGCCCTGGTGATGGCTCACAGCGGCATCTACGACACCGACGCGACCAAGACGCCGTCGATGGCGATGAAGCTCCAGACCTGCGCCACCACCGGCGGCAGCTATGCCGACGTGACCGGCGCGGCGTTCACCACCGTCGCGGCCGACAGCGGCGACACGGTTGGCACCCCTGGCGTCGAGGCCCTGGCCGTCGACTTCCGCACCTGCAAGCGGTACATCAAGCTGTACCAGACCCTCCCGACCGCGACCAGCAACGTCCCGAAGATCGTTGCCGGCGTCGTCCTCGTCGCCCCGAAGTCCGCCACCTGATCATGCCCAGCCCCAGCGCCAGAGCCGTGTTACGGAGCCTGCCCGCGGACACCCGCGGGAGGCTCGCCTTTGGCGGCGCGTCGTGCGATTGCGCGTACTCACGCCGGAGCTACTCGAGCGAGCCGGGCGAGTACGGAGACGAAGCCGCCAACGGCCTGGCGCTGTGGTTTGTCGACGCTGATCTTGACGAGGTGCCAAAGCCGCACAGCACAGTCACCGTGGATGACGAGACCTGGCGCGTTCGGACGGTCAACCGCGCGTCGTTCGGGCTCACCCGCCTGGAACTGGAGTAGCCGCCCATGCCTGACATCACTATCAGACCGGCGCCCGGAGACCTTGACCGGCTCGGCGAGTACATGCGGCGCTTGCAGTCCGAACTCGGCAAGACCGAGGAGCAGTCTGTCATCTGGACGGCGCGGCTAGTGGCTCGGTCCCTCGCCGCCGGAACGCGCAAGGCTCCGAAGCGTCGGAAGCTCCAGCCGAATCCAGGCACAGAAGGCCGGGACGAAGCGTCGCGGCGGTACAACCGCAAGAGGTATCCGAGCCGCGTTGAGGTGTGGGGCAAGGGAACGCCGACATGGGTCTACATCCCTAAGGGCGAAGGAAAAACGCACCCGGCGACCAAGATCAAGCGCGCCGGCCTGGCCGCGTCGTCGTGGAAGTGGATGCTCGGAGACCTAGGTGCCACCGCCGCCGCCGCGGTCCGACCCATTGCCGGCGTGACCACCGTCACCACGCGTCGCGGGGCTAACCCGTCAGTGACGCTGGAGAACAGGCTCAGTTACATCGAGCGGGCCGTTGAACTCGGCGGCAAGGGCGACATCAACAGCGCCTTCGGCCGGGCCGCCGAAGCCGGATTTAAGTACATGGCGAACCGCGCCGCGAGGGCCGCAAAGTGACCGCAGAACAGGCCATCGAGACCGCGATCAAGGACGCCATAACGGCCGCCAACACGGGCGATCTGGCGTTCGACTTCCGTGGCTGGTGGCTTGATGACGCGTCGACCGAAGACCGCGAAGACACCGACCCGCCAATCATCGCCGTGAAGGCCCGCCCTTGGGTGCCTGCGGAAACGGCGACGGTAGGAAGCTCGCAGGTTGAAATCGCCATCGTGACCCGGTTTCAGGACGACGCCAAGCGTTCGGACCTGGCGGCGCTCTATGCTCTGGTACGCGCCGTACTCGACGCGAACGCCTGGACAATCGCGGCGCCGTTGGCAAACATGGAGTGCATCATTACCGACAGCGACACGTTCCCGGACTCGGAGGCCCGGCGGAACGTCTGCACGCTGGCAGTGGACGCCGAAATCTGTGTCGAGGAAGAAGAGTAGGAGGAAGGCATGGGCAGGAAAATCACGATCCTAGGGATGGGAATGTCCGCGCGACACCGCGCTCAGGACATCCGTGCCCACAGCGTCGGCGAGCTTTGGGGAATCAACAACGGCTACCTTACCTTCGAAGAGCTTGCCGAAAGCCGCGGATTTGACCGCGTGTACGAACTGCACCAGTACGACTACCTGCGGCAGTGGAAGGCCGGGCCCGGTCCCGGCGGCGGCGAGGTAAACCACTTCGCGACCCTGGCCGAGGTCGCCAAACTGGTCATCACAGGCGAGCCGCTGCCGTGCATCACCCGCCAGCAGCGGTACCCATGGGACGCCGTGTTTCGCCACCATGAGGCCCGGCGCCTTGCCGGCCAGACGGTGCCGGCCTACTTCCGCGGCACCCCGTCTCTGATGCTGGCCCATGCGCTGTACGAACACGAGACCGGACTGCCGGTTGACGAGATCCGCTCATGGGGCATCGATATGAGCGACCCTGCCCACGAAACCCAGCTACCGAGCTGGGCATACTGGACGGGCCAGTGCGCGGCGGCAGGCATCCGGCTTACCGGGACGGCGCTGGCATGGATGGACCGCCCCGAACTGGACACGGGCCTGGACGGCCTTGAGTCGCAAATCCGCGAGCGCCTGCGGTCCGTCTGCGCCTGGGGGCCGGTGACGCCGGTCGTTGTGGCGTTCGCCACCGCCGGCAGCCAGTACGTCGAACACCTTGCCAGGCTCAAGGCACAGGTCGAGGCGCTGGACATGGAGTTCCGCGGCTTTGAGCGCCCGGCGTGCGACCGCGTCGCCGCGTACAAGCTCAAGCCCGGAGTCATTGCCGAGGCGCTGGACGCAGGCCGCCCGGTGATGTACATGGACGCCGACGACGACTTGCTTTCCGCCGTCACGATCCCGGCCGGCCGTGACGCAGAACCGTCCGGGTATGACATCATGCTCGCCGCGAACCCTGAACAGAAAGTCATCGCAACTCCGCTCATCTACGCGTCGTCTGCACTGGTGGCGTATCCGACCAAAGGCGCCAGCGAGTTCCTGCGCGCGTGGGAAGGGTACTGCCGCACGCTGAACGACCACCGCGCCCTGCATTGCGCGTACTTCGCCCTGGCCGGGCGGACAGACATACGTTTCGGCGACGCGACTCCGCACCTGTCCGGCGCGTTCAGGCAGTCGCCGAGCAAAGCCCCGCATCATCCCAGGACCATGCCCGCTACTCTGTGAGGTGAACCACCATGATCGGAATCGCTACCAGCATCGCCGCGCTCGACACGGAGTTTTTCGCCCAGCAGGAGCACACAGTATCGGCGCAGGCGGCCGGCGCTGTCGTCGAGGACAGCAACGGAAACATCGTCTGTGAGGATCGGCACAGCCACGTCAGCCAGGTCACCGAGGCATACCGGATCATCAAGGGTGACGACACTGACGGCAAAATCGACGTGGCAGACTATATCAAGGGCGGCGAGATCAAGGCCAGCGGCGGCAAGAACTACGCAGTGTCGGCAATCCGCCTGGAGACCAGCAACCAGAGCAAGCCAGTCGTCACATTGACTTTTGAGGAGTTTTTCGGCGATACGTCCGGCCAGCCGACGTTTACGCCGCCCTTCGGCGACGTCCTGGCGCTGAAGAAGGCCCAGGCCATCGGCATCATCCCAGCGGCCGGCTCGTCTCTCCAGCGGTGCACGGCCGAACTCACTCTCGGCGGTCTGGACCGCACCGACGCCCCCACCGGCGGCAGCTTCGTCACGACGGACCTGTTCCAGGGCCGCGCTACGAGTGAGGCCGAACTCATGGCCTGCACCGGGGCCCCTACCGCCGCCGCCGACACCGCCAACGACTGGGAGCTTGAGCAGAACCCCAGTCTCGAGGAACGCCCGAAGGAACACCAGAAGTCCACGGTGCGCGTGTACACAATCGTCGACCCGGATTGATCTCTGACATGGTGACGCGGTGCCCACCCCTCGCAGCGGAAAAGCTGGAACAGTATCAGCGGGACGGAATCAGGCCGACGCCTGACCAGACCGCTGAACTGATCTATTGGGCCTCCCGCGTCGCCTGTCCATCCGGAACCGTCGGCATCCTGCCGGAAGACGCGCCGGTGTGCGTCGGCGGCCGGGTGCTGTGGCCACTGACCATGCAGGCGCAGGAATGGCTTCGATGGGCATCCGAGCACTTTGCCGGCGACATGGCACTGGCGTGCCAGGGGTACGCGTGCGAGCATGGCCGGTCCGATGGCGCCTTTGACGCGCTCTACTCACCCCGGGCGGCACTGGTCGCGGTCAAGGCATGGCGCCGCGGATTTGCCGGCACGGCCGCGCAACTCAAGGTCGCACTCGATGCTCTGTCGGAGCCGCCACGCCGCGCACCGCCGAAGCCGGCAGACGATGACGACGACGACGACCCGCCGCCAGACCTTGCCGGAGTCCTGGCCGACGTGGTAGCCGCGACGCACCTCCCGGCAGAGTACTACAGGCGGCACAGCGGGGCTCATTTTCTTCGCGTGGCGCGCGCCGTTGCGTTCATGCGGGCCATTGACGCCGGCCAGCGCCCGGAGATTGTACGGCCGGAGGATGAGGCGCTACAGCAGTTTGGGCTGCTGTGCATGGAGATTGAGCAGTGCCAAAAGTAACCCTCATCATATCGGCCATTGACGGATTTTCCGCCACCATCCGGCGGGCATATTCGTCGGTTGCCGGCGTGGTTAAGAGCGTTGGAGCCACAGCCGCTAAGGGCGTGGCGGCAACCGGTGTTGCTCTGGCGGCCCTTGCCGCGGCCGGCGCCCGTATGGTCAGCGCCTGGCAGCTTGCCGCGGCGGCCGACGCGCGGCTGGTGTCTGTCCTGCGCCAGACCGGCGGCGCGGCAGGGTACACGGCTGGCGAACTCCGGGCCATGGCCGGCGACCTCCAGCTCCTCACCGGCTTTTCGGACGACGCAGTCAAGGGCGTCATGGCACTTTTGGCGGCACAGCGCACCATCCGTGGCGACGAATACCGCAGAGCCACCGTCGCGGCGCTCGACATGACCGAGGCCCTTACCCGGTCCGGGCAGTCGGCCGGCGACATCGAGGAGCGCGCAAAGCAACTGGCCATGGCGTTGGCAAGCCCCGCCGAAGGCATGAGCCGGCTGACCCGCGCCGGCATTGTGTTCACCGATGCCCAGCGCCGCCAGGCCCGCGAAATGCAGGCGGCCGGCGACATTGCCGGAGCACAGCGCCTAATACTGTCGGCGGTGGAAGAGGCGTACGGCGGCGTCGCGTCGTCGCAGAACGCCGCGGTCAAGGGCATGCGATTGCTGTCCGAGACCATCGGCGACGCCCAGGAGCGCCTCGGCGAGGCCATCGCGTCTTCGGGGACATTCGCCGAGATTCTCGCCAGACTTCAGGCGGCGGCTGAGTCGGTCATTACCTCCGGCCGGGTGGACCTGTGGGCCGCCCGAATCGAGTCTGCGCTCAGGGCAATGATCCCTGTCGTCTCGACGGTGGCAGGGTGGTTCGGGAAGCTTACAGGCGGCGTGCGTGCCGTCGGCGCCTTCACCGGCTCCATGCTGGGCGGGTCTGATATGGGCGCAGCGTGGCAGGCAGCGAAGGACGCTCCAGCGGATGCGGCGAAGGCAGAAGCCGACGCCATTGCCGAAATGGTGCGCCAGCGGCAGGAAGCCCAGCGCAAACAGGAGTCGGCCGAAGCGGCGGCGGTAGCGGCGCAGCGGCGAAGAATCCGCGAGCGCGAAATGGCCGAAATCGGAGACCGGGCGCAGGTAGCCGCCGAAGCGTTGGACAAGCTCAACCTCACGGCTGTCGTCACGGTGCGGGCAAGCACGGACGCGGCAAGCATCGATGCAGCACTGGCCGAAGTCGGCGCCAAGGCCGTCGCCCTGTACGCGGACCTCGCCGACGCGGCCGACGAAGCGCGGGCGGCTCAAAAGGCGGCGCTCGCCGAACTCGGGACGGCAGAAGAAGCCGCAGAGGCCGCCCGCCTGGCCGTCGAAGATCTGTCATCCAGCGGCATCGCCGACATGGACGCGCTCCGGCGCAAGGCTGAAGAGACAGCCGCCGCTGTAGGAAAGCCCCGCACCGTCACCACGGCCGATGTTGAGCGTGCCATTCGCGCTGACGCTGAAGCCGCAGTAGCCAGGCAGATGCGAGCCGAGGGCAGACGAATCGGCGACACCGGGCCGAAACCAAGGCCGATCGGCGACGTGCAGACAGGAATGGACTGGATGGTTCCGGGACGGCGGGAAGCCGAGTATATGGCCGAGCACGCCAGGCGCGTGCAGGCGATGGTTGATGAAACGACCGCTGAACAACGCCTGGCCAGAGCGCGCGCCATGAACGCCAGGCTCAGGGAGCCGGCAGACAACCGCGCCGCCAAGGCGGCCCAGGCCCAGGCCGAACTCGCCAAGGCTGAGGAGTCCGAGCGCGCCCGCATTGCCGCCATCAAGGCGCAGGAAGTGGCCCGAGGGGAGGCAATGGCGCGAGCCGAATCCGCGGCGGCGCGACAGGCCAAGGCCCGCGTCCGAGAACAGCAGTTAGATGGTGTCATCAAGCAGGCCGAAGAGTTCAAACGCAAGTTGGACGAGGCGACGCGCAAGCGCCGGATCGAAATCGACGTGGCCGACATCACCCGACAAATTGAGGACCTCCAGCGCCAAGCCCGCGCCGTAATGCGTCTGGACATCGTGGACCCGCGCCAGGAAGCCGCCGGCTTCGCGGAACGCGGAGAGGAACAGAAGCGCATTGCCGAAGAAACCGCTGCTGACGACGCGCGCCAGCGGCGGCTGGAGGAACAGCAGGCTCTCGCTAAACGCGGCTTGGCGCCGCGGCTGTCCAAGAAAGGCGAGGAATGGCTCAGAAACCGTCAGGAATGGCAGGCGGCCCAGGCGCAGGCTGACGACTTCAGCGATCAGGCGGCGGCGCTGGAAGCGCGCCGCGACATGGTGCAGGACCAGCAGCTCGAAGAGTTGCGCGGAATCCATAAGACGCTGGCAGAAAACCTCAAGATCGGGGAGCTATAGCCGTGTCCTTTTTCTCTGACACAACCAGCGCCCCAAAGGTACTGATCCGCGGCGCCAACTGGATTGATGAGCCGGTCTTCTATGGCTTTCTTCCGGCGGGCACGCCAATACCGTCGCGAGTCTACCGGACCCGCGCCATTCGCGAATTCGAGTTTCGCGGCCTGACCGCCGCGGCGGCCCAAAGCATCACGCAGGCGTACAACTTCACCGGCGCCGGAATCAAGTCCTCAGCGAACTACCGACGGACGGACAAGAGCGGGCATTTTGCCGTCGTGGTGTATCAGGACACGTCGTCAAACTGGATCGTGGACACCTGACCCATGCCATACGTCGCGCTATTCACAGACCACCAGGGGCCTGGCCTACCCGTTCGCGATCTGGCGAAAGACGTTCGGTCGATTGCCTACGCTCTCAATGCAATGGAGGGCGTCGGCTGTAGAGTCGTCAAGCAGAACGTAGGCGGAGACGTGCCGCGGATTACGATCGTCGTGGATGGCACTACAGACGTGCCCTGGCCGCAGGACGAGCCTCCCAGCTATCAGGTGCGACGGCCGCATTCCTGGCCTATATTCAGTGCGGACACCGAGGGCGTTGCGTATGTCCTGGCGATGAAGGATTCCGAACATGACAGCGAAGTCGGATGGTTCCCGGTCGTCGAGACCTGCCCGCAGGATACTGGGGCGTGACGCCGCGCCGACCCTGGCGGCATTCGGCCTTGCGGTCTTCGCGTGGCTCTTTCTGTGGGGGGTCGTGGCCGAAATGAAGATCTGGCGCACACCTGCAGGCGTGTACAAGTGCGAGGGATCGGGAGTCTACGGCGGTGAGATTGATCCGTGCTGCCCGTTCGGCTCGCCGTCCCCGAGCCCAAGCCCGTCGCCTTCGCCTTCGCCTTCGCCGTCGCCGTCGCCGTCGCCGTCGCCGTCGCCGAGCCCAAGCCCGTCCCCGAGCCTGAGCCCGAGCCCGAGCCCTGAAGAATGGCCAGGGGCCGGGTGGTATTGCGTGATCGAATGGTGGTCGATACCACGTGACTGCTCTGATCTTCACTATGGGACTTCGCGCGTGGCCGAGATCTTGACTTTTGAACTGTGGCAGGCGTTCAAGTTTGGCGAGTGCCTGGAGGGACAGATGCCTGACACGGGATATATGGTCACAGCGGACGGGCCGTATGAGACGCAACAGGAAGCCGAATCGTTCTGCCAGGCGCCGCAATGAAGCTCGATCATGACCTCATGCTTCGGCTGCACCGCGGGGAATCAACCGCGGCCGAAGTGTTTGCCGAACAGTCGCGCCGCGATGACGGACCGGCTGCGCCAACCCCGCCAACATGCACCTTGCCCGCCTACCTCCCCGGCACGGCCGGCAATACGCGCGGGTGGCGCCGAGTCGTGTCCTACCTTGCTTCGCGCGGCGTCGCCGTCACGCCGGTTGATCGCCGCGGAGTCGGCAATGCGTGGCGCGGAAGCAAGGCCATGGTAACGTGGGGCGTCAGGTGGCATACTGACCATCTGACCAGGGGCGGGCGCAAGGTGCTGTTTCTCGAGAACGGACTGCTCGGGCAGAAACAGGGCATGTACGTCGACGACGGCGGATACTTCAGCGACTCGGCAATCGTGACTGACACCGCGCCGCCATCCCATGACGAGGTGGCGGCGATGCAGAGGCTGGCTGGGCGCGTCACCGGGCGCCCGTGGTACTGCGGCGGCAATCCCGCCGGTCCTGTGCTTGTTGCGCTCCAGGTCCACGGCGACTGTTCGGTGCGTTACGACCGCTACTTTCCCGGCCGCGCCGGGCGCAACCCGAACGACGCGCTCATATCCGAGGTGGCGTCAGCCATACCCGCCGGCACGCCAGTCGTGGTCCGTCCTCACCCGCGCGAACGTGATGGATGGTCTGGATCCATCCCCGACGGCTGGCGCGTCGAGACGGGCGGCACGGCGGCAGAGGCCCTGTCGCGGTCCCGCGCTCTGGTGTGCATCACCTCGACCATTGTATCCGAGGCGCTGGCCATGGGCGTTCCGGTCTGCTGTATCGGTCGATCCGCATGGATTGGCCGCGGGTGCGTCATCGAGGCCGCCGACGCACGCGAGCGCATCCCGGACGTTTTGACCCAGCCGCCCGACGAATGGGCCTCCATATGCTACTTGTGTAGTGTCATGCGCCACCAAATCTCCTACGACGGATCTACCGACCCTGCGACCATCCCGCCGCTGGTCCGGTACGTCAACGCTCTGACCGGCACCGCGCCGCCGGCGCCTCCGGCATGGGAAGACGCGGCGCGCTACGTCGCGGCGCACGGCACCGACGCAGACCGCGCCATCGCCGCGGCGTGGGAAGCCAAAGCGCGCGAGTGCCGGACATGCTACCGGGCGCGAATGCGTCGCCGTCTGATTGAGCTTGCCGCCGAGATCAAGAAAAGAAGTGCGGCACAACCGTCAGGACCCGTAGCAACGCCCGAAGCGCAGGGGTAACGTAGACTATGGCCGCTATCTCAATCACCTACGCCGCCGACGGTCAGCACCGAATCACCGGCAGGCTCCTGGCCTATGACCAGGCCGCGGTCCTGACATTTGCCAGCCTCCCTGCCGGCGCGAACCGCGTCGCTGTGGTGTCGCTGGCAGGTGGGCAGACGGTGCTTTCAACGGCCGGCGTCGTATCCGGCAATGCCGCCACTATCAGCCTGCACACGACAGCGGTGGATGAACTCTTCCGCGGCCAGACCCGTGGCCCGGTGGCGGCTCTGCTGACGGTCTATGACGGTGCCGGGCGCGTCATGGCGGCGGAGATCCCGCTGTACGCATCGTCGCGGCCTGGCGCGCCGGAACCCGAGGAACTGACCGGCGACTATGCGACCATCGCCGAAGTCGCGGCCCTCATCGCCGCCGCCGGCTCCGGCAAGCCCACGACCGCCAAGACGACGCCAATCGACGCCGACGGCGTGACGCTCTGGGACAGCACCGCGGGCTTTGCCGGCAAGTTCCTGACGTGGTCGGCGCTCAAAACCGCGCTCGGCGCCGTCTTTGCCGCCGTGACCCACGCCTCAACCCACGCCAGCGGCGGCGCGGACCCCGTGACCCCGGCCGCAATCGGCGCGGAGACTGCCGGCGCGGTCAGCACCCACAACGCCGCAGCCGCCGCGCACCCGTTCACGGCGGCCGACAAGTACCGCTACGGAGGCACGGACGGCGCCACGACCGAGGGGACCATCACCGCCGCCGGGCGGGCGCTGGTCGCCGGGGAGACAGCGGCCGCACAGCGCGGGTCGCTGATCGCCTACCGTGACCAGACACCAGCCGCGGCCGCTGAGGTCTCTGGCGCGGCCGTGGCGCCGGACTTCGACGCCGCGCTAACCCTGCAATGGACGCTGACTGGCAACGTGACCAGCCTCGCGACGGCGACACATCTGGCAGACGGCGAGACGGGTGAGATCATCGCGACCATCGGCGCCTATGCCCTCCCGGCAGACCCGCCGAGCGGCACCTACAAGGGGGCGTGGGCCGTGACCGGGACGCAGGTGCGGATCATCGTTGAGCAGGTCGGGGCGGCGCAGTACTGGACCGCCGACAGTCTGGAGGTGGTTGCGTGACGCACCGGAGCGCCATAGCAGGGCAGGGGAGTGGGGCGGCGTGGACGCCGCCGGCTGGCGCTATCCACTGGTACTATGGCGACGCACTGCGATCTGGATCATGGCGGGACAGGGTTGGCACGCTGGACGCGACCTTGCTCAACGGCGCTCAGGTAGGCGCCGATGGCCTCGTCTGCGTGAATGCCACCCAGCAATACGCCACGCTCGGATCGGCCACTGGGCTCGGTACGGCAGGATCTATGGCGGCGTGGGCGCGCCTGGAAGACGGCCCGGGGTCGCGATTTGCGCTGTACCACCGCACCGGCACGGATGCCAATCGCATCGGTACGTCTTGTCGCATATCCAACTACCGTTTTGCTTGGGGCGCGACCGCAGAGCTAGCATATTCGGCCGCATGGTCAGCCAACGTCTGGCGCCACCTCGCGATTACATGGAGCGCGGTCGGCGCCGTGCACCTGTATTTCGACGGCGCCCCCGTGGCGGCATATTCGCTGGAGGTTCTATCAGACTATGACGGATCAGTGACCATAGGCGGTACTCTACTGACGCCGAGCGAGCATACGATGACCGGCAATGTCGACGACGTGATACTGTCGACGGTGCAATACTCCGACGAGCAAATAGCCGACATTTACGCCCACTCTCCGGGGAGTCATGCCACATGAGCGCCGCATACCGCCACACCGCCACCGGCACCGTCTACCGCCCAGGCGCGGTCGTTGCCGGCGTCCAGACCCACGCCCGCATGAGCGCCGCCGCGTGGTCGGACCTCGGGTGCTTGCCGTATGTCGCGCCGGAGCCGCCTCCGCCGCCAGACCCCGCCGAAATCCTCGCGGCGCGGGCCGCCGAAGTGCTCGCCAATCCAGACGCCGTGGAGGCCGTGCAGGCGGTCCTCGCCCGCGTCGGCGAGGTAGCGGCCGCCGGCGTGGCCATCACCGACTGGACCTATCAGGGGGTAACGGCGGCGATTGAGGGCGCCATGACCGGCGACGCCTCACACGATCTGGCGCTCATGCGCCACGGCATGGCGCTCCGTACCGCATGGGACCGCGTGATCTACCACGCCGGAACAATGCAGACGGCGCAGGAATTGTGGCCCGCGATGGTCGCGAGCCTGCAAGCAGGAGTAGGACAATGAGACGAATGAGTCTGTGGCTCGCGGCGGCCCTCGTGGCCGAGGCCCATGTTCTTTGGGTCGCAGCGGCTCTCTGCGTGGTGACGATGCTGACGGGGTGCCTCAACCTCGGGGGCGGCCGGCAAGTGGTGCCCCTCCCGTGGTCTCAGCCGGCAATTGTGATGGACGGCACCGGCGTCCAGATGAAGGCTGGCAGGGCATCAGGTGCCGTGCTCCCGCCCGATGGCTCTGGCTCCGGCACGGCTCGCGCCGACCAGTACATCAACGTCAGCGGCGACCTGACCAGCCAGCGGAGTACCGACGCCAGCCTGGCAGACGAGGCGTCGCAGGCCTCCGGCAGGGAGAGCCCCGGCGGCGCTACGGACAGCAGCACCGGCAAAGAGATCCGCGGGCCGAGCCTCTCCGGCTCTGCGAGCGTCGCCCCTGGCGGCGTGGCCATTACCGCGCCAGCGCCGGCTGCGAGCACTACGGCGCCTGTCGTCGAAGATATCGCGGCCCTTGAGGATGCCATTGGCGCGGCACAGCAGGCCGTCGATATGCTCGGCTCGGGCGGCGGTGAAAACGGCGCCGACACCCCGCAACAGGCCAAGGCCAAGGCGTGGCTCGCCAGCCTGCAGGCGCGACTCGCCAAGGCGCGACAGTAGGATTTTGACGGCTCGGGGCCGGTTCTCTTCCTCCTCCTTCTCCGGCCGGCCCCGGGCCGTCTCTACGACGATGAGCGACCCCCTAAACGACATGTCGCTGGCACCGCCGCCAGAGCCGCTGGACATCTGGCCGCTCAAGGCCATCCCTCTGGACGACTACCCGCACGCGTGGGCCAGGCAGGTCCGGAAGCGGGCTCGCGGCCAGACGGAGCTATGGCGTGTCTGGCGGTGGGTGCGGCATCATCTGCCAGGATGGCCGCTCCTGGCCGCCGAGGGGCCGTTCTGGCGGACCTGGCCAGGGACGCCAACCTCTGACCCCATGATCGAGCTTCTGCCGGGCTACCTTTTCGACGGTGCATCCGGACCGGCTGTAGACGACCCCGAGGCACTGGTCGCGGCGTCCTGCCACGACCCGGCAGTCAAGCGCATAGACGGCGTGCGGGTGCGTGCCATCGGGTTCTGCCCCCGCGGTCGCCCGCAGGTATGCCCGAGCTGCTGGCGGCGCGCGTGGCTGTATGGTGCCATCCTCGCAGCGCAGGGGGAGAGCCGCTTCCGGGTGGCGTACTCGACGGCGGCGGTCGCCGCCTATGACCTGGTGGTTGAGCCGTTCGCGTGGAGGGTGGGAGAGTGCAAGTGACGCTGACACTGTCTGACATGCTGACCGCCGGAGCCATCATCGTGCCGATGGGGAGCGGCGCCCTGTACTGGGCGGTGCGAATGGCCATACGGGACGCGGTGCGAAGTCTCGAGCTGAACGTGGCAACGAACTATGTCACGACGCACGCCTGCGCCGCCATCCGTGCCGAGTGCGAGCGTCACCGCCAGGACGTCGAGCGGGCAAAGCGCCCGGCCTGACATCATATCGCCTCATGGCGCCGCCGGGAAAAGTGCTCCGGTGGCGTCTTTTTTTTGTGGCTTGGGCTTGTAAACCGGTCTACTGTGGTGTACTGTATTGATAGGTACAGGACAGCAGCAAGGAGCAAGGCAAGATGAAACTTACAGGCGACCAAATCAAAAGCGCGATGCGGTTCTACCGGGCCACCATCCGTGACGTTGCCGCCCGTATGCAGATATCTCAGGACCGCGTCCGCCATGTGCGTGAAACCGGCGTCCGCGGCGAGATTATGGTCTGGGATTGGCTCGAAGGCATTTCCGGCCTGACGATCAAGCGCGAAATCCTCAACATGCTTACCGAGTGCGTCTGAGCCCCACCCCCGGCGCCGGGACCGCCACCGGCGCAAAGACAGGAGAAAAACCATGACTACCAAGACCTACCCGTACAAGCCGACACCAGACGAACAGACAGCCGT
>Ga0123334_1002609_pt1 | contig 20604 bp, 16 predicted proteins | sample BiotimSIPDNA_FD_89706 | JGI IMG/M metagenome (GOLD analysis project Ga0123334, IMG submission 89706) | Anaerobic biogas reactor microbial communites from Washington, USA - Biogas_R1 time_0 SIP DNA | ecosystem: Engineered > Bioreactor > Anaerobic > Unclassified | place: Washington, USA... | reverse complement strand
GAAGCCGCCAAGCAAGCCGTCGAAAACGACGTCAACGTGCTGGGTGTCTCCTCCCTGGCCGCCGGTCACAAGACCCTGGTACCCCAGGTCATCGCAGAGCTCAAGCAACTGGGTCGTGAAGACATCCTGGTCATCGCCGGTGGTGTCATCCCCGCCCAGGACTACGACTACCTGTACAAGGCCGGTGTATCCGGCATCTTTGGCCCCGGTACTTCCGTAGCCAAAGCCGCCTGCACCATCATGGAACTCCTGCTGGAAGACTAAACCATCAGTTCTAAAAAGCAAAAGCACCAGCCTTCTTTCATCGAGGTTGGTGCTTTTTTTTTGTGTAAATGCCACCAAATTCCATACAAATATGGATGAACTCATTGAAGTCATTGTTTATTTTTGTAGTATTGCTGGGCTAACAAGCAAAGAAAACCAACCACCCATTCCAACTGTAACCACCTCATAAGAAAAGATTTTACAACAAAATCGTTGGAAAATAACAGTCTATGCTTTACATTTGTGACGTCATGATTACGTTTCCTTACTATTCGAAACTAAAAACCACTCAGAATCAATGAAACACAAACGACTACTTCCGATGGGTCTTGTCGTCATGTCGGGAATGCTCTCCTTTTCCTGCATTGACAAGACGTTCGACATGGAAAGCCTCTCCACCAAAATGGAGTTGTTCAGTGAGTCCATGGATTTTCCGATAGGCAAAACAACCATTTATCTGGACAGCGTTATAAGCGGTCTGGACGCAGATACCACTGTGCTGCGTGTGGAAAATGGTGTATATGTGTTCCGCTACGCGGGATCAATGGACATGAGCGGCCTGACCAATGAGTTGAGCGGCTTCAGCCTGGAGCCCATGACCGGTGTCAGCGGAAAGGTCAACATGTTTGATGCCACTGGGCTTTCAACCCCCTATGACATCCCACCCATGGTGTATTCCTACAATGGATCAGCCTCCATCACTTTGCCCACCTTCAGCACCAATCTGATCACTGTTGACAGTGTTGTGCTGAAAAACACCTTCATGCAAATCAGACTTGGCAACACCGGTTTAGGTGGCACCAAACTGAGTGAAAGCATACAAGCCACCTTTACCGCCCAAGGAAATGGAGCTGTCTATTATGTAGACGGTGAAGAGAAAACCACATGGACAGTGAGGATGGGTGAAACCAAACAAGTTGAGATTCGCAAACTACGCCTGACAGGTGGTACTGGATCATTAACGCTCAACGAGGCAGTCACGATGTCCATCCTAACGGCTGGCGATGTCACTGCTGAACAACCAGTACAAACAACCCTGGACTACACCATTACCATGAGCCCTGTTGATTTTGACGTGGTGTACGGAAAGGTCAACTACGAGTTGAACAACACACCGCTCGACCCCATCAACTTCGATGCCTTGGGTGATTTGCTCGGCGACAACGATGTGCTGAGTTTCTACAACCCAACCATCAAGGTGACCACTACCGGCAACCTGGGTGTACCGGTTGACATCAACCTGAACATGTCCACGACCAACAGCACCACGGGTAACACCGCAAGTTTGACCAACACTATCCTTAAGATGCAGCCAGCCAGTGCTCCGGGTGAGACCAAGGTCAATAATTTTGTCATTGACAACAGGAACGGTACGGATGATCTTTTCAAGATCAACCCCGACAGGATCAATATGGGGTACAGCGTAAAGACTGACCTCAATACGACTAACAACCATTTCATTGCCAAGAACAGCACCCTGAGCATGGATTACGCCATGGAAATCCCCCTGCAGTTTGGGAGCGATCTTAACCTCAACATTAGCCAAACCATGGATAGTCCAGTGGGCGACCTGGGAATCCTTGACGATCAGGATGACTTGGTTCTTGGCTTGTCACTCAACGTTAGTAACCGCATTCCGCTAGGCCTCAGGGTACAGTTGACAGCTCTAAACGAAGACAGCGTTGACTTATTCACTGCCATGTCCGAAACCATTGCCGCGGCCCCGGTTGATCCATTGACCGGTAAAGCTACTGGCGTCTCTGAGACGACCACCTCGATAGACCTCACGTCGACGCAGATCAATTTGTTGAAACAGACCAAGCAATTTCGTGTCGGTTTTGTCATTACGGCTGCCGGTCAAGGTTCTTACGTCTCTGTACAACAAGACGACTACATCGATATCAAGGTCGGTCTGAAAACAGAAGGTGGTCTGATCATCGACCCTTCCAATCTTTCAACGGACGAATAACGGCAACCCTGTACTTTAAAAATCCGCATTCATGAAAACTACCATACGATACGCAAGTCTTTTAGTCCTGTGTGTAATGGCCTGCCTTTCCACGGGTAACGCCCAAAAAGCCAATGCGCTCTACTTTCTCTCTGACGCCCCCATTCATACCCGTATGAATCCCGCTATGACGCCCAAATCATCTGGTTTCGGATTGGGTCTGAGCAGCATGTCTCTATACATGTATTCAGACTTGGCTGTCAATGACCTGTTCATTCCCGGACCCAACGGCGAATTACGCACCTTCCTGCATCCTGAAGCCGATAAACAAGCCTTCCTGAGTGGACTCGACGATGTTTCATCCATTTCCTCTGGTATGAGCCTCGAGTTTTTCACCTTGGGCATCCGTGTCAAGGACATGTACGTATCCATGCACAGCAGTCTGAACCTTGACCTGGGCCTTGGTATACCCAAAGACCTCTTTAGCTTGGTCATGTTGGGTATGGATCCTAACGCATCCAGCAACCGCTTCGACCTGACCGATTTCAGATTCAACGCCATGGTGTTCAACAAAACCGGCGTAGGTTTCTCCAAGAGCATCGGAGACATCTTCACAGTGGGCGCCAATGTGGATTACCTTATTGGTTTGACGAATATGGAAGCTGGCTTCAACAAACTGTATATCGACGCCAACAGCACCGAGTGGCAGGTCACGTCCAACGGTTACTTCCAGGTGGCCGGTCCATCCGACATACAGTTTGCCTACGATGCAGACAATCGCTTCAACGGTGTTGATTTCAACAGTTCTTCATCCCTGACCAACTTGTTAAATTCATCCATCGCCGGAAGCGGTATATCCGTCGATCTGGGTGTGACGGTAAAACCACTGCCCTTCCTCAAAATCTCGGCTGCGTTGACAGACCTGGGAGCCATAAAGTGGAAAAAGGATGGCATCCAGAAGGTCTCTTCTAACGGTACCTTTACTTACGAAGGCATGGATTTATCCACCTCTGAAGACGAAGGAGATGAAGAAGGCAACAAATTGGCAGAGGAACTTCAAGGAATGGTCAATTTCACCAAGGAAACCGTTGACAAAGGCTACTCCAGCCGCCTGACCTCAAAATTGAACATCGGAGCAGAAGCAGGTGTACTCAACAACAAAATCACGTTCGGGTTACTGTCTCAGACTGGTTTTGCCACGGGTGGTGTTTACCAGGACGTGATGGCGGCCGCCAACTTTAAACCGGGTGGTATTTTTCAAAGCGCATTGACCTACTCACTCCTGCATGGTGAAATGAGTGCCTTCGGTGCCGCCGTCAATTTAAAGCTGCTGTTCTTCAATCTATTCGCGTCTGCCGATTACATTCCCCTACGGTACGCAACCAACATGATACCGCTTAGGAACTCCTACTTCAATACGCAGATTGGCTTCAACTTCATGTTCTGATAGTCATCGGCCTATACAAAAAAAGGGTGCCTCAAAAGGGCACCCTCTTTTTATGCTATTCGAATTGAAAGATAGCTATCAATTAATAAAACGGGCTATCTCTTTGGTCAGTGCTTCAGCTTTAGCCTTGGTTGCAGCCTCAGAATAGATGCGTATGATGGGTTCGGTATTTGACTTACGCAGTTGCACCCATTTGTCCGGGAAATCGATCTTAACCCCATCTATTGTGTTGACTTTTTCCGTGGCGTAGGCAGCAGCCACCTTGGTCAGGATGGCGTCCACATCAACGGTGGGATCCAAGGTCATTTTTTGCTTGTCAATGTAGTAGGAAGGGTATTCTGCCCTAAGTTCGGACACCTTTTTACCACTGTGAGCCAAGTGTGAGAGGAACAATGCGATACCAACCAAGGCATCACGACCGTAATGGCTTTCCGGGTAAATGACACCCCCGTTGCCTTCTCCGCCAATCACAGCTTTGGTAGCCTTCATTGCGGCGACCACGTTGACTTCACCCACAGCGGCCGCTGTATACGTGCCACCATGACGCAAGGTCACATCGCTCAAGGCTCTGGTTGAGCTCAAGTTTGACACCGTATTGCCCGGTGTATGCTTCAACACATAATCAGCCACAGACACCAGTGTATATTCCTCTCCAAACATGGAACCGTCCTCGCAAACGATGGCCAGTCGGTCTACATCGGGATCAACGACAAAGCCTACATCGGCCCTACCCTCCCGCATAAGATCGGCAATATCGGTGAGGTGTTCAGGAAGGGGTTCAGGATTGTGCGGGAAACGTCCGTTGGGTGTACAATGCAGTTCAACCACCGTCTCAACGCCCAGAGCCTTAAGCAGTGATGGGAGTACTACGCCACCCACCGAGTTCACACAATCGATGGCCACTTTAAAGCCAGCCTTGCGGATGGCTTCGGCATCGACCAACTTGAGTCCTACCACCAAATCGATGTGTCGTAACGTCATGGATTTGTTGGTGGTCAAACGTCCGAGGTTTTCCACAGGCGCAAACTCAAAATCTTCGGCAGCAGCCGTATCGAGCACAAATTGACCTTGTTCCTTGGTAAGAAATTCACCGTGTTCATCCAACAGTTTGAGCGCGTTCCATTGAGCAGGATTGTGACTAGCTGTCAATATGATACCACCATCGGCACCCAACTCGGTAACAGCCAGTTCAGTGGTTGGAGTGGTAGCCAAGCCTATATCCACGACCTCGTAGCCCATGCCCATCAACGTGCCGGACACCAGTTGAAAAACCATGTCACCCGACATGCGGGCATCACGCCCCACAACAATGCGGCGACTGTTTTTGGTAGAGGCCTTGCCGGCCCATAACGCATAAGCGGCTGTGAACCGCACAATATCAAGGGGACTAAGCCCTTCCCCGGGACGGCCACCTATGGTCCCCCGGATGCCGGATATGGATTTTATCAGACTCATCGGTTACAAAATAAGCGGGTAAACAAAAAAAACGAAGGTATTACCAGAACCGATACCTCAACTCATAAAAACAAGGAGTCAGTGTCGATGTGGTACTGGTGTACATGGGCATGCCTAATTTGGTTGGCGTAATGATATAGACATGGCCTCCATCGGCTACATATTTAAGCGGTTCGTGCCATGCTGCACAGTCACCATACGTAACAGACGTCTGTACGTTGTTATAATACAACTCAAAGGGATCACCCGTACCTTGCATATTCTGGTAAACGGTATCGCCTTTCATGTTCAATTCAATGAAGCGTGCGAGTATAAGCGTGTTGTCGGCTATGACCTTTGAGGGTCTGATGCCTGTGTCAATAACATGAATATAAAGGCCGGACTTCGTCTGGTAAAAAAGACCATCGGGAAAAGGCACTGTTTCCGGATACGAAGACGTGACCGTATAGCCCCTGTCTTTCATGAAAGCCTTGATGTCGGCCTTTTCCTTAGCCAATTGCTCGGCGTACGTGTCTTGATCTTTACAGGCAGCAAATCCAACCGTCAACAGTAGGGCGGTCAGGCCCAGGAACCACTTAGTCATTTGTCTCATAGAAGGTATTTACGCAGTAAAAGTACATTATTTGCTATCAAGGAAATCAGCTGTTAACATTATTTGAGATTGATGACTCACAGAATAAAGTCAGGAAGCCTTTCTTCCAGGCGTTTGACCGCTTCAGCCAAACTGCCCTTGAATTCGCCGCCGGCGGCATTGAGGTGCCCCCCACCATTGAACAATTCAGCTGCAATTTTATTGGCAGGGAATGATCCCTTTGAGCGGAATGACAACTTGATCCGACCAGATTCTTCACGCAAGAACACTGAAAAGTCGACCCCATCAATGCTGAGTGGCAGGTTGACAAAGCCCTCCGTATCGCCCACCCTGTAATCGAAAGCGGCAAGGTCTTTTTCGGATAGCGTGATGACGGCCGTCCGGCAAGCTTCCCATACCTGCATCCGTTCATGCAGGACAAAGCCCATCAGACGCATACGGTCGGCAGAATAGGTATTGTATACCTTAGCGTAAATGTCATCTTTGTCAATGCCCTTACGGATAAGCTGGGAAATGATGTAATACATTTCCTCGTTGTTGGAGTTGAACGTGAAAGCACCGGTATCCGTCATCATCCCCGTATACACACAGGTGGCGCATTCGGTGGTCATGACATCAAAACAGCCCGTTCTGCATATATACCTGAAGACAATTTCACTGGTCGAAGCAATTTGCGGGTAAGAAATGGTGATATCGGCAAAATCGGCCGGATGGGGATGGTGATCCATTAGAATCGTCTTAGCCGTAAGTCCGGAGACAAGGTCGGCCAATCCTCCCGAGCGCGAGGGTTGATTGAAATCAAGAAAGACCAGCACGTCGGCAGCCTTCAGGCAAGCTTCGCAAGCATCCGGTTTTTCGGTATAGACCAAAATATCGGAAGCCCCTGGCAGCCAGGTCAGAAAACCGGGAAAAGGGTCAGGTAGCAAAACTGTAGCTTCCTTACCCTCGTTGATCAAATGGTGAGCCAAGGCTAAGGTAGACCCCAAAGCGTCGCCGTCAGGGCCTGTATGGGATAAAATTGCCACCTTGCCAGCAGGAGCCAGTAGGTGTTTGGCCTTTTGAATGAGGCTTTCTTCGAGGATCTTGGTTAACATGAAAGAAATTTTCACAAAGATAGCAAATTGTGGTCAACCAACAGTGCTTATACCATCGATTTGAACCATAAAGGCTTCAACCAGAACACAGGCCTGCCACACCAGCAAACTACCTAGACAGACAGGCAGCCAGCGACGGCGCCACAAAAGCCATCCCAGCAAAGCAACCAGCCACACATAAACAACCGGCAACTGAATAGCGGGAAGACTCAATCCACCATATAGCGCCAATGGCAAGGCTTCTATCCCTTTGATAAATGCAATGAATACGGCCGACAAACACTTCAAACTCCAAACGGTCACCTCGCTCAACAGTGGCACCTGCACCAACAGCAAGGAAAAACCGCCCAGGTAAATCAGCAAGCTGGACAATGGCACTGCAATCAGGTTGGCCAACAGAAAATACGTAGGGAATTGTCCAAAATAATGGATGGTCAAAGGTGCCGTAACCAACTGTGCGACAAGGCTGACCCCCATCAGTTCCCAAAGACGCTTCAGCAGGGGTGATCTTGGCGTCCAGCATGCAATAAGCACGGGGTACACAACCACCAGACCTATCACCGCTGAGTAACTCAGTTGAAAACCCAGGTCATACAGCAGGGATGGTTTTGCCAGTAACAACAACCAAGCGGAAAACAAGACAGTGTTCAAGGTAGATGAACGGCGGTTCAAGCATTGCCCCACAGCCAACAACGTACACATCAGGGCAGCCCTGCAGACCGAGGGCGCCAAACCGGTCACAAAAGCATATCCCCATAGACACACCACCGCCAACGCATCACGCCAACGCCTTGTAGTCTGCGAATACCCCAGAAAAAAAAGACAGGCCTTGAGCAGCACAAACACCACAGCCACGTGAAGTCCACTCACTGACAGGATATGCGACACGCCAGCTGCCGCAAAAGACTGATTCAAGGCAGGCTCAAGTGTTTCCCTGGCCCCCAGAGTCAGAGAAGCCACAAGGGCATAGGCCTCCCCGGTAATCCCGGCCGATGCATACACATGGAGTAAGCGTTGCTGAGCCCGCTCCGCCAAGGCCATGATATCCCACTTCGCTGCCGGTGCCACATATGACCAATCACCCCGCCTGACGAAGCCCGTTGCCGTATACCCCTTACGACGCAGCCACCTTCCATAATCGAACGTAGAGGTATCATTTCTGGTCGGCGGAGGTTGAGGACAGGTGCGAAAACGAATCCTGTCGCCACAGACCAACTGGCCAGCCTCCGCCGTTTTTGGTAGATACAGGACCACATCACGGAAGCGCCATGCCTGATCACCCACTTCCTCGATGCGCACAGCCACCTGCCAGGTACGCTTCTTTGCCACCGGCTGCGCCTTCAAACGACCAACCGCGTCCAAGGTATCCTTTTGCTGAAAGGCCGTTGGCCAATCTGTTTGATGCCACGATTGTTTCCCCATCCAACAACCCAGGCACACCCAACACAGACAAAGTGCCATGCCAGGCATCCAACGGATGCTCCAGGATGACGGCATTCTTGGCCTAAGCAAGGCATAAACAACCGTCAACCAGGCAACAACCAAAAGGCCACTCCACTCAATTGGCCCTGAGCATACAGCCAGCGTCAACCCGAGCAAATAGCTCAGGAAGGGACGAAACGATGGGATTTGATGGAATAGTGGCGCCATGGAAGAGTAATGACGCCACAAAGATATATCTTTATTGTTTCTCTTTCGTTATTATATAGCGTTTTTATTTACTATTTTATAACGTTTACTTATCGCCTTTAAGAGCCATTATAGCCCCCTTAGGGTCTGGTGTCCTGAAGACTGAGGTTCCGGCCACCAACACATCCACACCAGCTTTATAAAGTCTGTCTGCATTATCTGCCGTCACACCACCATCCACTTGTATCAAAGCCTTGCTATGACTCTTAGTGATCATTTCCCTCAGAGCATGTACCTTATGATAGGTATTCTCGATAAACACTTGTCCCCCATAACCAGGATTGACCGCCATCAACAAAACCAGGTCAAGATCAGGCAAGATATCTTCCAACAAATGAACAGGTGTATGCGGGTTAAGCGTAACACCAGCCTTCATTCCTTCCTCCTTGATGGCGTGCACCACCCTGTGAAGATGCGTGCACGCTTCATAGTGCACATTCATATACGTAGCGTGAAGCCCTTTGACCTCTTTGATAAACTTCTGAGGCTCAACAATCATCAAGTGTACATCCAGGGGCTTATGGCATATGGCGGCAACCTGTTGCAACACAGGAAACCCAAACGAAATATTGGGCACGAACACGCCATCCATCACATCCAGATGAAGCCAATCAGCCTGGCTATCATTGATCATTTCCAGCTCTTGTTTCAAGTTGCCAAAATTGGCCGCCAGCAGGGAAGGTGCTACCAATCGCATACGCTAAGGTGTTAGTTTGAACAAAGGTACATAAAATTCGTCGTAAGACGCAACCTCCAAAATACAAGAAACCGCCCCTGAGAAGAGACGGTTTCCGTAAGGATGTAATACCGGTTAATTCAGAATCACTTCATTGTCGAAACCGGCAATCGGCATGTACATGCGGGCAAATGCCATGAGAAACAGCAAGGTGCTGTCTTTGGGTTGTGCGTCGCAAGGGGGGACCACCTTATCTGGAGTGGTCGAAGGGGTAGCTGTATGATCCATAGGCATGCGTTGTTTACTATTAAACGCACAACCTGAGGAAAACGTATGTATCGTTCAAAAAAAAAATCGCAGCGGCGTGCTGAAAATCAAACAACTGCGCCTGAGACACTAGTAGACAAGGGAAATATTATTTTCTTCCGCCATACGTCTCATGTTGAGGACAGCATAGCGCATACGACCCAACGCTGTATTGATGCTCACGCCCGTCATGTCGGCTATTTCCTTGAAACTGTACGCTTCATAGTAACGCAGCCTGACAACTTCCTGCTGGTTATCGGGCAAATGCATCATCAGCTTGTTGACATCATTAAACACCTGGTTGCGTACCAGCGTATCTTCCACATTCTCCTCGCACAACTTCACATTGTTGAACAAATCAACATCACCAAATTCCTCGTTGCTGATGGTATTTTCGTTGCGTTCACGGCGATAGTGATCAATGATCAAGTTGTGAGCGATACGTGTCACAAAAGCATAAAACTTTCCGGTATCTGTGTAGCGTCCCTGTTTAATGGTCACGATGACCTTCATGAATGCTTCCTGAAAGATATCGTCAGCCAGGTCGCGATTACGAACCACCATGAAGATGTACGAGAACACACGGCTCTTGTAGCGGCTTAACAACACATCAAATGCTTGATTGTTTCCGTCTGCAAACTGACGAATGAGATCTTCGTCAGCCATAGATTTGATCATATCCATTGCTCTTATGGTTAGAATACTAAGAGTAGATATCGATCAATAGGCAAACAGATTTTAGGTTTTCAAGGGCAAATAAACAAACTTTTTCTAACAGATGCAACAAATGCCCAAAAAAAATACACAACGGCCCGTTGTCAGGCCTCATTCAGACAAACATCCAATCATTCACACCGGAAAAACCACGCAGCCAGGCATCCACAGACATCGCTTTTCTACCCGCCGATTGAAGGCGTTTCAACAGGATGAAACCGCCTGGCACAGCCACCTTCAGAAAGGATTTGGCATCGGTTAAAATAGTCCCCGGTTGTTTGTCGTGCAAGGCCGCCTCGAAAGTGGCCTCAAAAACCTTGATAGTCAAGGCTGACGCTGCCGTGTCAGACACAGGCACAAGCGTGGTCCAGGCTGCAGGATAGGGAGACAACCCTCTGATCCAATTGAAGACAGCCTTCCCCTCACACGACCAATCAATACGCGTATTATCTTTAAAGAGCTTGGGCGCAGGTTTAAGCGTAGCAACATCTGCCAACGCCGCTTGCGGTTGCGGCTTTGCCTTACCTTCAATAAACAGATTGACGGTGCGTAGCACCAACTCGGAACCCAGGACCATCAAACGATCATGCACAGACCCCGTACATTCGTCCTCACCGATAGGCAAGGCTGCCTGCAGGAGTATATCACCCGTATCGATGGTATGCTGCAACAAAAACGTGGTCACCCCGGTTTCAGTCTCGCCATTGATAACAGCCCAATGAATGGGGGCCGCACCTCTGTACTGAGGCAACAATGAGGCGTGTAAATTAAAGGTGCCGAACCTGGGCATACTCCAGACCACCTCGGGCAACATGCGGAAGGCCACCACTATAAACAAGTCAGCCTGTAACGCCTGCAATGCCTGCAAAAAGGTAGGATCCTTGAGCTTTTCCGGCTGCAACAAGGGCAACCCCTGTGATAAGGCATAGTCTTTAACGGGCGACGACTGTAGCTGCATACCACGACCAGCCGGCTTATCAGGCATGGTGACGACACCAACTACCCGGTATTCTCCCTCTACTAACGCTTTCAATGGCGCCACCGCAAAATCGGGGGTCCCCATATACACGATGGACAATGATTCTTTTAACATGCTGCATGAGGTTTTGGTCGGCAACGACCATTTACTTTACAAAGATACGGGACCAAATTGAAAAACACAGACACCCTTGTAACAAATTAAGACAGCAATCGTCTTCATACTATAGATAGATTACAACTAACACCTAAACAGTAGACATATGAGACAGTCCGCTTATTGGGCAACCGCCGTCATCTTTGCGCTTGCCACCACCATTTCCGCTTCCGAGCCAGACAACTACCGCTACAAGAAATCCATCGATAAAGGTCAAGCCAAAGAAGTCAAGACCGACATCGAATTTCTAGCCGGCGAGTTTTACCTGGACAACACCTCAACATCTCTGGCCAACTGCTTTTATGGCAACAGCAACGAATTTCTGCGTCCGGGCTTGATTTATCACGAGGTGGGAAAAACAGGCTACCTGAGGGTGGAATCCGAAAGCAACAAGGAAAAACGTATGGAGGATTTTGGCGACAATGAATGGCGTTTATCCATCAACCCCGATGTTCCCAACAGTGTTTCCATCCGCCTGAAAGCCGGAGAAGCACACATTGACCTGGAAGGCAGCCGTCTGAATCGATTTGATTACAAAATGATGGCCGGCGAATCAAACATCAACCTCAGAAACACCTCAGTACCCGAAGTGATGTTCAGTATGATGGCCGGAGAAGCCAATCTGGATCTTTCAGGCCGCTGGCACAACGACCTTGAAGCCATCATCAAAGGCGGTGTGGGCGAACTAGACCTTAAAGTGCCTTACGATGTAGGGGTTCGCATCTTCGTTTCCGGACTCATTGGAGAAGTTGACATTCCTTTCTTCAAGCGGAATGGCAAGACGTACACCAACGACGCTTACGGCCGCAGCAAACACACGCTGTTCATCAACATAGAAGCCGGTATTGGCGAAGTCAATGTCAAGATGGTGGAATAGTCCCGCCACCTATCCACCCTTGGCCCATTCAACCTACTCGTCGGAAAAATTCACCAGTACGCTGCGGTAGGAACTGAATATCTTTGATTTGGACACAAAGCCCAGGTAATGATCATCGGCATCCACCACGGGCAAATTCCAGGCACCACTATCATCGAAGGTCCGCATCACTTGATCCATGGGGTCATCGATGTGGATCTTGGCCGGGGGTGATATCATCAGTTTCTGCACCTTGAAGCGATAGTACAGTTCAGACCTGAACATAATGTTGCGGATGTCATCGAGCAAAACAATACCTTGCAGCACGTTGTCATCATCCACGACAGGAAAAATGTTGCGTTTGGCCGTGGCAATCACCTTGACCAGATTACCCAAATACATATTGGGGTTGATGACATCAAAATCTGTTTCCACCACATTCTCCACCTTCATCAGCGTCAAAACAGCCTTGTCCTTGTGATGGGTAAGCAACTGCCCTTTTTGAGCCAGGCGAATGGCATAGATACTTTGCTTTTCAAATAAGTAAATCGTCAAAAATGAACCGCCGGACACCATCATCAGGGGCAGGAACAATTCATACCCCCCTGTCAGTTCGGCGATGAGGAAAACGCCGGTCAGGGGAGCGTGCATCACGGCTGACATGACACCAGCCATGCCCATCAAGGCAAAATTCGCGCCAGAGACCTCACCCAAACCAGACTGATTGACGATGGTAGCCACCATATAGCCCACCAGGGCGCCTACAAAAAGACTGGGGGCAAACACCCCACCTACCCCACCGGCTCCATTGGTAGAGGCTGCCGCCACAATCTTGAAAAAGACGACCAGGCCCAAATAGCCCACAAACAACCAGACGTTATCCTTGAAAGCGTAGAACAAACTACCTTCGGCCAACATCAAGGGCTTTTCGGAAATCAAACTTTCGATGGCCAGGTAACCTTCTCCGTAAAGGGGTGGAAATAAGAATATCAGTACACCAAGCACCACAGCACCCAATGCCAACTTACGCATGGGGTGCTTGATGCGTTTGTACCAGCCTTCCACCTTGTTCATCCCCCTGATCAAGTACAACGACACCAATCCGCATGAAACGCCCAGCAACAACACCCATGGGATACGGCTCAAGTCAAAGGGCTCCGACATGGAGAAGGCAAACATAGGGGAGGAACCAGTCAGGATGTACGACAAGGTGGCTGCCGTGACCGAAGAGATCAATAGAGGCATTACGGATGCAGCCGTCAAATCGAGCATCAACACTTCGATGGTAAACAACATCCCGGCGATGGGAGCCTTAAAAATCCCGGAGATGGCCCCTGCCGCACCGCAGCCAATGAGCAACATCAACGTTTTGTGGTTCATTTTAAAATAGGACCCCAGATTGGACCCAACGGCCGACCCCGTCAAAACAATGGGTGCCTCCGCTCCGACCGACCCACCCATTCCGATGGTCACAGAGCTGGCGATAAGGGAAGTCCACATATTGTGCCGCTTGAGACGCCCCTGCCGCCTGGAAATGGCGTACAGAATATGCGTCACACCGTGGCCGATATCATCCTTGACCACACGGCGCACATACCAGGAAGCCAGCAAGATACCGACTGCCGGGTACAACAAATAAAGAAAGTTGACACGTTCAATGGAAAAGAAAGATGTCAGCAGGGTTTGTATCAGGTGGATGCTGTTTTTCAACAGCCAGGCAGCCAAGGCTGTCAATATTCCGACCACAAAGCTGAGAACCAGGATAAAGTTGGACTCCTTGATGTGGTTTTCACGCCACCGAATCATCTTCGAATACCAATCTCCACCTGTCATACCATCTGAATTTCGGGGCAAAGAAGATAAAAAAAACAGAACTGTGCAAATCGAGGGTTAATCAAAGACACTGACGGTCACACGCCTTTACCTTTAAACAACGGTTTCAGTGTGAACAACAAGATTTTAAGATCAATGAGCAAACTCTGATTTTCAAGGTACAACATATCGTAGGCAAGTCTGTCAATCATCTTGTCTACTGAATTGGCGTAACCGAACTTCACCATACCCCAGGATGTAATACCAGGCAACACCGATTGAGTGAGGTAATAGTGGGGAGCCTTCTCTATGATTTTATCTACAAAATACTGGCGTTCAGGCCGGGGGCCCACCAGAGACATGTCACCCTTGAGCACATTGACAAATTGAGGTAGCTCGTCCAACCTATAACGGCGCATCAGCCGTCCAAACGGCGTAACCCTGGGATCCTCCTTACAGGAAAGCCGTGGTCCATCTTTCTCGGCATCGACAAACATCGTCCTGAATTTATAGATCATGAACGGTTTGCCATTTTTACCGATTCTTTCCTGCTTGAAAAGCACTGGACCTAGAGTGTCTCGTTTCACCCGCCAGATCAGGTACAGGAACACGGGAGACAACAGCAACAAGCACAACAGGGCTGCGGTTTTATCGAACACCCGCTTGAGCGTTTGCTGCCAGTAGGGCATGAAGGCAGGCGTCAAGTTGACCATGGGTATGCCAAACAGGGAAACCAAGGTAACATAGCCCGAGACGATGTCGGTTTCGGTAGCAGCTGCTTTGACGGGCAAGCGAAAAGGATAGAGCCGGTTAAGCAAATTGTGCTTGTCCTGTACATCTTGACTATCAATGGCCATAATCAATTCTTCCACCTTCCATTTAGCGATGAGCGCTGGCAAATCGTCCATACCTCCAACAACCAAGTCAGTTGGAAAGCTTCCATCTAAGGCTTTAAAACGAACACATCCTACCAGTTGATACACTTTGTTCGCATTGCGCCTGGACAATTCATCGACCAAGGTCTTCGCTTTATCACCCGTTCCTACCACCAATACGGGTACCTGACACTCTCCCAAGGCTTGACGCCTCACCAGACGGCCAGTCAACAGGAGTCTAAACAACCAGGTTAACAGCGCATGGATCAGGAAAAAACTGGCCAATGCCTCATAGTACAAGGCAGGGCTGTCCGGGTAGTCGTTCACCACAACAGCGAAAAAAAGCAGCAGCACCCCAATCAGAGCGGTCACAATGGTGTTTAACAAATCACCCTCTCTGGTTTTCCGCCTGGGCTGCACATAATAACCGGAAAAATAATAAATCAGCAACCAGACAAAAGGCACCACAGCGTACAGCACGAGGGCTTTATCATCGAGCAAGAATGCCTTCAACGAGGCAAATCCTGTGGTGGTTCTGAAAACGTAGAAACGAACCACATTGAATGACAGCCAGGCCAACAAGGCTGACAGCCAATCAAGCAATCCGTACAGTACCAAACGTCGTTTATCGTTCATGAACCTGATAGTCCGTTACAGGAAGGAAGCCTACGCAAAACGAGGTCCTTCTGCAAAACTAACGAAAAAAATACGGGTTTGTTATAATGACCGTGAAACAATCAAGGCCTGAGGATGGAAACCTGGCCACCCGTTCCCAGCTTGATGATGGATGAGGGGGTTGCTTTTGTTGTTTCATCTTGCCTGAAAGCCACTACATAATCAACCCCATCGATGATTTCGGGGGTGATTTCGCGAAAACAGGCAGGACTGGGCGTGCCACTCACATTGGCCGAAGTAGACACGATGGGGCGTTTGAACCGTTGGCAGAGCTCACGGGAAAAAGCCTCCCGGGTCACCCTGATTCCAACACTGCCATCTTCAGCCAGCAGATTGGTTGCCAGATTGCGTGCGCCTTGATAGATGATGGTCAAAGGCTTCTCAGACAATTCCACCAAATCCCAGGCAACATCAGGGAGTTCCTCCACATGCGCCTTCACTTTAGCCATGCTGTCGACAAGCACCAGCATTGCTTTGCTATCTGTACGGCGTTTTAATTCATACACACGGCGTACGGCCTCCTCGTTGGTGGCGTCACAGCCTATGCCCCAGATGGTGTCTGTGGGGTAAAGAATGAGGCCACCACGCTGTAGCACCTCCAAAGCCAACTTGATTGATTCGTTCATAGGTACAGGTTGAAGACACAAAAATACAGCTAATAAAGTGAACAGACTATCAAAAAATACTAGTACCTTTACCCATCTTTTGGTCATTTCAAACGCATCAATGACATCGACTTAGAGGTAATTGATGCATAAGTTGTTGTCCTCTATCGTATTATCATCGACAACACATCGGGGTATTCCGAGCCCCGCCTTACAAAGCGAAGAAAAGAAAAACAATATAGCAATTAATGACAAACAAATGGCAACTCGTACCTTTCACACCGACACAGCGAGACAGCAGCGAAATCCTGGCAAAAGAACTGGATATCAGCCCTGTATTGGCTCAGTTATTGGTGCAGCGAGGTATCACAACAAAAAGCGATGCGGATAAATTCTTCAAACCACAGCTGAAAGACTTGCACGATCCCTTCCTGATGAAGGATATGGACAAGGCAGTGGATCGTCTCAACAAGGCGTTGCAAGAGAAAGAACGCATCCTCGTTTATGGTGACTATGATGTAGACGGAACCACCGCTGTGGCCTTGGTCTACAAGTTTCTCATCCTGTACTCCAACTCATCCTCCGACATCGGATACTACATCCCCGATCGTTACAAGGAGGGATATGGCATTTCATACACAGGTATGGATTTTGCCCACGAAAACGGATACTCCCTGATCATCGCCCTGGACTGTGGCATCAAAGCCGTCGAGAAAATCAAGTACGCCAAGACAAAAGGCATTGACTTCATCATTTGTGATCACCACGTACCGGACGACACCCTGCCTGATGCTGTTGCCGTGCTCGATGCCAAGCGCCCTGACAACACCTACCCCTACGACCAACTTTCTGGTTGTGGTGTGGGCTTTAAATTCATGCAGGCCTTTGCCCAAAACAACAACATCGATTTCGACAAGCACCTCAAGCCGCTGCTCGACCTGGTTGCGGTGAGCATTGCCTCCGATATCGTGCCTATCAGTGGAGAAAACCGTATTCTGGCCTATCATGGACTCAAACAGTTGAACAACAGCCCTGGCATTGGGTTGAAAAGCATCATTGAGGTCTGCAACATCAAGGAAAAGGACAAGGAACTCACCATGAGCGACATTGTCTTCAAGATTGGCCCACGAATCAACGCTTCGGGTCGTATCCAAAGTGGGATGGAGTCGGTCGAATTGCTGGTAGCCAAAGATACGGAGTTGGCCAGGCAGAAAAGCGAAGAAATCAATCAATACAATCAGGAACGCAAGGGACTTGACAAGAGCATCACGGAAGAGGCCAACCAAGCCATCCAACGGTTGACCGACCTGGCCGACCACAAGGGCATCGTTGTGTACAAGGAAGACTGGAGCAAAGGTGTCATCGGCATCGTAGCTTCCCGCCTCACCGAAGAATACTTCAGACCGGCCATTGTCTTGACCCGCACCAACGACCTGGCCACAGGTTCTGCCCGTTCAGTACCTGGTTTTGACATTTACAAAGCTATCGAACATTGCAGGGACTTACTGGAAAACTTTGGTGGTCACACCTATGCAGCCGGGCTTTCCATGAAGGTCGAACGTGTCCCCGAATTTACCGCCAGGTTTGAACAGTATGTTTCTGACAACATCTTGCCTGAACAAATGGTACAAACCATTGACATTGACGCGGAAATCCGTTTTCAGGACATCAGCAAGAGCTTTTTCAAACGTCTGAAACAATTCAATCCTTTCGGGCCCGACAACAACAAACCTGTTTTTTGCACCAGGCATGTCTACGATTATGGCACCAGTCGCCTGGTAGGCCGGGATCAGGAACACATCAAGTTGGAATTGGTAGACCGTCAATCTGAACGCAACGTCATCATGAATGGTATCGCTTTTGGTCAATACGAGCACAACGCTCACATCAAGGCGCAGAAGCCCATTGATATTGTGTACACCATTGAGGAAAACACCTACAATGGAAACACGTCCATTCAATTGATGATTAAAGACATAAGGCCTTCTGACTTAAGTGACCTTTGTTAACCGACGCGGCCTATGGCTGACTTCAGTGACATACTTAACACCTACTGGGGCTACGACACGTTCCGCCCCTTGCAGGAAGCCATCATTACCTCCGTTTACGAAGGACACGATACCTTGGCACTGATGCCAACCGGTGGTGGCAAATCCTTGACCTTCCAGGTGCCATCCCTGGCCATGGAGGGTACATGCCTTGTTGTCACCCCCCTTATCGCCCTCATGAAAGACCAGGTGGAAAACCTGAAGCAACGGGGCATCAGGGCTGCCGCTATTTACTCGGGCATGACCAGGCAGGAAATCATCCTGACCCTCGACAATTGCCACTATGGGGAGTTCAAGTTCCTCTATATTTCGCCGGAGCGCCTGGGCACTGAACTGTTCAGAGAGCGCATCGTCAACATGAACATCAATTTGATTGCTGTAGACGAGGCGCATTGTATTTCGCAGTGGGGGTATGATTTCAGACCCTCCTACTTGAACATAGCCAGCATCAGGCAGCTCCTGCCCGACTGTCCCATCCTCGCATTAACGGCAACGGCCACGGACGAAGTGGTAGCCGATATCCAGGAACGCCTTAGCTTCAAACCCGACGCCAAGGTGTTCAGGATGAGCTTTGCCAGGGACAATTTGGCCTATGTGGTGCGCCAAACCGACGACAAAGAGCGGGAACTGCTGCATATTCTGAACAGTGTGACCGGATCAACCATCATTTATGTCGGCAGCCGCAAAAATAGCAAAGAAGTGGCTGTTTGGTTACGAAAGCATGGCTTTACAGCCGACTACTACCATGCCGGACTGACCAACGAAAGCAAAGACGCCAAACAACGTGCCTGGAAAACAGACGCCTGCCGGATCATGGTAGCCACCAACGCCTTTGGGATGGGTATCGATAAACCTGATGTGCGCCTGGTTATTCATCTGGACACACCAAACTCGATGGAGGCCTACTTCCAGGAAGCGGGTAGAGCAGGCAGGGATGGCGAAAAAGCCTATGCCGTACTCTTGTTTCAAAAGGCTGACAGCACCCGCCTAAAAAAACAATTGGCCGACAGCTTCCCTTCAAAGGACTTAATCCGTCGCGTGTACGAATCACTGGCGTTTTACTTCCAACTGGCGGCGGGCACAGGTATGGGTGCCATGTTCCCCATCAACTTGATTGACTTTTCCACCACCTTCCACTTCAACTACTTACAAGCTTTCAATGCGCTCAAAATATTGGAGCAAGCAGGTTATCTGGAGTTAACGGACGAATTGGACAACCCATCCAGGGTGTATTTTACGACCAGGCGGGATGCCCTTTACCAGGAAAAACTGGGGGACACCTTGACTGAAAATTTGCTGCAGGTTTTGCTACGTTCATACACGGGGCTTTTTGCTGATTATATCGCTATCCAGGAGGAAGTGTTGGCCAAGCGACTAGGTTGCACGGCCGACCAGGTATATCAACGCTTATTGGCTCTCTCTCGCGTCGGTATTATTCACTACATTCCTCGAAAAAAGGCACCATACATTATTTATACACGTAGCCGGGAAGAAACAGAACGTGTTGCTATCAGTCAGGCATGCTACGAAGACAGACGGGAGAGAGCAGCAGCCAGGATGGCTTCCATGTTGACGTATGTGGCTCAGGAAGGAGGTTGCAGAAGTCTACGGCTATTGGCATACTTTGGTGAAACCACATCGGAAGCGTGTGGCCAATGCGATGTGTGCCTGTCGAAAAATGAAACAGGTTTAAACCGCTACCAATACGACAGCATACGAAAACAAGTGGAATCGGTGTTGGCCGAAACGGGACCTTGCGATCACGAAGCATTGGTCACGGCGGTCAGGCAACGATTGACAACGCTGGAAAAGGATTCCAACCAAAGTAAATCAGCGCTACCCAAGGATGAGAAACCTATTCTGACGGTTATCAGACATCTCTGCGATGAGGGTCTTTTACACTACGACAAAGACACCCATCAATTTTTTCAATAAAATTCCTTCATTTTATATCATTTCTCATTTTTTGTACTACTTTTGCAGTCAGATTGTAAGAGACATGAATCAATTCGGTTTTGCATACGGTTATTTTTACTTTTACTTTAACCAGTAAGAGCGGGATATCGTGTGTGTAGTCTAACTGTATAAAACCATAGAGTCCCGCTGAAAACAGCGGGACTTTTTTATTAAAAACCATCGTATGAAGCGAGTTGCCATTCAAGGCGTTGCCGGAGCTTTTCACGACATTGCCGCCAGGGGGTTCTTCGGAACAGAAGAAATAGACATTGTGCCCTGTTCTACGTTTAAAGACATTTTCGCCAGCATCCGCAAGGACAACAGCATTTTAGGCATCATGGCCATCGAGAACACCATCGCCGGCAACCTCCTGCCCAACCACAACCTGTTGAGGGAAAGCGACACCACCATTATCGGAGAGTACAAGCTGCGCATCAGCCACGTGTTGGCCGCCTTG
>Ga0123334_1002603_pt1 | contig 20634 bp, 16 predicted proteins | sample BiotimSIPDNA_FD_89706 | JGI IMG/M metagenome (GOLD analysis project Ga0123334, IMG submission 89706) | Anaerobic biogas reactor microbial communites from Washington, USA - Biogas_R1 time_0 SIP DNA | ecosystem: Engineered > Bioreactor > Anaerobic > Unclassified | place: Washington, USA... | reverse complement strand
GATCTAATTAGGTAAATGGCTTGTTTGGACCCTTTCACCTTATCGGCAGCCATAGCATGAAACGGAGTTTCAGTGGCAGCGGTAACGGCGGTACCGATGATATCAAAGATAATTCCGGTCAAGATCACCACTAACAATACTGTTACCGAAAGCCAAAATCCCAACGAAGAGCCCGATAGAAACGAGATGGTCAAGGAGATCACAAAAGATAAAATGCTAATTTTTAAAGCCCGAAATAAATTGGTAAACAAAGAATCACCTGACTAAATAGTAGTTTGGCCGTTCAATAATAATACATTCAAAAAAAGACCCTTTGGGGTCAGGGATAAACCAAAGAATGTCTATTAAGTGTCGAAATCTAATATTAATAAGTATGGAACACTATGTAAATGAAGGGATGGTATCCCACTGAGTAAAAATTATGGCTTAGGTCCAGTAGGTTTTCCCAACTGCCTCCTCAGCGTCACCGCCAAGGTGGTTCCCCTTTAAGGCAGTTCCGTTTTGTCGCCAGAAACGAGACTGGATTACCACTTAGTCCACACTGCAATCCCCAATGGAACTCAAAGCATTGAATAGCCTAGGAGTTTTCCTCACAAGGCGTCCCATCATCTAGCCTCTTTTGCGAGATTGGGTTTAATGGCGGAGAGTCACTTCGTTCTGCAGAAACTGATGACTTGATACCCATTTCCTCCCAAACCGCTCAAGGCAGGCTACACTGCACCGATACTAAGTAATCAAATACCGTACCACATGCAGGTTTACCCCCAAGCCGTAGTTCACGCTCGCTTTCGCGGGATTCCCACGCACTTGGGCCTCCACGGTGGTGGGGTCAACGCCTACATGCCATTGTAGATCGCCCCATCCCCTTAACCCCCAGCACCAACTCCCGACTGGGCGTCGGCGGCCAGCACCAGGGACTTCATCGATGTGCCCGCAACGGATTTTTAGGCCCGTCTTCAAAGATGGTCACCCTGACTAGGATACTACACCATCCCCTCATTTGTAAGTTCATTATAACATATTTTTATGGTCCTGCCAAAAGGGCAATATTCGGGAATCACCTTCTTTAAACTACTAACTACTGAATCCGATCTTCTATCTTCGGACCCCTGAATAATTACTTACCTAATCAAAAGATAAGCTATTACCACTCCGAGCGCTGCTCCGACAAATACCTCAACCGGAGTATGGCCCAGAAGTTCTTTCAATCTTTCCTGGTGAATTTCGCCTTCTTCAAACAATTCATCGATCATTTTATTTAAAATGACGGCTTGACGGCTGGCGGCCTGTCTCACTCCAGCCGAGTCGTACATTACCACCAACGCAAAAATAAAAGTCACTGCGGTTAGGGGCTGGTCCCAACCGGATTTCAATCCAACCGCCGTAGCCAAGGAGGCCACTAAAGCCGAATGAGAACTCGGCATGCCTCCCGCCCCCACAACAAAACGACGAAAATTAACCCGTTTTTCTTTAATAAAATAAAAAACACCTTTGATGAACTGGGCTAAAAACCATGCGATCACCGCAGTCCAAAGAATTTCATTATGAGGTAGTTCTTTAAAAAAATTGTGCACTTTGTTTCCTCTATTCATAAACCTAAAATAAAATAATACACGGTTTACAACATGCTGTCAAGTAACGAAAGTCAACAGTCGAAAACAGTCGAAAGTCAAAGGTCAAAGGTCGAAAGTCAGATTAAAGGCCAAAAGTAGGAAGTTGAAAGTTGAAAGTTGAAGGTTAATAGTTAATAAAACTTTGATAAATCCCTAAACTTAAGTTTCACCCATAAAAAACTACCAACCTCAGATTTTAAACTTTAGACTCTAGACTTTAGACTTTTAGATTTTTAGATTTTAGACTCTGAACTTCACACCTGCCGATCAGCCACATAATCGGCCCAAGCCAATAATAAGTTTTTGTATTGCGACTCAGGAATAGGGGCAAGTTCTTCAATTGCCTCATTTACAATCTGATCGGCCATCTTTTTGGCATATTCTACTCCATTATATTCAATCAGCATCTGCTTTATTTTCTCAATTTTTTCTCCGGACACCGCCGGATTGCCCAACCACTTAAGTAAATAATCACGGTCTTTATCATCAGCTTGTTGAAAGGCATGTAATACTATGACCGTCCGTTTACCTTCCCGAATATCGGAGCCGATGGGTTTTCCTAAACGCTTTTCATCACCGGTAATCCCTAAAATATCGTCCTGAAGCTGAAAGGCGACGCCGCATTTACGGGCAAAAGAACCTATCGCCTGAATCAGATTGTTTTCATCAATAGTCCGGTCCAAGCCGATTGAAGCTCCAACAATACCGGCAAACTCATATAATATACCGGTTTTTAACTCCAACATCTTTAAGATCTCCATTTCCTTGAGATCATCGATCTTTCGTTTTGAAAAAAGAACGTCCAACGCCTCTCCTTCCAACAAACCTTTGGTAAGATTGGTTAACCTGGCGAGCAAATCCAAGACTACTGCGCTGCTGACTCCGGAGTTGATCGATTCCCAAATCAACTGCATCGACCAGGCATGTTGCAGATCCCCGGCTAAGATTGCCATATTCCGGCCATAATCCGCCGCCTCCCCTTCGGAATAGCCTTCATTTAAGGCGTTTCCCCGAAATTGCTCGTGCAATGTTGGAAACCCGCGTCTTTTAGAATCATTATCGATGATATCGTCATGAACTAAAGTCCAAGTATGGTAGACTTCCACAGCAGCAGCGGCTGAAAGTGCGCGTTGCTCGTCGCCGCCAACCGCTCCACAGGAAAAAAGAAGGATTCCCGGGCGGAGCCGTTTGGCCGGCCGATTTAAATAAGAGTAAACCGCTTCCCTTAATTCCTCCGGATTAAAACTCCGACGGTATTGATCCCGATTAATCAGTTCGACCAATTTAGCCTCACGTTCCCGCAATGCTTGGATAAACTCTCCTCGATTTACAGCCAAATTAAATCCCCCTTGTTACTTCCTTAAATATTGGCTTTTAGCTGTTAGCCTTGAGGTATTCCTTAGCCTAAATACTATTAGTATTTAAAGCCAAAAGCCAATAGCTAGCAGCTTGCTACTCCCCCTCGTCCTGGTTAAAATCAGCCAATTTCGGTTCACCGTTTTCAAAGCCCATTAATACTTCGAGACGGCCTTCAGCTGCGTCCAGTCTTACGGAACAATATTTAGCCAGTCCGATTCCTTCTTCAAAGAGACTTAAACTTTCATCCAAAGCGATATTACCCGCCTCTAAGCGCTGTACAATCTCGTCCAATCTGGCGATAGCCTCTTCAAAACTCCGTTCGCTCGGTTTTCCTTCTTTATCCGTACTCATCCTAACTCTCCTTTGATAAAACTTCACAATTGATTTTTCCTGATGCCAAAGTGATTTTTACCGGATCTCCCGGTTCAACCTGGGCTGAATGTTTGACGAAAGCACCATCGTTCTTTTGGACGATGGAATAACCCCGTTGCAAAGTTGCTAAAGGGCTCAAAGTCTCTAACTGTCCCAATACTTTTAAAAACCGCTCCCTGTTAAGGGAAAGGCTTCCTTTAACCTGCCGAAGCATTCTTTCGTTTAAAAGATCCACTTCCTGGCGGCGCGTATTTATTAATTCCTTTGGATAACCAAATACCCGACTCCGGACTATTTTTTGGAGCATTCGTCGTTCAGTTTCCAGTTTAAGATTAACCGACCGATATATCCGGTTTTGATATTGTCTGATTTGATTTGCTAAGTTTTGTTGATCAGGGACCGCTAACTCTGCCGCTGCCGAAGGAGTCGGAGCTCTCAAATCGGCGACAAAATCAGCAATCGTAAAGTCGGTTTCATGGCCCACCGCTGAGATTACCGGTTTTGGAAAATCGGCGATGGTCCGGGCCAATTGTTCATCATTGAAAGCCCATAATTCTTCGAGAGAACCGCCGCCCCGACCGATGATTATCAGATCCAGATGTTGAAACCGGGCCGCCTCATTTAAAGCTTTAATCAAACTAGCCGGGGCCTCTGCCCCCTGGACCTGGGCGGGAAAAATTAGGATATCCAGATTAGGTCGGCGGCGACGTAAGATCTTGATAATATCCTGGACCGCAGCTCCGGTGGGAGAGGTAATCACTCCGATCTTCTGAGGCAGTGGCGGTAACTTTCGCTTTCGTTCCGGAGCAAACAGCCCTTCTTGTTCTAATTTTGCTTTGAGTTTTAAAAACGCTTGGTAAAGATCACCCATGCCCGAAGGGGTCATTTCCTCCACATAAAGCTGATACTGGCCGCTTTTTTCGTAGATTCCGATCCGGCCTCTAACAGCCACTTGTTGGCCTTCGGCGAGTTTGAACTTTAATCCCCTGGCTTGTGACTTAAACATCACACATTTAAGGCAAGCACCGGCATCTTTTAAGGTAAAATATAAATGTCCGGAAGAATGAGCGGTATAATTGGAGATCTCACCCTGAACCCAGACTCCTTCCAGCAAAAAGTTGTCTTCAATTAAACGTTTCAGGGCATAGGTAAGTTGGGAGACGGTAATTGTATTGAAAGCCAAAAGAATGCTCCTTTCATAATATAAAGGGTATTCCATAATTAAAAAAAAAATCCTGCCATAATGGCGGATCAGAGTTAATCAAGACACTTCAAATTTCTTTATGTAAAGTCAACAGTTATGCCTTTTAATGGCATCCCCATCCATATCCTTGTCGCAGTTATCATTAACTATTTCATTTATGTCGGTTTACATTAAAAAAGCTCCCTGTAACACCCTTCTAATTGTTTCCACCAACAAGTCAATCTCTTCCCTAGTATTATAAATCCCTAAGGATGCCCGGATGGCGCCCTCAATACCGTAATACCGCATCAGCGGTTGGGCGCAATGGTGACCAACCCGGGTCGCAATTCCTTGTCGATCCAAATCCCAGGCCAAATCTTCCGGTGGAATCCCGTCAACCAAAAAAGAAATAACACTGGTTTTCAACTTTGATCTTCCGAACAGACGCGCTCCCCGAATTCTAGCTAATTCACTCATGGCATATCTCGTTATTTCTCTCTCATAACCTTCAATCGCAGAGCGGCCAATTTTTTGGAGATAGTCAATTGCCGCTCCTAAACCCACGGCATCGGCGATATTCCCGGTCCCAGCCTCAAACTTGTAAGGCAGCTTATTATAATTAGTCTCCTCAAAGGTAACCCGATCGATCATACTACCTCCACCTTGCCAAGGAGGCATTTCTTCCAGCAAAGCTTTTTTCCCGTAGAGAACTCCAATTCCCGTGGGCCCATAGATTTTATGACCGGAAAAAACATAGAAATCCGCGTCCAATTCCCTGACATTCACCGGCAAGTGGGCCACGGCTTGAGCGCCGTCCACCAATACACAAGCCCCGTAATGATGGGCCATTGCGACCATTTTCCGGATGGGGTTGATCGTCCCCAGGACATTGGATACATGGGTGATTGCAACTATCTTCGGCCGCCGAGTTAGGAGCTTTTCATATTCACCCAAGTCGATTTCGCCTGCTTTAGTAATGGGAACCGCTTGGATAATTGCTCCGGTCGCCTCTTGCAATAATTGCCAGGGCACAATATTGGAATGATGCTCCATAGCAGTGAGAAGGATCTGATCTCCTTGGCCCACTACCTTCCGGCCATATGTTTGGGCCACCAAATTAATAGCCTCGGTGGTACCCCGTAGGAAAACGATCTCCGCGGTTGAGGATGCGCCCAAGAAATGGCGGACTTTTTCCCGAGCGGTTTCATAAGCATTGGTGGCTTCGGTAGCCAAGGAATGAGCGCCCCGATGAACATTGGAATTGGACTGGCGGTAAAACTTCTCTAAAGCCTCAATCACCACTTGCGGCTTTTGAGTAGTAGCGGCATTATCGAACCAAATCAGAGGATGTCCGTTGACTTTTCGTTGGAGAATGGGGAAATCCTCACGGATCCCTTGGACATTATAGGTTAAATCCGGTGATTGGCCTAGTAAGGTAAGGTCATCCCGGTTTGATGCTTTCAAAAAATAATAGGAATCGCTGAGGTCCTTCGAAACATCGTTCGTTCCTAGAGTAGAATGGCCTATGGCATTGGCCGGCCGAGTCAATGATTTCGCATTAATCATAGTCATAATAAGAGCCCACCTCGACATTTTCCAACATTCCCAAGGCGTCATCGGTTAATACGGCTAATGAAAAATAGAGACTCAACACATAGTTTGAGATTCCCCTATTATCAATCCCGCTGAACTTCACGGATAAGCTTGGTTTATCTTGTTCCTCCGGAATCCCGGGCTGATGTAAACCGACCACCCCTTGTTCCGATTCGCTGACTCTCATCAGTAAGATATTGGTGGTCCCCGAAGTTGTTTCCGGGATAGTTCTACCGTTGACCAACAGCTTATCGCTGGGAACTAACGGTACTCCCCGCCAAGTGACGAAGGGCGATCCAAACAGGTTAACCGTAGGCGGCGGCACGCCGCGCCGGGTACATTCCCGACCGAAGGCCGCGATTGCCCGGGGATGAGCTAAAAAGAAGGCCGGTTTTTTCCAGACTCGGGAAAGCAGTTCATCCAGATCATCCGGGGTCGGAGGGCCTTTCCGGGTCGCTAACCGCATTTTGGGGGCTACTGAGTGAATCAAACCAAAGTCGTTATTATTAACCAGCTCCCATTCTTGTTGCTCTAAAATAGCTTCAATTATCAATCGCATCTGCTGTTGGGTCTGGTTAAGGGGGACGTTATAGATATCGGAGACTGCTGTATTAATCCTCAGGATGGTTTGAATCCTACTTAACGGAATCTCCCGGGGCTTTTCACAATAATCGGCAAAGGTCAATGGTAAATCGGACTCTCCGTTAGGGCACGCTACCAGGTCGGCTAACTTATCACCGCATTCATCATAACGGTGAGTGGAACCCTTTGATTCTATTTCATTTTGGGTTTGACGATCGCCGTCTTGATCTTCGCATTGCTTTTTTAACCGGTTAATCCGGTAGACACCTGTCTTCACCGGAGTCCAGGGTAAAAAAGTTGATAACCACCTAGGAGTAATCGCCTCCATCATCGGGACTGATATGGTAACGTCCGAAAGTTGCCCGGCTACTCCCGGTTTCAAACTAAATTGGGCGATATTACTGTTTCCCTCCACCAACATCACCTTATTTCCGTTTTTTATTAAATATATATGACAAAATGAATCGGTTTTTCTCCCAATAACTGATCCAATCACATCTAGGGCTTGATTTCCAATTCAATTTTCACTATTATTTTATGTCACAACGGAATTATGGTGAGTATCAAATAGCATGATTTATGGGGCTGAGGCGCAGATTATTGAGGTCTATTACAAGTTCATATGAGGGATAGTTTTCTTAGATTCTATTTTCCCAATATTCGGGATCTCTATGTAGATGCATAACAGCTACAATCATTATGTTACCTTACCCAAACCTATCTCAAGTTCCTCGAATTAGTCAATGGCTTCAACAAATTCCTTTTCAGCCTCGGGATGGAACAAATAGCTATCAATTCTTTAGTCTTCATATTGCATTACCCCCGAGCCAAAATGTTTTCTTTTACCCTTTTCCCTTTACAATTTAATGATAGGTTTTCCCCAGAGCAATCCTCCGGTTGGTATCCGTTTCGACAAATTGACAGCGGACATATTAATAGATATGAATTATTTTAGAATCGATACTACAAACAAATTGTTAAGCCAATTCCAAATATATACATTATCATCGGAGCGCCCGCCAAGCGCTCCGAATTATCTTCAGGACCTCCGTTTTAATGACTGAAACATTCCCTTTAGTGATTGGGACTTAACCTTTAATAACAATTACCAATCATTTGATAACCGAAATCTATCGTTTAATGATTATCACTTAACGTTTGGTGATTTATATTAATCATTTAATGATTGAGACCAATCATTTAGTAAATTTTACTTATCGTTTGGTAAAAATCACTTAACGATTAATGATTTTTACCTATCGTCTAGTTATTTTCATATATCGTTTGATGATTGAGACTAAATGATTGATGATCTTTACTTAACGCTTAGCATGTTCAAAACCCGGTTCCTCTGTTATAATGATAAAATTAAGTTATTGATAAGCTATCGTTTAACTAAGTTTTATATAAGGAGCACGATTATGGAAGTCATCAAATATCTTCAATCTTTCGCCAATCCCTTTTGGGACAAGTTTTTCATCGGCGCGACCCTACTGGGGGAAGTATATTTTGCCGTTCCGGTGACGGCGTTGATCTTTTGGTGTTTCCAAAAAGATTGGGGATACCGCCTGGGTTTCGCCTGTCTCTCCAACGGAATTTTAAACTTAACCATCAAAGAAATTTTTCAAGTACCCCGGCCTATAGGCCAACCTGGTATTCGTTCGCTGTTTTCCAAGACCGCCGTCGGTTATTCTTTCCCTAGTGGGCATACTCAAGGCGCCGCCTCACTAGCCATCTCTTTTGGAACTCACTTTAAAAAAACCGGGGTCTATTTTTTAAGTTTAATAATTATCATAATGGTGGCTATATCCCGGCTCTATCTCGGAGTGCATACCCCGGCGGATGTTGCCTGCGGGGCTATTATCGGGATCGGTTGGGTCTTTGTTTCCAACTGGTTCTTTGACTATGCCGAACGCCGGAAAAACCACTCTATTTTTGCTATACCGGTTATCCTGATCTTGGCCGGACTTTACTTTTTCCCCACTCCTTATTATTATAAAGCGGCTGGCGCAAGCTTTGGCTTTTTACTCGGCTATTTTATCGAACCCCGCTATATTAATTTTTCGCCTCAAGCTTCTTTGGGGAAACAAATCATTAAGTACTTGCTGGGAATGACCGTTCTTCTGGCCATTGAGTTCCTTGGGAAAAAACTCTTACCCGCTTTATTGATCTGCGACTTTTTCTGTTATCTGCTGATGGGCGTCTGGGTAACCATCATCGCGCCGTATTTGTTCAAAGGTATGTTCCAGGATGTTCCGGGAATGGCTTAACCCCTCGGCGAGGTTGGTTTTTATAACTTCAAGTGTTCTTAATCATATTATAAATTGGCTGATCGGAGATAAAGATGGGACAAACAATAAAATGGATTTTTTTATTAGCTATATTATTAATTATTTTCCCTATGCAATCAGATGCGATACTATCTCCTCGGGAAACAATTATGCAGTTACTTAAGGAATACTCCCCCTCCGGCTATCATTTGGTCACCCGGGTTGAGGGTTTGCCTGATAATAAAGAACTATATTTAGGATCCCGAAAAATTGTGCTCCCGATCTTGAAGGAAGAATTGACGACCTGGGTCCACGGGGATACCGAGAAAGATATTCTTACCGCCATTGGAACCGTAGTCCATGAAATGTGTCATTATTACACCGGTAACATGGCTTATCCACTTTTGGCGGAACAAAGGGTAAAAGTGCCCCTTGAAGAGTATTATGATGCTTATTATATTGAGGATGGTAACGATATTTTGGTGAAACGTACTAAGGTCTTCAATACCAGGGAGATCGCCGCGATAATTCCCGAATCTTTAAGGACTTTCCGGTTTTCTTATGTTAATGCCGAGAAAACCCTCGCCTCTCAGATTTTAGGCATCTATGGGCTGATGGATGAGTTTTGCGCATATTACTACGGCACCAAAGCCGCGGTTGAGATCTATCCTTATTACCGGGATAAAATGACATCCGGAGTTGACCGTTGGATTACATATCTGGACCAGGTCAACGCCGTATATTTTGCCTATCCGGAATTTAAGTTTTTTATTTTAAAATACTTGCAGTACGCCAAAAGCCATTACCCCAGTCAGTACCGGGAGATTATCGAAAACAAAGGATTGATCAGGACTTTTTTCATTATTGATCAGAATTACGCGGCGTTAATCGCAAGGTATAATACGATCAAAGAAGAGATTTTCGAGGATTTACAAAATGAAGGGTATACCGTTACTGAAAAGAATAACCATTATCAAATCGCCCGCGCGAAACCGTTTTATTCCCACTCGGGAAACAACTATTTTCATTACTTTGAAATCTTATTGAAAGAACTTCAAAAACAGGAATATAGACTAATTTTAGATGAATTGAAGACGGACTAAAAAAAATAAATCAGAAATGTCCGCTCGAAATAACGGAATCTATGTTTCATTTTCTCACTACAAAAAAGCCTTCCTCGTCCTTCTCCAGACTAAGCGAGGTCCGGGTTATTGTTTTACCCGTCTTGAAAGCCTCGACTTGCAAATGAATATCAAAACTTGTGAACTCACTTATTTCTTTAGCATCAATACTCCAATACACTTCATTTTCTTGAATTCGGATATCTGTTCCCAACTCAGTCACTTCGCCGCCCCAACTTAAAAACCGTCCGTACTCGGCGGTCCAATGATATACTACTTTCTGTGGCGTTTTACCCCCAGTGAGCTTTGCGATTAAAGGAATACCAATCGTTGAGGACATTAATGGGCTGTACCCTTCTATTGAAGGCTTAATTACAACTTTAGGAGTAAAACGGATCAAAACGCTAAACACCCCTAAAACTGCGAATACTACTAACACTCCCAAGGCTGGTACTAAAGTGTTGGCTTTAAATACTGAAAAAAAGGACCGGCGGCGGAGTTCTTCCCTTACTGCCCTTTGGCGGATACGTTGCCGCCAGACAGGGCTAAAACTTCGCTTCTCAGCTTCTTGGGGTTCTTGTTCCATCATTTCCAACGCTTGTTTCATCGCTTGATATTCTTTGAGACATCCGGGACAGGATCGAAAGTGCTCTTGTATCTGGCTTCTCAATACACCACCGATTTCCCCGGCCGCCATCTTTTCCAAACGTGACCGTACAATGTAACAGTTCAAATCAACCCGCCCTTTCTTACCTATTTTTATTATACTCCACCCATCAATTCATTTAAAGGCATTCCATTGACACCCAATATTGTACCTCCGATATGTTCCAAAAACTATTCTTGCAACCATTCCTACCAGCAATTACATACAGGAACCCCCTGCTAAAACGAGAATAACCTGATATAATCTTATGTAAAACGATTGTCTGATATTTGTGTTTTAGTTACCGATAATACCGTGACGAAAGGAGAAATATCGATGTTTATTACTCAAAAGAAATTCAACTTGATGTTAATGCTTTCCCTAGTTATCTCACTGTTTTTTTGCACTCAGGTTCATGCGAGTGTAGCTTTATCCGATATCCAGAACCACTGGGCTGCCAAACCGATTCAAAACTTAGCGGACCAAGAGGTGATTAACGGATACCCGGATGGGACTTTCAAACCGGATCAGGCGGTTACCAGAGCAGAATTATCCAAAATGCTCAGTAAAGCCCTGGGCTATCAACCGGTAACCGGCAGTAAATATCCGGATATCGGCCCTCATTGGGCTGCCCCTTATATGAACGCTATGGCCGAAGCAAAAGTGATGAACAGTTTTAACGACGGTAATTTTCAGCCGGAGAAAGCGGTTAATCGCGCTCAGTTAACCACTTTTATCGCCCGAGTTTTGAACCTGGCCAAACCGGAAGAAAAGTTCGGTCAAGATTGGCCTGCCAGTTTCGTTGATGTTTCCAATGATCATTGGGCTTTTCGTTATATCGAACTCAGCAACAAATTCGGATTACTACCCCCGGAATATCAAACCGAGTTCCACCCCGAGCAGGCTGTTACTAGAGGTGAAGCCGCTTGGATGATTCAAGCTGTAAAAGGGTTGGAGGTCTCAAAAGGAAAACTCAGTCAGGTCGATGCCGGAAGTGGCTTAATGAATATCCAAAAAGAATCCGGTAACGATCCGTTAATGGTCTTGGTTACTCCGGAAACAGTTTTGATTCGCAACAACGTTAACGCTCCAATGGAAGATCTGATTAAAGGGGACGAAGTTACTGTTATCTCAGAACAATCCGGAGATGTAAAATTCTTAAAAGCTTTTGGTAAGATCACCAAAAACGACCTACTTTCCCAGATTAGCGCCTCGATACAAGGCCGCTTGGACCGGGACCAGATTGCCGCAATCATGGCCGGCGACTGGGATTCAGTAAAAGACACTTTGAAAGGCAGCCTCTACAATCGTTTGGTGGATATGGGACTGGACCCGGCTGAAGCGGAAAGTATCATGGTCCAAGATTGGAACTATCTTGACACTCTTAGCCAGGAACGTTTAGCTCAAGTGCTCGCCGATTATCTGGGAGTCTCCATCGACTTCGGCCAGGCGCTCTTAGCCAGGGATATGGATAAGATTAAGGAATACGGCAAGATTGAGCTGGCTTCGGCAGCTTTAAGCAAGTTACTGGGTGCAAATCCAGGTAATCAAAACTCCTATTAACATTAATACTGATATTCGGAGCTGTTGCAAAAGAATTTTTTTACAACAGCTCCTTTCTTTTTAAAATTAATTTATCATTTTTCAGCAATGTTTGGGCGGCGGTATTCAATTTAGCAGAACATTTTATACTGATTTGCTTGTTCATTCTTTTTAACCGACTTCTTTTTCTTTTTATCACAATACATATGCTGGTCGGCTTCTTTGAGAATTTCTTCCAATCCCTTCGGAGTGCTGGGTTCTTTTATCCCAATTCCGATACTGACCCCGATTTTTGCCGCCAATTCGTTGTTTGATTTCCAACATTCGACTGCTTCGATAATACGATTCCTGATCATACTCGGATAAATTTCTTTAGCACTTAGCATCACTACAAATTCATCCCCACCCAAGCGGCAGATAATATCGGTTTCTCGGATCGAAGCCTTTAAGATATTGGCAAACTGTTGAATTATCCGGTCACCAACTAAATGACCGTGCCGATCGTTAATTATTTTAAACCGGTCAAGATCCATTAATAAGACTCCAATAAACCAGCCCTCCCGTTCAGCGCGGGCCATTTCCTTCTTAGCAAATTCCATTAAACCCTGGCGATTATATAAACCGGTCAACCCATCAATAAGAGCTTTTTCTTCGAAATTGTGAATATCTAATTCATAGGGAATGGAGATTGTCCCCTTATAAACTAGAATATAAGCCCCCAGTCTAAACAGATCCGGGATTAATTGTAGAGTATTGGTAAACGTAGCAGCTTGTAAAAATGAAGCGCCGGTCAATAGTAGCATCGCCCCCATTATCCTCTGATAAATAGAGTCATTAATTTCCCGCCGGTGGCAAAAGAGATTAACCATAGCCAATATTAATCCCATCCCGCAACTAAATCCGAGAATATTTCCATAATTGGCTGAATTTCCAAGATACCAGACCAAAGCAATATCCAAAATCAATATTAACACGACTCCATTTGTGAATAAGCTTTTTGATAATTTCCGGCTAATAAAAAAAGGAGCGCAAACAAAAATGAACGCTTCTAACAAAAGTGCTCCCGAATGCACTATCGCTATGGTTGATATCGAGAAACCGTGTTCAGTATAATTTAGAAGAATGTAAATTAGGCGAATAATCCCAAATGTTAGTAATGAATATCCCATGAAGAGTGAGAAGTCGTTTTTGGTATAGCGATAATACTTCATCGCCAGAACATAAACTAAAGTCATTATTATTATTGTCATAAATTCAAATAATAGCTTAAAAAAACGAATGTTAGCTGGGCCAATTATTAGAAGGCTAGCTATTATTAAAAGAATTAACAAAAATCTTTTTCCCGCCATTACTACTGACAAAGGATTGGCTCCTTTCTTAAATTTGAATCAACTAGATTAGAAATTATCCATGTTCATTAATTCAAAATCCTTATGATTTTTCCTGCTTATTCACTAAACTAAATCCCATCCATGATTACTTAATCTAAAACTTCATCGGATCTCTTTATATCAATGCTGAGGTAATTATGTCACCGGATTTAAACAATATTAATTGTAATAATGCTAGATTTATTTTCATAAAACATAATGAGTTTTAATTAATTATACCGTTTAAAGGGGGTAATATGATGGATATCGAAAATAAACTTCAAAAAAGTATCGATTTATATCTGAATAATTTCGGAATTTTCTTCTTAACCATTTCTATCGGTACAATCATCTCAATTATTAGTATGGGAATTTTAGCCGGGCCATTAATTGGCGGCGCAATGGTACTAACCCTTAATCTGATTAGGAATAAACCAGCTACCTTTAGGGAGATCTTCTCCCATTTTGATAAATTTTTGCCTACCACGCTTATCTCTCTACCATCACTATTCTTTTTATTGATTATCCAAAAAGTACCGATAATTGGTGTATTCCTCGGTATTGCTTTTAGTCCTTTCATCCTAGTAATTATGGCCTTTGCAATTGTTTTAATCATTGAAAAAAATTATCCCCCGCTTCCAGCACTTAAGGAGGCCCTTACTTTTATAAAAACCGATCCGGTTATTATCTGGATTTACGCTCTGATTGCCTTGATTTTATCTGCAATCGGCGCAGTAGCTTTTGGTATCGGGGCTCTGCTGACCGTTCCTTTCTCAGTCATCTGCATGACTGTGGCGTACCAAGATTATTTAGGTCAAAGGATATCTTAAGATAATCAGTACGGTTATCCATCAACTTACCTGCAATAAAAAAAGGCTGTCGCAAAATGTGAAATTTTGTAACAGCCCCAAATAATTTATTTAAATTCGGCTTTTTGGCCCATTTCGTCCATCCAGCCCTTTTTCTATTTAGACAGTTTTCAAGTTTCCGCGCTTAACACGACTTAAAACTTTAGTCTTAAGGATTGATTCCACCTTATCCGGCAAGACTTCCTCCAAAATTTCTCCATCAATCTTTACCGACGGGCTATGCCGGCATCCTTCCAAACAAAAAGTAGCATGGAGCTTAACTCGTTCGCTCAGATTCAACTGTTCGGCCTGTTTCATAAACTCCCGCAAAGTATCATAAGAGCCTTTTTGGTAACAACATGTACCTACACAAACTGCAATATCTACTTTATCTTCTTCCACGCCGGTCATCAGCTCGATATCCTCGCCCTTAATCTTGACTCTAGGATGATACTTGGTATGCAAACTATGATGAGCTTGTTCGCTACCCGGCTTCTCCAGCCAATTCTGATATAACCGCGTTACGATGGGATTATCTTGGGATTTACGTAATTGAGATAACTTATCGGCTTTATAGATAGCGCGTCCCCGAGCCTGTTTTACCTCAGTACCCGCTATTGGTTGGCCGGCGCCTCCGATGCAACCTCCGGGACAAGCCATTACTTCAATTAGATCATACTCAGCCTTGCCTTCTTTCATCTTTTGAAGCAGTTTTTTAACATTACCAAGGCCATGGACTACCGCTAACCTAATTTCACGGCCATTTAAATTGACGGAAGTCTCTTTTAAACCCTTAAAGCCTCTAACCGCTTCAAAATTGACCTGTTCCAACGTTTCTCCACTGACGATCTCATAGGCGTAACGTAAGGTAGCTTCCGCCACGCCTCCGCTAGCCCCAAAGATCACTCCGGCGCCGGTGGTGAATCCAAGTGGCATATCAAAAGACTCGGCATCCAGATTAACGAAATCCAAACCAAACTCCCGGATCATTTGAGCTACTTCTTGGGTGGTCAACACCAGATCAACATCTCTCACCTTATCCTCGGAAAACTCGGGCCGGGCCGCTTCATACTTTTTACCGGTACAAGGCATAATTGATATTACATAAATCTCACTTGGCTTCTTCCCAAGAGATTTGGCCCAATGCTTTTTAACCAACGAACCAAACATTTGTTGTGGCGACCGACAGGATGACAGCTGATGAAGGCGTTCGGGAGCATTATATTCAGCATATTTCACCCATGCTGGACAACAAGAAGTAAATTGCGGTAAGCGCTTATTATTCTCCAACCGCTTCAGAAATTCATGGGTTTCTTCGATAACAGTCAAATCCGCAGTCAAACTAGTATCGAACACTTTATTAAAGCCCAATCGCTTCAATGCCGCCACTACTTTCCCGGTTACAATTTCCCCAGCCGGAATTCCAAACTCTTCCCCCAAAGCTACCCGGACTGCCGGCGCTACCTGGGCGACTACTGTAAGTTCCGGATTATGCAACGCCGCCCAAGCCTTATGGGTTTCTTTCTTAACCACCAATGCTCCAGTAGGGCAAACGGCGGTACACTGGCCACAGCTGACGCAGTCTATTTCAGAAATGTTTTTGCCAAAAGCCGGTGAGACTGTTACTTTTGAACCCCGATTACTAAAGTCTAAAATACCAATCCCTTGGACCTCCGAGCACATCCGGACGCAGTCTCCACAGAGAATACATTTATTAGGATCACGGACAATTGAAGTACCGGAATTATCGATTGGTAATTTTAAATCCCGTTCCCCAAAACGCACCTTACTGATACCAAAACGGTTGGCAAGTTCCTGTAATTTACAACGACCGTTCTTTTCACAGGTAGTACAATCCCGTTCGTGATTGGCCAACAAGAGTTCCAACACTGTTCGCCTAACCCGTTGAACCCTTGGACTATTAGTTAAAATTCTACGCCCCGCTTGCGGAGGAGTCGAACAGGAAGCCACAATCCCCTGTCCTTCGATTTCCACGACGCACATCCGGCAGGCACCATAAACGCTTAATTCAGAATGATAACAAAATGTTGGTAGTTCAATTCCGGTCTTTCGGATTAATTGCAATAAATTGTTTTCGCCTTCGATTTCGACCGGCTGATTGTCGATATATACTAGATTATCAGCATTCATCGCGTTCCCTCCTTAATCGCCTGAAACGGACAAGCCGTTATACAAGCGCCGCACTTGATACATTTATCCGGATCGATGACAAATGGTTCTTTTACTTTACCGCTAATGGCGCCGACCGGGCAAACCCGACTACATTTGGTGCATCCTTTACAAGTGTTAGGATCAATACTATAACTGGCTAATCCTTTACATACACCAGCTGGACAACGTTTATAAATAATGTGCGCTAAATATTCATCTTTAAAATATTTCAGCATAGTCAACACCGGGTTAGGCGCGGTTTTACCTAAGCCGCACAGTGAACCATCCTTAATAGCCATTGCCAAATCTTCTAAAACTTCGATATCTTCCGGTTTACCTTGACCGTCGACCGCCCGTTGTAAAATTTCCAACAATCTTTTGGTCCCTTCACGGCAAGGCACACATTTACCGCAAGACTCATTCTGAGTAAAGTTCATAAAGAAACGCGCCACTTCGACCATACAAGTGTTTTCATCCATAACCACCAATCCGCCGGAACCAATCATGGCCCCTACGGATAACAGTGAATCAAAGTCCAGTGGAAGTTCCAAATGATCTTTAGTCAAACAACCGCCGGAAGGGCCTCCGATCTGTACCGCTTTAAACTCTTTACCACCACGGACTCCGCCTCCGATTTCATATACAACCTCCCGGAGAGTAGTTCCCATCGGCACTTCAATCAACCCGGTATTAGCGACTTGACCCGTAAGGGCAAAAGTCTTGGTCCCGGGGCTTTTTGGAGTTCCGACATTTTTAAACCAATCGGCGCCTTTCTGAATAATCTTGGTAATATTAGCAAAAGTCTCCACATTATTAATCAGAGTCGGTTTGCCCCATAGACCAGATTGGGCCGGAAACGGCGGCTTAGGTCGCGGCATTCCCCGCTGTCCTTCAATGGAAGCTATCAAAGCGGTTTCTTCTCCGCAAACGAAAGCGCCTGCTCCTTCTTTTATTTTGATTTTAAAGTTAAAGCCGGTCCCTAAAATATTTTTACCGAGTACTCCACATTTTTCAGCAGTTTTAATCGCTTGCTTTAATCTATCTACAGCCAACGGGTACTCAGCCCGTACATAAATATAACCTTCATCGGAACCAATCGCATATCCGGCAATAGTCATCCCTTCAAGCAGTTTGTAGGGGTCGCCCTCCATAACGCTCCGATCCATGAAAGCTCCCGGGTCCCCTTCATCACCGTTACAAACTATATATTTTTTTTCTCCTTTAGCGATTCGGGTCATCTCCCATTTTCTACCGGTGGGAAAACCTCCACCACCCCGTCCGCGAAGCCCCGAATCCAAAACTTCCTTACATACTTCTTCCGGTTTCATAGCCAGAACCTTGCTTAACGCCTCATATCCATTCTTCGCTATATATTCGCGAATTTCAACCGGATCAATCGAACCGCAGTTTTCCAATGCGTTACGCTGTTGTTTGTTATAAAAAGGAATACTATGCTCCCGGTCATAACTAGTATCCGTAACAGGATGCCGATATAGTAGCCTTTCTACCGGTCCTTTTCCATCAATTAAAGCGGTAACAATTTCCGTAACATCTTCTAGTTTTACTTTGGTATAAAGCACTCCTGAAGGTTCCAAACGGACCAAGGGCCCCATTTCGCAAAACCCGTGACAACCGCTTTTTACGACTGTAGTGCCGCTAGATTTTTCTTCGATCATTAATTCAACGGCAATATATACTCCTCGAGTTGAAAGCTCCTTTATTAAAGCATCGTAAATCTTAAGGGAACCATTGGCAACACACCCGGTACCGGCACAAACCAAAATTCGATTTGGTTCCTTTTGATATGCATGGCGCCATTGTTCGCGTAATTCCTCCAGTTTAGTTACAGACTCGATCAACATGTTTCACCCTCTTCCTCTAATACTTTATCGATAATGATATTAATTGCATCCGCTGTCATTTGTCCGTAAATTTGGTCATTAATCATCACTACAGGCGCCAATCCGCATGCGCCTAAGCAAGAGACGGTTTCTACCGTAAAACGTAGATCATTGGTAGTTTGTTTCTCTCCGTTAAGTCCGACTCGTTTTCGAATCGCATCTCTCACCGGGTTGGAACCTCTAACGTGACAAGCAGTGCCGTCGCAAACTTTGATCACATATTTACCCTTAGGCTCCAAAGAAAATTGAGCGTAAAACGTCGCTACCCCATAAACCGTGGCTGGAGATAAATTTAAAGCGGTCGCCACATAAGTCAATATTTCCTCAGGTAAGTACCGATATTCATCCTGGACTTCTTGTAAAATCGGGATTAACGCCGCTTGTTTTTTTCCATGCCTTTCAATAACTTCATTGATTTTCTCAAAACTCCGGCACGAAGAACCTTTAAAAAACTTGTCTTTCTCTACAACTGCAGAATTAGCCATATTCTTTCTCCCCTCATTAATGAAATAAATTCTTAACGAAAAATTAACAGTTGTGAATTATTTCACAAATAAATCAAAAAAATTTGTGAAAATTTGCACAAACTATCTCTTTAAAAAAGACTTAGCTCGCTCGTTCCTATTTTCACAATATTTTTTTAGTATACCACCATCCACCCCCTTTAGGCAAGATACTTAACCAAATTTTCACTTTAAATAACATTTACATAATATCAAAAAAATAACAAAGACCGCTCTGTCCTTCATTGAGCGGTCCTTTACTTAAAATAAGGTTACTTCCCTTACCGAAGCGATTTTTCTTTCTTACCGACAGTTTCAAAGATGACCTGCTCATCCTTGATCACAGCCTTAAGGGTGGACCCCGGTTCTAGCGCTCCCTTTAATAACTCTTCCGAAAGCGGGTTTTCAATAAACCTTTGAACCGAACGGCGCAACGGACGAGCCCCAAAATTAGGGTCAAAACCATCTTTAGCCAGAAATTCTTTAACCTCTTCCGTTAGTTCTATGACAATGCCCTTATCTAGCAACTGATGGGCGACAGGTTTGACCATTAGATCGACGATCGCTTTAATTTGTTCACGATTCAAAGCGTGAAATACGATAACCTCATCAATTCGGTTTAAAAACTCAGGCCTAAAGGTACGTTTCAGTTCTTCAAGGACTTTATCTTTCATCTTTCGATAGTTGTCGGTAGAGTCCTCATCGCCGGTTTGAAACCCGATCCCCATAGAATGTTCGATTAAATTAGCGCCTACATTGGAAGTCATAATCACTACGGTGTTCTTAAAATCAACAACCCGTCCGTGGGCATCGGTCAGCCGACCATCTTCAAGCACTTGTAATAGAACATTAAAAACTTCCGGATGGGCTTTTTCAATCTCATCCAACAAAACAACCGAATAAGGTTTTCTCCGAACCCGTTCAGTTAACTGCCCACCTTCATCATAACCTACATATCCGGGAGGAGCTCCCACCAAGCGGGAAACAGTATGTCTTTCCATATATTCGGACATGTCAATCCGGATCATGGCATTTTCATCACCAAAAAGGGATTCTGCCAAGGCTTTAGCCAATTCGGTTTTACCGACTCCCGTAGGTCCTAAAAAGATGAAGGAGCCAATTGGTCGCTTAGGGTCTTTCAGGCCGGCCCTGGCCCTCCGTACCGCACGAGATATAGCTTCAACCGCTTCATCTTGGCCGATAACCCTTTGATGAAGTGTTTCCTCAAGCTTTAAAAGACGCTCCGTCTCTTCCTGTTGCAATTTGGTAACGGGAATTCCGGTCCAACTCGAAACTACATAGGCAATTTCTTCTTCGCCAACAGTTGGCTCTGACTTACTTCTTTTATTCTTCCAGTCAATGGCCATATCATCCAGCTGTTGGCGTAATTTCTGCTCATCATCCCTCAATTTGGCCGCTTTCTCAAATTCTTCATTTTTAATGGCCGCTTCCTTCTCCTGTTGTAATTGATTTACTTGGTCTTCCAATTCTTTTAAATCAGGAGGGGTAATCGTGGTCCGTAATCTAACTCGTGAAGCCGCTTCATCAATCAGATCAAT
>Ga0123334_1002589_pt1 | contig 20680 bp, 20 predicted proteins | sample BiotimSIPDNA_FD_89706 | JGI IMG/M metagenome (GOLD analysis project Ga0123334, IMG submission 89706) | Anaerobic biogas reactor microbial communites from Washington, USA - Biogas_R1 time_0 SIP DNA | ecosystem: Engineered > Bioreactor > Anaerobic > Unclassified | place: Washington, USA... | reverse complement strand
GCACCCGTCTTTGACTTACGGCTTCGACGGTTCCTCCGCCCACAATCTCGCTGTGACCATAGTCAAATGTTTTACGAGGGCCAATAAGAACGCCGGTGCCGAAAGGGGCATACATTTTGTGCCCGGAGAAGGCCAGGTAATCCAGAGACCCACTTCCGGCGGAGCCTTTCATATATACTGGCAGATGTGGCGCCATCTGGGCGCCGTCCACCATTATTTCTGCGCCGTTTTGGTGAGCCAGATCAGCAATTTCCGCCAGATGATTGATGTGGCCGGTTACATTGGATGCACCGGTGACGGTAACCAGCCGGACTCTTCCCCGCGATAGTCTTAATTTTTTCTTTAGATCGTCAAGCAGCAAGCGGCCGGAATCATCCACATCCACATAGAGCATCCGAAATTTGCTGCGCCAAGGCAGGTCGTTGGAATGGTGTTCCATGACAGTGGAAATAATAATATCTCTCCTGTCGCGGGCTTGAGCCAGGCGATAGGCCAGCTTATTAATAGCTTCAGTGGCGTTCTTCACAAAGATAACCACATTGCTGTCCCGGTCTGCTCCAACGAAATCAGCCACTATCTCCCGAGCCTCTTCATACAGGCGGGTGGTTGTTTCTGACTTGGCACCGCCGCCACGGTGTACGGCAGCATACCAGGGGGCAAAGCTTTCAACCGCCTGGAGAACGGTCTGAAAGGGAGGAGTAGTAGCGGCATTGTCAAAGTTTATCAAGGGTTTTTCGCCGCCGCTTAGTGTGACGGGCATGTTCAAACCCACAAAGAGGTGGCGAAGATCCTGCTGATGATCATTAATGGACAGATGATAACCTCCCTGCGCCAAAGGGAATGATGCCAATTATCGGAATAAGCAGGGGTGTTAAAAGCCATCATTTGGCGCAATCGTATAATTAATTGTATTCCCTTTCCGAAAAAAGGTGTCTTGCTCTCGCCCAGTAAAGTGCCCAACATAGGCTATATTTAATTAGTCCATTGTTTTAAGTCCAGCCCAATAGCCGTGCAAGCTGGGCAGTGAGGAAGCAGACTGAGAACGCAGTAACTGTAGGAATCAGGAATGCCGCAAACGTCCACTTGAGGCTGCCTGATTCTTTGTAAGCTGTTAACAGGGTGGTGGAGCAGGGCCAGTGCAGTAAACTAAACAACATAACATTTAAAGCGGTCACCCAAGTCCACCCGTTCTGTACCAGAATTCTTCCCAATTCCTCCAGACCGGTGAAATCCACCATATATCCCATGGATAAGTAGCTCATTAGCAGAATGGGGATAACGATTTCATTGGCAGGCAATCCCAGAATGAATGCCATCAGAATGAAGCCGTCCAGCCCGATAATTCTGGCCGTAGGCTCAAGAAACTGGGCCAGATGGGTGAGAACACTTATATCTCCGACGAATACATTAGCCAGTACCCAGGTAACGGCCCCTGCCGGTGCAGCCATTATCATTGCCCGTTTTAAGACGAAAACAGTACGATCAATTATTGATCTGTAAATTACCGCTCCGATTTGGGGTTTGCGGTAAGGAGGGAGTTCCAGGAAGAAAGCAGATGATTCTCCTCTGAGGATGGTTTTTGATAATATCCATGAAGCGGCAAAGGTTATTATGATTCCCAGCATTACCAGAGCGGTTACGACCGCACTGGCTATTATGGTTTTGTAGGCAGATGCTGCGGCTCCGGCGGCGAAAATGATAGACAGCGCAATCAAAGTAGGAAATCTGCCGTTACACGGGACGAAAGTGTTGGTTAAAATGGCGATCAAACGTTCTCGTTTGGAATCGATGATTCTGCACGCAATCACTCCGGCCGCATTACAGCCAAACCCCATACACATGGTAAGCATTTGTTTCCCACAAGCTCCGCATTTTCTAAAGGTATTGTCCAGGTTAAAGGCTATTCTGGGGAGATAGCCTAGATCTTCAAGCAGGGTGAAAAGAGGGAAGAAGATAGCCATAGGAGGCAGCATGACAGATACTACCCAGGCTAATGATCGGTAAGCTCCCAACACCAGAATTCCATGAAGCCAGTCAGGTGCATTTGCCAGTACAAACCAGTGAGTCAGTTGTTCCTGGAAGCCTAGCAGCACTGTGGCCAGCAATTCTGAAGGAACGTTGGCACCCTGAATGGTAAGCCAAAAAACAAATCCTAACAGAGCAATCATTATGGGATAACCAAACAGGCGGGAGGTAAGGATGTCGTCAATTTTCCCGTCCAGATTTCGGGATTTGTAATCCTGCCGCTCAACCTTTTGGATAATCTCTTCAGTATTTTTATAAATGTCTGACACAATCTGATCAGAGAAGTTGCCGATATTTCCTGCCTTCTTCCAGGCATTGCTCAGATCGGGCATCAATTCCCTCATACTGACGCACCCGCCTCCCGCCAGCATTCAGTCTCCAGATTCAGGTAAGAAGTAATGCTGTCCAGAAGGCTTTTATCGGAATCCAGTAATCTCAGGGCCACCCATCTGGGGCTGAGGGTAAATATGTCTAGGTGGTTAAGCTCTGGGAGCAGCTGCTGTACAGCATTTTCAATGTCGCTGGAATATTGAATCTGCCGGGGCATAGTAATGCGCTCTTTGGTGATTATCTGATATAAAGCTTCGCGAATATCGCTTAATCCTTCCCCATTTCGAGCCGAAGCCGCTACTACAGGCACACCCAGTTCTTGTTCCAAAAGGGGAATATCTATATGTATTTTCTTCTTTCGGGCTTCATCCATTAAGTTTACGCAAATCACGGCATTGGGAGTAATTTCTATTACCTGAAGGGCCAAATTCAAGTTTCTTTCCAGACAGGTTGCGTCAAGCACTACCAGGGTCACGTCAGGCCGTCCAAAACAAATAAAATCTCTGGCAATCTCTTCTTCCGGAGTATGGGCCAGCAGGGAATAGGTTCCAGGCAAATCCACCAGCAAAAAGGGCCGCCCTTTATAACTAAAGGAACCCTGCGCACTTTGAATAGTCTTTCCCGGCCAGTTGCCGGTATGCTGATGCAATCCGGTCAATTTGTTAAAAACTGTGCTTTTCCCTACGTTGGGATTACCTGCCAGGGCCACCACAGACAGATCAATACCGGCTTTTAAGCCAAAGCGCTCTCTGGAGATTCTAAGACGGTTTTCTGAATTCACGGTGATCCTCCTTTTAGATTATGGAGCCAGGTTCAATCGGATGTACTCTGATGCCGCCTGCATCCCTGCGGCGCAGGGCAATTACTGTTCCCCTGATGCGAAATGCCATTGGGTCGCCGCCAGGGGCTGATCTGACATAATGAACCGGCGTCCCCGGTACAATTCCCAGGTCCAGAATTCTGCGTCTTAATGGCCCGGTTATCTGGATCGAAGCAACATAGCCTTTTGATTTTCTGGGCAGATTGGCCAGAGTCATGGTTGGAGCTAAAGCAGCCACTTTGAACCCCCTTATTACATCCCATGATTGTTAGCCTAAGCTAACTTATCTGATCTTTTATATAATATGGATGTAAAACAGATACGTTACCGCCGCTGAAGGTGGGAAAATGAAGCAGCAGACATTTTATCTCCTGCCGATATCACGTGGCAGCAGGCTTATAAAGAGGCTATCATATCAATGGGCGATTTAAGCGGGCTGGCAGATGATATGCGAAAGATAGGACAGGATAAAGCGAACCAATCAGTTTATTCCCCGATGACGGCGCGTATTTCAATCGATTGTCAGCCGGTACGCCACTGGTGAAATCTATATTTCCATTGGAGAGCAAATTATTCGTCAAGGCCTAGAAGGGGATATGTTGACTAAAAGATGAATTGCAGGCAGGATTATGGAGTAGGTAAATAACGAAAAGGTATTGCCGAAATGAAATACTTAATAAAAATATTTTATAAAATGGTGTTTGCCATAATAATTGCCGTGATCATTTTCAACATTGCATTGCAATCAATCTTTTCGATAAGCGGCGCAGGTATATCTATTTTAGATATCTATAAGCAAACTCTGCCCAAAAACGACGCTCAAAAAACAGAATATAGAGATACATATTTGGTGAAAGCAAAAAGTTATTTTGAAAAACAGGAAAGAGGCCAATGTGCCGGATTCTCTGCTGCTTATGCTCTTAGGATATTAGGAGAGGACATAAGCGGAAAAGAAATATACACAAAGCTTGAGCCCAAGTTCTCAAATGGTTATGTGATGCCCCAAGGAATTATAGATGTTTTTTCGGAATATGGTCATGACGCGAAAATGCTACGGGGTGATTTGGAACAGCTAAAAACAAGATTAAACCGGGGGAATCCCATTATTGTATTAATTGGACATTCTGTCAGCTGGCAACATTATGTAACCGTAGTTGGATATGATGAGGATAATATCTTCTTCTATGATTCAAATAAAGCTGCAGATAATTCCTATGGATATAACAGAACTATGACTAATGCAGAGTTTGTATCTCAGTGGAAAAACGGAATCCCCTTGTTTGAGCAGATCTATTTTGTGGCCCAGTAATTCAGTCGATCCCGAAGCATTCAACAGGGTATGTCACACAGAGCTATTCTGGAAAGAGAGAACCTCCGGCTGGCCGGAGGTTCTAAAAATCTTAGCGTTTATATATAAAGATAATTCCCTTGGATATAAATTAGCTTAGAGCTTAGAATCGAGAATCTGTCTAATCTACCTGAGTCGTCAGGAAGAGGGGCAATGTCATTTGCTCGATTTGATCCTGCATTTCTTCGAGTTCGTCCATATGACGATCCTCGTCTTTGAGAATCTGCACAAGAATATCCCGGGTGGCGTGATCTCCCAACTCGGCCGCCAGTTTAATGGCATCGTTATATGCCTTGATTGCGCCGGTTTCAGCAATGCGGTCATTTTCAACCTGCTGAGGGACTTCACTGCCGATGTGGATACTGCTCAGGTTGCTGACGATAGGTGTGCCCCCGAGAAAGAGTATCCTTCCAATCAGTATTTCGGCGTGCTTCATTTCATCGATTGCCCGTTTTTCAAAGCCGTGGTGCAGCTTGCCGTAGCCCCAATCCTCACACATTTCCGCATGAACAATGTATTGGTTGATTGCGGTCAGTTCATCTTCAAGCAGCGAATTTAAAGTGTCAATTAATTTGGGATCTCCCTTCATAAGCAAGAACTCCTTTCGTTTCTTTCTAGGAATGGGCAAAAGCTCTGGGTTCCACAGATTACTGAGGCATGATGATATGCACTGTAAACCTTCCAACCTTTTTCTTCTGCCACGCTTCCTTCAGACCATAATACACGGTACGGCTCTCCGCGTCAAAATGGCTTTTCGTTTCTATATATTTACTGAACCGGGACTGCTGTAGCAGTAGGATTGGCGCTTCGGATCGGGATCTGGAAATCCAATATCAGTCGCCTGGAAAGCGGAACGTACAATCCATCCCTGGACTTTTTAACTAAGGTTGCCCGTTCCCAGGCAAAGAGGTCCAGGTCACGTTGAAGTGCAGAATGCTAGGAAGTCATAAAGAAGTTTGTGACCAGCAGAGAGAGAAGAACAAAATGTAGTATAATACAACACTGTACGGAAAAGCTACACTGAACACATATTCGCTGATGTGTTTAAATTGGAATTCAGATATAATTGAAGCAGAGGCAATCCATCCGATTCGAGGCGGTATGAATGGCGGACATTTATCTTAATCAGGATCAGATAAAAGAAATATGGAAACAATTCATGGCCGGTGAAACCTTGGAGTTCTCGGATTTATCCAAGGACATTTTGGATTCCTGGAAAAGGAGCAAAGAGAACCAGGTTAGCTATGAGCCAACTCAGGCACCGATCATCTTTCAGGGAGAGATGCTGACAAGGCACAAAAATACCACGGAAGAACTTATTATGATCAGCCTTCCTATTATGGAGAATATTTTTAGATTTATGGCTGATGCAGGATTTGTTATTGTCCTTTCTGACCGTGAGGGTTGTTTGCTGGAGGTAATCGGCTCTGACGAAGCCAAGGAAAAAGGCAGATTGGGGAATTTTATCCCTGGCTCCCAATGGGATGAGAAAACGGTGGGGACTAATTCCATTGGAACCGCGCTCTTCCTGGATCAACCCATTCAGATTCAAGGGCGGGAACACTATTGCAGGATGTTTCATCCTTGGTGTTGCTCCACTGCTCCGATTCACGATCCGGAAGGGAAGATCCACGGGACTCTTACCATAGCAGGGCCTTTAGATAAGGTGCATCCTCATACCCTGGGAATGGTCGTAACAGCAGTCCGGGCGATTGAGACCCAGTTGGAGCTGCGCAAGGCCTTACATTCTCTGGAACATGCCAGCAACTACAAGAATGCGGTGATGGAATCCATCTCCGAAGGGATTCTGGCCGTTGATTCCCAGGCAAACGTAACCCATATAAACAGTATTATGGCTCGTTATTTGGGGGTTGATCCCAATGAAACAGGACAAAAGTTCTTCGAATTGCTAAGCCCGGAGAATAAAGATGTGTATGATATTGTCCAGAACAACCATATTGTCACAGATTATGAGATAGGTATTTATACCTCCAATGGCCTCAACACATATCTTCTAACTACCCGTCCCATACATGGAGACGAAATCAGCGAGGGTATGGTACTGCTTATTCACGAGATAAAACGTGCCCAGCGACTGGCACAGCGTATGAGCGGTTCCGAAGGTCGTCTGACATTTGCTAACCTGATCGGCAAAGATCCTAAATTCTTAAAGACGATTGATTTGGCGCGCCAGGCAGCCGGCAGCAGCTCAACGGTTTTACTTCTGGGGGAAAGCGGTACCGGTAAAGAGGTGTTTGCCCAATCTATTCACAATGCGGGGATTCGCAAACGAGCCCCCTTTGTGGCGATAAATTGCGGGGCGATTCCCCGGGAGCTCATGGCCAGCGAACTGTTCGGATACGATGACGGGGCCTTTACAGGAGCCAAACGGGGAGGTAAAATCGGCAAATTTGAATTGGCTCAGGGTGGTACTGTTTTTCTGGATGAAATCGGTGAAATGCCTCTGGACCTGCAGACTACTCTGTTGCGGGTCCTGGAAAGCAAGACTATTACCCGCGTCGGAGGCAACAAGGAGATCCCGGTTGATTTCCGAATTATTGCGGCGACCAATAAAGATTTGAATGCGGAAATCAGCCAGGGCAGATTCAGACAAGACCTTTTTTATCGGCTTAATGTCTTTTTAATCAAGATTCCGCCTCTGCGTGAACGAAAAGATGATATTCCACTGCTGGCAGCTCATCTGATTGAAAACCTTTGTGTAAACCTAAAAAAAGAAGCAATCGTAAAGGTGGATAAAAAGGTATGGGAGGCATTTAACAGCTATGATTGGCCGGGTAATGTCCGGGAGCTGCAAAATATGTTGGAGAGAGTTGTCAATGTGTGTAATGATGTGATCTTAACCATGGAACATCTGCCCCAGGAGTTTATACACAGTAATGAAAGCCCCTCGTTTGACCTGCCGGTTAAGGAATATGAAAAAGAACTAATTCAAAACCTTTTAGAAATCCATAATCGAAATATCACCCGGGTTGCCCGGGAATTGGGAATTGCCCGAACAACGCTGTACAGCAAAATAGACAAGTATGATCTTTAGTGAACAGGCTTCTGGCGATCCTGCCGAAATAAGCCTTTTTATTTCCACTTCATTCAGTCTTCAATGATCCCTTGCCATTGCCATTTTCCTATGTGCAGCCTATCCCATGGCATGATGATCCGGCAACAGAACAAATTGCGCGAACTTTCTGGCACGTTTTTTGCAATATAAATCGGCAAGTGACAGCGGTTATAGGAATCGACATCAATTTATGCACCATGGATTATATTGCGTCACCAATCAATGTTATTTGAAAGGGAGGCATATTAATGGAAGTTAAGGCATGGGAAAGGATCTGGGAAAAAAGCTATACCGATTTATGGGCCAAGGAAGGATATATTCACGGCAAGGAGCCGTTGTTCCGGCACCTTTATAATAATTCCCTGCGCTTGCGCCACCGAACGGCGCTAATTTATTATGGCCGCAAGATTACCTGGGATGAACTTAGAGACATGGTGTTAAGGGCTGCGGGAGGTCTCAAGAAGCTGGGGATCAAAAAAGGCGACCGGGTCTATCTTGGGATGCAGAACTCTCCGCAATTTGTAATAGCTTATTATGCCGCCCACTCCCTGGGAGCAGTGGTGATGGCCATCTCTCCCGCTTATAAGGCGGGGGAGGTCCATTACGCAGTAAATGATGCCCGGGCCAAGGTTATGATCATCGAGGAATCTGTAGTTCCGGTATATAACCAGATCAAGGATCAGCTTCCGTCAGTAGAAAACATAATTGTAACTTCTTTGGATGAGTATCTCCCTGAAGATCCGTATCCGGCATTTCCGGCAGACCTGCGGGCACAGGGGATTGAGTGCCCGGATGCCGTTGCCTGGAAGGATTTCATTTCGGCAGATCCCATAACCGAAATGGCTGAGGTTGATATCAACGACCTGGCCCTGCTGCAGTACACCTCAGGCACCACCGGACGTCCCAAAGGAGCCATGCTTACCCACAAAAACCTGGTTAATGGCGCCTGGATAAATACCGTTAACATAACCATGACTGTGGATGACGTTCAATTTGCGGTTCTGCCAATGTTCCATATAACCTGTATGAATGACCATCTCAGCACTTTTGCTTTTACCGGAAACAGCTTGGTAATTCTCACCCGGTTTGATGTCGAGGCTTGGATGCAAGCGGTGGAACGCTATCGGGTAACATGGATATGTGTGGCTACTCCGGTGGTTATAGCCATTTCAAATCATCCGAATTTTGGCAAGTATGACCTTTCCAGCTTACGGGCTTTTGCCATTGGCGGCGCCCCTCTCCCGGTGGCTATCTCCGAGCGTTATAAAGCCATGGGTATAACCTTGTTTGAAGGTTACGGGATGAGTGAAACGACAGCAACCACAACCATGAACCCCATGGATGCCATTGTATTCGGCAGTATAGGGCTTCCCGTTCCCCAGTTGGACCTGAGGATTGCTGATGTAAAGGATCTGAGCCGGGATGTGGAATTAGGGGAAGAAGGGGAACTCTGGGTCAAATGTGATAGCTGCGGTATTGGTTATTGGGAAAATCCAGAGGCTTCGCGGGAAACGTTTCTCGGTGATGGCTGGGTTCGTACCGGTGATATTGTTAAAATGGACGAAAACGGCTACATTTTCGTTTGCGGACGTCTCAAAGAAATGATCAAGGTATCCGCCTACAGCGTTTTTCCGGCGGAGGTGGAGCAGTATATGTATACCCATCCAGCCATCACGGAATGTTGTGCGATTGGCGTTCCTCATGAGACCAAGGGCGAAGAAGTCAAGCTTTTCGCAGTAATTAAACCCGAGTATGCCGGGAAAATCACGGAGAAAGAGTTGATCGATTGGGCCAAGGAGCAGATGGCCCCCTATAAATATCCTCGAAAAATAGAATTTCGTGATAGTCTGCCTAAGGGCAATACCGGCAAGGTGCAGCGCAAGGATCTGGTGGAAGAGGAAAAAGCCAAGCGCGCTAATGCATAATTTAGGCACAGATATTGCATAAGCATATGCAGAGTTCATTTAATAATCACAATAGAGGAGTGAAGATATGGGCAACAAGCTGTGTGATTTAAAGGATGTTCGATTTGTACTGTATGATCTTTTGAATGTTGAAGAGCTCTGCAAATCAGAACGTTTTAGTGATCATTCCCGGGAAACCTTTGAAATGACAATCAATACGGCGGAAAAGCTGGCAGTGAATGATTTTGCACCTGCTAATGAACCAGGTGATGTGATCGGCTGCAAATGGGAAAATGGCACGGTCCGGGTTCCATCTGTCTATCATGAGCCATACCGTAAGCTGGTAGAAGGCGGATGGTTCTGCGCTCAGGAGAAATATGAGGTGGGAGGGCAGAATGTACCCCATGTGGTTGATTATGTTTGTAAGATACTATTCTTTGCAGCCAATCACAATCTGGCCGGCTACTATGGTCTGACCCATAGCGCGGCTAAGGTTATTGAGGTTTTTGGGAGCGAGGACCAAAAGCGAAAATATATGCTGCCATTGTATGAAGGCCGATTCGGCGGTACCATGTGCCTCACTGAAGCTCAGGCCGGGAGTGATGTAGGTGCGGTAAGGAGTAAAGCCGTCAAAAATCAGGATGGAACCTATAGCATAATCGGGAGCAAGATATTTATCACCGGTGGCGAAACCGATCTTAACGAGAACATTATTCATGTTGTGCTGGCCAGAATTGAAGGGGATCCGGAAGGAACCAAAGGGCTGTCCTGCTTCATAGTCCCTAAAATCCGGGTAAATGATGATGGGACATTAGGTGAAAACAATGATGTGGTCTGCCCGGGTATTGAGCATAAGATGGGTATGCGAGGTTCATCCACCAGCGTGCTGGCCTTTGGCGACAACGAAAATTGCCGGGGAGAACTGCTGGGTGGGGAACGCAAAGGAATAGTAACAATGTTTAATATGATGAATGAGCAGCGGCTTCTGGTGGGTATGCAGGGAATAGCCCAGGGGAGTACCGCTTATCTCCATGCCTTGGATTTTGCACGGGAGAGAAAGCAGGGAGTGGCAGCGGGCAAGAAGGAAGTTGCTCAGGATCCTATAGTGGTACATGCCGATGTGAGAGCCAATCTGCTGTGGATGAAATGCTACACCGAGGGGATCAGGGCCCTGGTGCTTTATGCGGTTTTTTGTATGGATCGTATCCACACCGCCGCTGATGAAAATGAAAAGCAAAAATGGAACGATATCATTGAAGTGCTGACACCGGTTTGCAAGGCCTACGGCAGTGACAAGGGATTTGAGGTCTGTATCAAGGCTGTTCAAGTCCTGGGTGGCTATGGATACTGCTCTGAGTATCATGTGGAACAGTTTGCCCGTGACTGCAAAATTACCTCTATATATGAAGGCACTAATGGCATACAGAGTCTGGACTTGGTTAACCGCAAGATCTCCATGAAAAATGGCCGGGCCTATCGGACAGTGCTGAGCCAGATTAAAGAAAGCATTGTGGAAGCGCTTGAATGGAACGAGTTGATTCCCTATGCATCGGACTTGAAAAGCTACCTTGGCATGCTGGAGGAGATAACCGAAAAGGTCCTGAACATGAAAACAGCCGGAGTAGTGGAGTTAGTTGAATCATGGGCATCTCTTTACCTGGAAATATGGGGAGATATACTTTTGGGCTGGCTCTTTCTTTGGGAGGCCAGAGTGGCCCGGGAACGACTGGAGGAAAGTAAAACCGAACATAAGCCTAATGGTGAAGCTCCGGATTATTTCAATGAGGCTTTTTTCACCGGCAAAATTATAACTGCCAAATACTATCTGGGGACCCTGCTTCCTCCGGTCACCGGCAAATTAGAAACGATAAGAAAGAGCGACCATGCCTTTCTGGACATGCAGGAATCATTTTTCTTTGATTAAAATAATTTGCAGAAGCGACAGATGCGCTTAAATGGTTCTTTATTTTGAAAACTACTAATCATTTAATATTGAGGAGGATGGTTTTATGAAAACAGCTCAAGAGTATATGGACAGTCTGCGGCAGATGTCAGGAGAAATCTATTTTATGGGCGAAAAAGTTGAGAATTTGGTAGACAACCCGCATTTTCGGCCCCATGTCAACTCGGCGGCGATGACCTATGAAGTGGCTTGCGATCCTGAATTTGAGGATCTGGCAACCGCAACCTCACACTTAACAGGCAAGACCATTAACCGCTTCACCCACATTCATCAGAGCAACCTGGACTTAGTAAAAAAGGTCAAGCTGTTAAGAGCCATTGGCCAGCGGACCGGTACCTGCTTCCAGCGCTGTGTGGGATGGGATGCCCTGAATGCTACTTACAGCGTAACTTATGAGATGGATGAGAAGCTTGGGACCAAATATCATGAAAGATTTTGCGAGTACCTGAAACACATTCAGGAGAACGATTTGATGGTGGTTGGAGGTATGACTGATCCCAAGGGGGACCGGATGCTGTCTCCTCACCAACAGGCAGATCCGGATTTATTCGTCCATGTGGTAGAGAGGAGAGAGGACGGGATCGTGGTTCGGGGGGCGAAGGCTCACCAGACCGGAGCGGCCAACTCTCATGAAATACTGATAATGCCAACCGTCAACATGCGGCCGGAGGATGCCGATTATGCAGTATGCTTTGCCGTCAATCTGGAGACGCCGGGAATCATGCAGATCTTTGGCCGTCAAACCAACGATGAACGCAAAATGTGTGAGATGGACCAGGGTAACCGGGTGTTTGGCATAGTTGGCGGAGAGACCCTGGTGGTGTTCAATGATGTGTTTATTCCCTGGTATAGAGTTTTCATGTGCGGAGAGACGCAGTTCTCCGGAATGCTGGTGGAGAGATTCGCCACCTACCATCGTCAGAATTATGGAGGCTGCAAATGCGGGGTTACTGATGTACTCATCGGTGCCTGCGCTTCCATGGCAGAGTATAATGGTGCCGCCCGGGCCAGTCATATAAAGGATAAGCTGGTTGAGATGATCCACCTTGCTGAGACTTTGCATACCGGTTCACTGGCATGCTCTTATGAAGGCAGCCAACTTCCGGCCGGAAACTATTATCCCCATACTACCTATGCCAATGTAACCAAACAAAATATTACTCGCTTCATTTATGAAATAGGGCGGCTGGCCCATGATCTCGCCGGAGGGTTTATCGGCACCTTGCCTTCGGAGAAGGATCTGGCCCACCCTGTCATTGGGCCGGTGGTCGATAAATATTTTAAAGGGGTGGCAACGTTTCCGACCGAACACCGCATTCGCATGGCGCGACTTATTGAGAATATGACCGGAGGGACCGCTATGGTAGAGTCCATGCATGGTGCGGGCTCCCCCCAAGCTCAGCGGGTGATGTTGCTAAGGGATGCTAAACTGGAGCAGCGCAAGGGATTTGCCCGGAAGATCTGCGGTATAATCGACGATGAGGATCAGTAACCAGTCAGCCTGTTTTACAGGCGTAAATTGGTAATTTCAGGAGGTTTCCGGTGTTCTATGCCTACCGGGAACCTCCATTTTTATTATCCGCCAACCTGAAAACAATATGGAAGGACTCAGCCGTCCAAGAGTAGAAGGATTGATTAGTTGCCGGTAAACAATATAGCCAAAGGAGATTTGACATGCTTATCCCCATCACTGATCGAATCAAGATGGTCAAGGCCTCCAGCGAGACTGGACTGCTGGTGGCCAATTCCCTGCTGGTGGAAGATGATTTGACTCTGCTTATCGATACCGGCTTTGGCCGGGAGAATGCGGAGGCCCTAAAGGATTTTCCGGTGGATTATCTGATAAATTCGCATTTCCATGAGGACCACGTCATGTTTAACTGGATTTTTCCGGAGGCTGAATTGTTTGTACCCCAGGAAGACCAGGAAGGAATCAGTTCCCGCCAAACTTATATCGATTGGTACGGTTTTCAGATTTTGGGCGGGCAGACAGTTCAGGACTGGATTTTCGAGGCCTTTGAGTGGCGGGAGTATCAGGCGGATCAGGTGTTTACCGATGGCCATAAATGGAAGGTAGGGCATACCACCATCCAAGCTGTGCATACCCCCGGTCATACCCAGGGACATTACTCTTTCTGGCTGGAGAAGGAACGAGTACTGTTTGCGGCCGATGTGGCCCTTACCAAAACCGGTCCCTGGTATGGCAACATAACCAGTGATGTGGATGATTTTATTTCCTCCATCAGTCGTTTAAAAGCCTTGAAGCCTCAGGTGGTGGTGTCGTCACACCGGTCTTTAATCGAAAAGAACATCGATGAACAATTCGACAGGTATCTGGCGATTATCTTCGAGCGGGAAGAGAAGTTGTTAAGCTACCTGGAAAAGTCCCGTACCCCGGAAGAGATAACCGCCCAGAAATTCCTGTACGGATACCAGCCCGCCCAGTTGGTCCAGGCCTTCTTCGAACGGGTGCATGTTCACACTCACCTGAAACGATTGCTCAACTTAGGATGGATCGAGGAACGGGACGGCAGGTACCGGAGCACCAGGTGAGTGAAAGAAGCGTTAATAACCATTCTTTCTCCCCGTACGCCTATGATTAGGGTGCAAGGACATGACGTGTTAAAGCATAAATATGATATGGAGTGTGGGTAAGTATGAAAAGCAAGATTGCGAATTCCATAAAAATGAAAAACCAACCGGTTGCCGTTTTCCGTTCAGAGACTAAACCGGAAGGAGCTATGCAATTTAAAGAAGGAAAACGGGGTTGCGTTGTTTCAATGTTAAATGCTGCCGCCAAAGGCCATATTGCAGTATTTGACGAAAAGACAACCACTTGTCCCGGCGGTAAAGTTGGATTGGGTTTTAAACGTTTTGAACTGGGTTTTATTGAGTATTTTTTATCCACTGGAGGTGTAGGAGGCAGGGAAGGAGAGTTCTATAAGAAGAACCCCGAATTAGCTGCACAATTCGTAACTGGTTTACCAGCGGTCTCCACAAAGACTTATCTTATTTTTAAACCAATGTCGGAATTAGCTGAAGATGAAATACCGGAAATTATCATATTTCTTGCCAATGCAGATCAACTTTCCGCTCTGATGTGGTTCGCTAATTACGATAGACCTTCCCAGGACAATGTTAAGATCGATTTTGCAGCCGGTTGTCAGCAATCTGTTTTATATGCACTTGAACAAGCGGAGGCAGAAAGTCAAAAGTGTGTTATAGGATTAACTGACCCTTCTGCCCGAAAGTATATAGAGAAAGACATTCTTTCGTTCAGCATCCCCTATAAACGGTTTTTGGAGTTGGAGGAGCAAGTCGAAGAAAGCTTTTTGACCAAAGAAACATGGTTGGGGATCGCAGCGCGGATTTAATGGTTTTCGGGTTTAGTTGTATTAATGCAGCTTGATTTTAATCTCGGCCGAATAAAATTTAAGGGAGGAAGGTTCAATGATTTGGCCGGAGTATATAACTCAAGCCAACACCTGGTAAAGGGATTTAAGGACTCGGATCTAATCTTTAGTATGCCGTACTACCAGATGCGCAGTATAGTTGAAGGCATTCCGCTCAGTTCGGCGAGGATACCGGTCGAGAAAACTATAGGCGGCGCAAAGTTGAAGTAGAGCCTGTATTTGGGCAACCTAAGTGGAATCGAGAGTTCCGGCGATTCCAAATTCGTGGCCTGGAAAAGGTTAAGGCAGAATGGGGGATCTTATGTATCGCCCATAACATGAGAAAGGTTGCAGGGGCCAGAGTGTAACAGCTCTGTTCTTTTTCAATTTTATAATTTTAGCCAATTAAGCCTAGCTAGAAGAACAGATTAAAGAAAGGCTGACCCTATCCATTTTTGGATTTGGAACAGCCTCATCGGTTTAATCCGCTATTGAACTGGCACTAAATTTCAGTTATACATTCCGTTTTGTGCCATATAGTTGTAGATCTGCTCACCGTGTTGTTGTTCTTCTTTTTGTATGTGGTTAAGAACATCCCTTATATTCGTATCCTTAAACTCAAAGACGGCAGTATTATAAACAGACGACACATGTTTTTCGGTTGATAATAAATCAGTGCAAAGATAACTGTCTCTTTGCTTGTTGGGGTCTGAGGACGCGGCGTTATAAGTTGGAGTAAAATTCAACTGCACCTGTTTATTCCCTCCCGCCTGCATTGCTGGAACGGTTCCGCCCATGATTTGATTAATTGTATCCAAATGTTGCTGTTCAACCTGTCCAATCCGTGCGAATAAACCCTTAAGCTGGCCATCGTGAGCTTCGGACGCATACTTATTATACTTTTCCACACAGATCTGCTCTTGCTCCTTCAAATCTTTCAGGAACGATGTTTCTTTTTGTGTTAATTGCATTTCTCATCACCTCGATAATAGTTTGCTGGATATGAACGGGTTTTATACTCCAATACTAAATATTTTGAGCATATGTCAAAAAATTTTACGTTATAATTGAGAGGGTGCAAAAAAAGGCGTAAAAAGTGTCTCTCAAGACGGCGCAGTTTTGCCTCTGAAATGCGAAAAAGCCCAGTATTACTGGGCTTTTTCGGCTTCTCGTCATTGTATCAATAACGAGGTTTAGATTTGGTGCCGAATGTGGGACTCGCCTGTACCCGAAGAGTGAACCCACATGTCCGGAGGACACTCGATTTCGAGTCCCTCAGTTTCATTGGAAGCATTGGGAATGTAATGATGTATTTTTAGATTAACAAATACACAAGGCATCCCAAGCAGTTGAACGCATAGCATGATAGAACTATAATATAGTTAGAATTTTGCTACGAGGAGTTGATGCCATGCAGATTAAACCGTCCGCAAGCATCCGGCAGAACTATAATGAGATAGCGGATTTGTGCAGGTCTACAGGTGAGCCGGTGTATCTTACCAAAAACGGCGAGGGCGATCTTGTGGTGATGGATATAGAGGCGTTTACCTGCCGTGAAAAAATGCTGAAGCTGCGGGAAGAACTGCTGGCCGTCGAGGAAGACCGTATGGTCGGGCGCGCCGGAACAACGCCGGATAAACTGGACAGCTATCTGGACAGCTTATTGCCGAGGTGGAGCATAGAAAAGAAATCTCAGTATAAGGTGATTGTTTCCGACCGCACCCGCCAAATGCTGGCGGGCTATGTCCGCTATAATAATGCGAGTTTGGAGCACAATCATGTTTTTCCTTGTATGCCAACGAACGATGTGCAGGCGTATTATGGCGATGATTTATCGCTTTTTCCCTAACAATTCTTCGACAGAAATATCAAATGCTTTCGCAATAGCAACGATTTCATAATCCTGAACAAGCCGGTATTGTCCTTCAAGGCGGGAAAGGCTTGTCGCGCTAATATCTAAGCCCACAGTTTGTAGTTTCGCCAGCAAATCCTTCTGCTTCATATTCTTTACCTTTCGAAGTGCAACAACCTTGGTTCCGATTATGTTTTTGTTACCGGGCGGGTTCTTTCGTGGTTTCATATCTTCGCACCTCATTATTCTATCTATCAATTTTAGGTGAGGTTGTACTAGTTTTAATGCGAATATCGCAGTAAGATAAGAGTGAAGCAAAAACTCTGATATCTTAAATGACCAAGGCAAGTAAAGCTGCATTATGGGTAGAAGAATAACACCCTAATTTTATTCAGCTAAAATTAAGCTAAGGGATTTGATAATAGCAATGAAGAAGGTGTCTCTCTGTGAAGAAATGAAGAAGGAGCAAGAAAAATTGCTCAAATTAGGGGAGGATGCCTTGAAAAGAGGTATCCTTCTCACACAGGACGAGGCATTTATGGCCCAGAACCATAAAGTTGACGCATTGGTAGTCAAGATAACTAAGGAGAAAGAACGACCGAGGAAGAATCAGCAAGAACGATAAGACTGGCGATCCGATGGTGCTTCGATAAAGAGGCGCTATTTTGGCTGACTTGCGCCGCCAAGCGGAAAAGACCGCACGCCATCTGGTTTTTGCGCAAAATGTTTTTGTTGACGCGTTAACAAAAACGTGATAAATTAATTTTGTTAACGCGTTAACAAAAAGAGGAGAGAACGTATGAATCAAGCGCTGAGAATCTTAGACATTTTTATAAAAATACAGGAGTACTCAGACGTATTTCAGCATAAACAAGATGGTCTGCTGGATGAGATCAGCCTTACGGAAGTACACTGTATTGACTGTATTGGTATGACTGACCATCCGAATGTAACAAAAATTTCAGAACAGATGGGCCTGACGCGGGCAGGTATAAGTAAAATCAGCAAAAGGTTACTAAGTAAGGGCTTAATCGAAAGTTATCAGGAGCCGGACAATAACAAAGAAATTTATTTTCGACTCACTGAGAGTGGGCAGTCTGTCTATGACAAGCATAAAAAAATTCATAATAAAGCCAGCCAAGAGTGGTTGACCTTTTTCGAACACTACAGCGACGATGATCAAGCTGCAATATTACGCTTTTTCACTGATCTTAACGATCTTTTTTACAGTAAATCGGCTGATAAGATTGAAAAAGAAAAATAATTCTATTTCATTTACCCGCATGTATGGGGATATATATAGATTGCTTCAAGAAAGAAGGCGCAAAATGCTAAAGGGTATACTGTCTCGTCTCAAAAAGAATGCAGATGGGAAGCCGAAAAGAAATCCAGTCACAGTTCCCTACCGGTATCAGATTAACGCTAAAGAATGCCGGAGCTGCGACAAATGTAAAAAAGCTTGCAAGGCCGGGGCGATCAGCGGAGAACGTGGGAAAGCGTATGTGATCAATGAACAAAAGTGCATAAAATGCGGAGACTGTATGAAATGGTGCAAGTATAAAGCAATAAAAAAATTGGATATATACTCCAGAGAACCGAAACAGTAATTATTCATTATTAAAGAAGCGATATCGCTTTTGCTTGGAAAGAGGTGCAAAAATGCTGAAAACGTTGTTGAAGACTGATAATCGGCATGCTTATGCTGAGGATAAAGAACTCATACATGATGTAGCAAAGAAGGACACGCAAGAGGCACGTATATTTAAAAAAGACATGAGGTAATTATCTATCTTCAAAGTGCTTGATGAGCCGCCAAAGAGAGGAAAAGATTATAACGATTGTCTAAAAATAGTGCTAAGAAAGCGGAATGGGCAGGAGCGAGAAAGGGAATAAATTTTAGCACAGATATCCTCGAAAAAACGGTTAATTTGAGACATTATCTCAAACGCGTTGTATTTTGACCTTAAAATGGGTATAATACAAGCTGTGGTTTGCGGAATTATAGGCAAACTTTAAGGAGGATGATATATGCTTATAAAATATGTATTTCAAAATTTTCGCTCCTTCAATAGCAAAACCCAGTTTAATATGGAGGCGGGAACACAGAGGACTTTGGATGAAAATCTCATCCGCGAAAATAGACTGCGTATTCTTCCTTCCGCTGTTATCTATGGCGCAAACGCCAGCGGAAAATCTAATATTATAATGTCCTTGGCAATCATGCGGGAGATCGTCCTGCAAGGTTCCCTTGAGGCTGTGTCTCCAGATTTGAACAATCTGGAATTATACCCGTTTGCCCACAACTCAGAACAGAAACCTATGCTGTTTGAAGTGGAGTTTACAAACGGAGGCTTTCATTTCCTGTATTCCTTTGAAGTCCTGACCAAGCTGTTTGACAAGGAAAAGCGGCAGATTGTTTCTGAACGGCTATGGATAAACAGGAACAAATCGTTGATTCAGATTTTTGGGCGCGATCGGCAGCGGGTGGCGATCAAACGAGATAAAAAGGTGCTTTCCCTGATACAGTATGATGAAAAGCTGCTAGCGGAATTTGAAAACAAAATCAATAAAAACCTTGATCCGGCCGAGCTATTTTTGCCACGCGCATTTAAAACTGTTGTTAGTAGCGATATTGCCGATAAAGTAATTGACTTTTTCAAAAACAAGCTGATTGTAGTAAGCGATTTCACTCTTAAAAGAACGAATCTCACATTTTCCGTGGCTGATATGCCTGACAAAGATTTTCTGGCCTGGAACAAAACACTGGAAGGCTTTGTAAAGAATGCCGATTTCGGTCCTCAGCGCATCATGTTCAAATCCCAGAAATCCGAGGATGAGCATTCCGCCGACATGCAGCTTGTTTCTATCTACAAGTCCGGCAACCGGGATGTTATGGTGCCCGCAGAATTGATGGAATCAAGGGGGACCTTGAAGCTGCTGGATTTTGCCATTCCATTTGATACCTTGTTCATGAAGGGCGGCACATTTGTACTGGACGAATTTGACGCGGCAATCCATCCTGAATTAGTTAAAGGAATTATCGCCCTTTTCAATGATCAATCGGTAAATAAAAAAGGGGCGCAGCTGATCTTTACAACGCACAACCCCATTTATCTGAGCAACAAGATATTCCGGCGCGATCAAATCAAATTTGTTGAAAAAGATCGGGACACCTTTGAAAGTACAATATATTCGCTGGCTGATTTCGGCTCCACGGACGTCAGGAACGATCAGAACTATCTGCTGAATTATTTCAAAGGAAAATACGGCACACTTCCTTATATAGATTTCTCCAAGCTTTTTGACAAAGAAGCAAAGGAGGAGAAATGATGTACAGGAAAACCTATTTTTGTGTCTGTGACGGACAACAGGAAGAAATGTACTTAAGGCGTGTGGCGTTTCTGTTGAAAAGATTCCCGGAACGGGTTGTGACTTTTAATACAACGTGCGGCTCAACCGAAAGGCTCAAGAAAAACTACACGGAGTATGACAATGCCGCTTTATTTGATTATGACTTCAAGGATGCGGAGTTCCGGCAAAATATAATAATATGGCGCTGCCCCTCATACCAGCACTACAAAAAAGCAAAATAATGAACCGCTGGACATTGCAAAGCAGGACTTGAAACAACTGCGTGTTAGACTGATAGTCTCAATGATTTTTTCTATTCCTTTATTCTATATTGCTATGGGACATATGTTCAGCTGGCCACTTCCCAGTTTTTTGTTAGGCATGGAGAATGCGCTGATTTTCGCGTTTACCCAATTCTTATTATTGATTCCGGTGTTATTTATCAATTTCAAGTATTACCAAATGGGATACAAAACACTATTCCAGGGTTCTTGTAAGCGGTAAAGGTTGTGCATCTGCCGCTGTTCTAATGAATAGTTGGGAACAAGCATCTGTTACAGTAGTGGGCGAATATCCGGATATCCGATTGTCACCGACCCGCCTTGATGCAGTTTATCTG
>Ga0123334_1002580_pt1 | contig 20714 bp, 17 predicted proteins | sample BiotimSIPDNA_FD_89706 | JGI IMG/M metagenome (GOLD analysis project Ga0123334, IMG submission 89706) | Anaerobic biogas reactor microbial communites from Washington, USA - Biogas_R1 time_0 SIP DNA | ecosystem: Engineered > Bioreactor > Anaerobic > Unclassified | place: Washington, USA... | reverse complement strand
GGATTTAAACAGAAAAAGACCCTGAAACAGGAAGACGGCTTATACGCCTGACTGAGTGTGATGCGTTTTGTTATCCTTTATATTATTTCATACCCTCGGTTACAGATGATGAGCGGTTTTTGGTCTACCATCGGTGTGATGAATTAGGTGTTCAGTTATGGGTGTTGAATCTTCAGACGGGTGAACATCGGCAGCTGACTCATGCCAGTAACAACGCAAATGATGCACAATGGCGACCTTGGTGTTCTCCTTGCCAAAATGGCGTACTGGATCATCGAAGCGTATTAAATACTGTCAACAACAATGTAATATTTTTCGACCAAAATGTTGCTATTATGATTAACATTGAAACTCTGGAACAAAAAAACCTGTTCACGCTGCCACAGCACAGATACCCTATATCGCAAAGCTGCGTAACATCTGATGGTAAATGGTTTGTTTTTTCTCACATGGACAAGGCTTTCTATTATGAGATGACCGCAGGAAACTGGTCGGACTATATAAAATATCGTCCATTAACCAAAGATTGTACAATACAGGCATATAATCTAGAGACCTCAGAAATGCGAGATATTCTTATTTTAAATGCAGTAATGCATCATATTATTCCATATGGAAATGAATATTTTGCCATAAATCATCCACCTACTGAATCAGGCATACTTTTTACCGGCCTGGAAGGACGCTGGTATACACACATCCGCACTAAGTCGGATGATGGGCGTGTTGCAAATCACTGCGCCGCTACTAAACGAGGCATCGTATATGAAGCCAGCAAATTCCACGGGGATAATGTGGAGGCATCTATCACCCTATTACCCATCGCTTCATTGAGTACAAGCTACCTGAATTTTTCGGATACACTCACACAGGTTACGACCCGAATGGGGATTTAATTTTTTATGAAAATCTAGATTACAAAGATACCACCATTAACTGCCACAACATGTATAGAATGAGCCGATATGAACCCGATGACCCCTGCAGCTGGGAACTTCTTATGGGAAACAGGCAGACATTTGGTTCACGGTCCTCTCAGAAATCACATTTTCATCCAAGAATAACACCTGACAACCGCTATATACTCTTCACTGGCGGGTATGAGAAAACACATACTAATCAGTTGTATCTACTTGATATTTCTGACGTCAGACCTACCGAGAATTTACCTGATTTAAGTTGAAGTAATAATTTAAGGGAAGAATATATCTGCTTTTATTATAGATACATAATAAGATTTTACTTTTTTGATTTATATTCTCTTATATATTCTTTTATCTATCTTATCTTACATAACAGTACATAACCTTCCACACCTGACGCTATAGACGAGTACTGTACAATATCCATTATGTTTTGATTTATGTATATATTATCGGTTTTAGAATATATATATCTGTATGTTTCTCCTTCATATTCGAAATCCAGATACCCCTCATTTATAAGGGTTTCATAAAATTCTTCCATACAAAGATTATTTGCATATAGATAATATGCAGTAGGTAATCCGACATATCTAATGTGCCACGGTTCATACAAAGTTATATGAGTGTACTGTTCTTTGCCCTCTTCATACCTAATAGTAAATCCGAATTTATAACTGTTGTCTTTTAGCCATTTAGCATATGGCGCGTCTTTTGAAGATTCATCAAGCATATATCCATAGCTTATCAAATCAACTGTTAATCCGTTATGATGCTCAGAACATCCTGGTATTGCCACGCGTCCCGCTGTATAATCATACGCCTGTTCATATGTCATATTCTCCTGTGTAACTCTTCTATTAACCCAGTAGTCAAAACTCTGCTTTTGTGAAGCATAATCGCGATAACCGCTTGCTACATGCATATTCAAAGATGAATCCTGTCGGTCAGCTTCAGTAAGTAAGCTTTCCATAGCTGTTTTGACATGACTAAGAATATATAAGTCATCACGTTCATCAAGAACATACCAAGGGTTTGTGAGATTTACAAGACCCTCTATATCATCTGCCTGCTGTTGTGTTATTGGATTGTATCTGTTTATTATCCTCAAAGAAACATCAGCTGAAATCTGATTTTTCTCACTATTTTCAATGTATATTTTTCCATCCTTATCTGCTAAAAGATACCCCGCTTTTACATATGAATCAGATACTATTGTAATAGTACCGATATAATTGTTTGTTTCATGAAAAACTGAAGTATTTAAAATAAACTGTCCATTCTCATAATTTGATATATTTCTATCTGGAAAGTATACAAGCGCATATGTTTCACTGCTAACACTTGCATCGATTATTTTAAGCTGTTCAGAATTTAGTGTTATAGTGATTGGATTATTAACATCCGCAAGTTTCTCATTTAGCCCTTCTAGAGGAATTTCAGTAATATTCTGTGATTGTGTCGGTTCATTAGTCTGCGAATGAGAAGTGGAAGGAGTAACTGTCGGTGTTGGGTTTTCAACATCATTATTCTGCTGCTGAACTAGAAAGATAACAACAGCAATAACAATAGCTGCTATAAAACATATTGTAATAATAGTGGCAACATTCTTTTTCATGATATCAGCTTTCTATATCCTTAAGCAGTTTCAAAATATCGTCACTGTTATATAAATAATGGTTATTACAATATGGACATACTGCTTCTATTTCAGACTGTTCTTTTGCTACCTGTTCCAGTTGTTTCTTATCTATTGTTAACAGTTTTTCCATTATCTTATCTTTACTGCAACCACAGTAAAAAGCCATTTTCTCAGTTCCTGTAACTTCAAGATTTCTGTCTGAAAAAAGAAAGTTCAGCAGATTTTTTGGAGTTTTAAGGTCGTATATGAGCTTGGAAATGTTTTCGGTGAGAGATACCCTCTGTTCTAACTCTTTTAGAATTGAATCATCGGTACCAGGCATAACCTGAATAATGTAACCGCCTGCTGCAAGTAATCTGCCCTTTTCATCAAAATATGTTCCCAATGCACAAGCTGTTGGCGTTTGTTCACTGTCAGTAAAGTATTTAGCTATATCTTCTGCAATTTCACCTGTAACTAAAGGTATGATACCGGTATATGGCTCTTTTAAACCCATATCTCTTGATATCATAAGCTTGCCGGGCATTAAAAGCTGTCCAACTGATGATATATCCTCACCATATGTAGTGTAATCATTGTTATGAACGTAACCCTTTACCAAACCTTTGTCTTCTGAGATAGCTGTCAAACCTTTCAAAGCTGCATCTGTAGATATACTGACAATCAGACTTTCACTTTTAGTCATATATGACATCATGGCAGTAGCTGTTAAAAGTCTTCCTAATGCCATAGCAGAAAGCAGATTAAGATTATGCTTTTTAATTGCCTGATTAACTGTATCTGTACTTAGTGCAGCATATACCCTTACTTTTTTATCATAAGCCATTGCCTTCAATATACTATCCATAAATCACCTTTTTTTTCTAAATATTAAAAATTTCCTCTGACAGTTTCTTCTGGGTTTATCAAATGAAGAATCTTCCAGCATATCAATCAATTCCAATCCGCTACTATTAGCCAGTTCGATAATCTGCTTATCTGAATATGCTCTTTCTCTATTACATGTATCATATCTTTTGTATTTACCATCATCGTTTTTTATAAAATATGAAATGTCCATCGTACAAATTTTTGTCTTCTTAGAATAATTGTTTACCCAGATATATGAAACATCATCAGAAAGATCATAATACAGCTTGTTTGCATATATATTCTCAAATTTATATTCAGTATTCAAGTCGAAAATATATAATCCTTCCGGTTCTAAAAAAAGCGATACCTTTTTAAATCCCTGTTGCAGCTTTTTTATATCAGTTATATGGTTAATGCAGTCTAAAAAACTTATCGCAGCGCCAACTGTTCCGTAAAGGTCCAGTTTTTCCATACTCTGATTTATATACTGAATGTTGTTAGTATCTTTTTTTAGAGCGCACTCCAGCATTCTTTCTGATGGTTCAGCACCTATCATGGAATATCCCAAGTCTCTCATTGCGCACGTAAGGCTGCCTGTTCCGCAGCCTACGTCTAGTACTATATCAGGTTTATTTTCTAAATACCTTTTTAAAATTCCGTCAATATATCCTGCATATGATACATAATCAACATCTCTCATAAGCAGGTCATAGACACCTGCTATGCAATCGTACATTATTGGTTCTCCAGTATCTCAATAGCTTTTTGAAGCTGCGCATCATTTTCCGGTTCTAAAGAGGAAATATATTCGTTTTCAAACCCTTCAAATGGCAATACTTCTATATCTGGAGTCACTCCGATTCCATCAATATTCGAACCATCAGGTAATAAATACTGGTAACTGGTTATTCTAAGTTGTGAACCGTCATCTAAATCATAAATACTTTGAGCTACTCCTTTGCCATATGTCTGCGTACCAACTATTGTTGCAAGTCCATAATGCTTCATTGCTCCGCTGAATAATTCCGAAGCAGAAGCAGAATTTCCATTCACAAGTATTACTGTAGGTATTGATATTGCATAACTGTCTGCTGTATATTCTTCCTTATATCCTGTTCCATCTGCAAGTGTGGTTATAATTCCGTCTTTTATAAATGCATCAGCAAGATATACTGCAGTATAGAAATCTCCGCCAGGGTTGTCTCTAAGATCAATAATTAACTTAGTCATACCATCTACTAAAACTAAATCATTAAAGGTATTAACGAACTCATCAAGCATATCGGCACTGAAACTACTGATAGCTATATATCCTATATCAGTTCCTTCAATAAGATGACCTGATGCGTCAATGGAGTTTATAAGCATTCGGGTTATAGAAAACTGTATTTCCTTTTGTTCAGAAGGTCTCCATACAGTAACATTTACTTTTGTTCCTTCTTCTCCTTTAACAATTGAAGCTATATATTCCAAAGACATGCTTTTTGTCAGTTCAGTTTCTTCCACTCTTATAATTATATCGCCAGTTTTTATTCCCTGGACATAAGCATCTCCCAAAGGATTAACTGATATTACCTCTGCTCCAATACCATCTTCAGGTGTAGTTATAGTAACTCCGATTCCTTTATATTCTCCTGATGCTGATTCTCTTATTGTATTAGCATATTCTTCAGGTACATACATTGTATAGACATCGAAAGCAGAAGCCATTCCAGCAATAATAGATTCCATGATTTCATCATGGTCAAGCTCATATATTGATGTTTGTTTCAAAAGATTATACACTTCATTAAATTTTTCAAGCTGTTCTTCAGTAAAATCACCTTCTAACTGAATATTGCTAGGAGATACTTCAGGCATGGTAACTGTAGTTATTCTACGTGCTATGGCTTTGTCTATATCAAGTATTTCATCTGCTATAAATGAGCATCCTGTTAATAAGGCAAATGATGTTATTGCCATAATTACAAGTATGGCTATTGTTTTTTTAACTAATAATTTTTTCAATTTTACCACCTTTTCCTATATCCAAATAAGGATTATTTATCTTGACGGATCAATATATAAAAGAGGATCTACTCTCTTTCCGCTTATTATTACTTCAAAATGAAGATGCGGTGCGGTTGACCAGCCTGTTGATCCTATAAGAGCTATTACTTGTCCTTTCTTGACCGACTGTCCTGCACTTACTAAAATCTTTGAGCAGTGGGCATAAAGCGTTGAAACGCCTCCGCCATGGTCAACGACAACATAATACCCATAACCTTCTCCCCATGATGCGATTGATATAACTCCAGCATTTGCGGATACAATATTGTTACCCTGTTTACCGCCAAGATCCACTCCGTTATGCATTCTCCATTCAAAGAATATCGGATGAAGCCTCCATCCGAATAAACTTCCTCCTGTTGGAAGAATTTTACAAGAAGGAAGTGGCCAGGTCATCTGCCCGCCTATATAGTCTATTTCTCTTTGAAGCCTTAAGATTACATTTAACATCTCCGCTTCTTCAGCAGCTAAAGCATTCTCTTTCGCTTTTAGAATTTCTATAGTTTTTTCTGTTATATTTACAGTCTCTATTGCTGTCTGTTGCATATTCTGCATATTACTTAGCACAATCTGTGCCTGCTCACTAAGGGTAACATATGAAGCTTTAAGCATCTTCATTGTTTCTCTCTTGTCACTTATGTCCTGCATAAGTATTTTCATTTCATCTATAAGTTCCTGGTCATGTTTAGCAATTAATGAGTTAAGCTCTATATAATCATAATATTGCTTGAGTGAAGATGATTTCATTAATACTTCAAACATTGTAAGATCACTGCTTATATAAGTTTCAACAATTCTCTTTTTTAATACAGAAACTTTTTGCTCGTATTCCTCTTCGGCTTGTTCAATTGTATCAGTCAGACTATTAATCTTGTTGGTAACTTCTACAATATATTCATTGTATGTAGCCAGTTGAAGCTGTTGCGAATCAATACTATTTTTCATATTCTTTGTCAGGCTTTCATAATAGTCTTTTAAACTCTGCTTTTGCTTCAGTTCATTCTCAACACTCTCAAGCTCTTCCTGTATTGTGTCAAGATTATCTTTTGCTTCATTAATATCAGCTACACAAAATGCTGCCTGCGTGAAAGAAAACAGCATTATTAAAGCCAAAATCATTGTCAATATTCTCTTCTTTTCAATACTCTTTATCATTTGTAAACTCCTCTTATGCTTTTAGATACTTGCGTATTGCGAAAAAACTTCCTAATACTCCAAGCACTATGCCATACAACATGAATACGCCTAACAATACAAGAAGCATCTGTGGTATAGGAACAAGTTCCAGTACTCCAATGTAGTCGCTTAGGCTTCCTTCTAACTTTGTATATATATAATTATATCCAAATCCTGCAATAATGAAAGATATAATTGCACCTAAAAAGCCTATAAATCCGCCTTGCAAGAAGAAAGGCACTTTAATTCTGGCTTCTGAAGCTCCTATATACCTCATTATTGTTACTTCCTCTTTACTGGAAGACACTGTTATCTTGATTGTGTTTGATATTAGAAACAGTGATAATATCCCTAAAAGCCCAGTAAGAGCACCACATACATATCTGATTGTATATGATATTCTGCCTGCTCTTTCATATGACTCAGAACTGTACTTTACTTCATAAATGTTTGACATTGATGACATCTTATGAACAAAAATATTAGCATATGTTACATCATTGAGTTTCACAATAAATGACGGTGGAAGAAAATCATATCCTAACTCCTCCATTACTTCTTCACCCACTAATTCCTTGCTTGCTTCATATGCTTCAAGCTTGGATACATATGTTGAGCTTTCAACATGAGGATCATTAACAATAACATCCTGTATCTCGTTAAGTGTCTTTTCATCTGCTTCAGGAATTACATATACAGTAATATGAAGCATTTCATCAAGCATCTCATCAGAATTGTATGATACATTCATCAATAGTATCCCGACTACTCCCATTAAAAGAATAGTAACACAAACAGTAAATATGCTGGTAATAAACAAAACCTTATTTCTCAAGATATTATTGAATGATTCTACTAATATATATTTAATACTCACAGGTTTCATCTTCGTATATGCTTCCTTCCGTATCACTTATAATATTCCCAGCCTTAAGCCGTATTACCCTTTGCTGCAGTCTGTCAACTATTTTTGTGTCATGTGTAACAACTAAAACCGTAGTTCCTAGTTGGTTAACTTTATATAAAAGGTCAATAATTTCTGTACTTGTTTTTGGATCAAGATTGCCAGTGGGTTCATCAGCTATAAGGATATCAGGATTATTAGCTATAGCTCTTGCCAGAGCTACCCTTGCCTGTTCCCCTCCTGCGAGCTCGTCTGGAAAGGCCTTTTCCTTGCCAACAAGGTCCACCATATGAAGAAGCTTAGGGACGACTTGTTTTATAGTTCTGTTTGATTCGCCAACAACTTCCATCGCAAACTCAATGTTCTGGTAAACCGTTTTGTTCATCAAAAGTCTGCAATCTTGAAATACTACCCCAAGCCTTCTTCTGTAATGAGGAAGGTCATATCTCGATAAATTGTATAAATCATATCCATTAACAAAGATATCCCCTGCAGTAGGTTTTTCCTCTCGCATAAGCAATTTTATAATCGTGGACTTTCCTGAACCCGATTTGCCTGTTATAAACACGAATTCACCTGGATCAACATGAAAACTAATCCCATGCAGGGCTTCAGTTCCACTTCTATATATCATTGATACATTTTCAAAATCTATCATACTAATTCCTTCCCAAATTCCTTAAATAGCATTTTATCTGACATATCGTATAAAACAGCACTGCTGATTCAAATTTCGTAACATCAAGCCCTGTAAGCTTGTTGAACTTTTCAATACGATATACTAATGTATTTCTATGTAAATACATCTTTCGTGCAGTTTCACTTATATTAAGATTATTTTCAAAAAATGCCTGCATTGTCTTTATTGTTTCATCATCAATCTGATCATAAACTTCTGAAGTAATGGTTTCTTCAATAAAACTTTCTAGTCTTTCAACAGATATATCATGAAACAGTCTTGCTGTCCCCATATTATTGTAATCATAAATAGAGCATCCTTCTTTGTATAGCGAACCTATATCAAATGTTTTTACAGATGAAATGTATGCATACTTTGCTTCTTCTAAAAGATAGAAATACTTCCCGATTGAAGCTTTTACAGAAACCATCAGGTGCTCTTCTAAAGTTGAAATAACAGATTGCAATACATTATTAAGGTCATCTCTTAATGGTAATATTACGACAGTGTCATTGTTATCCAAAGTAACAATATTGGCATCTTTGAGATCGTGAAACAGGTTTTTCAGTATATCACTTACCGGATACTCAGGTATTTTCTGAGTTCTTATATTAATTATTGCTTTCTTATCTGTAACATTCAGTTTGAAAATTTTGTTTCGTTTGTCTATCTCTTCTTTTGATAAATCCTCTTGTAGGATTTGTTTTAGAAAGAACTCTTTATCTGTCTTTTCTGTATTGGAACGAAGATAGTCTTTTGCATACAAAGCAACAAGATTCAAAATAACATCTGTATTCATTCCTAAATCTTCTACGAATACAAAATATTGCACATTCTTAACAGCTTTGATTTTTGTTAAAACAAGCCCTTCAATGGCGATTTTCTCTTTAGTGTTCTTCGCAAGCTCATCGAATCGAACAAATTCCTTTCCTTCTTGGGAAGTGTCGGAACACAATAATATTGTCCCCTTCATACCGACGATTCCAAAAAGGCACCCTAATTGCTCATTCAACTGCTCTCTCAATTCCTTTAGCAAGTCAGATCCGCCTTTCTTAACTTATATTAACATAATATAATATATTATGTAAACACATTAATTATACAGTAACATCGACTTTTTGTATTTGTTTTTAAGTATTTTTTTTGATAATATTACTATTAACCTTATATTCATGGAGAGTACTATGAAAAACCTTGCCTGGTTTAAGACCATTTATGCAATTCTTAGAATACCTTTTACCATATATTACAAAGTATTTCACAATTATCACTATAAAAAATATAAGCCGAAAAATAAACCTTTTTTAGTATTGTCAAACCACAATTCCGATGGGGATCAGTTTATGGTGGGGATGGCTATTAAGGGGCATATGTTTTTTGTTGCAAGTGAGCATATAGTAAGGCATGGTTTCGGAGGCAGGCTTGTAAAATTCCTCGCAAATCCGATAATAAGGAAAAAAGGAGCAGAAGCTAAAAGCACAGTAAATGATATTATTGAAACCCTACAAAACAAATCTAATGTATGCATGTTTGTAGAAGGCAACCGTTCTTTTAACGGTCAGACAGGATGGATATCACCTACCAATGGACAGTTAGTAAAAAAAAGTCATGCTACATTAATAACTTTCAGACTGGACGGAGGCTATTTCAGAACTCCAAGATGGGCTGTTAGCAGAAGAAAGGGACCGGAGTTTGGAAGAGTAGTAAATGAATATCCATACGAGCTGCTAAAGGATATGACAGAAGACGAAATAACCCAGATTATAAGAAATGATCTTTATGTTAACGCATATGACTGGCAAAAGGAAAACCAGTATATTTACAAAGGTAAAAATCTTGCTGAATATCTTGAAACTGTATTGTTTGTTTGCCCGAAATGCAAAGGTATTGATACACTGAAAAGTAATGATAATGAATTTTTCTGTTCTTGCGGTTTTAAGGTTATTCTCAATGAATACTGCAGTTTTGAAAATTCTGATAATGATTTTTTCAAAAATGTATACCAATGGGATATGTGGCAGAGAAATTATCTAAAAGAAAACTTGGATACTTTAAAAAGCGAGTACAAGGATAAACCCATATTCAGTCACAGAGACCAGACACTTAGCTTGATTAATATTGAAAAGAATGCAAAAAAAGTAAATAGCGGAAAAATGGAATTATTCAGTGACAGACTTGTGATATCTTCAGAAAAGCAGACAAATGTATTTTACTTATCATCAATTACAGGATTTTCTATATCTAAAATGATGACTATTTTCTTTTCCACTAATAATGGTGAGTATTATGAAATTAAATCGGACAGTATAAGAACTGGAGTAGGATACCTAATACTGTACAGATATCTTACCGGTCGTGATTATGTATGATTGAAAAACAGTACTGTAGATGATATTATTCCAATAATGAGTATTTTACTAGTCAGCCAAATGCGAAAAGCGATTAAGGATTACGACATGATACAGCATAACGATTGTATTGCTGTCGGACTATCAGGCGGAAAAGACAGCCTTGCTTTACTATATTGCTTAACAAAGATTCGAGGTTATATAGAACAGCCTTTTGATATAAAGGCAGTAACAATAAAGCTGAGCGATACAAATCCAGACACTGAGTATCTTAAGAAATTTTGTGAAAACATAAATGTGGAATATATAGTAAAACAAACTGATATTGAAAAAATAGTTTTTGAATCAAGAGAAGAAAGAAGCCCCTGCTCGTTATGTGCAAACTTAAGAAGAGGCATTTTAAATGATACAGCAAAGTCACTTGGATGCAATAAAGTCGCATTAGGTCATAATAAAGATGATGCGATAGAGACCTTTCTTATGTGCATATCCTATGAAGGAAGACTTCATACATTCTCGCCTGTTACATATCTTTCAAGAAAAGATATTACAGTGATACGTCCTCTTATCTACTCATGGGAGGATGAAATCATACAGTTTAATGATAAAATGGGAATAACTCCTGTAAAGACGCTGTGCAAGGCAGCAGGAGTAACTAATCGCCAAAGGATAAAGGAACTGATAGAAGAGGAAGCTTTAATTAATCCCAATTTCAAATACAATCTCTTCCGGTCCTTTACCAAAGGTGAAATATCAAGATGGCATGAGGTAAAGTAATGGTATTTTCAGGATTATTCTTTTTAACAATATTTCTCCCTGTATCCCTTATCCTTTACTATGCAGTAAAAAACAGGACATATAGAAATGTAATACTCACTATTATGTCACTGGTTTTCTATGCATGGGGAGAACCTGTATGGATACTTCTTCTGCTGTTTTGTTCAGTGTTTGTTTATCTATTTGCAATAATGATAGAAAGAAGCAACAGAAAGAACCTTTCTAAAACACTTTTAATAGTTTCCATAGCTATATTGATAGCAATTCTGGGGTTCTTCAAGTATTCTGGTTTTATTGTGGATAATATTTCATTACTTTTCTCCATTGAAAACAGTTATACAGATATTGCATTGCCATTAGGACTCTCTTTTTACACTTTTACATGCATAAGTTATCTTGTAGATGTTTATAAGAAAAAGGCTCCTGCACAAAGAAATTATGTTAATATGCTCATGTACATATCCTTGTTTTTTACAGTCACATCCGGACCTATACAAAGATATCCTGATCTATTTGCTGACATAAATGCAAACAGAGAGAGCTGGTCAAAATTTAATTACGGAGTACACAGATTTATTATAGGACTTGCAAAAAAAGCAATAATAGCCAATACAGCAGGTTCTTTGATATCGTCCTTTATGGGAAATGATTACACTAAACTATCCGTACAGGGAGCGTGGATTGGGATACTGCTGTTTTCTTTACAGATATATTTTGATTTTTCCGGATATTCAGATATGGCAATCGGGCTTGCTTCTATGTTCGGTTTCTCTTTAAAGGAAAATTTCAATTATCCCTACATTTCCAGAAGTGCAACAGAATTTTGGAGAAGATGGCATATATCTTTAGGTTCCTTTTTTAGAGACTATGTATACATCCCGCTTGGTGGAAACAGAAAATTCAAGCTACGCAACCTTTTCATAGTATGGTTTTTAACAGGCTTATGGCATGGTGCCAGCTGGAACTTTGTCATATGGGGGTTATACTTCTTTGTTTTTTTACTTATTGAAAAAACATTCCTACAGAAAATTTTCGACAAGATCCCTAAAATATTCTCGCACATTTACTTTGTACTGGTAATGTTAATAGGATGGGTATTCTTCTATAACACTGACCTTATACAGGCTATACGATATATTGGGGTTATGTTTAATATAAATGCAGTATCATTTTCAGACCCGATTCTTACTATACTGTTCAACAATAATGTGCTATTTATAATTGGAGCAGTTATATGTGCTGTGCCTTTGGGAAAATTACTAAAACAGTTATTTGAAAAATTAGAAAACAAGATTTCTAACGGTCGGACTGATATCGTAAACAGTGTTATTATTCCTCTTATAAATATAGCTCTTCTTGCAGTATCAATAATATTCCTTGTTGGCGATACTTACACACCGTTTCTTTACTTTAACTTTTAAATGAAAAAGAACAGACTGGACGCTACTATTTTCATAATCATAATATTTTTAGCAGGTTTAATAAATCTATTTAATCCAAACAAACCTACTATATCAGTTGCTGAAAACCGAAAACTTCAGGAAAAACCTGTTCTTTCGATAGAATCAGTATTCAACGGTTCTTATGCAAAAGAATATTCTTCATACTATTCTGATACTTTCATTTTGCGTGAACTGCTAATGCAGTCGAAAAGACAGATAAGTAAAAGTTTTGCTTTGATTAAGGATATGAAAATCGTTATAGAACAACCCCAAGCTTCCACATCACCATCATTCCAGCCAAGTAATACACCACACCAGTCACAACTTCCAGAACTGTCTCCAGACATATCACTTGTTCCTTCCTCTTCCGGCACACCTTTACCATCACCAACACCATCTGAAGAACCAATAACTGAACCAGAGTATAGAAATGTTAATACGGTTGAAGTGTTGAACACTCCTTTTTTGCTTGTTGACAATCATGTAGTAGCAACAATTTGGGCATCTGATGAAAGCCTGAGAAAATATGCTCAGTTCCTTAATGAGCTGAAAATATCAATGGGAGAAGATGTAAGCATATATTCAATGACAGTACCCACCAGTATTGAATATTTCGACCTTTCATCCTTACCTAATATAACCGGGTCACAGAAAAAAATAGTTGATGATATAAGCTCATATACTGACAGCAGCATTAAAGATGTTGATGTTTATAGTGCTCTTTTTAATCACTGCAGTGAATATATTTATTACAAAACCGATCACCACTGGACACACTTAGGCGCATACTATGCTTATACTGCTCTTATGGAATCAATGAATAAAGCAGAAAGCATCATTCCTCTTGGTGATTACACAGAAAAGGAAATTATAGAAGGATATATAGGAAGCGCATACAGAAAAACTAATCAGGATGAAAGAGTTTTAAACAATCTCGATATTCTGACAGCATATTATCCAGTTATTGATTACAAATTCATTATGCACAAAAAGGATGAACAGATAGAAAAAAGGCTAAATGATTTAAGCTATATATCTTCTGATAATCAGTACTACAATATGTTCATGAGCGGAGATAACGGGATATACCACGAGTTTACCACTACCAACAAGAACGGGCAGACCCTGTTGTTGATTTGTGATTCATATGGTGCAAGCTTTGTACATTTTCTTTTACCTCATTATGAGAAAGTATACATAATGGACACAAGATACTATGATAAAGAATATCTAAATGGTATGACTATTGATGAATTTGCAAAAAGCATAAATGCAACAGATATATCTACACTTATGTATATGGATAGTGTGGCATACCTGTTCAATACTGAAGTGTTGTATTCATTATTGAAATAGAACTTTGTATGATTTAACAAAAATCATATATGAATTAAAAATAAATTTTCAGGAATTTTCAGAGGTAATACAAGAACTCTAGTAATATTAATAAAGGAATATATGTTAATCTATAATCTGTTTGCAATATCCTTAAGATATATCTTTAGATCCTCTTGCAAATCCATTCTTCTAAGAGCATATTCGATATTAGCTTCTAAAAACCCAAGTTTGTCCCCCAGATCATATCTTATTCCTTCAAACTCATATGAATAAATGTCCTGTATTTCAAGAAGTGACCTTAATGCATCAGTTAGCTGTATCTCCCCATTTTTTCCTGGTTTCTGCTTTTCTAAAACATCAAATATTTCTGGTGATAAAATATATCTTCCAAGTATTGCTGTATTTGAAGGAGCATGTTCATAATCTGGTTTTTCAACCATATCTTTAACTTTCATTACTTTGGGCTGTATAGGATATCCATCTATTATTCCATAAAGATTAACTTTGTCTTTTGGTACTTTCTGTACTCCGACTATCGATGCATCATATTTCTCATATGCTTCAATAAGCTGGCTTAAGCATGGCTTATCTGAATAAACAAGATCATCACCTAATAATACTGCAAAAGGTTCATGCCCGATAAATGTCTTAGCACAAAGTATGGCATGTCCTAATCCTTTGGCTTCCTTCTGCCTGATATAATATATATTAGCCATTTGTGAAATGTTCCTGATTTGTTCAAGTTCCTCAGTTTTATTGTGTTTTAGTAAAATGTCTTCTAATTCATATGACTTGTCAAAATGGTCTTCTATCGCTCTTTTACCTCGGCCTGATATTATGACAATATCCTCAATTCCAGATAAAGCAGCTTCCTGAACTATGTACTGAATGGTAGGTGTGTCAACTACCGGAAGCATTTCTTTGGGCGTAGCTTTTGTGGCAGGAAGAAATCTGGTTCCAAGTCCTGCTGCAGGTATTATGGCTTTTCTAATCTTTTTCATTTCCACTCCTTTAATCGAACAGTGAAACCTGTTTTCTTCTCTTGTCCTTTTCTGACAGTTTCTTTCCAACCGCTGGAACGTTTGATGGCATATACTTATCTGTATCTTTTAGACGGGCTACTTCAAGAGGAAGCATTTCCGTAACTACTGTTTTGCTCTTGAGCTTAATTACAGTAACTCCCTGCGTATCTCTTTTTCCTTTTAATGATATATCCTTACTGTTAAAGATAAGCGCTCTTTGGTCTGATGTTATAGCAACATAGGATGTATCATCATTTTCATCTATAAGTGAGATATATAAAAGCCTTGTATCCATATTATACGCATTAAGAATTTTTTTTCTGTTCTGTTTTGTCCAGAAGGATTTGAATGGTATTTTTGCGCCTTTACCATTTTCGAACAGATAAATCATATTACCCTTAAAGTCTTCAGTAGCGGCTATGTATATAATCCTTTCACCTTTTTCAAGTTCGCAGATATTTGGTAAATATTCTCCAAAGTCTGTTATCTTACAGTCCTCTATCTGATATAACCTGGATTTATATACATTTCCTTTGCTGGAGAACATTACAAGTTCCGCTTTATTTCGAGATGTCAGCTCCTGCATAAGAACATCATCGTTCTTAAATTTATTTTCTGCTTCGGGTTTGAAGTCAGTCTCTCTTATCTTTTTAAGATAATTATCCTTTGTAAAGAAGATTTTTACAGGATAGTCTTCAAATTCCGGTTCTTCAAAAACCTCTTCTATCTGATGTTCATAAAGTATTTCCGATTTTCTCGGCTGTCCGAATTTAGTCATAATATCTTTGAGCTGTGAAGCTATTATACCTTCGATTCGGCTTCTGCTTTTTAAAGTCTCTTCAGCATTTTTTATGCTTTTGTTTAAATCATTTATATCATCTAATCTCTTTAAGATATACTCCCTGTTAAGATGACGCAGTTTGATTTCTGCAATAAATTCTGCCTGCAGCTCATCAATTTTAAATGCTTCCATCAGGTTTGGTATGACTTCGCTTTCCAGTTCAGTATTACGTATGATTCGTATAGCTTCATCTATATCTAAAAGAACCCTTTCAAGTCCTAACAGAAGATGAAGTCTTTCTTTATCTTTTCCTAAGTCATAACGTAGTTGTCTTTTAATACATTCAACTCTGAAAATTATCCAGTAATCTATAATATCCCTTACTCCTAATAAGAGAGGTTTTCCTTCAATAAGTACATTATTATTGCATGAAAATGAATCTTCAAGTGGCGTTTTCGCAAATAGCTTAGCCATCAGCTTTTCCGAATCAGTACCTTTTTTTATATCTATGGTTATTTTCAATCCACTTATATCTGTCTCGTCACGTACATCCTGAACTTCTTTTATTCTGCTGGATTTTACCATACCTATTATATTCTCAATAATTGCTTCTACTGATGTGGTGTATGGTATCTCAGTTATCTCTATGTGAGTTCCCTTTTTATCAACATTGTATTTAGCTCTAAGCCGTACTTTTCCCCTTCCGTTATTTATGATGTTGTCCATTTCATCTTTATCATAAATTACATATCCGCCAGTGGAAAAATCAGGTGCTTTAATATAATCAGCTATATTTATATCTCTGTTTTCAATATATGCTATAACGCATTCACAGACTTCATTTAAATTAAACGAAGGAAGATTACTTGTTATACCTACTGCTATACCCTGGCTTGCATTTATAAGTATGTTAGGAAATGCTGAAGGAAGCATTACAGGCTCCATGATTGTTCCATCATAATTTGGGGTAAAGGGGACACAGTCTTTATCTATGTCACGAAACATTTCTCCACTTATAGATGCAAGTTTGACTTCTGTATATCTGCTTGCAGCATAACTCATATCCCTTGAATACTGCTTTCCGAAATTTCCTTTGGAATCCACAAAAGGATGTAAAAGAGCCTCATTTCCTCTGGTCATCCTGACCATAGTTTCATAAATCGCCTGATCTCCATGAGGATTTAATTTCATAGTCTGTCCGACTACATTGGCTGACTTTGTGCGGTCACCTCTTAAAAGTCCCATCTTGTACATAGTATAAAGAAGCTTCCTATGAGAAGGTTTTAAACCGTCTATCTCCGGAATAGCACGCGAAACTATTACACTCATAGCATATGGCATGAAATTAGTTTCCAAAATTTCAGTTATAGGCTGTGGTTTAGTATGGTTTTGATTTTTTATGTTATCTTTATTATCTTTGTTATCTTTTTTCATATATTATGATACATCAAGCATATCGGTATATTTATATCCGTATTCCTGAATAAAATCTTTCCTCCCCTGTAAATTGTCCCCTAAAAACAAATCAAACATATCATCCATCTGCTTCATATCTGTAGGCATTACTTTTATTAGCCGTCTTGTAGCAGGATTCATAGTTGTAAGCCACATCATATCAGGCTCGTTCTCACCCAGCCCTTTTGACCTTTGTATTGAAATTTTTGGAATCTGACCATTTTTCTGTTCTTTTGAACGTATCTTTTCAACTATCTCATTTTTTTCATTTTCGCTATATGCAAACAATGTTTCCTTCTTGTATGAAATCTCAAACAGAGGCGATTCTGCTATATATACCTTTCCCTCTTCAATCAAAGAAGGTATGAGCCTGTAAATCATTGCAAGAATCTCTGTCCTTATATGGAATCCATCCACATCAGCATCAGTGCATATTATTATCTTTGACCAACGAAGTTTGCTCATATCGAACTGGCTTATCTTTTTATTTGATTTGGTCTTTATCTCTACACCGCATCCTAAAACTTTGAGAAGGTCAATTATGATATCGCTTTCAAATATTCTATTGTATTCTGCTTTAAGGCAGTTGAGTATTTTTCCTCTTACAGGTATTATTGCCTGAAATTCTGCATCTCTTCCCATTTTTGTAGAACCTAAAGCAGAATCACCCTCAACTATATATATCTCTCTTTTATTTACATCTTTAGTTCTGCAGTCTACAAATTTTTTAACTCTGTTGTTCATATCCAAACCTTTTCCAAGCTTCTTCTTTAAATTCAGCTTGGTTTTTTCCGCTTGTTCTGAACTTCTTTTATTCAATAGAACCTGGTCAGCAATCTTTAATGCTTCTGATTTATTCTCTATAAAATATATCTCCAGCTCATGCTTTAAAAACTCCGTCATGGCGTCTTGGAAAATTGCATTAACAAGACTCTTTTTTGTCTGGTTTTCAAATCCTCCGACTGATGAAAATGAATTTGATACAAATATGAGGCTGTCCTGAATATCATAATATGTTATCTTTGCTTCGCCTTTTGTATACTTGCCTTCTGATGTCATAAACTTATCCAGTGCAAATGTAAATGCGGCTCTCATGGCTCTTTCGGGAGAACCACCGTTAACAAGATAACTTGAGTTATAGTAATGTTCAATCAGGTTTGCTTCTGATGAAAAACAAAAACAAGCTGTAAGTTTGGCATCATGTTCACGCGATCCGTCTCTTTCAACAAGTTTTGTATCTCTTGAGATATACACCAATGATGTTGCTGTTCTGTCTGCCAGTACTTCTTCAACATACTGTTTAATTCCATTTTCATACAGGTATTCGTAAGTTTTATTGGATTCTTCATCAGTCAATATGAATTTTAGACCCGTATTTGCTACTGCCTGCCTTTTGAGCATATCCTGAAAATATTCAATTGGGATATTTATATCAGTAAAGACTTTCGGATCAGGTTTCCACCTAGTAGTAGTACCTGTCTTCTTGCCCTTTTCTTCTTTTTTCTTAAGTCCGCCTATGTTAAATCCTTCTTCAAAATGAAGATTATACTTATATCCGTCACGAATGACTTCTACATCCATATATGAAGAAGCATACTGCGTAGCACAGCATCCTAAACCATTAAGACCTATTGATGCATCATAATTTCCAGCGAGATTACCGTCATATTTAGCTCCTGCATACAGTTCGCAGTATATTAAATCCCAGTTATATCTTTGCTCATTTTTGTTAAAATCAACAGGCATGCCTCGTCCATGATCTTTTACAGTAATTGACCTGTCCGCATGCCTAATAACCTCAATAAGCTTCCCATACCCTGCTCTGGCTTCATCAATAGAATTAGAAACTATTTCAAATACCGAATGCTGGCATCCTTCAATTCCATCTGAACCGAATATAACCGGTGCGCATTTTCTAACTCTGTCTGGACCTTTAAGGGATTTTATGCTCTCATTATTGTATGTGTTTTTTACAGCCATTAATAACCGCCTTTTCTTTTGTATATATCATATAGATTATATTCCATTTATAGGTTATTTTCAATATACCTGTTGGATGAATATTTTGTAGTGTTTAAAGTATTCTTAATATTTATAATATCAGTTTAATTAAAATTAAACTGGTCTATTAGTCATATACCCTACATCAGGTATAAGGGTGTTTAAATCTTTTCCTATTCCTTTTTCCAGCATTTCTATTATTTCATTCAAACACTTAGAGCATTCCTTACTTCCAATCTCAAGAAGGTCTTCCACTGAAGAATCAGAAATCTCTTCTTCATTAAGAACATGATGCCATTTTCTTCTGTTAAGATTAAGAACATCAATGTCTTCTTTAGATTTTTCCACATAACATCTTCTTGGCAGAGGCAAAATGTTTATAAACCACTTTTTAAGATTTTTTGGATCAAAAAGTATTTTATGGATTCTCTTCATTAAAACACTGGAATTGTATACCTGCTTTTTAGATATAGCATTAGGTTGTGTGAAATTAATAAATTCAGTAATATATCGCACTATTTCATATGGTAGCGGATCTTCCCCTATAAGCTCTACTATATTCTGCTTGTACGCATCAACATCTGTGTATTTTTTCCAAAGCCGAATATCCATTATGTATTCAATCATATAGTGGCTAAGGTGTGCTTTTTCCTGTTTTTTCTCAAAATAACCACATCCTTGCTCCCTGGTAGCTTCAACGTAAGGATGAATAGTCTTATCGCAATAAAAGTGTGTTAAAAATCCTGCGAAATATGCAAGAGCTTGTTCATATTCCTCTCCATTGAGGTTTTCCAGCCATAGAACATAATCCTTAAAAAACTTAGCTGTTTCAATTCTGTGCATCATTGCTCCTGCAGACCTGACCCTGTTATCCACAAGCAGCGGGCTGGCATGATAAAACAGGAAGTCCGGCCCCTGAGCTCCAAAATTAAAAATCTGGATATTTTTCTCAATAGCCTCTTTAACAAAAACATCACTAATGGTGTCTTTAACTTTTCTTGCAAAAAGGATATGTGTCAGTACATCAGGCATTAACTTTTTCCCACTTCCAATATTTCTATATGCTTATCTATGTGCGTGAACCCAGTATAATATATTGTAAATGAGTTCATGCTCTTTTGTACAGAGCCTCTCATGATATCATGATAGATATGGCTGTTATGCGTATTAGTTATCCTAAGTGTGTTATTATCTTTTTGTATATCTATATCTGCTTCTTTAAAGGTCATATGTTTTCCGGCTTGTCCTTCATATTCATTATTCTGATTTTTTACTGAACAAGGCGCGCTAAAGCAAAACTCAACCTTATATGGAACCTGATCCAT
>Ga0123334_1002578_pt1 | contig 20727 bp, 18 predicted proteins | sample BiotimSIPDNA_FD_89706 | JGI IMG/M metagenome (GOLD analysis project Ga0123334, IMG submission 89706) | Anaerobic biogas reactor microbial communites from Washington, USA - Biogas_R1 time_0 SIP DNA | ecosystem: Engineered > Bioreactor > Anaerobic > Unclassified | place: Washington, USA... | reverse complement strand
GGCAAATTAGCACTGGATCCCCTTCTGGTTTCATCATTGGCTGATAACGCGCCATCAAAGAACCCTGGCACGCTGTTTAGCACATACAACTTCATTGGTATGAGCGCTTCAATTGTTGCACCTTATATCGGTGGCTTTTTGAAAGATAAGACAGGATCCCTGAGTGGCACTTTCTATCTGGCTGCTGGCTTCTTATTGGTTGGCTTAATTGTCGCCATCTTCGTTTACCGCGAGAAGAAATCGCCTGCCCAGGTTAGCGCGGCATAAGGTCTAACACAGCACCTTAATAGACTGTTTTGCCAGCACTTTGAATGACTTTTTCTCAAGGTGCTAAAAAAACAAAATGATTTATATGAGCCTATGCCTTCGGAAGCACCCCTCCCACTTCCGGAGGCAGGCTCAAAATTAAATGGTCACAAAGTTTGTAAACCAAATAACATCCACATTTTCTGTTTCACAGACTTAAAAAGAAAGGCATCGAACATGAAAAAACCTAAGTTCAAATTCAAATTCAACTTTACAGCACAGATGCTGGTTGCTACAGTACTTGGTATCGTGCTCGGGCTCATTTTCAAAGAAAAAATTGCCTCGATAAAGTTCATTGGTGACCTTTTCCTGCGATTGGTCCAAATGTGTGTCGTGCCTCTTATTATGGGGCAAATCATTGAAGCCGTAGGCACACCTGATCCCAAAGATCTTGGGCGTGTTGGCGGTAAAACTATCGTTACATTTGCTGTGTCGTCACTGTTGGCCGCTTTATTTGGTGTTCTAATGGCCGTTATCTTCAAGCCAGGTGCTGGAATAGTCATTCCCAAAGGAGCAGATCTGTCAATAGATGTGCCTGATACCGACATCGTTCAAACACTAATCGGTTTCATACCCTCGAATGTCGTTGACGCAATGGCAAAAGGAACGATTATCCAAATTATTGCCTTCTCATTATTCTTTGGTGTTGCTCTGGCAGCGTATCCCAAAAAAGAGAAAAAACAAGTGTTCCTCGAATCTCTTGGAACCTTTAATGACATCATCATGAAGATCATCAATTACGTGATGGTCGTTGCTCCCATTGGTATTGGTGTCCTTTTGGCCGCGACGATCGGTCAGATGGGCGCGCAAGTCATCCTGCCATTGGTTAAATACATTGGTGTGCTTGCCTTAGGTGTTCTGATTTTCATGATACTCTGGCTTGTGGTTGTTAGCACAAAGACAAAACTAAACGTTTTCCAGCTGATTAAAAAACTCACCCCAGTGTCCATTCTGGCTATCGTTACCACCAGTTCCGCGGTTTGTCTGCCTGTCGCAATGAAAGACACGCGTGAGAAAGTGGGTGTGAGTGATTATGTCACCAACCTGGTTTTGCCTATGGGTATGCCCCTGAACAGCAACGGCGCGGCTATGCATATGGCACTCACAGTGATTACCATCGCCCAGATTTATGGTGTCAATTATGGCGTAGGCCATTATTTCTATATCGCGCTTATGGCTACCCTCTTGTCGCTCGCGAACGCCGTTGCCCCTGGCGCGGATTTGGTCTCGCTGGCCATCATCGTCCCGCAACTCGGACTGCCCATTGAAAGTATTGCTATTTTCGCCGGTGTAGGTTGGTTTGTGGGTGCCTTGCGCACCATCTTGAACGTCGACTCGGATATCTTCTCAGCAATTCTGGTGGCAGACTCTGAAAACGAACTTGACCGCGAGCTTTTCAAACGTACTGCTGAGAATCCAGACTACGTCCCACAAGAAACTGTGACAGAGGAAGACCCAGCATTATTAGATAAGTAAATCAGAAAGCGTGATGCTATGACTATCAACAAAATGTTGAATAACAAACGATTAGAAGTTTCCGCGGACCCACCCTACGACGCGCTGCAAGCCTTCGTGCGTGAGAACCACATTGCATTGAAAGGAGCCGGCACTGGTGAGTTAAACGGACTGACTTTCGCTGCCAAAGACGTATTCAAAATCCGTGGCAGCACATACAGCAATGGTCACCCCGATTGGCTGCGTACGCATGAGCCGGATGATTTCACCTCGTCAACTATTCAACGCTTGCTTGACCAGGGCGCTGATATGGTCGGAAAAACCGTATGCGACGAGCTTTGCTTTAGCATCAGTGGCGAAAACTGGAACTATGGTTCGCCGTTTAATCCCCATGACCCACGACGCTTTACAGGTGGCTCTTCAAGTGGTTCTGGTGCGGCAACATCGGGCGGTTTAGTCGATTTTGCCCTGGGCAGTGACTGCCTCGGCAGTGTTCGCGTGCCAGCCAGCTATACTGGCGTATTTGGCGTTCGGCCCACTTACAACCGTGTTCCGAGTGATGGAGAAGCCGAATACTGTCCAAGCATGGATGTATTTGGCTATATGGCATCTGATCCCGACATCTTCAAAAAAGTTTCAAAAGTCATGTTGGGCGAAGATCCCCAACCGGTCAAATTTACCAAACTCGTCATCGCCAAAGATTGTTTCAACGCGGTCAATCCACAGATATACACCGATCTGAAACCAGCCATTGACCACATCGCCGCGAACCTTTCATCAGTTGAAGAAAGAGAAATCAGCCCCGACGGTCTGGATAATTGGATTAAGGTTTTCCAGCAGGTTCAAGGCTATGAAGTATGGCGCAGCTATGGTGGATGGGTGCGCAAATACCGACCGGTCCTCTCGCGTGGCCCAAGGGAACGCCTGGCATGGGCTTCAACCGTGACACTGCCAGAATACAACGCAGGCCTTGCAAAGAAGCTCGAAATCTCCAAGCATGTCCGCGACATGCTTGCCAACGGAGAAGTTTTAGTGATGCCCACCGCCGCGTCCGTGGCTCCTATGCGCACAGCGCCATTGGAAGAAATCAACGCCACACGATTGCAATCGACCTATCTCTTATGCGTTTCTCCGCTAAGTGGTGTGCCACAAATGACCTTGCCAATGGTCATGCAAGATGACTTGCCACTGGGTTTGTCTTTGCTGAGCGGGTTCAACACCGATCTCGCGCTGGCAAATTTCTCAGGCGACATGGTAAAGTCTTACAGAACTTCCAGAGAATAAGAAGATAAATTCAGTCCATTGTGTGAGTAGGGTTTTGAATTCCAGACCCTACTCATTTTTATTTAAGTTTTTATGCCATGTTTTGCTTAGCTAAAGTGCTGAATTAATGCCAAATTTGCTTAAAAAATCCCCATGAATACCCTTACCAAAATTGAATTTTACAGCTATAATAAAAAAGTTACTCGTTAAGAGTCATTTTACAATTGAAACTCAATAGAGGCGCGGCGGATCGCGTAGAAACTTTGTATGCTTCAGGACTGTTGAAAGAATCGAATTATCCGTCGCCGAAGGGTCAAAAGAGAGTCCTATCTTCGATCTTGGTGCGCCGGTCTAAGAACGTGCCACTGTCATGTGTGAACATGGAGCGCTATGTGAATTTATATAATCACATAGCGCTTGTTACTTAACAAACAAGCCCACAAAGGAGATGATAAAAATGATCGAATCAACAATCAGAATTAGAATCGGTGCCGAAAACGCCCATTACGGTGGCGGTCTCGTGGATGGCGCCTTCATGCTCAAGCTTTTTGGCGATGTTGCCACAGAGCTGCTCATCCGTCGCGATGGTGATGAAGGTCTATTCAAAGCATACAACAATATTGAGTTTAATGCCCCGGTTTTTGCTGGCGATTATATCGAAGCCAAAGGCTGGATTGTAAGCGAAGGCAACACCTCCCGCAAGATGGCTTTTGAAGCCTGGAAAGTCATTGTCCCCAAACCGGAACTTTCTGATTCTGCTGCCGAAGTCCTTAAAGAGCCCATTTTAGTGTGCAAGGCTGAAGGCACTTGTATCGTCCCCAAAAACAAACAACGCTTTAACTAAACGGAGGAAACAGAACAAATGTCAAATAAAGTTATCATTACTGCCGCCATCAGTGGCGCGGAAGTAACCAAGGAAATGAACCCCGCGGTTCCTTACACTCTTGAAGAATACGTGCGCGAAGCTAAATCAGCCTGCGAAGCTGGCGCGGCTATCATCCACCTGCATGCCCGCTGGGACGATGGCACCCCTACCCAGGACCGCGAACGCTTCCGCGTTTTGATTGACGCTATTCAGGCCGCTTGCCCGGATGTCATCATCCAACCCTCCACCGGTGGCGCCACCGGCATGAGCGCCGAAGAACGCCTGCAACCCACCGAGTTAAATCCTGAAATGGCAACCCTCGATTGTGGCACGCTCAACTTTGGTGGTGACGAAATCTTCATCAACACCGAAAACATGATCATCGAGTTCGCCGCCCGCATGAAAGAACGTGGCATCAAACCCGAACTGGAATGTTTCGATAAGAGCCACATCGATATGGCATTGCGCCTTGTCCGCAAGGGGCACATACCCACCCCACTCCACTTTGACCTTGTTCTCGGCGTCAACGGTGGCGCGACAGGAACGCCCCGTGACCTGCTCTTCCTGGTCGAATCGCTGCCGGAAGGCTCAACCTGGACCGTTGCCGGTGTGGGACGCGCCCAGTTGCCCCTTTCCGCTATGGCATTGGTCATGGGTGGGCACGTGCGTGTGGGCTTTGAAGATAACTTAATGTACAGCCGTGGCGTTCCTGGTGAAAGCAACGGTCAATTTGTTGAGCGTGTTGTGCGTCTCGCTAAAGAACTGGGTCGGGAAGTTGCCACACCCGCTGAAGCACGCGAGATTTTGGGCATGCCCGCTCGTTAATCTAATTTGAATGGAGATAAGATATGGCATTAGGCAATAAATACGGCGCGCATCGCGTCATCGAACCAAAAGGTTTACTGCCCCAGGCAGCTCAAAAAATTGATAACACGATGGAAATTTACGACAACGAAATTCTCATCGACGTTACCGCGCTCAACATCGACTCAGCCAGCTTTACCCAGCTTTGGAACGCGGCTGATAAGGACAAAGAAGAAGTCAAGCAAATGATTCTTGACATCGTCAACGAACGTGGCAAAATGCAAAACCCCGTCACCGGCTCAGGCGGTATGCTTATGGGTAGCATCGCCCAAATCGGCTCTGCCCTGCAGGCTGACACCGACCTCAAAGTTGGCGACCGCATCGCCACCCTGGTTTCGCTCTCGCTGACCCCCTTGCGTATTGATGAAATCATCGAAATCCACCCCGACATCGACCGCGTGGATATCAAAGGTAAAGCCATTCTCTTTGAAAGTGGTATTTATGCCAAACTGCCCAGTGATATGAGTGAAGCCCTGGCTTTGGCTGCCTTGGATGTCGCCGGCGCGCCAGCTCAAACCGCGAACATCGTCAAACCCGGCGATTCCGTGCTCATTCTTGGCGCGGGCGGTAAAAGCGGTATGCTGTGTGGCTACGAAGCCATGAAACGCGTTGGACCTGCTGGCAATGTTGTTGGCATGAGCCGCAATGACAAATACAAAGACACCTTGTTAGACAATAAACTCGTCCACAAATACTTCGCCGCGGACGCTGGCAATCCGGTCGAAGTGCTCGAAAAAGCGCTTGAAGCTAATGGTGGCAAGGAATATGACGTTGCCATCAACGTGGTCAACATCCCCGGTACCGAAATGTCCACCATTTTGCCTGTGCGCAATGGCGGTTTGGTTTACTTCTTCAGCATGGCAACCAGCTTTACCCGCGCCGCGCTTGGTGCTGAAGGCGTTGGTAAGGACCTTACCATGATGATCGGTAACGGTTATACCAAAAACCATGATGTGGTGACGCTTGAAATCATCCGCGAATCAGAAGCTTTGCGCAAAATTTTCGAGAAAAACTACCTTTAGTGCAAATTTTGAAGGATAAAGAATGAAAGCAGAAGACAAATATATCAACAAAGCCGGACTTGCCCGTCGCAAGGAACTCTTCCCAGAAGTGACCGATGAGCAATGGAACAACTGGCACTGGCAAGTGGGCAACCGTATTTCTGATCTTGAAACGCTCAAGAAATACATTCCCCTGAATGCTGAAGAAGAAGAAGGCGTTAAAAAGGCTTTGGAAAACTTCCGAATGGCCATCACGCCTTACTATCTGAGTCTGATTGACCCCAACGATCCCCACGACCCTGTGCGCGCGCAATCTGTGCCGGTCGGTGCTGAAGCCTATCGCAGCCCGGAAGACTTGCTTGACCCACTGGAAGAAGATGGCGACTCCCCTGTTACTGGTCTTACCCACCGCTATCCCGACCGCGTGCTCTTCCTCATCACAGATATGTGCTCCATGTACTGTCGCCACTGCACCCGCCGTCGCTTGGCTGGTCAGCGCGATGGCGCCCGCACCATGGCAGAAATCGACGCCTGTATCGAGTACATCCGCAATACACCCGTTGTGCGTGACGTTTTGCTCTCTGGCGGTGACGCGCTTTTGATCAGTGACGATAAACTGGAATACATCCTCAAAAAACTACGCGAAATCGATCATGTTGAAATCATTCGCCTTGGCACACGCACACCCGTGGTCATGCCCCAACGCATCACACCAGAACTTGTGGCAATGCTGAAGAAATATCACCCGGTCTGGCTCAACACACACTACAACCACCCCAACGAAATCACCCCCGAAGCCCAAAAGGCTTGCGCTATGCTGGCAGATGCAGGCATTCCGCTGGGCAATCAAAGCGTGCTCTTGCGTGGTGTGAACGACTGTGTGCATACAATGAGCGATTTGGTTCACGCTTTAGCCTATATCCGTGTGCGTCCTTACTACATCTACCAGTGCGATCTGTCGCTGGGTATCAGCCACTTCCGCACATCGGTCAGCAAGGGTATCGAGATTATCGAAGGTCTGCGTGGTCATACTTCCGGCTATTGTGTTCCCACTTTTGTGGTGGACGCTCCCGGTGGTGGCGGTAAAATTCCAGTCATGCCCGATTATCTCATCTCACAAGGCCCACGCCACGTGGTATTGCGTAACTTCGAAGGCGTCATCACTACCTACACCGAACCGGATGACTACAAAGACAACTGCCATTGCGCGGAATGTAACAAGAGCCAAATCGGTGTTTCTGGCCTTTTGAGTGGCAATCAAACCACGCTTGAACCCGAAGGCCTTTTGCGCAGCCGACGCAAGAAAAAGGACTAAATTATTACGACAGCAAACCAAGGAGCTCCGCTTCGTGGAACGGAGCTCCTCGAACTGGCAGGAATGAAAAACCTGCGCACCCTGGCAATTGTCGGCACCAGCAAAAACGCTGGTAAAACAACTTGCCTGAACCACATCATCGCCGCCTGGCATGATGCAGAAATCGCGCGCCCATTGGCTTTAACCTCCATCGGGCGTGATGGCGAAGACGAAGATGTGGTGAGCGGGCGTGCCAAGCCGCGTATTTATGTTTACGCTGGCACCTTACTGGCGACCGCTGAAAACGCCTTGCACCGCGGGGACGCCCTTTTGGACGTGTTGGCTTTAAGCGGTGTGCGCACCGCTTTTGGCGAAATCGTCATTTGCCAGGCAATCAGCGATGGCTACATTGAACTGGCGGGGCCCTCTTCAGCCAGTGACCTCGCTCAAATTGACAGACTCCTGCGACAAATCGCGCCAGACTGCCTTTATATTATTGATGGCGCGCTCAGCCGACGTTCCCAGGCTGGCGGAGGCATCACCCAAAACATCATCCTCGCGACCAGTGGCGAAACAAGCGCCATTCCAAGCGAACTTGCCGAACATGTGGCGCACACCCTGGAGCTCTTAAGCCTTCCGGAACTCAGTCAGGAACATAAGAACATATTAAGCAAAGCTGTTGAACAATCGCCCGACGCGCGCGTTATCAGCCTGGCAGAAAACAACGGGCAAGCAAGTCTTCAAAAGCTAAGATTACCCACCCTGTTGGGACATTCATCCGAAATTGCCACGCTCATCAGCGAAGGCATTCAGCACTTATTCTTGCGTGGTGCCATCACCGACGAAGTTATTAATGAGCTTCTCAAGGATAAACATTTTCGTCATTTAACTTTATCCGTCGAAGATGGAACCCGCCTTTTTATCCAACCAAGAACACTCAAACGCCTGAAATCGCGTAAAATTGACTGTGCTGTTTTGCATCCCTTGCAAGTCAATCTCATCTGCTTCAATCCCAGCCGCAGTGATGGCGCGCCGGTAGATTCTACGGCAATGCAAACAGCCTTACGCCAGGTGACCTCTATTCCAGTGCTCGACCTGGGCGTGGCTTTGGTATAAGGAGACAGCGTGAGCCTTTTTATCTCCCGCGAAGAAGAAAGCAAATCAGGCATCCGTGACATTTTAGTCGCTTGCCAGTGTCGCTCACCACAGGGTATCCGCTTGCGCAATCAGCGCAAGATTTACCGCCCCAACGAACGCCAGGCTCTGCAGGATGAGCTCAATGCTATCGCTGGATTGATTCCCCTTGTAGCAAATAAAGACCCCGAAGTGATTGAGGCGCAAAGCCAGCTGATGCGCCTGCGCGAGTTGCAAGGCACCTTGTCTTATCTTGAAAAAGGCAAATTACTCAGTGACACAAACTTTTTTGAGCTAAAAAGTGCCATGCTTATCTTCAGCAAACTTAATACGCTCGACAAGCTCAATCAAAACGCCCAAATATCTTTTGAAGACACCAGTCAGGCTTCTGATATTTTAGAGCCCTCCGGCACGAAGAGCCCTGGTTTTCATATTTACAGTGATTATTCCGAATTATTAAAAGATATACGCGCTGAAAAGCGCAAACTTGAAATAGAAATCGCCAAAGCCAAAATGGCAGACCGCCCCAACCTCATGCGCCAGCGCAGTTTATTGGTCTCGCGCGAGACCAACGAAGAAGACCGCGTTCGCCAGGAACTTGGCGCAGCTTTGCAAGCCCATCTTCCCATGCTCAAAGCCAACGCGAAAGCCTGCGCGATGCTCGATTTTCGCCTTGCAAAAGCTGAACTCGCAATCAAATGGAACGCCTGCCAGCCCGCGTTGCTTGCCGATGATCAGCCCGCGGAGCTTAAAGACGCGGTTCATCCCATCATCGCCCAAAAGCTTGAAAGCCAGGGCTCTCAATTCAGCCCGCAAAGCATTCGCCTGGAACCCGGCAGCACTGTAATTAGCGGTGCGAACATGGCAGGCAAAAGCGTGGCGTTGCAAACCATCTTCATCAACCTGCTCATCACGCAAATGGGCTACTTCCCTGTTTGTCAGGCATTGAGCACACCGCTTTTCGATTTTTTCACCTTCGATTCAAGCCAAAGTGGCGAGCTGAATAAAGGGCTTTCCTCATTCGGACTTGAGTCGGTAAAAATTCGCAATCATTATCGTTACAGTCAGGGCAGACGGGGACTCATCATCATGGACGAGCCCGCGCGGGGCACCAATCCTGCCGAAGCGCGCGCGATTGTGCAAACCCTTTGCGAAGCCTATGGGCTGAGCGCGAGCGTCTTCCTGATTGCCACGCATTATCATGTACACCCCGCCCAAGGCATCCGCTTTTATCAAATTCGTGGCATTCGCCCGGAAGATCTCCAGCAACTACCCGACTGGCAGGCTGGAAGCAACCCCGCCAAAGCGCATAAAGAAGGCGACTACGCCAAAGAAGACCTTGAGCGGGTGCGTTTTATTCAAAACTTAATGGACTATCGCCTCTCAGAAGTCAGCGCGCATACGGATGTGCCCTCCGGTGCTATTCGTGTGGCGGAACTTTTGGGCATGGACGATGAACTTATAAGAAATATGAAATCTATTTGGAAGAAGGATCAAATTAGCAATGGCAAACCTTAATCTCGATTGGGTCAAGGTAGAAAAAGCGCGTGAATCCGCGCGCATCATCAGCGATGATACCCAACTCTATCTCGACCAATTTACTACCACCACTGTCGAACGCGCCATTTGCCGTCTTTATGGCATTGATGGCGTAGATGAAACCGATGTTCCCTTGCCTAATATCGTTGTTGACCACCTTCAACAGCACAATGTTTTGGGACACGGCGCGGCATTCTGGCTGGGCCAGGCTGCCTTGGCAACCGGCAAAACCCCTCAGGAACTTGCCGAAGCCGTTGCCAAAGGTGAACTGGACTTAACTCAGGTTGAACCGCAAGACCCCTTCGCGGTGCAACTTTGGGCGGATCAAAACGCTCAGCCCGCGCTTGAACGTATCGCGCGCAACCGTTTCCATCGTGAAGCCAAACTGAAAGAATTTGGCGATAAGCAAGGACCCTTGATTTACGTTATCGTTGCGACGGGTAATATTTACGAGGATATCGTTCAAGCCAAAGCGGCTGCCAGCCAGGGCGCTGACGTCATCGCGGTGATTCGCACCACCGGCCAAAGCCTGCTCGACTACGTGCCTTATGGCGCGACCACTGAGGGCTTTGGTGGCACCATGGCAACCCAGGAAAACTTCCGCCTGTTGCGCGCCGCGCTCAACGAAAGCGGCGAAGAGCTCAAACGCCACATTCGGCTGTGTAACTACTGCTCGGGCTTGTGTATGCCCGAAATCGCGGTGATGGGCGCGCTTGAAGGGCTAGATGTCATGCTCAATGACGCGCTTTATGGCATTCTCTTCCGCGACATCAATATGCAACGCACCTTGATTGACCAGGGTTTCTCGCGCATGATCAACAGCGCGGCCGGTATCATCATCAACACCGGTGAGGATAACTACCTCACCACCGCCGATGCTTTTGAAGAAGCCCACACGGTTTTGGCGTCTCAGCTCATCAACGAACAATTCGCGCTCAAAGCCGGCATGCCTGAAGAGCAAATGGGACTGGGTCACGCTTTTGAGATGGACCCCAAGCTTGAAAACAGCTTCCTTTATGAACTGGCTCAAGCCCAAATGGCGCGCCAGATCTTCCCCAAAGCTCCCCTCAAATATATGCCACCCACCAAATTCAAAACTGGTAACATCTTCTTTGGTCATGTTCAGGACGCTCTCTTTAACATGATTACCGTCACCAGCCATCAGCGTATTCACCTTTTGGGTATGCTCACCGAGGCTATCCACACGCCCTTCCTCAGCGATCGCGCCCTGTCCATCGAAAACGCGCGCTATATCGCCACCGCGATGAAAGATTTCGGCGATGACATCGAATTCCGCAAAGGTGGCATCATGGAAACCCGCGCCAATGAGGTGCTCAACAAAGCGCTTGAGCTCTTGCAGGGCATCCAGCGCGATGGACTCTTTAGAACGATTGAAGAAGGCAAATTTGGTGGCGTCAAACGCCCCTTTGATGGCGGAAAAGGCCTTAGTGGCGTCGTCCAAAAGGAAGATCATTATATGAACCCCTTCATCCCTTACCTGCTTGCGGCAGGCAAAAACGCTCAGGAGGTGAGCCATGAGTAGCGGACTTTACAGCACACGCCAAAGCAATTTGGATACCACGCTTGATCTCAAAAAACTAAAGCCCTATGGCGACACGATGAACGATGGCAAGGTTCAGGTTTCCTTTACCTTACCTGTTGCCGACTCTGAACGCGCGACTGAGGCAGCCCGCCAGCTGGCACTCAAAATGGGCCTGGTTGAGCCCAACGTTGCCACACACATCGCGCTGGATAAAACCTTTAGCTTTTTCGTTGTTTACGGCTCATTGAAACACAGCATCGACTTTGACGAGATTCAGGTCGAATCGGTGGACGTAAATGTGATGAGCATGGAAGAAACCGATGACTTCATCCGCGAAAACTTCGGGCGTAAACTACGTGTTTTGGGTGCCAGCACCGGCACCGACGCCCACACCGTAGGCATCGACGCCATCATGAACATGAAAGGTTATGCGGGCCACTATGGGCTTGAACGCTATCGCATGATCGAAGCCCTTAATATGGGCAGCCAGGTGAGCAATGAAGAATTCATCCGCAAAGCGGTTGAGCTGGAAGCAGACGTTTTGCTCGTTTCGCAAACGGTTACCCAAAAGAATGTGCACATCCAAAACCTGACCGAATTGGTCGAGTTGCTTGAAGCTGAAGGGCTGCGCAACCGCTTTTTGCTGATCATCGGCGGGCCTCGCATCAGCCATGAACTGGCAAAAGAGCTTGGCGCGGACGCTGGTTTTGGGCCTGGCAAATATGCCGATGACGTGGCAAGTTACTTCTGCGAAGAACTGCTCGCCCGACAACAGCATAAGGATAATTAATTGAACGCTTCTAATTTACTTACGTTCGAACATGGTCTCCTGACCATGTTCTGGTAAGAATAGAATTGCGAAAAATAACAGGAAATTAAAGATATAATGAAGACGGTCTGGCAACTGGCCGGGTCGTCTTTTGAGAAAACAGAAGGAGTTGTAAAAATTAGATGAAAAAAAGAATCACTATTGAAGAAGCCGTAAGCAAAATCAAAGATGGCGATACCATCATGGTTGGCGGATTTTTAGCTGTCGGCACCCCCGAAAGTCTGATTGACGCGCTGGTCGCCAAAGGCGTTAAAGACCTCACCCTCATCTGCAACGACACCGGTTTTGTTGACCGTGGCGTGGGCAAGATGGTTGTCAATAAACAATTCAAGAAAATCATCGCTTCGCACATCGGCACCAACCGCGAAACCGGACGCCAAATGGTTGAAGGCGAAACGGAAGTTGTCCTCACACCCCAGGGCACCCTGGTTGAGCAAATCCGCGCTGGCGGAAATGGCATGGGCGGTTTTTTAGTAAAAACCGGCTTGGGAACAGAAATCCAAAAAGGCAAACAAATCATCAACGTTGATGGCGAAGATTATCTACTCGAAAAACCTATGCGCGCGAATGTTGCCCTTCTTTTTGCCAATAAAGCGGATGAAAACGGCAATCTTTGGTACCACGGAACCACACGTACCTTCAACACCGTCATGGCTACTGCCGTGGATTGGGTTGTGGTAGAAGCGGATGAAATCGTTCCTGTTGGAGAACTCTCGCCAAATGAAGTCGTTGTCCCTGGCGTTTTCGTTCATAATATCGTGTTAGGAGTTAAATAATGGCAATGGATAAGCAACAAACACAAGAATTTATCGCCAAACGCGTTGCCCGCGAACTGAAACATGGCGAGTTAGTCAATTTGGGTATTGGTCTGCCCACGCTCGTGGCAAACTTCGTTCCTGAAGACCGCGAAGTCACCTTCCAAAGTGAAAATGGCATGGTGGGTGTGGGTCCCGCGCCTGATGAAAGCAATCTTGATGCTTATATCGCCAACGCTGGTGGCATGCCCGTCACGATTTTGCCCGGTGGCGCGTTCTTCGACAGCGCGACTTCATTTGGACTGATCCGTGGTGGACACGTCGCAACCACAGTACTCGGTGCCTTGCAAGTCGCTCAAAACGGCGATATTGCCAACTATATGATTCCCGGCAAAATGGTGCCCGGCATGGGTGGCGCGATGGACCTTACCAGTGGCGCCAAGCGCGTTATCGTGGCGATGGAACACACCAACAAAGGCAACCCCAAACTGCTCAAAGAATGTACCTTACCCCTCACCGCCGTGAAAGCTGTTGACCTTATCATCACCGAAATGGGCGTGATTGAGGTCAACGCGAAAGGTTTCGAGCTGGTTGAACTCAACCCCGAATACACGGTTGAAGACGTTCAAGCCGCCACCGACGCGCCCTTGCACATCAGCCCGAATTTAGTGGATATGGTGGTTTAAACACCATTCTTAGTCTTAAACCTCTAAAAAACCATCCAAATTGGATGGTTTTTTAGTTTGTTAGATGATCGACAAACTAAGCCATAATCCCTGAACCGACACACTCACCACAAAATGCGTCCATCCTTATATGTAAACATCGCTTTACACGCCACAAGTGAGTACAATAAAAGCGAGGAAATATGATGATCAATTACATTTACGAATCACACAGAAACCGCGTCGCTGCCTATTTGCAAGACGGCACCGAGATTGGCGAAACAACCTACATTAACCGCGATGGCGTTTGGCTGGCGAATCACACTTATGTCAACCCCGCTCACCGCGGTAAAAACATCGCCGCAAACATGCTTAACCTGCTTATCGAGACCGCCCGCGAACAAAAGCATAAAATCAAGCCCTTTTGCCCCTACATTGTTAAGGCGATGAAGGGCAATGAGGAATATGCCGATATTCTCGCCGACTAAGGCACGTTGGCGACCGATTCGCCTTCTAAGGAGTATGATTAAGAAACGTCTTCAATAACGTCTCTTGGTTTTTCGTTTTTTCTAAATGCTTCTGGTAGAATGGAGCCATCATATTTAAAGGGTGACTAATCATGTACCATGAAGCCATCAAAGAAGTCTTAAAAAACGCCAAAAGGCAAGCCATCTTTTTAGCCAGGAACCCTCTTGGCTATCTTGTTTCCGCCATTATTTCTGGCATTTTTATCAGCCTAAGCGTGATGCTTAGCGCCACAGTTTCGGTTCAAAACCAAACCAGCCCAATCGTTAGTTTTTTGAGTGGAACGACGGGCACGTTTGGTTTGATCATGGTCGTGTTCGCCGGTACCATGCTGTTCACCGCCAACACTTTTGTCATCACCTTAGGCGCGCTGAAGAAAACCATCACCTGGTTGGACCTGCTGAAAATCATTTCCGCGGTCTATTTTGGTAACTGGATTGGCACACTGATCCTCAGCCTGGCGTATCAAGGCAGTGGACAATCGCTTGGACCTTATGCGCAATATTATTTGACCGCTTTCAGCAATAAGTTAGAGCTTTCGTTCACAGAGATCATGCTTCGTGGCTTTTTGTGCAATATTTTGGTCTGCGCTGCCATTTGGTCAACCCATCGTTTTGCCTCTTTCTCCGCGAAGTTTTTGATTATTTTCTTCGCGCTCACAGCCTTTATGGCAACAGGTTACGAAAATTCCATTGCTAACATGAGCCTGGGTTCGCTCGCGCTTCTCGCCCCAGGTGGAATGGAAACGATTGGTATCGGCAATTATCTCAGGATTGTTTTTACCGACACGCTCGGGAACATCCTCGCGGGTGTTCTGGTTTTCGCCCTTCCGCTTTGGCTTTTCTCTAAACACAGCAAAGCCGAATTGGAAGAAAAACAAAAAATTGAGTTTTAAGACTTAATAGAACTCACTAAAGACTTTAATTTCACAAAATGGGTCACGAACTTTTAAATCCTGTCCCATCTTTTTGGTTTTATTTTATAATCAGAATAATCAACTGATAAAGGTCATTGTGACTGCAGGAAAAACAAATCGCTTTAAAAAATCAGATTTCGCGCGAGCTTTGGTAATGTTCGTGTTGTTGTGTTTTCTTGCCACAAGCATGCTGTTTGTTGTGCCAACGGTACAGGCGCAAAGTGGCAAAGCGGAAATTGTTTTGGGCGAAATCGACAAATCCAACTTTCCTTACATAACGCTTGACTTTTCAATCAAAAATGCCCGGCCAAACCAGCTTGAGCCCTTAAAAATGAGCGATGTAAGTGTTTTTGAGAATGATGAGCGTCTGCCCATCACCCGTCTCGAAAGCCAATACACCGGCACTCACTTCATGCTCGCCATCAACCCTGCGCGCAATCTGGCATTGCTTGATCCGATGGGTGTGAGCAATTTCGAAAAGATAATCAAAGCCATTAAAACGCTTGGCTCAAACCTCGTACCTGAATCAGGCGACCATTTCAGCCTGTTTATCAACCCCGATTCAGAATGGAAGGAGCTAAGCAATTTCAGCGAATGGCTCACCGCCATTGACAGCTATGATGATGTATATGGCATGCGGCGGCTTGAACAGGACCTCACCAGCCTCGAAATGGCCATCAACGCCTGGCAAAGCTCTGAACTGGATCAGGAAACGGTCTTGCTTTACCTTACCCCGCCTGTCCAGCGCACTCACTACGATCGCTTTAACGAATTGGTAAACCGCGCCACCCAACTTGGTTTGCCTTTACACATTTGGATGGTGCTCGAATACCCCGAAACAAGCACGCCCTACGCGGATGATCTGCGCCAAACCCTCGAAGCGAGTGGTGGCAGTCTGTTTTTCTTCAGCAGAGACGAAGAACTGCCCGATCCGAAGGCTTATACAGAAGGCATGGGCTACCACTACACGGTGGACTACGATTCGCTTTTGCGCTCCGTTCAGGAAGTTGACCTCTTTGTCCAGCTTGACACACCTGGTTTAGGTCAAATCAGGAGTAAAGCGGAAAAACTAAGCGTTGTTGTTGAGCCAGCCCAATTGCGTTTTCAAAACCTGATCAGCGAACTCAGCATTCAGCGTGACAAGGATGGCAACGCCACCCCAGAGGAATTGCCCATCGAAGTAAGCATTGAATTCCCGGATAACTACCCCCGCGAAATCACCTCAACCTCACTTTGGATAAACGGTAAAAAAGTAAAGGAAAACAAAGCCGCTCCATACGGAAGCTATTTAATTGATCTTAATAGTTACGAAGAGTCAACCACACTCAATCTGGAAGTCAAACTTGACGATGTCTGGGGGCTGCAAGGCAGTACGGGCTCACACAAATTAGAGCTGGAAATCATCAAACCAGCGGGTTTCTTTCAGGAAGTCAGCAAGGGGATAAACCGCTGGTTGATTCTTGGCGCCGGCTTGGGCATCTTAATCCTGGCATTTGTCTTTTTCTTTCCGGGCATTCGCAAGAAAAAAACTTCGCCGGCGGTGACAACAGAGACCGCGGAGCCATCCTCAACAACACAAACCCTGTCCACCCAAACAGAGCTTTTATCCCGCGCGGACACGCCACAAGATAGCGCGACCGATAAGGAAAAAGAGACCGATCCTGCAAAAAGCGCGGAAACAGAGAGCATTGCTACTTATCCGGAGCTTTCCCTGCCACCAACGCACCACTTCGGCAGCCTGATCAAACTCGACCAAGATAACACCCCCAGCGCGGTAAAACCCTTTTTGCTCACCAAAAAAGTGGTTTACATCGGGCGAGACCCAAAACTTGCCGATTTGGTTCTGGATGATCCAGCCATCGAACCTTTACACGCCGAGCTAAAACTGTTTGATGACGGACGCGCCACCTTGACCGATTTCAAAACCACCGCGGGAACCTATCGCAACTTCAAAGCCCTCACAAACAACGCTGTAGACTTGCAACATGGCGATATCCTGCACTTTGGCACCCAGATGTATCGCTTTCATAGCGTCACGCGCACCCGTCCATCTGCCAGCATAAATGAAACACAAGATGAAAATTAATACATGCTAAAATGTTTGAGATAAATGCTTGAATTAGCCATCCAACCATGTTAGAATACTTGCTCTGTGGAGGGATGGCCGAGCGGCTGAAGGCGCCTGTCTTGAAAACAGGTTTAGGGAAACCTAACGTGGGTTCGAATCCCACTTCCTCCGCTGAACAGACCTTAACAAATGATATGGGGAGGTGCCAGAGTGGACGATTGGGGCCGCCTGCTAAGCGGTTGCCGGAATAAAATTCGGCCCAGGGTTCGAATCCCTGCCTCCCCGCCTTCAAAAACTGCCTCATGGCAGTTTTTTGTTTAATCTTCCTGGATTTTTTAAGGATAATAGATAAACTAAAACTTACTTAAGTGAACGAATCAAGCAGATTCAAGTATAATCACACCATGAACCATTCCTTTAAAAAAGCCTCTTTCACCCCATGGCTTCCAGCCTTTTTTAGCCTGATCCTCATTGGCGGGGCTGGGCTGGCACTTGTGCTGACCCAATCCTTTCCTACCCTTGGCCCGCGATGGCTATTCTTCTTTTTCATCATGCTCTTTTTTACGGGCCTTTTTCTGCCCCTGGCGTGGTTCATCAACGTGCGTTTTCCTTCAGACCCACCCGCCCAAAACATTGTCATCATCCGCCAGGCCATTCTGGGAGGCGTCTTTATCAGCCTGCTCGCCTGGCTGCAAATGGGACGTGTGCTCACGCTCCTACTGGGTGGCATTATCTTAATTGTGCTGATCGTTGTTGAATACTTCTTGCGCCTTTGGGAACGCAGTCGCTGGAGACCAAAAGAAGAGGCTAACTAAACATGGCTGACTTCCGGCAAATTCCATCTGTTGACCAAATGATTAACGCGGAAGACCTGCAAGCTACCCTGCAGAGCTACGGACACGACTGGACAGTGGCTGCCATCCGCGCGACACTGAATGATGTTCGTCTTGCGCTCAAAGCGGGACAACCCTTGCCCGGTCATGCTGAGATAGCACAAAGCGTCATCAAGCGCCTAAGGTTACAATCTATGCCCGAGTTACAAAACGTCATCAACGCGACAGGCGTTCTTTTACATACTAACTTAGGTCGCGCGCCACTGAGCAAAGCCGCCAGTCAGGCAGCCAGTGACTTAAGCCAAAGCTACAGCTCGCTGGAGTTTGACCTCTCAACCGGCAAACGGGGCAAGCGCGAAAGCCACTGCGCGGCTTTTATCAGCCAGCTGAGTGGTGCTGAAGACGCGCTCGTGGTCAACAATAATGCCGGCGCGGTTCTGCTGGCACTCAGCGCCTTAGCCAAAGGCAAAAAAGTGGCCATCTCGCGCTCGCAACTGGTAGAAATCGGTGGCGGTTTTCGCATTCCCGACGTGATGCGTCAATCCGGCGCGAAATTGCTTGAAATTGGCACGACCAACCGCACGCATCTCAAAGATTTTGAAGAAGCGATTAAACAAGGCGCGCAACTCGTGATGACCGCGCACCAAAGCAACTTCCAAATCCTGGGATTTACCGCCGAGCCAAACCTAAACGATATATGCTCCCTTGCCAAATTTGCCGGGGTGCCAGTCTATCTCGACCTGGGTTCCGGTTCTCTTATCAACATGGAACAGTACGGATTGGCACACGAGCCTACCGTACCGGAAGTTATCGCTCAAGGAGCTGACCTGGTCAGCTTTTCTGGCGACAAGTTACTGGGTGGCCCACAAGCGGGCATTTTGGCTGGTAAAAAAGCGCTCATCGACAAAATCCGCAGGCATCCCCTGTATCGCGCCTTGCGCCCGGATAAACTATGTTTAGCTGCGCTTTCTGCCACGCTCTTACACAACCTCAAAGGCGAGTACGAGCAGGAAATCCCGCTCTACCGCATGCTTTCGCAAAGCGAAGCACAAATCAAGCAAAGAGCGCAAGCCTGGCAATCGCAAATTTCAGGCAGCCAAATCATTCCGGGCGAATCAACCATAGGCGGGGGCAGTCTGCCCGGCGAAACCTTGCCCACCTGGCTACTCCAGCTCAAGTCCAAATCGCCCAACAAACTGCTCAACGCGCTGCGTGAAGGCAAACCACCCATCATCGCGCGTATTCAGGATCAAAGCGTGGTTCTTGACCCACGCACAGTCCAAACCGAAGAAGAAATCATGATTATTCAACGCCTAAAGCAACTTTTAGAATAGAGGAACTATGAAAAAAGATATCGATCAACTCATGCAAAAACACAATGTGGACGTCATCTGGGTCAGTGGCGCCGCGACGAACAACCCCACCATGTATTACCTGACCGGTGGCGGGCACATTACCAATGCGGACCTTTTCTATCGCGCTGGTAAAACGCCAATCCTGATGCATGGCACCATGGAACGTGACGAAGCCGCTAAAACCGGCTATGAGCTCTTAAGCTACGCGAACTATCCAATTATGGATTTGCTCAAGCAAGTTGATGGTGACCTTGCCCAGGCAACGGTTTTGCAGTTCAAACAAATCTTCACCGATTTGGGCATCACCAAAGGCAGAGTGATGCTCTATGGCAAGCAGGAAATCAGCAAAGCGCTGCCCTTGATTCAAGGGCTTAGCAAAGCCTTGCCTGAGGTCGAGTTCATTGGCGATATGGACGATATCATTATGCTGGAAGCACGCGCTACAAAAAGCCCCGACGAAATCGAACGCATTCGCCAAATGGGCGTGCGCACCACCACCGTTGTTGGCAAAACAGCCCAATTCTTACAAAGCCACACTGTGGGCGAGAATGAAACGCTCATCAAAGCCGATGGCAGCCCGCTGACTATTGGCGATGTGAAGAGCCAAATCAAACTGTGGCTGGCTGAAGCTGGCGCGGAAGACACGGAAGGCATGATTTTCGCCATTGGCCGCGATGCGGGCGTGCCCCATAGCAGTGGCAACCCGGATGATCCCATCACGCTTGGCCGCACGATCGTTTTCGATATCTTCCCCGCCGAAGCCGGTGGTGGTTATTTTTACGACTTCACCCGCACCTGGTGTCTGGGATATGCCTCACCAGAAGTTGAAAAAGCTTACAAAGAAGTCGCCGAGGTTTACGATACAGTCGTTTCTGAGTTGGAACTCGGTGTGAATGCCGCCAAATATCAGGCGCGCACCTGCGAACTCTACGAAGCCATGGGACACGAAACCATCCGCCAAAACCCACGCCTTGAGCAAGGCTACATCCACAGTTTAGGGCATGGCTTAGGGCTGAACGTGCACGAAAAGCCCTGGTTTGGACGCAAAGAAGACCCAACAAACGTGCTCCAGGTCGGCTCAGTCTTCACCATTGAACCCGGCCTTTATTACCCCGAAAAAGGTTTTGGCATCCGCATCGAAGACACCTGGTATGTAAAGGAAGATGGCAGTTTTGAAAAGTTTGTGGAATACCCCCGCGACCTGGTACTGCCCATGAAAGGATAAAGCTATGAGACAAGCCCATTTACGCGTTTTAGGCATCGAAAGTTCCTGCGATGAAACCGCCGCCGCCATCGTTGAAGGTGGGCGTGTTATTCACAGCAATGTCGTGGCAAGTCAAATCGACTTGCACGCCCAATATGGTGGCGTTTACCCCGAGTTAGCCTCGCGTGAGCATGTGCGCGCCATCTACCCCACAGTGGAAGCCGCGCTAAAAAACGCGCATATGAACATTTCGGAAATTGATGCCATCGCGGTGACCCAGGGCCCAGGGCTGACAGGTTCCCTGGTGGTTGGC
>Ga0123334_1002575_pt1 | contig 20739 bp, 12 predicted proteins | sample BiotimSIPDNA_FD_89706 | JGI IMG/M metagenome (GOLD analysis project Ga0123334, IMG submission 89706) | Anaerobic biogas reactor microbial communites from Washington, USA - Biogas_R1 time_0 SIP DNA | ecosystem: Engineered > Bioreactor > Anaerobic > Unclassified | place: Washington, USA... | reverse complement strand
CGAAGCGGCACTCCGGAAAAACGAAGGACTTACACGATATGACTTGGGACGGGAAAAATTCCTCGAACGCGTCTGGGCATGGAAGGAGCAGTATGGCGGGACGATCATCCAGCAATTGAGGACGATCGGCACCGCTTGCGACTGGTCTCGCGAACGCTTCACGATGGACGAAGGGCTTTCATTGGCCGTACAGGAATGCTTCATCAGGCTCTATGAAAGGGGTCTGATCTACAAAGGGCACAAGATCATCAACTGGTGCCCAAAATCACGTACGGCACTTTCGGACGAGGAAGTGATCTACAAGGAAGAGGCGGGTCATCTCTGGCATTTCAGGTACCCATACGCCGATGGCTCCGGGTACGTCGTCGTCGCCACCACCCGTCCCGAAACGATGATGGGAGATACTGCGGTCGCCGTCAACCCCAACGATCAACGGTACGAAGGCAAAATCGGCAAGAAACTGATCCTTCCCATCGTCGGACGGGAAATGGAATTGATTGCAGACGACTACGTTGACCCGGCATTCGGTACCGGCGCCGTAAAAATCACTCCTGCACACGACCCCAACGACTACGAAATGGGCATCCGCCACAACCTGAAGTTCGTCAATATCATGAACGATGACGGGACGATGAATGCTGATGCAGGCGCGCAATTCGACGGAATGGATCGCTACGAATGCCGCAAGGCAGTCGTGGCCAAGATGGAAGAGCTCGGCTACCTTGAGAAAGTCGAGGACTACATGCACCAAGTCGGATATTCCGAACGCGGCGACGTTCCGGTCGAGCCCAGGTTTTCCGAGCAATGGTTCGTCAAGATGGCGCCTCTTGCGGAACCCGCCCTTGCTGCAGTCAATGACGGACGAATCAAATTCCATCCTGATCGATGGATCAAAACCTATCGCCACTGGATGGAAAACATCAAGGACTGGTGCATTAGCAGACAGCTTTGGTGGGGGCATCGGATCCCTGCCTACACATGCACAAAATGCGGCGAAATCGTCGTCGCAAAAGCACAACCTGAGCTTTGCCCCAAGTGCGGGCACAATGAATTGCCACAGGAAGAGGACGTCCTCGACACCTGGTTCTCGTCCTGGCTTTGGCCGTTCTCAACCCTCGGTTGGCCAGACGATACCATCGAACTCAAGAGATTCTATCCGACCCAAAGTCTGGTCACCGGGCCTGACATCATCTTCTTCTGGGTCGCCAGAATGATCATGGCCGGTCTCGAATTCGTCGGCGACATTCCTTTCCAGGACGTTTATTTCACCTCGATCATCCGCGACGAGAAGGGGCGCAAGATGTCGAAGAGCCTAAACAACTCCCCGGATCCCCTGGAAGTCGTCAAGCAATATGGTGCGGACGCGCTTCGATTCACCATCATCTACATTGCGCCGGTCGGGCAAGATATCCGCTACAGCAACGAAAAGTGCGAAATCGGAAGGAACTTCGCCAACAAGATCTGGAACGTGGTTCGATTCAGGCTCAGGCAAGGCCCTGCAACGATGAAGGAACCAACGCTTCAGGGACTCGACAACCTCAGGCCCGATGACCAATGGATCATCGCTTCGCTCAACCAGGCAATCATCGATATCTCAGACGGACTTGCCAACTTCAGATTCAATGACGTCTCCAAGATGCTGTATGAATTCATCTGGAACAAGTTCTGCGACTGGTACCTGGAATCATGCAAGCCAGTCTTCAATGGGGACGACGAGAAACTCAAGCAAAACGTCCTCCAAATCTTCGATTACTGCCTTGCCACGTTCCTCAAGCTCCTGCACCCCGTGATGCCCTTCGTCACAGACGAACTCTACCATCAAATGGGCTTCGCATCAGAAGACGAATCGATTATGCTGACTACGTGGCCAACGCCAATCGAACAGGAGCTGCTGGATAAACTTGGAGCAACCCAGGAAGCCGTCACGAATGCAGAAGCCAAATTCGAACTGATTAGGGCAGTCAGGGCAGTCAGGGCAAACTACAACATCGCGACCTCGAAGCCGATCGACCTCATCGTCGCACCAGCTTCAGCAGAAGTCGCGCAGTACCTGAACCGCGACCTTACGACGTTCAAGTCACTCCTCAATGCAGGACAGCTTGACGTCATCCAGGACTTCCAACCCGATGTCCCATGCGGAATCGCAGTCTCAACATCAGCCACAGCGTACATTCCACTCGCGGGAATCGTTGACCTTGATGCCGAAAAGGCAAGGCTCGAAAAACAAGAACAGGAACTCGCCAAGTACGTCGATATGATCAATAAAAAGCTCGGGAACAAAAATTTCGTTTCCAAGGCGCCCGAGGCAGTCGTCGAACAAGAACGTGCAAAACTTGCCGAAGCACAGGAAAAACTCGACCGTGTTCGCGAACAAATGAAAGGACTCTAATAAAGGAAAAAACACCATGAATGACAAAATCAAGGCATTGCTCGAAGATCTTCGCTCAGGACTCCAAGCCGATGGCGGCGATCTTGAATTGGTCAAAATTGATGGATACACCGTCTATCTCAAGCTCAAGGGCGCCTGCGGGACTTGCCCACACGCGCAAATGACGCTCAAGCACGGTATCGAAAGAATCCTCAAAGAACAGATCGATGAAAAAATAGTCGTCGAAAGAGCGTAATAATCTGACGCGACAATTCCCCCACTCCAACTACCAAGCGGCTGGATTGTTAAGACAAAAAGAAGCCGTCGCCATGAGAACTTCATGGCGACGGCTTTTGTTTGGATCAAGCGGGATTACGCGAAATAATCAACACCTGCTTGGAAGAGCTTCTGGTCTGGATTTCCCGGAATGTTGATGGCAATTGCGGAATCCACGACTCGTTCGGAATGCCCCATCTTGCCCAGAATGCGTCCATCGGGGCTGGTGATGCCTTCGATCGCATTGACGGAACCATTGGGATTCCAAGGAATGTCAGCTGCCGGCGTCCCGTTCAAATCGCAGTATTGGAAGGCGATCTGGCCATTTTCCGCCAAGGCTTTGACTTGTTGCGGGGTTGCAACGAATCGTCCCTCAATGTGCGAGACTGGGATTGCATGGACATCGCCTAGCTTGACATGCATCAGCCAAGGAGACAGATTCGAGGCAACGACAGTATTGGCGGTCGTCGCGACGTATCGTCCAATCGAATTGATTGCCAGCGTTGGGGCATCCTGATCCACTTGCGGCTTGATGGTACCGTATGGAACGAGTCCGAGTTCGACAAGCGCCTGGAAGCCACTGCCGATTCCGATTGCCAATCCGTCCCGTTGGTCGAGGAAGTCCTGGACAGCCTCTGCGAGTTTAGGATTCCTGAAGACTGTCGCAATGAATTTTTCGGATCCCACAGGTTCGTCACTTGTTGAAAAGCCTCCTGGGAAAGCGATGATTTGAGCTTGTTTGATAGCCTTGAGCATTTCCTGAATCGATTCCTCGATGGCCTCCGGATTGAGATTTCGTATCACGATGGGGGTCACTATTGCCCCTGCCTGCTCAAAAGCCTTTTGCGTGTCGTATTCGCCATTGGTGCCTGGGAAGAGGGGGATGAAAACGCGTGGACGTGCAATCTTCGCCAGCGTGGTCTTGCGTTTGCCGCCCTTTTCAAAGGGATGCCATGCTGGAGCTTCAGTAGCTGCGGCACGGGTCGGGTAAATGCCTTCAAGGGTTGATTGCCAGGCTGAAATGGCCTCGTCAAGCGCAATCAACTTCTTGTCCCCGAAAGCAATCTCGGCCGCCTCAGTCGTCTGACCGAGCAGAATTGCGCCAGGGAACTCATTTTTGGCGTCCGCTTTTGCCTGAAAGACAATCGCGCCGTACTCAGGCACGAACAAGGTGCTTGCGTCAACGCTTGCATCAAAGCGGAAACCAATTGCGTTTCCGAAGCTCATCTTGGCAATTGTAGCGGCAATACCGCCCTTTCCGACCGTGTGGGCCGCCGCGATGGCTTTCTCCTTGTTCCACTTAAGCAACGATGCGTAATTGGCGCGCAACCCGGCAAAGTCGGGAAGTCCGTCTGCCGTTCTGGTCACGGGAAGCAGATACACCTTTGCGTTCGGGGACTTGAATTCCGGCGTCAGAATCATATTTTCATGCTGGACAGCCACCGCAAAGGAGACCAAGGTCGGCGGTACGTGGATATCTTCAAAGGTTCCTGACATCGAGTCCTTGCCGCCGATCGCCGCGACGCCAAACTCCAATTGCGCACGCAAGCCGCCAAGCAATGCCGCCAGAGGCTTGCCCCAACGCTCGGCATCCTTGCCCAAGCGCTCGAAATACTCCTGGAACGAAAGGTTGGCCTTGGTCGTATCGCCACCAGAGCAGGCAATCTTCGCGATCGATTCCACCACAGCGTACAGCGCACCATGGAAAGGCGACCAGGAGCAAAGGTACGGGTCGTAGCCATGGCTCAAAATCGTGCAGGTCGTTGTCTTCCCGCTCGTTGGGAGCTTGGCGACCATCGCCTCGTTGGGCGTCAAGCGGAACTTGCCACCGTACGGGGCAACGACAGTCGCGGCGCCGATCGTTGCGTCAAAGCGCTCAACCAATCCCTTTTGGGAACATACGTTCAGATCCTTGAGCATCGTCAGCCAGTCTGCCTTGTCGCGTCCCGAGCCTTGAGCTGCAAAGTAGTTTTCAGCTTCATCGGGCGCTTCCACGAACGCACTGGTATGCTGGGTCAGTCCGTTGGTACCCAGGAATTCACGGGCGATATCGATGATGGTCTTGCCGCGCCAGTTCATCTTGAGTCTCGGCGATTCCGTGACCACGGCGACTGCCGTTGCCTCCAGGTTTTCGCGAGCTGCCATTTCGATTGCCTTGGGTGCATCCTTGGATGCGAAAACGCACGCCATGCGTTCCTGGGATTCGGAGATTGCCAGTTCGATTCCATCCAGCCCTTCGTATTTTGTCGGAACCTTGTCCAGACAGATCTCCAATCCGTCAGCCAATTCGCCGATGGCCACGCATACGCCACCTGCTCCGAAGTCGTTGCAGCGCTTCACGAGCGTTGAAAATTCGGGGTCTCTGAATAGTCTTTGGATATTACGTTCGATCAGCGGGTTGCCCTTTTGGACTTCGGCGCCGCAGGACGTCAGGGATTCGCCGGTATGCGCCTTTGAGGAACCTGTTGCGCCTCCGCAGCCATCTCGTCCCGTCTTGCCACCAATAAGCAGGACGACATCGCCGGGAGCCGGCACATGCCGAACCACGTTCGTTCGCGGAGCGGCCGCAATGACCGCACCCAATTCCATTCGCTTGGCGATGAAACCAGGATGATAAACTTCCTGAACCTTGCCGGCAGGCACGCCAATCTGATTGCCGTACGACGAATAGCCGATGGAAGCAGTACGAACAAGCTGACGCTGGGGAAGCTTTCCTGGCAAAGTCGATTCGAGGCTGGCCGTTGGATCGCCAGCGCCTGTAATGCGCATCGCCTGGTAAACATAGGACCGACCCGACAGCGGGTCGCGGATCGCACCGCCCAAGCAGGTGGCAGCGCCGCCAAAGGGTTCGATCTCAGTCGGATGGTTATGCGTTTCATTCTTGTACATCACCAGCCATTCCTGCTTCTTGCCGTCGATTTCAGCTTCGACGACGATTGAGCAGGCATTGACTTCTTCCGATTCATCCAGATGCTCCAGCTTGCCAAGGCGCTTCAGCTCGCGGGCTCCGATGGTCGCAATGTCCATCAGGCAGAGTGTCTTTTCCTTGCGTCCCAGGCTTTCCCGCAGCTTCTTGTAGTCGGCATACGCTTTTGTTATCGGCTTCGTCAAGGGCGAAAGCTCGAATTCGACCTTGTCAATCGCAGTCTGGAACGTCGTATGCCTACAATGGTCTGACCAATAGGTATCGATGACCCTGATTTCCGCAAATGACGGGTCGCGGCGCTCCTTGTCACGGAAATAGGTTTGGCAAAATACCAGATCTTCTGCGGTCATCGCAATCCCTAATTCCTTGGCAAACTCAGCGATTTGCGCCGGCGTAAAGTCGATAAAGCCCTTGATCACTTCAACATCTGGCGGCGTATCCGCTTGCATTTCAAGGGTTTTTGGCTTGTCGGGCGAGGCGAGGCATGATTCAATGGGATTGACCAAATGTCTTGTAATTCGAGCAAAATCCCCGTCTGACAAGGCGCCTTTGAAGGCATAGACTGTCGCGGTCTTGAATACGGGGCGTTCCTTTAGCGTCATAAACTGAACGGTTTGCGCGGCAACATCGCCACGCTGGTCGTACTGGCCAGGCAATGACTCAACGGCAAGCACTCGACAACCTGTCAATTCCGGCAATGCCTCGTCATACACAACATCGCTATTCGGCTTGGACAAAATTGCATTCGTCACAATCTTTGCCTCCGAATCGCTGACTCCCGAAAAGTCATATCGCTTGAATATGCGCACCCCTTTCAGGGACGCGATACCCAATTCATTGCGCAAAGCCTTCAATAGATTCTGTGCTTCAACGTCAAAACCAGGACGATTTTCGACAAACACTCTTCTGACAGCTTCATTCATTTTCATTGCCCTTTGATAATTTCATTTGAAAGCGGACTTATTTAGTCAAACCTTTTAATATAAGTCGCCTTGCGCTGAATTAAAGAAATCGCAACAGGCATGGAAAACAAAATTCTATGTTTTTTTGTGACATCCTCCGTCACAAGCAACAAAAAAAGCCGTAACCTCTTTAAGTGGGATTACAGCTTTTACATGGTGGGCGCCGAGGGACTCGAACCCACGACTTTTTGGGTGTAAACCAAACTCTCTAACCAACTGAGATAGGCGCCCTTAAAATCTAATTCTCAATAATATACAGCTCAAAGGTCAATCTTCAAGAAAGCTGATCGATGGAAACCTGGATTCCCGGGCATGCTTGCCGCTTGACGGAAAACAATCTTCAAAGCGGCAGATTTCAAAAAGCAGGGCGTATTTCAAGCTTCTATCGATCTAGCCCAGCAATAACAAGCTTACCGCCATTATCGCCATGCCTGCCACCAATCCATAAATTGCGTCAAGATGCTCGCCGTACTCTTTGGCGGCCGGTAGCAGCTCATCCAACGAGATAAAGACCATAATTCCCGCAATGGCGGCAAACATCAGCCCGAACATATTATCATTGAGATAAGGCGCTAAAACCAAATAGCCCACCAAAGCTCCAAGCGGCTCGGACAACCCTGAAAGAAACGACAGCCAAAAGGCACGTTTGCGATCTCCCGTTGCATAATAAATTGGTACCGATACGGCGATGCCTTCGGGAATATTGTGTATGGAAATAGCCAAGGCAATGGGAATGGCGATACTTATATCTTTCAGTCCTGCAAGAAAAGTCACCATTCCTTCGGGAAAATTATGAATAGCCAAAACCAATGCTGAAACCAAGCCCACGCGCATCAGCTTTTCGTTGTGTGGTGCGTTAGCATCAGGTTGCGATTGAGCGACGTCGCCAATCTCTTCCACGCTTCTTGCTTCGTGAGGATTTTCCGCATCCGGCACCAAACTGTCTATTATCATTATCAGCAACATACCCCCGAAAAAAGCCAACAAGGCATAGAGCGTCCCCAATTTGTCGCCATGCAGGGCACTGAGCGCATCGATGGCATCGGTAAGCAGCTCCATAAACGACACATAAATCATCACCCCCGCCGAAAGCCCCAGAGAAATCGACAGAAAACGTGTATTGGTACGTTTTGCAAAAAATGCAATTAGGCTGCCTATCCCAGTAGAAAGTCCTGCGAAAAGTGTAAGTGAAAATGCTATAAGTACTTGTTTGTCCATTGTTTTAAGCCAGAAGTCAGAAAACGCCCGCCCCATCACATCAAGTTTGCGCGAGTTCCTTTATTTCAGGGCTGCGGCGAAGCGTTTCGGCTCATCGGTAGCATATTGGCGGATGCCCAAATCAATCAACTTACGCAATGAGGATTCGGTGAAATTCCATGGGAAAACCTCAAGTCTCGGACCAAGATGCGACAAGGCGTCACGCAGGTCCTCTTCCGATATGTCATAGGGCCATTCGTCTTCCGCCGCCTTGCTATTGAATTCAAGGTGGTATTGAACCAAGTCGAGTCCGGCGAAGTTGACCGCTGCCAGCTTATTGAACATATCGACCTTTTTCTTTGCACGGTCCCCCTCTCCCCATGCCCCGATCCACTGCATCGTATAGATTTCAGGAATCTCTTCCTTGAACCTGCAATTGAGCTTGTAGTCGCATCCTGCCACGATCAGCTGGGATGCCATCTGGAACTCGTCAACAAGTTTTTTGAAGCCATTCATCAAGGCCGGGAATGCCTCTTCGTCATAGTTTTTGATATCGCAATAGAGCATTTTTGTTCGATCTTTCGCCATCACTTCAAAGACTTCCCTGAGCGTAGGCACCCTTTGTCCTGCGCAATCCTCCCTGAATTTCCGTCCTGCGTCCAGGTCTTTGAAGTCATCGTACTTGACTTGTCGGATTGGGAGGTCTTTGATGTCATCGGGTGCGTTGGTCGTTCTTGCCAGGGTATTGTCATGCAGGCAAACGATCACATCATCTGCGGTCACCCTGATATCGGCTTCCGGGATGCCTCCCAAGGACCATCCGTATTCCATTGCGAACAGGGTATTGTCCGGCGCCTCTCGACTTCCGCCACCACGATGCGCCTGCCAGTAAATCTTCGTTGGATCGAATTTCATGGTCTTTGCTCCCTTGACTTAATCCTAAAAAAGCAATTGAAGCTGATTTTAATTCCTAATTGACTGATTATCAAATGGTTAGAAAGTTTTTTCAATTCACCGTGCTGGTGAATTGACGTGCGTCAGCCTTCTGTTGCGCCTTTACAAGGCACCCGGCATGGGAGCCATCCTACCCCACGGGCTGAAGCCCGGGGTTAAGCATGGTCTTGCGCCGACGGCGCAAAGTCTTTGGCGCGAACCGGACGTCTGCAATCCACCCAGGCGAGACACGGACCAGACAAGGACGATAGTTCGGACTTGTCGTCAGTACTCTCATAATACATTGCGCTGCAAGCGCTTAAGGGCAAACCGCCCGGAAGCCGTGCCTTGTAAAGGCACTACAATCATAAGGCATCAACTGTTTATTTTAGCTTAGTGAAAGAGAAGTCCGAAGACTTCCTGGATATTCTCAACGTAATGGACATTGAGGCCTTGCTTTACGCGCTGGGGTATCTCGTCAAAGTCCTTCTCGTTGCTCTTCGGCATGATGATGTTCTTGACTCCCGTCCTCGTCGCGGCAATCGTTTTTTCCTTGATTCCGCCGACTGGCAGGACTCGTCCCTTCAGGGTCAACTCGCCTGTCATCGCCCAGTCATTGGAGATTGTCTGGCCGCGTGCCAGCGAGAGCATCGCTGCGGCCATCGTAATTCCGGCTGAGGGACCGTCCTTGGGGGTAGCCCCCGCAGGAACGTGAAGGTGAATGGTATTGTCCTTGAAGTAGTTCTCCGTCATGCCGAACTCCTTGGCGTTGGCTTCCAGCACCGTTGACGCGATCCGGATCGATTCTTTCATCACGTCGCCGAGCTGTCCAGTCAACCTCAAATCGCCAGATCCCGGCACGGAAACCGCCTCGATGTACAAGGTCGCACCGCCCATTGCGGTCCAGGCCAGTCCCCTTGCCACTCCGACTTGGAGTTCCTTCATCTCGTCGTCGTCAACGAACTTTGGCTTGCCGAGGTACTTCTCCACCGTATCTGGTTTGATCGTCACCTTTTCATCCGGCGATTGTTTTCCGGAGGCGATATCCGTAGCGATTTTACGCATGATCGACACGATGGATTTCTCCATCGCCCTGACGCCTGCCTCGCGGGCATAGTTGTTGGCGATCGCCCGCAGGCCTGCCATGGTAAAGGTCACGTTTGACTTTGTCAGTCCATTCCTGGGCAACTGCTTGGGAACCAAGTGCTTCTTGGCTATCTGGAGCTTTTCCTCAGTCACATAGCCGGACAGGTTGATGACTTCCATGCGATCCAGCAACGGGGACGGTATGGTGTCCTGAACGTTCGCCGTGGCGATGAACATCACCTTCGACAGGTCGAAAGGCACATCCAGGTAGTGGTCTCGGAAACTGCTGTTTTGCTCGGGATCGAGGACTTCCAACAATGCGGATGCGGGGTCGCCCTGGAAGGACTTCCCGAGCTTGTCGATCTCGTCAAGCATAATCACTGGATTCTTGTTGCCGCAAATCCTGATTGCTTCGATCACTTTTCCCGGAAGCGCTCCGATGTATGTCCGTCGATGCCCTTTGATTTCAGCCTCGTCACGCATGCCGCCCAATGAAAAGCGGAAGAATTTCCGTCCCAAGGCATCTGCGATGCTCCTTCCCAGCGAGGTCTTGCCTACTCCTGGAGGACCAACCAGGCAGATAATCGAGCCGTCAACGACTCCTTTCAGCTTGGACACGCCGATGAATTCAACGATTCGCTTCTTCACGTCATCAAGCCCGTAGTGGTCGCGATCCAGGACTTTCTGGGCGCGGGCAACGTCCAGCTTGTCTTCGGTCAAGGTATTCCAGGGCAGCCCAGTCAGGCAATCCAAGTAGTTTCTCGTCACGGTATATTCCGGCGACTGTGGATTCATCATGCTGAGCTTCGAAATCTCGGATTTGATTTTCTTGGCGACTTCCTCCGGGATGTCGTCTTTAATTTCATCCAGGATTTCACGATACCTGTCTTCGTCAGGCGTATCGTTTTTCTCATATCCAAGCTGTTCCTTGATGTACCGCAACTGCTCCCGGAGAACGAAATCATGCTGTTGCTTCGACAGCTTTGCTTCGACCTCGTTTCGGATCTGTTCCTTCAGCTCGTAGGTTTGGATTTCCTTGTCCAGGTGTTCCAGCACCATCCTCATGCGTTTCGCAACATCCAATTCATCTAGAACAAGTTGCATTTCAAGCGGTGAAATAGACATCAGCGAAGCCACCAGGTCAGCCAGGTTACCAGGCTGCCTATTGTCGGAATGGTTCATCATCTCGTGAAGCTCATCGCCGTACAGCGGAGCCAATTTCACCATCTTGTTCAACTGGCTCATCATCTGAAGGATAAGCGCCTTGCCGGTCTTGAGATCGGGCTCGATATCATCGACATATTCGACATCGCCCTTCAGGCAACCTTCCTCAACGTACACCTTTTTCAGGACAAAGCGCCTCATGCCCTTGAAAATGCCTCGTGCATTGCCGTCCGGCAATTCTTCAAAGCGCATGATCCGCGCAACAGTCCCCGTTTTTGCAAGTTCCCTTTTCATGATGGACTTGCCTTTTTTCAGGGCTTCCTTGACGTTTTCGGGTTCGTCCTCGGCTTTCTGGAGACTCTTCATGATCTCTTCGTAGCCAGTCAGTATAAAACCAAGCTTTCTGTTCTTGGTATAAGCCGCGCGCAAGGACTCGACCTGAATCCCTTTCGCGAACATCAGAGAGAACACAATCCCAGGAAACAAGGGCTTGTTGGTGTCAATCATCAAGTAGATGGTTTCCTTCTTCGGCTCCAAAAAGTTCTCTTCGTCAAACAGGTTGGCTTCAGGCAATTGTTCGTTGTTTTTTTTTGCTTTTGCTACCGCCTTGGCGTTGCGCTTCTTCTCTTGATTGTCATTTTGATTTATCTTCATACAACCTCCTCCTCTCAGTGCGGTTCCCCATGCAGGCTTGCAGCACTACTGCAAAGCCAGCATTTCCTTGCACCAATTTGTGCAGATCTTATCTACCCCCATAGCCGCATACTTCTGATAGTCAGCGACTTCCACTGTCCAAATCATTACCTTGATCCCAGCTTCATGGGCTGCGTCAACAAACGCCTGGTCAACCGTCGAAAAGTGCGAATGGATCCACTGGAACTTGTTGTCCTTGGCGATTGGCAACAGTTCGTAGGCCTTGCTACCGAGGATACAGAGCGGAATTTTTGTTCCCGCCTTGCGGACATCCAGGAGAGCTTGCAGGTCAAAGGATGATACAACATGGGGACTATCTGTTGGAGCATGGTCAATCAACAACTTGTAGAGTTTGCGGGCTGCGGTTCCATCGTCTCCAAAACGTTTGACTTCAACATTGTAGTGGACATTGCTGGAATCTGTCAGAGCCAGGGCTTCAGCCAGCGTGGGTACTGTCACGCCAGAAAACCCCTTCCATTGACCGGCATCCAGCTTCTTGATTTCCGCCAAGGTCAACGCTGAGATTTCGCCTTCTCCGTTTGTGGTTCTTTTCACATTGGCATCATGCATCACGATGATTTCGCCATCTTTGGTCACGTGTACGTCCAATTCGATTGAAGGCGCTCCGCAAGCCACTGCCTTCTCGAATGCCAACAGGGTATTTTCTGGATAGACGCCACTGTATCCGCGATGCGCTTCGATAATCGGTTTCATAGTTCGTCCTTCTCTTTGGTTGGTGTTTATCTCATCATATGCTTGGCATGTCCGCCAAAGGGGAGCTGTGCCTTTTGGCGTATTGGTTTTTGCTCTTCCAAATTCAGCGAAAACCACTGCTCTCCCAATTCAGCATTGCTAAAACGCTTGACCCGTCCATTTGCCAAATGTTCCCAATTATCCTTGAGAACTTTGTTCTCCGTCTCCTTTTTCGCTTCGTCAAGGACGATGGTCGCATCCTGGATCTTATTGTTCTTGACCAAGATCCACGAGTAAAGGGCGTAAATCAGGACTGTTTTATCGCCTTTGAACCTCTTGACTCCCTTGTGGTACATTTTCTCCACTTCCTCCAGCTTGCCCTGCCGGTACTTGAGCGCCATTTTCATGGTGAAGATCAGTGGATCCACTGCGAATGCCTTTTCCAGGAACGGAGCTGACGCATCGTATTCCTTAATCTGATAGAGCAATTGTCCGCGCATCATATCCGCCTGGCGCCCGGCAATGAAATTCCACTTTCGGAAGGGTTCGATGGCATCCAGCAACGGCAATGCCTCGTGGATGGTATCCGCCTGCTTCTTCTCCATCTTCTCCTGCAATGCCTTCCCAAACTGACCTTTCTGCTGGTACATCTGAATCTCTCGCTTCAACCTCTCCTGGCTCGCAATGATCTTCTGCTGAACATCCTTCAGGATTACTTCCAAGGAACTGTTGATCCGACGATTGATCAAGATGAATATCGCCAAAAATGACACAATCCCAATGATGCTGCACCAGACAGGATGACTGCCCGCCCAGGACAACTCAACAACAATCCAAATGATCGCACTGCCCAAAAAGCTCAATATAAAACTCAGCACGGCTTAAACTCCTTCAACGCACATTATAAACCCTATTTGGAAAACGAACCAATGACCTTTACATTGGACGCAAATTCAATTCGCCACGTACAACATCAATGCTGCGTACACGCACATATATCGTGTCGCCGCAACGATAACGCTGACCGCCGCCACGCTGGTTGACCAACGCAAACTGATGGGCCTCATAACGCCACACCCCGCCACGGAGTTGCTCCCGCTCGATGAAGCCCATCAAGCCAAACTCAGGCAAGTACAAACTTAACCCAGCAGCCATCGCACGTACGACCAAGGCCTCGTGCAAAGTACTCGGAGATTCCTCGTGGATGCTGGACAAATAACGCAACTTCAACCGATCGCTCGCGGCAAATCCAGCCTGGTCCAAATTCTGTTCCAAGGCATTCACGGCAGTCTCAATCGCATACAACGCCTGCTCGTCACGACCGTGCTGCCCCAAATCACGCGCCAATAACTGCTGATGTACAAGCAAGTCGGGATAGCGACGAATGGGACTCGTGAAATGGCAGTACTCAATCTTGCCCAAACCGAAATGCCCCGTGCATTCCAAGCTGTAGGATGCACGCGGAAGACAACGCAAAAAACTGAAATACAGCAAGTCGTGCAATGCCTGTCCAGGCAATTGACGCAAAAAACCAACCAAGGCTTTCCTGGTCTTGAACTGAGGTGGCTTCTTGCGCTGTAGGATCATCGAAGACTGCATCGCAAATTCCGAAAGCAAACGCTCGTCAGGATCGTTGTGCACACGGAAAAAACCAGCAATGCCACGATCCAACAGCTCATGGGCCACCTGGACATTCGCCAGTATCATGTACTCCTCGACCAGCTCGTGGGCAATCGTCGGCTCAACGCGACGGAGTCCAACAACTCGAACTGGCTTCCCTCCGCATAATACACGTACCTCGGTCAAGGAAATCGGCATGAACAGATCCTGCTCGCTACGTCGATTCCGCAACGTCTGGGCCAAGCCAGCCAAACGATCCAGCATTTCGCCGACGCCCTCGGACAGCGTTACCCCGGGTTTGCCATGCAAGTGACGCTCGACTTCCTCAAAGGACAACCGCTGGCGCACCTTGATCAAGCTATGTACGCGTCGAGTTGACAGGACAACTCCCGTCGATTCCTCAATCGTCATCATGACACTGTGTGCCAAGCGGACTTGTCCCTCGCGCAAACTGCATTTGTCAGACGTCAATTCTCCAGGCAGCATCGGCATGGTACGACCCGGCAGATAGGATGTGAATCCACGGGTCTGCGCCAGCTTGTCCAGCTTCGATCCCGGTGTCACGTAGCAGGCCACATCCGCAATGTGAACGCCGACAACGCACTGCCCGGGGACTTCGCCGGGCTGGTATGAGATCGCATCGTCGAGATCCTTCGCGTCAACAGGGTCGATCGTCACCATCATCAGCGACGTCATATCCTCGCGCGGAATCGTCAATGGCTCCAAATCTTCAACTCCACGCAACTCAGCGTGAGTAAACGGCTTAGGCAAATCATATTCCTTGGCAAGCGCATTCAAATCCCCTGTAACGCTTCCGCTCTTCGATATCCTTCGGACGATCTCAGCCATCATCGGGGAATTTTCGCGACGGCCAGGAACCAGACGGGCCAAAACCCAATCACTTTCCTTCGCGCCGCGCAAAGCCTCCTGGTCGTGTGCATCAACCAAGGGCAACGATCCAGGCAATTCCTTGCGCAATGGGCATACCTCGTAGCCTTCGCTCCCCGGTCGCAAGCACGCTACAAACTCCTCGTGACCACGTCGCAATATCGACTTCACCACCCCCGATGCTCCACGAGGATCGTCACTATCAACTATCTCAATCAAGACCTCGTCGCCTGACAAGGCTCCTCCAGTGGCCGAAGGCGGGATGAATATGTCACCCGAAACAGACCCGTCCTCAACCTGGACAAAACCAAATCCCTTCGAGTGAACCTTGATTACGCCGCGGATCAGGGACACGGATTCCTTCGTGACATAGCGACCGCCACGCTTCTTGACCAAGGAACCGTCAGCGACCAAACTCTGGAACGAACGCTTGAAATAAGCCTCGTCAACATGACCCAAATGACGACGAACCTCAACGCGACGAAAGCCCCCGGATGGTGAACTCGAAATCACATCCAGTATCTGCTTCCGCATCCTTTCTAAATTCGCTGTTTGATTCGTATCCATTGTTTATCTCCCCCGATTCCCAATCAATTCATTTTTTTACCGCATATTTATCCCTAAATTAGTACCTTTAATGAAACATAAAAGTTACTACGTAATCCAGTAAATGTCAAGATATTAGACCGGCAATTCATCAAATTTACTATTGCGTTACCCTCATAATCTCCGTATCAAAAAAGCTTTTGGGAGTTGACTATGGTATTGGTCTTCTTTTGAGGGCTTTTTCAATCCTTACTTTAAGGCGTTGGTCTTTGCAATTTGGCAAATAGCCATTCAACGCCTCTTGGAAAGCCTTTGTTGGCCATCGCGTCATGGCATCTGCGGCCACTTGCCGGACAAGGTCATCTTGGTCATCGAGTGTCGCTATGAGGATTTCGTCCCATCCTTCCGGCTTGTAGACCGGCAATTGCTTGAGTGCATAGGTTCGAACGTGGGTATCTTCATCCATGCAAGCGTCAACGAACACGGCTCCTCTTTCGGACCGATCCAGATTGATGACCGCCCTAAGCGCGAGCATTTTGGCTTCGGCGACTTGTGTTTTCAGCAGCATCCTGATATTTTCCGCCGTCAAATCGCGGATTCTGCCCTGCAGTGCCCGTTGTGCGGCTTTACGAATAGGCTCGTGCTCGCTTGAGATGTACTCGATAAAGAACTCCGGCTTCAGGTTGAGTTGCTTGTTGGCGGCGAGGACTGAAAGCGCTTCTCCTGCCAAAGTCGGATTTGTACCGGCCAAAAGGGTCTTGTAGGTAGGTATGGAGCGATCGCCGTAGTTGTACAAAGAATACATCAATTGCCGCCGCAGATCCGCCGGCAGGTTTTCGTCCAGGATCAGCTCCTGCAGTTTCGGGAAAATATCTTCGTCCAAACGCATTGCCAATTGCCTGACGGCTTCGACCTTGACAGGCGCCGAGCCGTCTTCGAGCAACTTCCGCAGAATCTCCACGCCAGGCTGCCCAAGGCTGCCTGCCAAGCGCGCTACCTCGAGACGGACCAAGGGTTCCGGATCATCCGCCAATTCCGCGACCAATCCAGCACGCTCAAGCTCATTGCCATGGGAACGACTAAACAAAATCAACGACAATACGCGAACCTCGCTGCTCGGATCGCGGAAAAACTTCACTAGCTTGCGATAATCCAACGCCTCGGGAAAATATCGCGCAGCCATGAGAACATTGCGCCGTACCGATGCATCCTGGTCATCCAATGCCTCGTTCAAGCACGCCAAGGCTTCGGCAGATTCGGCTTGCGTACGACCACCACCCGAACGAATGTTCACGTTCGATGACAATTGTATCGCGCCACGCAACACAACGCCGCTCGCCTCGGGCAAAACAGATGACGCAATCCGCCGAATATGAACATCAGGATCGCGCAACAAGCGGAAAATCTCCATCCGTGCGGACGCAGGAAGCATCGGTCCCTCAGTCAACGACACCAACGCGCTTTGTCGAATCTGCCTGTCTGAATCCTTCAGGCAGGCGACCATTGCCTCCTCGGCCTCGGGAGTCCTGTACTTCCCGAGCAGCATCGCGGCGCGGCGCCTGCTCTCCACATCCTCGCTCTTCAAATCGCGAAGGCAACGAGCAATCGTCTCTTCTTCAGTCTCGCGCTTTTCATCGCCAAAGGCGACGCATACCAGGGCAAGCAAGCAACATAACAGCAAACGATACCGCATATTCAATCCCCTTGACCTGCCGCCTCGCAAATGGAAAACTACAGGTACTTCTTGATGAAGGCCTTGACCTTGGGATAGATCCCATTGTCCTTGTCGGTTTCGGCGAATTTCTTCAGCAGTTCTTTTTGTTCGGAGTTCATGTTTGTCGGGACTTCGACCCTGATCAACACAATCAGGTCTCCACGTCCTCGTCTTTGCGTTGGGACTCCCATTCCCTTCATCCTCAGCTTCGCCCCGCTTTGCGTTCCCGGGGGAATCGTCAGGTCTCGTTTCCCGCTGATGGTCATGACCTTTACAGTCCCTCCCAGCGCCGCCACGGCAAACGGGATTGGGAGCGTGCAGTAGAGGTCGCTGCCGTCACGTTCAAACAAATCGTGCCTATCAATACTGATTTCGACGTAGAGGTCGCCTTTTTCGCCGCCTTGATAGCCTGCTTCGCCCTCTCCGCTCAAGCGTACCCTCTGCCCCTCGTCAATGCCTGCGGGAATTCTGAACGTAAGCTTCTTGTGTCTCTTCACCTCGCCCGAGCCATTGCATTCGCGACAAGGCTTCTCGATCACCGACCCTGCTCCCCTGCACTGGGGACAGGTCTGAACCATATTGAAGAATCCCTGCTGGATGGCAACTTGCCCACGTCCATTGCAGCGCGGGCAGGTTTTCTTCGACGAGCCAGGCTCGCATCCCGAACCATTGCATCGAGTACAACTCTCGTTGCACGGAATCTCGATCTCCTGCTCCTTCCCAAACATCGAGTCCTCAAAGGAAATGCGAAGGGAATAAAGCAAGTCCTGACCGCGACGGGGACCGCCTGGACGACCACCGCCACCGAAGAAATCCCCGAAGCCGCCACCGCCAAAACCACCGCCAAATACTTGGCTCAAGATGTCATTCAAATCCATGCCGGCAAAACCACTGCCGCCAGGCGCTCCGCCCGCACGACCCTGAGTGAACGCCTCGTGGCCAAGCTGGTCGTACTGACGACGCTTCTGCTCGTCACTCAACACCTCGTACGCGGCGGCAATCTTCTTGAACTGCTCCTCGGCGGCCTTGTCGCCGGGATTCCGATCAGGATGATACTTCATCGCCAACTTGCGAAAGGACTTCTTGATGTCGTCCTGAGACGCACCACGTTCAACTTCCAATAGACTGTAATAATCTTCCGACATCGCTACGATACCACCACCAGAACCTTGTTACCACCCATCAACCTTCCGAAGGCTCCTCCGCCTTCGACTCTTCCTCAACCGCAGGACCAGAACTTACCACCACGACGGCGGGACGCAACAACTTGTCGCCAATCGTAAAGCCAGCCTTCCATTGGCGAATCACGGAGCCTTCCTCAACCGTATCAGAAGCTTCCTGCGAAACCGCCTCGTGGAAATTCGCGTCAAAAGGCTTCCCGACGCTCTCGATTTCCTTTACGTCAAACCCTTCCAAAACCCGCTGGAATTCAGCCCAGACCATCTCCATTCCTTCCTGGATCGTCGCCATGTCAGTCGCAGTCTTGATTGCCGCCAAACCCATTGAAAACGTATCGTAGACGGTGAGAAAATCCTCGATCGTCGAGCACCGGACTTGATTCCTTGCCTCGATTAGATCCCTGGCCATGCGCTTGCGATAGTTGTCAAATTCGGCCAACTTTCTCAGGTATCGGTCTTCGAGTTCAGCGATTTTCTTTTCGATATCGACTGGTTCGGCCGCCTTTCCTTCCTGGCTTTCTTCTGCCATGGTTTCTTCGGTTGTTTCTTCCTTCACCTCGACGATATTTTCGTCCAGGCGTTCCTCGTTCATTTTCTCTTCGCTCATCTTGTCACCAAAACTAAATCATTCACCTAATTTTTCACTTCAGGTCCAAGCCGCCGAACAGATCGCCCAGGCTGCCGAATGACGAATCGTTGTCATCCTTGACATGAATGGTTTCGGTCCTGTTTGCCTCTCGTTCCTGCTCAAGAGTCTCAGGCAACGTCAGAGAAATCCTGTCCCCTGCAACCTCGCGAACAACAACTTGGATATCGCTATTCAACGGATACGCACGATAGAACGCACGGGTCACCGTGGCCCCTTGCCGCGCAAACGGAGTCTGGCTGATGTGCAACAAGCCAGTCTGACCATTCGGCAACTGCACGAATACACCAAAGGGCTGAATCCTCTCGACCTTGCCCTCCAAAATCTCGCCGGCATTCACCTTCGCGACAACCTCGGCCTGATGTTCTTCCTCGGCAGTCAATTGCGCAGGCGCCTCATCCTTGACAATCGGATCGCCAATGCACAACGAAATGCGGCGACGATCGAAGTCAACGGCCAACATCGTCACTTCAACTTCCTGTCCCTCGGTCAAAATATCAGATGGCTTCTCGATGCGCTCGGTCTGGCCAAGCTGGGAAATGTGCGCCAAGCCCTCGATACCAGGCTCGATTTCGATAAATGCGCCAAAGTCCATTAGCTTAGACACGCGTCCCTTGCGTTTGATCCCGACTGCATAGCCTAATTCATGCGGAATTCGTTCCCATGGATCGCCCAAAGCAGCCTTGATGCTCAACGAAATCTTCTCGCGACGACCTTCGCCACCCCAATCCAAGGACAGAATCTTAACTTCGACTTCATCGCCTACCTTTACGCAATCCTCGACCTTGACATTGCGACCATAGCTCAACTGCGAAACATGGACCAGTCCTTCAACCCCGCCCAGATCAACAAACGCACCGAAATCCATCAGCTTCGTCACAGTGCCCGTAACAATATCGCCCTCGCGAAGGCTGTCCATCAGGCGACCGCGCTCCTTCTCGGCTTCCTGATCCAACAGGCGACGACGGCTCAAAACAAGATTGCGACCATCTTCGCTGTAGTCCGTCACCAAGAATGTTAATACCTGGCCGACGTATTCCTCGGATTCGCGCTTCACGCCGCGACCGTCAATCTGGGACAAGGGGCAGAAACCTTCGACGTTGGAAACCTGGACGCTGTAACCGCCCTTCCGTACGCCAGTCACCTTGCCTTCCACGGGAATGTGACTCTTAAAGGCCTGTTCGATGGACGAATCAACCATGTCGCCGCTTATCTTGACCGTCAGCTTGATCCCTTCGTCACTCCAGCCCATGCAGAATGCCTCGACCGTATCGCCGACATTGACCTTCAGCTCGCCCTTGCCATCCTCAAGATCTTTGCGGTCAATGACGCCATCCATGCGCGCCCCGACGTCAACGAACACGGTATCCTTGCCGATCATCGTCACAACGCCCTTGACCTTGGCGCCAGTACGAATCGTGGTTGTCAATGAATCCAATCCACGCTCCATCAAATCCTTGAAATCGATCCCTGCTTCACTCATCGGTCGCCTTCCTAATGCTTGTTCTTGTCTACTTGCTTCTTTTCAATTTTTTTGATTTATTTTCTTTTTCATTATTGTCTTCAAGCGGCACGGTTGCGATTACCACCAGGCAATCGTCTCCCTCGGGCTCCAAGGTTCCGCAACGCATCGATGCCGGCCAAAACCAACTGCTCCCGCGCTTGCCAACTTGATCGGTCGATTCATTCCGAAAATGCCAGCTGCCTGACAAGACCAGAGCCACTCCAGGCACGCCAGCGAGGCGAGATACGTCAAACCGAACACCACGAATAAACCTGACCTGGAATTCCCGCGCCGGGCACTTGAACAGCGTCACCCCGTCGGATTCCGAAATCCCGTTGCACACAT